>JADMIO011347041.1_pt1 | contig 20541 bp, 20 predicted proteins | sample 8958161 | NCBI WGS metagenome assembly JADMIO01 (sample SAMN16585339, study PRJNA669376) | soil metagenome | isolation source: Crop rotation soil | place: USA: Cullars Rotation, Alabama | collected 2011 | reverse complement strand
CGCGACAACTTGTCCACGTGGAATTCTAAGCTTAGGATCCCAATGTGCTGGAAAGAGTGCCTGCCGATCGGCAGCGGGAACGGTGCGACACAACCCAGGCCGTATTCGCGCAGGTGCTTGTGGTCGCAGACAAGCCAGCAAGTCACCTCGCCCCCGTCGCTGGCCTTCACGAGGTCCTGGATGAAGTCGTGGTACGAAAGCGCCTCGTTGGTGAAGCGGCGTCCCTTCCGGGTCACGGCGATCACGCCCGGCTTCGCGCGATCGATGAAGTGGGGCATGACGCCCTCGGAGCCGTCCTTGCGCTTGGTCACCGAAGTCGGGCACCAGGCGGCGGCATTGGGGATCGTGGGGTCCACCCAGCCGCCGACGGATTCGCCCAGGCGCAGGCCATCACCGGTATTGAGGGAGGGCGACGGGGTGAAGTGCTCGCGCCCGGTGGGTGCGTGAGGAAAGAGCTGCTTGCGCCGCTCGATGTCGTACGGGAAGCCGCCGCAGGCCAGGACGACGCCTTGTCGCACCCGGATGTCGACCGTCTTGCCGTCACGCACGACGGTGGCGCCCACCACGGCCGCGCCTTCGACGATCAGTTTCGTGACCGGCGAATCCAGCCAGACGGGCACGTCGAGGTCCATGGCCGCCTTGGCCAGCCGGCCGGCCAGCGCATTCCCATTGGTCAGCGTCATGCCGCGGCCGTACCGCACGACATCCGCCAGATGTCCGCCGAAGCGCTTGGTGACGTACCAGAAGGACTCCAGCGACTTGAAGGCCCGCAGGAAGTGCCAGAGTTCCTTGCCGGATCCAAGCATCATTCCGAACACGGTCAGTTCGGGAACGGGGGGAGCCAGCTGGGCGATGCGGCTGCCGAGTTCCCGGCCGTCGAACGGCCGGGTCACCATCGAGCGGCCTGCGGGCTGGCCGCCCGGCGCCTCCGCGTGGTAGTCGGGGAAAACCGGCGGCATGTCGAACTGCACGCAGGTCTTCTCGGTGAAGAAGTCGACCGCCTTCGGGCCGTTTTCGATGAAGGCGTCCACCCGCGCGGCGTCGAAATGCGTGGAGGCCTCGTGCTGGAGGTAGGCGCGCGCGGCGCCCGCCGGCTCGTCGATCCCCTGCTCCCTGGCGAGCCTGGTGCCCGGAATCCACAGCCACCCGCCCGAGCGCGCAGTGGTGCCGCCGTACACCGGCGCCTTGTCGACGACCAGCACCTTGAGACCCTGGTAGGCGGCAGTCACTGCTGCCGCCATGCCGGATGCCCCGGTACCGACCACGAGGACGTCGTACTCCGTTTCCTGCTTGCTCATTGACCTTTGCTCCTGAAGAGGGGTCGCAGCCCGCGACCCGATGGCGTTAGTATTGACCTAACGCATCATTTATACACTAAGCGTTTACCCTAATCTAACGACTTCGATAGAATCTAACGCTCGGGGGTGGGGCTGTCTTGCAATGAAGCAGCGACAAAGGCACTCGTTAAACTCAAATCGTTAGGAGACGGCATGGGCGCACCTGAGAACGAAGTGATCGAGTCGAGCTCGGAGAAAGAGCGCAGGGGCATCCAGTCGATCGAAGCGGGCGGCCAACTGCTGCTCGTCCTGGGCGCGCAAGGTCGTCCGATGCCGTTGCGGGAACTGGCCAAGGCCGCCGACATGGCGCCCGGGAAGGCCCATCCGTACCTGGTCAGCTTTGCCAAGCTGGGCCTGGTGACGCAGGAAGCTTCCACGGGCTTCTACTGGCTCGGACCGACCGCGATGCAACTTGGGCTCGTGACGCTTCGAATGCTCAACCCGGTGCGCGAGGCCACGCCCTTTGCGGAAGACCTGGCGAGGCAGACGGGGCACAGCGTCGGTCTTTCGGTCTGGGGCAATCACGGGCCGACCGTCGTGTTCCTGTTCGACGCGATCTATCCGCTGCACACCAACATCCGAACGGGAACGGTCATGTCCTTGGCAGGCACCGCCACGGGCCGCCTCTTCGCGGCCTATCTCCCTGCGAGGCTCATCGAGGAATCCCTGCTCGAGGACGAAAGGCGGCTGGGCCCGGACATCGCAAAACCGATCGATGTGAGCGAACTCCAGGACCTGTTGAACGAGGTGCGCATGCACGGCGTCTCGCGCTCGGTGAACAACCCCACGCCGGGCGTCTGTTCGTTCGCCGCGCCGGTCTTCGACTACTCGGGAAGCATCGTGTTGGGAATCACGCTGATGGGGCGCTCGCGCTCTTTCGACACCGACTGGAACGGCACCGAGGCCAATGCGGTGAAAGCGTGCAGCGTGGAGGTGTCCAAGCGCCTTGGACACCAGCCATTGCGCCATGGATGATCTGTCGGCCCCGCTGCCGCCATGAACGACACCCCCCACCCCCCTTCCGGACGCCGCCGCGAGGATGACCGGCTGACGACCGGCCGCGGCCAGTACACCGACGACCTGCAGCGCGACGGCGCCTTGCGGGCGGTGTTCATCCGCTCGCCCTACCCTGCCGCCGCCATCCGCGCGATCGACGCGAGCGCGGCGCTGGCGCACCCCGGCGTCGCCGCGGTGCTGACCGGTGCCGACTTCGCGGCCGACGGCCTGGAGGATTGCCCCGCGCCTTTCCGGCTGCCGCAGGGCGACGGCAGCTTCGCCGTGGAGACACCGCGTGCGCTGCTCGCGCGCGGGCAGGTACGCTTCGTCGGTGAGCCGGTGGCCATGGTGCTGGCCGATTCACTGCAGGCCGCGCTGGATGCGTCCGAGCTGGTGATGGTGGAATACGAGGACCAGCCGGCTGTCACGCAGGTGCTGGCGGCCCGCCGGCCCGACGCGCCCCTGCTCTGGCCGGACCGCCCCGGCAACGTCGCCTTCCACTGGCGCGGCGGCGACGCGGCGAAGGTGGATGCCGCGATTGCCGGCTCGCATCACGTGGCCCGCCTCACCTCCACGATCAGCCGCGTCTCGGCCATGCCGCTGGAGCCGCGCGCCGCGTTCGCCACCCTCGGCGAGGACGGCCGGCCCGTGCTGCACCTGTCGCACCAGAGCCCGCACCAGATGCGCGACGAGCTGGCGAAGATCTTCAGGCTGCAGCCCGGCGAACTGCGGGTGGTGACAGGCGACGTCGGCGGCTCCTTCGGCATGAAGTTCGGCGCGCAGCGCGAGGAGATCCTGGTGTTCTGGGCGGCCCGCCGCCTGCGCCGCCCGGTGCGCTGGACGGCGATGCGCAGCGAGTCCTTCCTGTGCGACGAGCACGCCCGCGACGTCATCGTCACGAGTGAGCTGGGGCTGGACGCGGATGGCCGTTTCACGGCGCTGCGGGTGCAGTACCAGGTCAACGTCGGCGCCTACATGTCGGTGCGCTCCGCCTCCCCCATCAACAACATCGGCGGCATCTCGGGCGTCTACACCACGCCCGCGGTGGCGGCCGAAGTGTTCGGCGTGTTCACCAACACGCAGACCACCGCCGCCTACCGCGGCGCCGGCCGCCCTGACGCGACCTACGCGATCGAGCGCACCATCGACGTCGCTGCGGCGGAGATGGGGATCGACCCGGCGGAACTGCGCCGGCGCAACCTCATCCCGGTCGCGGCCATGCCGTACCGCACCAGCTTTCGCTTCGAGTACGACTGCGGAGAGTTCGAACGCAACCTGGACAAGGCCCTCGAGCTCTCGCGCTACGCCGAATTCCCGGCGCGGCGCGAGGAGGCCCGGCGCCGGGGCAGGCTGCGGGGCATCGGCCTGGCCATGCCGATCGAGCTGGCCGGTGCGATCGGCGGAGACCGTGCAACCCTGCGCGCCCACGCGGACGGGACCGTCACCCTCGTCACTGGGACCAAGTCCGTCGGCCAGGGCCATGAAACGGGCTTCTCGCTGCTGGTGGCGCAGGCCCTGGGCATCGCACCCGACCAGGTGCGCTACGAGCAGGGCGACACCGACCAGTTGCCCGAGGGCCGGGGCAACGGCGGCTCGTCTGCCCTGATCCAGGGCGGCACGGCAGTGAACAGGGCAACGGCGGACCTCGTGGACAAGGCGCGCGAGGTCGCCGCGCAGGAACTGGAAGCGCACGTCGCGGACATCGAATTCACGCAAGGCGTGTTCCGGGTCCGTGGCACCGACCGCGAGATCCGGCTGGCCCAACTTGCAGGCGCCGTGGAGGTGCTGCAGGGCGCCGGCCAGTTCACGCCGGACAAGCCGACCTTTCCCAATGGCTGCCACGTCTGCGAGCTGGAAATCGACCCCCAGACCGGTGCCGTCGTACCCGTGGGCTACTGGTCGGTGGAGGACGTCGGCAAGGTGCTCAACCCCCGACTGGTCGAAGGGCAGATCCACGGCGGCGTCGCCCAGGGCATGGGCCAGGTCCTGATGGAGCAGATTCGCTACGACGAACATGGCCAGCTGATGACCGGCTCGTTCATGGACTACGCGATGCCGCGCGCGGACGACCTGCCGCCCATCGCCAGCGTGAACCTCGAGACGCCGACCGGGCGCAACCCGCTGGGCGTCAAGGGAGTCGGCGAGGCCGGCACCGTCGGTGCCATGAGCGCCACCATCAATGCGGTGTGCCATGCCCTGCTGCCCGCCGGCATCCGGCACCTGGACATGCCTGCCACGCCCATGCGGGTGTGGCAGGCGCTGCAGGACGCGGGCTATCGGCCGCGCTGAAGGCCGCTGGAATGCTTTTCAGCTCTCCAGCGCCTGACCGAAGGTGCGCTGGAGGAAGCCCAGGATCTCCGTGCCGGCATCCTGCTGCGGCGAACCCAGGCTCTGGACGGTGGACACGTGGTTGTGGTCGCGGAAGTAGTGGAAGTCCGGGCTGCGGCCGTTGGCCTGCGTCAGCGCCCGCGCCAGCGCATACGTCTGCTGGGCGATCCAGCCGGGATCCAGTTCCGCAACGGCCAGCCACAGGGGCACGGCGAGCGGGCGCACATGCGTGAGCGGCGAGCGCCTTGCATACAGCACCGCGTCTTCGCCGAAATACGCCCGGGGTCCCGCCGGCAGCGGCGCCTCGGCGCTGTAGAAGCCGCTCATGAGCATGACGGCGTCGACCTGCGCGGCTTCCCCGCCGCGCCCCGCATCGTCGAACAGCCAGCTCGCCACGTGGCTGGCCCCGGCGGACTGGCCCCACAGCACCACGGGCGCCGCGGCAGCACCGAGAGATTTGCGCTGGCCAGCCACCCACTGCAACACGGCCTGCACGTCCATGGCACCGGCGGGCCAGGGATGGTCGGGCGCGAGCCTGTAGTTGGGAAGGACCGCCGCCAGGCCCTGGCGCGCCAGCCAGCGGCCGATGTTGCGGTAGAACACGCCGTCGCCGTTCTTGTCGCCTGCGACGAAGCCGCCGCCGTGCACGAACACCACGACCGCCCGCGCGGCGCCCGCCGGCCGATAGACGTCCAGGCGGTGCCGCACGTGCGGGCCGTAGGGGATGTCGGCTTCTTCCACGGCTGCTGCACCGGGATCCAGGTGCGGCCGGTAGATCGCGCGGGTCGCCGCGAGCACATCGGGATCGAACGTCGCGCCCAGGGCGCGGACTTGCCGCGCCATGTCGGCGGCGATGGAATGGGTAGTGTTCATGGGTTTCCTCTTGCAGCCTGGTCCAGCTGGCGCAATTTCTCCAGCCCGCGGCGTTCGCTTTCCGCCCCGGGCTGCTGCCAGCCGTATTCGAGTTCGACCAGCCCCTGGTAGCCACGCCGCGCCAGCAGGCGCAGCACCGATTCGAAATTGATCTCGCCGGTCCCGGGTTCCAGCCGGCCCGGGTTGTCCGCGAGCTGCACGATGGCGACGTGCTCCCAGGCCTGCTCCAGGTGGAACAGCAGGTCGCCATCCATGATCTGCACGTGCGAGGTATCGAAGATGAGGCGCACCGCCGGGTGGTCAGCCGCCCGCACGACTGCCAGCGCGTCGGGCATGTGCTGCAGCAGCATGTCCGGGATGCTCTTGCGGCTGAGGGTCTCCAGGCACAGCGTGAGTCCGTCACGCGCGACGAGGTCACCCGCGAAGCGCAGGTTGCGCACGAAGGCCGCGTGCTGCTGCGCGAGCGGCCGCTGCGGGTCCGAGCCGCCCAGCACGGCCAGCCGCCGTGCGCCCACACGGCGCGCCGCGGCCGTCGCCTCGCGCAGTTGCGCCGCGATCCACCCGCGGGCCTCCGCGCTGTCGGTCGCCCAGCTGGTGTTGCGCAACTGGTCGAAGGTGGTGTACAGGATGCAGCCCGCCTCCAGGCCGCGCGCCGCAAGCGCTTCGCCGACGCGCTGCTGCTCTTCGGGCGTGCGCGAAAGGGCGGCGGCATACAGGACCCCGGCGAAACCCTGGTCGGCGGCGAAGCGGACCTGTTCCACCGGATCCTCCGAGCCCGCCAGCGCCGCGAACAGCGGCTGGAACGGCGGCCGGTAGCCGAGGTGCGGCGCGTAGCGCAGCGACCAGGTCATGGCTTGTCCCTTTCCTGCAGGACGGAGGGGTCCAGGCAGTTCCCTCCGCGGCCCGACTGCAGCAGTTCCGGCCCGATGTCGGCGACGCGCGGCGTGCCGCAAAGCTGCATGGCGCGCCGCAGTTCCTCGGTCAGGATGGCCAGAGCCCGCCCGGCGCCGGCTTCTCCGCCTGCAGCAGCGCCGTACAGCGTGGCGCGCCCGACCGCGACGGCTTGCGCGCCCAGGGCCACGGCCTTGACGATGTCCACGCCGCGGCGCACGCCCGAGTCGACCAGGATGGGCACGCGCCGGCCGACCGCTTGTGCGATCTCCGGCAGCGCGTCCGCCGTGGCGATCGCGCCATCGAGCTGACGGCCGCCGTGGTTCGACACCCATACGGCATCGACGCCGAGGCCGGCCAGGCGTGCCGCATCCTCCCCGCGCGCAACGCCCTTGACCAGCAGCTTGCCGCGCCACGCGTCGCGCAGGCGCTGCAGCGCGGCCCAGTCGAAGGAGGCATCCAGGCTTTGCGCCACCTTGGCAGCGATGGCCGCCCGCGGGTCGGTGCTGCCTTCGTAGCCATTCAGGTTCTCGAAACGCGGCTGGCCGTGGCGCAGCATCTGCCAGCACCAGGCCGGATGGCTGGCGAAGTCGCGCACCGTCGTCCAGTTCGCACGCAGCGGCACGGTGAAGCGGTTGCGCAGGTCGCGTTCGCGCTTGCCGGCGGCGGCCAGGTCCACGGTGACCACCAGGCCCTCGTAGCCGGCGTCCGCCGCGCGCTGCACGAGCTTGTCCCGGAACGCGGTGTCGCGCAGCACGTACAACTGGAACCAGAGCCGCCCGCCCGCCTGCTGCGCGATCTCCTCGATGGTGTTGGTGGCCGTGGTGGACAGGGTGTACGGGATGCCCAGGCGCGCCGCGACTTTCGCGATGGCCACATCCGCGTTCGGCCAGCCGGCGCCGATCGCGCCGGTGGGGGCGATGACGATGGGCGCCGCGGCCGGCGCGCCGAGGATCTCCGTGGCGAGGTTCGGGCTCTGCACGTCCACCAGCAGGCGGGGGCGCAGGCGGATGCGCTCGAAGCCTTCGCGGTTGGCGCGCAGCGTGGTTTCGTCTTCGGCGCCGCCGTCGAAGAAATCGAACACGCCGCGCGGCAGGCGCCGGCGGGCCAGCCGGCGCAGGTCCTCGATGGAATGCGCTTGCTCGAACCCCATGGTCACGGCGTGGCCGAAGGCGCCGGCCCGAACTGGACGTCGGGGAACGCGGCCACCACGGCAGCGCCGCCATCCACCGCCATCACCTCGCCGGCCACGTGCGCGCTCAGGTCCGAGACCAGGAACAGCAGCGGCGCGGCGATCTCTTCCGGGGTGGCCGGACGGCCGATCGGGATCACCTTGCCGATCGCGGCCCAGGCGTCCTCCGACAGGCGCTGGTTCAGGCGCGGGGTGCGCACGTAGCCGGGCGCGACCGCGTTGATGCGCACCTTGCGCGGCGCATACTCCGCGCCCGCGCAGCGCACGAGGTGGTGCAGCGCCGCCTTGGAGACGGCGTACGCGGTCTGGTTCGGCACGGCACGGCTGCCGGACATGGAACCGACGATGGCGATCGAGCCGCCGCCGTCGGCCGCCATCATCTCGCCGCCGATCTGGATGGCCAGGAAGGCATGGCGCAGCACGATGTCGAACTGCTGGTCCCACGATGCGTCCGTCACCTGCGACAGCGGCTTGATGCCGGCCACGCCGATGATGTCGACCACGCCGTGCACGCGGCCGAACGCCTTCTTCGCCGTGTCGAAGACGCGCTGCATGTCGGCGCGGCTGGTGACGTCGGCCGCGCAGGGCACGCCGCCGACCGCCTCCGCGATGTGGCGGGCCAGCGCCTCCTCACGGTCCACGCACAGCACGCGGGCACCGGCCTGCGCGAGCGCGTGGCACGCCTGTTCGCCGATGCCCTGCCCCGCTCCGAGCACGACGAAGCCGCGCCCATCCAGCCGCAGCAGCGACAGGTAATCCGTCATGCCGGCACCGCCTCCCGGTGCGCGGGGATCAGGTCCTGCCAGGCCGCTCCCTCGGCGATGTCGGCGTCGCATGCCGCCACGCCGCGCAGGTCCACGCCCACGCCCACCGGCGCCTGGTTGTTCATCACCCGCTTGACCGAGTCCAGCAGCGTGCGACGCACCCGCACCACGGCTTGGTCCGCGGGAACCAGGTGTTCCTTGCTGCGGTCGTAGAACGCCCCTTGCGACAGGGCGATGGCGGCGTCCTCCACCTCGACGCCGCGCAGTCCGGTCCAGCTCTCCTTCATGCGCTCGCGGTCCTGGCCGAAGGCGTTGGTCCAGGTGGCGCTGAATGCGCAGGACTTGCGGTCGTAGTAGCGCTGGTCGTCCAGCCCCAGCAGTTCGACGATCTTGTCCTCCGAGACCGGCGCCTGGCCGTGGACGACGATGTAGGTGCTGGTGCTGAAGTCGTCCTGCGGCACCTCCAGCACGGTGAACTGGAAGGCCGGCGCGGGGATCACGCGGCCATACGGCACGATGAAGGGAACGACCCGCGCGTTCTTCATGCCCTGCTTGCCGATGTTGCGCAGCGCCACGTACTGGAAGCCGAAGGCGGTGTCCTCGATCTTCAGCTGCGGCTCGAGGTCGTTGGTCGAAAGCGCCGCGGGGTTGACCACGTCGGGGTTCGGCGCGAACTCGCCCTCCTTCCAGCCGGGGCGCGCCATGTTGGTGTGCAGCACGCCGACGTGCGAGCTGTCCTCGCCGCCTTCCACCAGCTGCAGGTAGTTGCAGCCGACGTTGACGCGCAGCACGACGCGGTGCTCCGGTTGCGCGTCCATGAAGGCATAGCGCGAGAACTCAGGCTGCAGTTCCTTCGGGCCGACATAGGTCCAGACCATTCCGCCTTCTTCGCGCACCGGGAAAGCCGGCGCCTTCATGCGCTGGCGGTACTTGGGGTCCGAGTGGTTCGGCGTCTCGAGCACGGTGCCCGTGGTGTCGAACTTCCAGCCGTGGTACAGGCAGCGGATGCCGCCCTCCTCCACCCGGCCCAGCGCGAGCGAGGCGCCGCGGTGCATGCACAGCTCCTCCATCACGCCGACCTTGCCGTGGCTGTCGCGGAAGGCCACGTAGTCCTCGCCCAGCAGCCGTACGCGCAGCGGAGCGGCATCGCGCTCCAGCTGGGCCGACGTGCAGACCGGGTGCCAGTAGCGGCGCATCATGTTCCCCATGGGGGTGCCGGGCCCGACGCGGCAGATCAGGGCATTGTCTTCAGGCTTCAACATTTCGCGATCCTCTCGGTTTCAGTTCACTTGCTGGCGGGCGGCGGGGCCCGAAACGATCTTGTGGTGCGGCACGAGGCTGCGCCAGTCCTGGTCCGGCCCGATCTCGCCGGAGGTGCCGACCACGTGCCCCACGTCGGCTTCCAGTGCCGGGATGGGCTGGCTGTCGCGCACCCCCCGGGCGCAGGCGAGCAGGCTGCGGTACAGGCGGCTGATGGCGATGTCGGCGGTGGACAGCATCTCGAACGAGCGGTCGCGCATCCTCCCGCTGGAGACGCTGCAGGCGGCGTCCTCCTGCGTGAAGCTGTCGAATCCGGTGAAGTGGCCGGCCCGCTGCTGCGCGCGCTCCTGGCGGTAGCCGTTGGCCCAGGCCATGGTCGCAGGGCTGTCGCAGGTGTCGGCGGTCATCCCGTACTTGGCCAGCGTGGGCTCGTCGAGGCCGACGAAGGCCAGCTGCTGGCTGCGCAGCGGCTCCTCGCCGATGGCCTTCTCCGGGTTCCACCACACGTGGTAGAAGTTGCAGCGCTCGTCGTTCACCGGCACCACCGCGAACCAGAGGTCGCCGTTCGGGTTGGCGACGAAGCACGGCGCGATGAACGAAGCGATGCGGGCCATCCGGTTGGCGCCCGCGGGCCGCATGGCCACGTAGTGGAAGCCGAAGTCGGTCTCGTCCGCTTCGATGACGGGCGAGGCGTTGAACTGCATGTGGGTGGTCTTCTTCGCGAAGTCCAGCTCCACGCCGTTGGTCTTGGCCAGCCCCGATGCGTGCAGCACGGTCAGGTGGGAAGAATCCACCAGGCCTTCGATCACCTGCACGTAGTTGCAGTTGACGACGGCGCAGGCGTTGATGCGGTGCGCGTCGTCCAGCTCCATGAACGGGTAGCGCGGGAAGGCCGGCTCCTGCCCCTTCGGCCCGAGATAGGCCCACAGCAGGCCGCCCGCCTCGCGCACGGGGAAGGTCCGGCCCTGGACGCGGTCCCTGAATTTCGGATCCGGCACGTTGGGGGTGTCCAGCACCCGGCCGTCCACGCCGAACTTCCAGCCGTGGTAGATGCAGCGCAGGCCGTCCTCCTCGGCCCGCGCGAGCTGCATGGAAGCGCCGCGGTGCAGGCAGTATGCGGAGAACAGGCCGGCGCGTCCCTGCGCATCGCGCCAGGCGACGAAGCGCTCGCCCAGCAGCTCGACGGGCCTGGGGTCGCCATTCGGCGGCGGCAGGTCGCGCAGGTGCATCACGGGCAGCCAGAAGCGGCGCATGGCCTGGCCCATGGCGGTGTCCGGGCCGGTGCGGCACATGAGTTCGTTGTCTTGCTTGGTCAGCATGGGAGTCCTTTCCTGGTCGGAGGGGAGAGGCTAGAGATCCAGCACCAGCCGCGGCGTGCACGCGCGCGAGCAGCAGGGCATGAAGCAGTCGTTGCGATCGCGTTCGGCGTCGTCGAGGTACAGGTCGCGATGGTCCGGCGCACCTTCCAGCACGGGGGTCCGGCAGGTGCCGCAGACGCCCTGCTCGCAGGAGAGCGCCAGCGGCACGCCCGCGTCGAGCAGGGCTTGCGCAGCGCTCTGGTCGGCCGCCACGCGGATGACCCTGCCGCTCCTGCGCAATTCGAGTTCGAACGCTCCGTCGGCCGAGTGGTCCACCGGCGCGGCGGCGAAGTACTCGCGGTGCAGGTGCGCCTCGTCCCAGCCCAGCGCGCGCGCCGTGCCCAGGACGTGGTCCATGAAGCCGGTGGGACCGCACACGTACAGGTGCTTGCCCGCTGCGGGGCTGCCGATGGCCGCGCGCGCATCCAGCTGCTGCTGCGGCGCGCCGTCGTCCACGTGGACGTGCACGTTCGGTGCGTAGCTGGCGTCGCGCAGGTTGCCGACGAAAGCCATGCGCTGCAGCGAGCGGCCGCAGTAGTGCAGGTCGAACGAGCGCTGCTCGCGCGCCAGCTGCTGCGCCATGCAGAGGATGGGCGTGATGCCGATGCCGCCGGCGAACAGCAGCGAATGCTGCGCACCGGCGGCCAGCGCGAAGTGGTTGCGCGGTGGGCTGACCGCGAGCACGTCGCCTTCGCGCACCGCCTCCAGCAGCCTGGCCGAGCCGCCGCGCGACGCCGGATCGCGCAGCACGCCGATGCGGTAGCGCCTCGGCTCCGCGGGCAGTTCGTACAGCGAATACTGGCGCACCGGTCCGTCGGGCACGTGCACGTCGATGTGCGCGCCGGCGTCGAACGGCGGCAGGCTGTCGCCGCCCACCGGCACGAGGTCGAAAGTCGCGACGCCCTCGGCCACCAGGGTCTTGGCGGCCACGCGGACTTGCATCAGGTCTTCCATCGTCTTCCTTGGAAGATGTAAGGTCAAAAAAAAGCTCAGGCGGGCACCGACGCGCGCGGGCGGATCACCACCGGCGAACCGCCCAGGCGGCGCTGCACGAGCCAGCGCGCCAGGCCGAGGTCCATCACGCGCGCGTGCTCCGGGAACCAGTCGGCCAGCGCCTGCGCGAACGCACGCACCACCTGGGGCCTGCCCTGCTCCAGCGCCAGCCGCACTTCCTCGGCCGAGCGCAGCACGGCGGCGTGTTCGTCGACATGGCAGCCCGCCGACCCGTAAGCGCTCGCCTGCATGTCCCTGTCCTCCTGGCCGAAGTGGCTCCTGGCGTGCTCGGTGAAGGCGCGCAGCGCCTGTGGCAGGCCGGCGTCGTCGGCCCGCAGCATCGCGTCGACGCATTCCACGAATTCGAGGTGCGTGTCGTCCATGCTGGAGACGCCCACCGAAAATTCTTCACGCCATTCGAAACGGTTCATCGACTGCTCCCCTTCAGGCTGCCGCCTCTTGACCCTGCGCCTGCGGCAGCAGGTCGCGCCAGCTGCGGCCATCGATCACGCCGTGCGTGCCCACCACCGTCGCCGGATCGAACCGCACGCCGGGCGGCGGCTCGCCCCGCTCGACGGCGTCCGCGCAGGCGAGCAGCGTGCGGTAGAGGCGGCTGATGCCGATGTCCGAGGCGGAGAGGACCTCGTCCGCGCGTTGCCGGACCGGCCCGGCCGACACGGACGCCGCGACGTCCTCTTCGATCAGGCCGGGCAGGCCGCTCCAGCTTTCGCCGCGCCGCATGGCGGCGCGATCCTGCAGGAAGTTGTTCGCCGGGTTCGGCCGGTCGGCCCGGCCGATGGTCGCCTCGGTCAGGCCGAAGCCATCGAGCACCGCGGGGCTGAGCCCGATGAATTCCAGGTGGCGCGTGCGCACCGGCTCGCGGTTCAGCGGCTCGCTGTCGCTCCAGAACACGTGGATGAAGGCGGTGCGCGTGTCCCCCAGCGGCACGGCGAAGGTCGCGATGTCGCCGTTGGGGTTCAGGATCGTGCAGGGCGCGATGTAGGCAGCCACACGGGCTTCGGTGCGGTCTTCGATTGCCCGGATGGCCGCGTAGTAGAAGCCGAACTCCGTGTCCTGCACTTCGAGCCTCGGGGCGAGGTTGCGCTGCATGGAGTTCACCTTCCGGGCGAAGCCCAGGTCCGTGCCGCCGGACTGCTTCAGCCCGTTCATGTGCAGCAGGCCCAGGTGCGAGGAATCCACCAGCCCCTCGATGACCTGGACGAAGTTGCACTCTTCCACGTGGCGCGTGACCAGCCGGTGGTCCGAATCGATGTCCATCCAGGGCCAGCGCGGGAACTCCGGCTGCTGTTCGCGCGGGCCGAGATAGGCCCACAACAGCCCGCCGGCTTCCTGCACCGGGAAGGCCCGGCCGCGGATGCGCTCCTTGAACCTGGGATCGGCCACGTTGGGGGTGTCCAGCACGGCGCCGTCCACGCCGAACTTCCAGCCGTGGTAGATGCAGCGCAGCCCGTCCTCCTCCGCGCGGGCCAGCCGCAGCGAGGCACCGCGGTGCAGGCAGCCCTCGGCGAACAGGCCCGGGCGGCCGCGCGCATCGCGCCAGGCCACGAAGCGCTCGCCCAGCAGTTCCACTCCCCGCGGATCGTCGCCCGCCGCCAGTTCGGAGGCCAGCAGGAAGGGCAGCCAGTAGCGCCGCAGCGCCCGGCCCATGGCTTCCCCGGGGCCGACACGGCACATGCGCTGGTTGGCTTCGCGATTCAGCATCGTGCCTCCCTCAGTGGTACACGGAGCCGCCATCGACGGCCAGGATCTGCCCGGAAACGAATCCAGCGTCGTCGCTGGCCAGGAAGGCGACGGCGCCGACGATGTCCGCCGGCCAGCCGTCGCGCGGCAGCGCGCGCGTATTGATCGCAGCTTCGCGGTAGCTGGCCAGGAACTCCTTGTTGGCGAGGTTGCCTTCGCTGAGCGTGTAGCCCGGCGACACCGCGTTGACGGTGACCATGTCCTTGCCCAGCTCGCGCGCGAGCGCGCGCGTCATCGTCATCAGCGCGCCCTTGCTGGCCACGTAGTCCAGCATGAAGGGGGCGCCCTTGAAAGCCGTGCCGGAAGTGATGTTGACGATGCGCCCGGACTGCTGCTTGCGCATGTGCGGTGCGACCGCGCGCGTGCACAGGAACGGGCCCATGGCGTTCACGTCCTGCATACGGCGCCATTCCGCCACCGAGATCTGCTCGAAGGGGCGCAGCTGGATCTTCGCGGCGATGGCGGCATTGTTGACCAGCACGTCGACGCGGCCGAACTCGGCCAGGGTGCGGGCGACCATCGCGTTGACCGAAACCTCTTCGGCGACGTCGGTGCGCACCGCCAGCGATCGCCCGCCCTGCTCGCGGATCGCCCGCGCCACCGGCTCCGCGTCGGCGATGTCCGCCAGCACCACGGCGGCGCCCTCGCCCGCCAGGCGTTCGGCGATGGCCTTGCCGATGCCGGTCTCGGCTCCGGTGACGATCGCCACCTTGTCGTGGAATCTCATGTCCGCTCCTGTTCGATCAGTGGCCGAGACCCATCAGGGCCGCGAGCCGTCCTTCGTGCCCAGCCAGTTCGGCGGCCGGACCTTCGTGCACGCACCGGCCGCGATCCATCACCAGGCAGCGGTCCGACAGTTCGAGCGCGATGTCCACGCGCTGCTCCACGAGCATCAGCGCCAGCGAGCCGCCCTGCACGATGCGGCGGATGCTCTGCACGAGGTGCTCCACGATGATCGGGGCCAGTCCTTCGAACGGCTCGTCCATCAGCAGCACGCGCGGGTTGCCGAGCAGCGCCCGGGCAACGGCCAGCATCTGCTGCTCGCCGCCCGAGAGCTGGTTGCCATGGCTGGCGAGCCGCTCGCCCAGGCGCGGGAACAGTTCCAGCACGCGGCTGCGGGTCCACTCCCCCGGGCGCTGCGCGATCTGCAGGTGCTCGGCGACGGTGAGGCTGGGAAAGACTTCGCGGCCTTGCGGGACGTAGCCGATGCCCGCGCGCGCGCGTTCGTGGCTGGCCAGCGTGGAGATGTCGCCGCCCTCCAGCAGGATGGCACCGCCGCGGCGCTGCGCGCGCCCGACCAGCAGTTCGAGCAGCGTGGTCTTGCCGACGCCGTTGCGGCCCAGGATCGCGAGCGTTTCGCCGCGGCCCACGCGCACGCTGAAATCCTCCACCACCAGGGTGGGGCCCCAGCCGCCATGAAGCTTGCGGGTTTCAAGCATGGGCCAAGCCTCCTTCGAAGCGCTTCGTGCCGGCGGCGCCGAGGTAGACGGCCTGCACCTGCGGGTCCGCCATCACCTCCCGCGGCTTGCCGGAGATCAGCAGGGCGCCATTCACCAGCACCGCCACCTCGGAGGCGAAGCGGCGCACGATCTCCATGTCGTGCTCGATCATGAGCACGGCGATCTCGCTCGGCAGCGTGTCCATCGCACCGTGCAGCAGGTCGAGTTCGTTGCTCGGGATGCCGGCAGCCGGCTCGTCGAGCAACAGCACGCGCGGCTTCAGTGCCAGGGCAATGGCGATTTCCACCAGCCGCTGGCGGCCATAGGCGATCTCGCTGACCTTGCGGTGCATGTCGGGCTGCAGCTTCAGCTGCCCGATGAGGGCCTCGGTGCTCTCCAGCAGGTCGCGCTGCCTGCCGGCGGTGCGCCAGAGCGAAAAGCCGCGCCCCGCGGCCTGCGTCACCGCGATGTAGACGTTCTCGAACACCGTCAATTGCGCGAACAGGCTGGAGATCTGGAAGGTCCGCACCAGGCCCTTGCGGGTGCGCACGGCCGCCGTCGCCTGCGTGACTTCTTCCCCGAACAGCTGCAGGCGGCCGGCGTCCGGCCGCAACACCCCGGTCAGCAGGTTCACCAGCGTGGTCTTGCCGGCACCGTTCGGGCCGATCAGCGCCGTCCGCGTGCCGGCCGGCAGCGACAGGCTCACGTCCTGCGTGACCTGCAGCGCGCCGAAGCGCTTGCACAGGCCGGTTGCCTGCAGTGCGGCGACTGTCATGCGCGCTCCTTGCGGAACCTGCCGGTGGCCGCTTGCAGCAGGCCCACGATACCGCCGCGGCCCAGCATGACCACCGCGATCAGCAGCACGCCGATGATCAGCATCCAGTAGAAGGGATTCCATTGCGACGAGAAGTGCTTGAGCAGCATGTAGACCGGTGCGCCGACCAGCGCCCCGTACAGGCCGCCCACGCCGCCCAGGACCAGCATCACGAGCACGTCGACGGAGGTGTCGATCGCCAGCACGCCCAGGCCGACGAAGGCATTCGCCTCGGTGAACAGGGCACCCGCCATGGCCGCGACGGCGCCGCTGATGACGTAGGCCAGGGTGAGGTGCGGCAGGACGCGGTTGCCGATCAGGCGCATGCGGGCGGGGTTCTCGCGGATGCCCTGCAGCATCACCGCGAAGGGCGAGGACGCCACCCGCTTCATCGCCAGGAACAGCACCACCAGCCAGCACAGGACGTACAGGTAGGCGGTGGATCCGCCCAGCCCCCAGTCGAAGAATCCCAGGATCGGCCTGAACTGGACCCCGGACAGGCCGTCGTCGCCGCCGGTGATGCCGGTCGCCTTGTGCGCCGCCTCGAACACCAGCACGCCCAGGGCCAGGGTCACCATCAGCAGCGGCAGCCCGGTGAGGCGCAGCAGGAAAGGCCCGACCACCGCTGCCAGCACGGCGCCGGCGATTCCCGCGGCGAGCACGGCGCTGATCGGCTCCTGCCAGCCCGCCAGCGACAGCCAGCCGGCCGTGAATGCGCCCAGCCCGAAGAACACCGCATGGCCCAGGGACAGCACGCCGGAAAATCCCAGCAGCAGGTCGTAGGAGAGCACCAGCAGCACCATCACCAGCACCGAGGTGCCCAGGGCCAGGTATTCGGGGAAGGCGAACCAGCAGGCGATGGCGCCCGCCAGCCAGAGCGCTTCGCCGGCGCGCCAGTGGTGGCGGCTCAGGATGGAATCGCGCGGCAATGCAGTCATGTCAGACCGTCCTCCGCCGCGCCAGCAGTCCGTCCGGACGCCAGATCATCAGCGCGATCAGCAGCAGGTAGATCAGGAAGGCGCCCGACTGCGGAAAGAAGTAGCGCCCCGTGGTTTCGACCAGGCCGACGATGGCGGCCACCGCGACGGAGGCGGTCACCTGGCCGTGGCCGGCCAGCGCCACGATCACCAGCACGAGCACCAGGTACTTCATCGGCCACATGGGTTCCATCGGGAGCATGGGTGCGGCCAGGATCCCGCCCAGCGCCGCCAGCCCGCAGCCCAGCGCGAAGGTGGCGGAGAACAGCAGCGGCACGTTCATGCCCATGGCCTGCGCCATGCCGCGGTTGTCCACCGCGGCGCGCAGCCGTGCGCCGATGCTGGTGCGCTCGAACACCCACCACAGCGCGGCGATGATCGCCAGGCAGACCAGCGCCGCGGCCAGCCGGTACACCTCGAACTCGCGGATCCCGAGGTCGACGTTGCCCTTGAGCCAGGCCGGCAGTTCGATGCGGGCGATGTTGGGCCCGAACAGCATCGTCAGCAGCGCGATCACGACGAAGTTGAAGCCGATGGTCACCAGCACCTGGTCCAGGTCGCTGCGGCCATAGAGGTGGACGTACAGCAGGCGCTCGGTGAGCACGCCGAGCGCTGCCACCGCAAGCACCGCCGCGGGCACGGCCAGCGCATAGGGCATGCCCTGCTTCTGCATGAGGGCGATGGCCAGGTAGCCGCCGATGGCGGCGAACGCGCCGTGCGCGAGGTTGATGACCCGCATCAGCCCCATGGTGACGACCAGGCCGAGTGCGATGAGGCACAGGACCAGGCCGTACGACAGGCCGTACAGCAGGATGAAGGCGGCAGTGGCCACGGCGATCAGCGATTCACTGGGCCTGGAATGCCGTGGGCTTCACCTGTTCCCAGGTCTTGATGACCTTGTTGCGCTTCGCGCCGTCGGTGTCCTTCACGACCTCGCGCAGGTAGAAGTTCTGCACCAGCTCGCGCGACGCCGGGTCGATGGTGACCGGCCCGCGCGGGCTCTTCCAGCTGTAGCCCGGCAGGGACTTCACGGCGACGTCGCCGCTGAAGGGCTTGCCTTGCTGGTCCGCGATCATCTTGTAGGCCAGGTGCATGGCGTCGTAGGCGCCGATGCTGAAGGAGTTCGGCTTCACGTCCGGACCCGCGTTCTTCGTCAGCCAGTTGGCGAAGGCTACGTTTTCCGCGTTCTTCGCATTGGCATCGATGTAGATGATGGAGCGGAAGCCGACGATCGCGTCGTCGAACAGGTGCAGGTCGCTGTCTTCCGCCTCGCCCTGGCCGATGATCATCACCTTCTTGGTCAGGCCGCGCGCGGCCATCGCCTTGCTGAAACCCACCGAGGCGGCGCCCGGCGGCAGGAAGATCTCGACCACGTCCGGGTTCGCGTTGGCGATGTTCTCGGCGATCGGCGCGAAGTCCGCCGTGTTCAGCGGCACGCGCACGGTGCCGACGATCTTGCCGCCTTCGGCGGTGAACTTGTCGGTGAAGGCCTTCTCCACGATGTGGCCCGGGCCATAGTCGCCCACCGCGACGAAGCCGCGCGACTTGCCCTGCTGGCGCGCATAGGTGGCGCCCAGCTCGGCCGGCTGGTTGATGGCCTGGCCCATGCGCACGAAATAGGGCGACATCTTCATCAGCGCCGGCGTCGCGGCGTTGACGATGAACAGCGGCACCTTGGCCGCGTTGGCGATGGGCGCGGTGGCGGCAACTTCGGGACTGAGGTAGAAGCCCGCCAGCATGGCCACCTTGTCCTTGACCACCAGTTCCTCCGCGAGGCGCTTGGACAGCGTGGGGTCGGCGCCGGCGCTGTCACGGTAGATCACTTCCACCTTCTTGCCGCCGACCGTGGCCCCGTGCAGGGCCAGGTACGCGTCCGCGCCATGGCGGAAGGATTGGCCGGCCACGGCGAAGGGGCCCGTGTAGGGGCCGACGAATCCGATCCTGATGGTTTCCTGCGCCATGGCGGCCGGGGAGGCCGCGAGCGAGGCGGCGGTGGCGAAGCCGGCCAGCAGCCGGGTCAGGGAGAATGTCATGGAGGTCACCTCGGTAGCGAGAGCTGCTTGGCGGATCGCGATCTGCGTGTCCTTGGTGCAGATCATCTTCCATGGAAGATACATGCGCCGGCTTCGCAGCGTTTGAGGGAAAACCCTCATCACCCTCCGTTTTCAACTGTTCAAGGAAACCCGGCCTGGGCCGGGTAAGATGCGGCCAAAGGTCGGAATTGCTTCTATGGAAGACTCATCACTCAGCAGCGCCGCCGCCAGCGAGCGGCAGGCTTCCGATGCGGATGCCACGGCACCGCAGGCCGGTCCGAGCCACAGCCAGCTCATCACGATGCAGTGGCGCACGGAGCGCAGCGACCTGGACCTGGACAATTTCCTGCTCGCTATCTACTTCATGCGCCTGGGGACCCTGGTGGACCGGGCCTACGACCGCCACTGCCAGAAGGAGTACGGCATCGGCGGAGGGGACATGCGCGTGATGCTGGCCCTGCGCCGGGGCGGGCCGCCCTACGTCAAGCGGCCGACGGACCTGTTCCGGGCGCTGCTCGTCACCTCGGGCGCCGTCACCAAGAAGGTGGACCGCCTGGTCTCCGTCGGCTATGCGGAACGCATGCCGGATCCCAGCCATGGAGGCGGGTTCCTGGTGCACCTCACGAAGAAGGGCCTGCAGGTGGTCGAATCGGCGATCGAGCACCTGGCCAGGCATTCGGTGCTCGGCCCCGCCATGGAGCAGTTCACGCCGGAGGAGCGGCGGCGCGGATCCGACTTCACGGTGCGCGTGCTGTCGATGCTGGAAAGCACCGTCGATGAGTCGGACGAGCCCGAGGAACCGGCCGCGCGCAAGCCCGGCGCACGCAAGCGCCGGGCGTGAAGCACGCGCCGATCAGGGGCTGAAGCCCCCCTTACCGCGCCTCCTTCGCCAGCGCGGCCAGCGCGCGCAGCCCCATCAGGTAGGACTGCGGCCCCAGGCCCTGGATGGTGCCCTTGACCGCCGGCGAGATGATCGAATGCACCCGCCAGCTCTCGCGCGCGGCGATGTTGGACATGTGCACCTCGATCACGGGAAACGGCATCGCCTTGATCGCGTCATGGAGGGGCACGCCGTGCTGGGTGAGCCCCGCCGGGTTGACCAGGGCGCCCTGCGCCTCGTCGATGTAGCGGTGCAGGAAGTCGACCAGCACGCCCTCGTGGTTCGACTGGATCGTCTCCAGCTGCACGCCCAGCTCCGCGGCCAGCGAGGCCAGCTGCGCGTCGATCTGCGCCAGCGTGGTGTGGCCGTAGATGTGCGGTTCGCGGCGGCCGAACAGGTTCAGGTTCGGGCCGTGCAGGACAAGGAATTTCACGGGAGCGCCGTTTTGCATCAGAGCTTGGACACCCGTTCCAGCTCGGACTTGAACAGGGTCACGATGGCCGGGTCGTAGGCCGCCGAGAACTTGTCGTACACCGGCCGTACGGCCACGCGCATCTTGGCCAGTTCGGCAGGCGGCACGTCGTTGTAGAGCTTTCCAGCACAGTGGGATCCGAAGCTTGGAATTCACGTGACTTGAAGTCGCGG
>JADMIO010921817.1_pt1 | contig 20542 bp, 18 predicted proteins | sample 8958161 | NCBI WGS metagenome assembly JADMIO01 (sample SAMN16585339, study PRJNA669376) | soil metagenome | isolation source: Crop rotation soil | place: USA: Cullars Rotation, Alabama | collected 2011 | reverse complement strand
TCTCTACACGCGGAGTTTCGCGGCCGAGGCTCCTTCGGCCGCCGACCTCAATCGCGATGGGCTGGTCAACGTCGCCGACCTGCTCATCGTGATCAATTCGTGGGGCCCCTGTCCGCAAAAGCAAGCGTGCCCGGCAGACATCGCGCCGAGTCCCGATGGCGATGGCATCATCAATGTCGCCGACCTGCTGATGATCATCAACAGCTGGGGTTGAGGATCAGAGCGCATCGCCGCACGCACGCGCGCTGCAAATCCGGTAACTCACCCAATTCACTTCGCCGATTCGGCGCGCATCATCATCCCCATCCAACGAACACAAGGAGTCTGGGCATGGTGATGCAGAACCTCAATGACGTCTTTGTCGACATGATCAAAGACCTTTACCACGCTGAGAAACAGTTGGTGAAGGCGTTGCCGCGCATGGCTAAGGCCGCTTCCTCGAGTCAATTGCGCTCGGCCATTGAGGAACACCTCGAAGTCACTGAAGGTCAGGTCGGCCGCCTGGAAGAAGTGTTCAGCGAGCTCGACATGGCGCCCAAGACGAAAGTGTGCCACGGCATGATGGGCCTGGTGGAGGAAGGCAAGGAAGTGATTGACGAGAAGAAGAACGGCAGTTCCGCGGCGATTGACGCCGCGCTCATCGCCGCGGCTCAGAAAGTCGAGCACTATGAGATCGCCGCGTACGGCTCGCTCCACGCGTTCGCTGAAACGCTGGGGATGACCCGTGTCGCCGAGCTGCTCCAGCAATCGCTGAGCGAGGAAGAGGAGACCGATCAGAAGCTCAGCGCCCTGGCTGAGAGCTCGGTCAACCGGGCCGCGGCGCAAGGGGATTCCGATTCAGATGAAGAAGACGACAACTGAGGAGTGATATCCAATGGCCAGTCGAAGCAGATCAGGCAGTTCCCGTTCGTCAACGCGCAGGCGATCACCTTCGCGCCGTGGCGCATCCAGCCGAATGTCAACATCGCGAAGGCGTGCCTCATCGCGCGCCGGCGCGTCGTCGCGCTCTGGTTCCTCCCGAGTCGGCCGCCCGCGAACCCGAAGTTCCTCGCGGCGCTCATCGACCACGGCAGCCATGGGTCGAGGACGCAGCGGCGGAAGCCGCAGTCGATCCCGAACCCGCGGAGCACGCGAGCGGATCTCGCCGCGCGGCAACACCCGATTCGTCCGCCGCGATGCCGAGGGCCAGTTCAGCGAAAGCGATGGCATGGGCGCCTCCATGCGCACCGATCGCCGCCAGCGCGCTCAAACCCGCGTGCGATCCGGGTATGGCGACCGCGGCGATCAGTAAGCGCGCTTCGCTGACCGTCCCTCTATTGGATCTCGTACATCCGCGGCGTTGAGCCGGCGCGTCCGGACCACACCGAGTCCTCGCGCCCGCGATCATCGGCTTGGGCGGCAAAGATCGCTTTGACCTTCAGCGACTTGCCGCGCAGGTCCGCGAGTTTTCCGCCAGAGGTTTCCCAGATGTCTGAGGAGAGCGTGACGTTGAGCACCAGCGGCTCGCCGGGCGCGAGCGTCCAGTAGTCCGGATAGTTCTTCCAGAACTCGCGCTCCTTCCTGGAGATGGTCCACGTATGCCCTGCGTCATCCTTGACCTCAAAGGACAGTTGAAAGTAGCCCCAAGAGCACCAATCGCGCCAGATGCGAACGGGCTGCTTTGAGGTGTTGGTGACGACCACCGGCAAGGGCTCATCGAGCGCAATGATGCGCTTGTGAAAATGCTCGGGCGCGGCAATCTCGATGGAAATACCTGCCGTTGTGGCGTCGGGCTGCGATGCCGCATCAGACGGATCAAGGGCCTCCAGCCGGAAAGCCGCCAATCCAAGTGCCAGCGGCAGCGAAAAGATAAGTGCCGCGATTCCAAACCTTGTCATTGTGGTGGGCCCTCTGGAAGGGATGTCTGAATTGGAATGGCCACTCCTGCGATTCCGTGCCCGATCTAGCCCTTCTCATCAATAGAATCGCCAGTACGATCTTGCCATGCGAGTGATGGCGCATGGCATCGATATCGTGGAAGTCGCCCGCATTGTTCGAATGCTGAGAGACCATGGCGATCGCTTCCTGGAACGTTGCTTCACCGAAACCGAGCAGGCCTATGCCGCTTCCGTGCCTGAAAAGCGCGGCGCCGAGCGGCTGGCCGCGCGGTTTGCATGCAAGGAGGCGGTGTTCAAGGCCCTGGGAACGGGTTGGAGCGACGGAACCAGCTGGTGCGATGTCTGTGTGACGCATGATCAATTGGGTAAACCCGTGCTGCAGCTCAGCGGCCGTTCGGGGGAATTGGCCGCGCAACAGGGCATCACGCAATGGCATGTGAGCATCAGCCATACAGATTCGATTGCGGCGGCCAGCGTCATCGGATACGGCTGAACCTTTGTTGCTGCCACAGCCGCGTTTCCATTCAATGCGATGCATCGGATTCCGCGTGAATCAGCGATTTTGAACTTGCTCGGTCCGTATCGCCGAGTAGCATTTTGCGGAATCATTGGAATTTGCTCGGATCGCAGAATCATGGGCCTCAAATCGAGCCAACCAGCGCTGTACGAAAAGTTCCGTCACCGTACGGGATCCATGCCGGCGCCAATCAAGACCGATTTGGGCCCGCCGACTCCTCCAGTGATCACCGGCGCCGCCAAGCCTGCGGCCCCCACAGGGGGCAACTGGTTCTCACCGGGACGTACCATCCGGATGCCGGTTGGCTACGTGATTCTGAGCTGTGGACTGGTATTGGGGTTGCTGGTCGCCGTCTACATGATGGGATTTCGTGGCGGTGAAAAGCGCGAGCACGCCAAGGTCGCGGAAAGCCTCAGCCGAACTGCCGTTGATAGCCCAGGTCTCGCGACCGTCGATCCTCTGATCGATCAGAAACAGCAAAACGGCCATTCAGTGCTTGGATCAGGCGGAACCCCCGCGCCCGGCACCGGCACGCGCGGCAATCGTCCCTCAGCCGCAGCCAACGGGACAACAGGCCCCGTGCGGACCGCACCTCCCAGCGATTGGGGAGCAGTCATGCCCCAAAAAGACCCTCGAATCAAGGGCCTCAATTACTACATTCTGATGGAAACCAATGAATCTGGCGCGGTCCGGCTGGCTGAGTTCTTCCGCTCCTACGGCGTGGAGACCTATGCCGTGCCGGTTGCCAACAAGAGCGACCGCCGCAAGGTCATTGCATTGCCCGGCTTCGACGCGGCCAATCTCAATAGCAAGGAAAAGAAGGATTTTGAAGCCAAGATCGTGAGCATCGGGGTGAGATGGAAGGCGGCTGAAAAAGATCCCGGTTGGGGCTATTATGTGCAACTCTACGACAATTGAGCGTGGGGAGCCTGTTGCACAGCCCATGCCCCTAACCGTGAGCCTTTATCAATGAGCCTTCATCGCAGCCTGAAAACCAAGCCATCCGCCCTGAATCAACATCGAAACGTGCTGACGCGTGCCGAGCGGATCGGCAAGCTGTCGGATACGGAGAAGTTCATCAAAGAGAAGACTTCTCCGATCGGTCTGCCCAAAGTCGCCAATCGCCTGGTTGTGGCGGCGAAGAAGCCCAAGAAGGAAGCGGCTGAAGGGGCCGAGGGCGAAGCTGGGGCCGCAGTGCCTGGCGCTGCTCCCGCGGGAGCCGCGCCTGCCGCAGGGGCCAAGCCCGCCGCCGGCGCGAAGCCGGCCGGAGCCGCGAAGCCTGCCGCCGGCGCCAAAGCCGCGCCTGCGAAAAAGTAATTCAATCTCAAAAAACTTCTTCACCCAGGCAGGCCGATTTCAGTCGGCCTGTTTTCTTTTGCTTACACTTGGACGTCCCTCCGTTCTTCTTCCAGACGAGCAACACCGACATGAACTCTGTGCTTGATCTCAACGCATTCATCAGCGAGCGCGCGAAAATCGTTGACACCTCCGGAATCCGACGGGTCTTTGAGCTGGGCGCCAAGCTCAAGAATCCGATCAACCTGTCGATCGGCCAGCCTGATTTTCCCGTTCCGGATGAAATCAAACAGGCGACGATTCGCGCTATCGAGAACAACCGCAACGGCTACACGCTCACGCAAGGCGTGCCGGAGCTGCTCGAGGCGATCTCGCACCATCTGGCCGAGGACGTCGGCTGGAAAGCGCCATCGGATGATCTCGGACTGCTCGTCACTTCAGGCACCAGCGGCGCGCTGTGGCTGGCCTTCATGGCGATGCTCAATCCGGGCGATGAGTGCATCGTCGCCGACCCGTATTTCGTCCTCTACCCGGCCCTGGGCCAGGTCACGGGAGCGCGAGTGACCTGTTGCGACACCTATCCGGATTTCCGGTTGACTGCCGAGCGCATCGAGCCGCTGATCACCTCGCGCACCAAGCTGCTGCTGGTGAACTCGCCAAGCAATCCGTCCGGCGTGGTGTTGAGCAGCGCCGAGCTTCGCGAATTGCTGGATCTGTGCGAGCGCCGCGGCATTCTCATGATCTCGGATGAGATCTACGATGAGTTCACGTATGCCGATGCGCGCGAAGATGGCAAGTGCCCCAGCCCCGCGCGCATGACCGACCAGCTGCTGCTCGTGCGCGGCTTCGGCAAGACCTACGGCTGCACGGGCTGGCGCATGGGTTATGTGGCCGGCCCCAAGCCGATCATCCAGCAGATGCAGAAGCTGCAGCAATACACGTACGTGTGCGCGCCATCCATGGCCCAGGCTGGCCTCGCCGGCGCGTTCAAAGTAGACATTTCCGATCGCGTCGCCGCCTACCAGCGGAAGCGCGACCTGGTATTAGAGGCATTTAAGGACGTCACTCCTGTCGAGCACCCCGGCGGTGCGTTCTACGCCTTTGTCGAGGTCCCCCAACGGCTGAACCTCACGGCATCCGCGTTCGTGGAAAAGGCCATCGATAAGAATGTCTTGATCATTCCCGGCAAGGTCTTTAGTCGACGGGACACCCACTTCCGGCTCAGTTATGCCGTGACCGATAAGACTCTGCAAAGCGGCCTCGAGATTCTCAGCGGCATGATGCGATAGGTCGTTCCGGGCTTGTTCTGGGGCCGCCAAGCCGGGGCGTCTTTCCCTGCTTCTCAGCCGCCGATGAGAGTTTCTTGGGCAAAACGCACGGATTTGTATTGCTCATCCTCACCCGCATCGGCATAGTAGAGGCATGCGATGCCACCGTGATGGTGTGGCGCGCGCTTCCCATTTCGCCATCCACCCGCCGCCGATTTGGACCAGTTCCGATCGGCGGTTTTGTTCATGGCAGGTAAACCTACCGCGACGATTGCTGAACCGCGCTGGATGACGGTTTGGTTGTTGTGGTCGGCGCCGGCTTTTGGCCCTGGGCGGGATTTGAACTGTTCTTGCAACCTAGCGGCGCAAAACAAAGCACGCCAACGGCCAGCATCGCGCAGATGCAACGAGTCATTGCGGAACTCCTTGGTACGTCAATCCGCCCGACGAGAAATATCGTTTCGAAAGAAAAGCCCGATCGGACATGGGATGTCCGACCGGGAGAGTCATTTCGTTGCCATATGGAAGACCAGCGCACGCTGCACCAGTCAAGAGCCGGTGATTTACTTGCCACCGCCCGAGGAGCCGCCCGCGGCGGGGGGGTTCGCGGCTGGGGCGTCGCTGCCAGTCGAGCTCGAGCCTCGATTGCCAAGCTTCACGCTGGCTGAAGGCGGATCCATCGGCTGCGCGGGGACGGGCTTGGGTCCGCGATCGCGGCCGGCGGTGTCGTCGCTGCTCTCGCTGCAGCCGACTGCCAAGGTGCACAGAACAATTGTCGCGGTCATAACAAGAATGGCTCGAATCATTGTTGAAATCCTTTAGGTTTCGAGTTTGCGCCTCGCGGCGTTGAATTCAGACGTGTCGACCAGAACGAGACCACTGTACCAGAAGAGCTTGCGCAGGACACAGTGCTCGCCCACACGAATTTAGACGCGGACGACACGGATTTGGTTCAATTGCTCATAGGAACAAAAACCCCGTTGCAGCGAGATCGCGACAACGGGGCGGAGGGGAGAAAGATGTCTGCAGTAATGGGTATATAGTCGGTTTCCCGCGGTGAAGATCGCCACTTTTTGTGGTTTTTTGACTCAGGCACGGCCCCGGAAAGGCGATTCCGCCGGTGCTAGCGTACCGGGCTGGCAAACCGGTAGCCGCTCCCAAGCAGCGTTTCCAGGCTGCTGATCAGGCGGCTGACCTGATCGCTGGACCGATGCTCGCGCAACACCGCCTGCCTGCCGCGCAGGCCAATCTCCCTGGCTGCTTCAGGCCGCCCGACCGCATCCAGCACCGCCGATTGCCATTCCTCAGGAACTCCCCGGCGCAGCAACCACGCGGTTTGTCCATCGACCAGAATGTCGAGTGCAGGATCTTGGCGGGCGATGACGGGCATGCCCAGCGCCATCGCCTCCAGCATCATGGATCGCAACTCCCCGCCGCTGTCCGGAATCAACAGAACGTCACAGTGCGTCAGCAGCGACCGGTACGGCGAGGCATGGGCGATGGTGGAGATGCTGCCCAGCAGATCGAGGCGCTCGGCGACACGCCAGATCTCATGCTCGCGCGGCCCGCGAAGCTCAAGAAAAAGTTGAAGTTGCGGACGGGCCTGCGCGGCGGCGCTCACGCCGCGCAGCAGCGACTCATAGGCCGCGACATCGTTGGCCTGTCCGATCACGGCGAGTCCCACGGATTGCCCGGCATCCTCGAGGATCTGCCCGGCCTGAACCGGTGCGGCGATTCCCATCGGGACCAGGTTCACCAGCGATGCATCCATGCGCCGCCGCAGCACATCGGCGATGCCTCGGCTGGGGACCACGTATCCGGCGATGAACGGAATGCGGCCGCGCGGGACCATTTCAGCCTGCCGGCTTGAGCACACATCGATGACGACCGGGCGGGCCACCGCCTGGGCGATATCCATGCCCAGGGCCCACGCCTGCTCGCCGATGGCATACAGCGCATCCGGCATCGCCTTGGCCAACTCCTCGGCAATCTGGGCGGTGCGCGACCGCTTCATCCAGGGGAGCACCTTCATGGGCGCTTCGATCCGGGCGGCCAGCGCGATGCGCTGCTCGCCTTCATCCAGCGCATCGGCATAAAACTCGTCCGGCACGATGCGCGTCACCTGCACGCCTTCGGCCATGAGGCCGATGCACAGGCGATTGAGCATCGCCTGCTCCTGGGTCAGCCGCTCCTCATCGATGATGAGCGCGATGTGCATCGTTCGGTTGGGCGTGCGATGGCAAGGGCGCCGGGTTCAGCGGATCGAATCGACGAATCATTTCCTCATCGATCCGCCGGGGCCTGCGGCTTTCAAGATCGACCAAAACCCAGAGCGTGGCGGCACGGCAGATGATCGTTCGATCGGCAGGCCGGACGATCGCATAATCCCGCCAGGATTTCACCTTCTTGAAGTCGCGCACCCACGTGGCGATCACCAGCTCATCGCCAAGCCACGCCTCGGCCAGATAGTCGATCTCATGCCGTGCGACGAACCACATGATCCCGTTCTTCAGCAGCCAGGGGCGGGTATACCCCAGCGAATCGGCGTGCAGCTCGGCCGCGCGATCAAGCCAGCGCACGTACTCGATGTTCGAGACGTGCTCGATGACGTTCCCGATCTGCTCGCGTTTCACATGAATGTCGCAGACAAACGGATTTGGATGCGGCAGATCGAACGAAGTCAGATCAATGCCGCCCGTGCGGGGAATCAAGTTGGGATCGTGCGAGGTCACGTCGGCGCCTTGGCTGGATCGATCTCTCGAAGGTACTTCCACGAGTAAAGCCCGGTTTCGTGTCCATCGGAGAATCGGATGCGGATGGCATAATTGCCGACAAACTCCGCATCGACCGCAGTGAGCGGACCGGACTGTTTCGCCATGCTCGCCGGCAGGACGGTCAACGGATTGCGGGCCATTTCCTCGCGAAGCTGCTTGGCATCTGCCGAGGGCGACATTTTTCGCAAATATGCGATCGAGTAAAAGCTTGTCGAGCCATCGGCCCACTGCACCGTGAGGCCGCGGTCCTTCTTGAGATCGAGATGCGCGGGTCTGAGTTCGATGTTTGAATTGTAGTGAAGCGATGCCGACCGGACCGTCCTCGGCCCCGTAAACAGCGCCCTCCGCTACATTACGCCGCATGCGCGAAGGCAAGTTTCAGCTGCATCCCGCCGACCGCCTGCTCGCTGCGATCGAGGCGAAGCGCGCGCCCGTGTGCGTGGGGATTGATCCTGTTATCGAGCGGCTGCCGCGCACGCTCCTTCCCAAGGGGCCGAACGCGTCATTCATCTCCGGTTCATTGGATGAGTTCTGCATCCAGGTCGAAGAAGCGATCTCGCCGCATGTGCCCTGCATCAAATATCAAGTCGCGTGCTTTGAACGCTATCTCGCGGATGGCTGGGCAGAGCTGGCGAGCCTGATTGCAGGCGCCAGAATCGAATACAGTCACGATGTCGAGACGATCCTCGATGCCAAGCGTGGCGACATCGGCATATCGGCTGAGCATTACGCCAAGGCATACTTCGAGAACCATGGCGATGCCGATCAACCAGACTGGCTCACCATCAACTCATATCTTGGCGACGACGGCATCACCCCGTTCCTCAAGCACGAAGGCCACGGTGCGTTCGCGCTGGTGCGAACGTCCAATCCGGGCGGTGACGCGCTTCAGAACCTGCAATTGAAGGACGGCCGCACCGTTGCCGAAGCCGTCGGTGCGATGATCGCGAAGATCGGTGGCAGCTACGTCGGCACGCGCGGGTATAGCTCGCTGGGCGCCGTGGTCGGCGCCACGAAGCCTCAGGACGCAAGAAGACTGCGTGAGATCATGCCGCAACAGATTTTTCTCGTGCCCGGCTACGGCGCGCAAGGCGGTGGGGTCGATGATGTTCTCCCATGCTTCAAGTCCGACGGAACCGGCGCCATCGTGACCGCCAGCCGCTCGGTCATCTACGCGTTCGATCCCAAGGACCCCAAATGGATGAACTCCGTCGCCGACGCCGCGGCGAAGTTTGCCGATGAGGTTGGGCGCGCTGTTGGAATGCGCTGAAAAGCGGTTCACCACAAAGCGCACCGAGAACACAGAGAAGGGCTATGTGTTGTTTTGCCCTTTCCGTGTTCTCTGTGTGCTCTGTGGTTCCCACCTCTTTGATTCCAATCGGACAAAGACCGATACACTGTTTCCGTGCGCATCGTGATTGCAGTTTGTTTCGTCGTGCTCCTGGCCGTGCCGCTGTTGTTCCGCCCGGCCCAGTCCTCCACGACGTCGAGCGCTGATGCGTTGCCGGTCATCATCATCACGCCGCACAACGAGCAGATTCGCTACGAGTTCGGCCGCGCATTCAATCTCTGGCATCAACGCAAGTATGGCCAGCCCGCCAACGCCATCTGGAGCGTTCCTGGCGGAACCTCCGAAATCCGCAGAATGCTTGAAGCCCAGTTCACCGCCGCGCTCGAAGCCGGCAAGGAGCCTGGCGGCGATGCGGACCTGGTCTTCGGCGGCGGTTCATTTGAGTTCGGCCGCCTCAAGAAGGGTGTTGTGATCAAATCACTGGATGGCAAGGCTCATGATGAGCCCATCACCGCGCCCGTTGATTTCAGCGATGCCTGGCTCGGCCAAACCTACGGCGAGAACCGCATCGGCGATGATCCCCTGTATGACAAAGACAAATATTGGTTCGGCGTCGCGATGTCAGGCTTTGGAATTGTCTACAACCGCGATGTCCTGCGCTCGATTGGATTGAACGATCCCCAACGCTGGTCCGATGTATGCGATCCAAGATTGCAAGGCTGGGTCGCCTTGGTGAATCCCAGCCAGTCCGGCTCGGTCACCACCGCCTTCGATGCGATCCTCAAGCGCCACGGCTGGGAGGAGGGCTGGCGGGTTCTGCGGCGAATGGGCGCGAATGCCCGCTATTTTTCCGCGGTCTCGCTCAAGCCTCCCATCGATGTCACGCATGGCGATGCCGCGGTCGGCGTGTCTATCGACTTCTATGGCCGCTACCAGTCGCAGGTGATGAAGGAGGCGGGCGATCCCGATCGCCTCGGCTATGTCGATCCCGTGGGAGGGAGCACGATCGATGTCGATCCCATCGCCATGCTGCGCAATGCGCCGCATCCGCAAACCGCCCGGCGATTCATCGAATTCTGCCTCAGCGAAGAAGGCCAGGCGCTCTGGCAATTCCGTAAACATAGCGGTTCGAGCGGCGATCAATTGGGACCTGAGCGTTTCGAGCTGCGTCGCCTGCCGGCGCTGCGCTCGATGTACCAGAATCACAAGGATCAATTCGTTGATCAGGTGAATCCCTTCGAGACGATGACGCCGGTCGAGCATCCCAATCCGAACTACCGAGATTTCATTGCGCCGCTGTTTGCCGCCATGGTGATGGACAATCATCGGGAATTGAAACGAGCCTGGAAGGCCATCACATCGCATCCGTTGTATGGAACCAGGACGAGTGATCCACGATTGACCGAGATGTTGAGGCTCTTTGACGCCATGCCGGAGATTGAGGGGCCTAGCGGCGCCACATACTCCTTGCAGGATGAGGCATCCCTCGCGCTCGTGCGAAACGGTTGGCTGCGGGGAGGATGGAAGGATCAGAATCTTTGGAATCCGGAGGATTCGCCGGTTGATGTGATGCGTCGCCGGTTCGGCGAGTTTTTCCGTGAGAAATACCGTCGCATTGTGGAGGTCTCAGGGACTTCCTGGGATGGAAACCGCACGTGAAGTCCAAATCCGCGACTCCATCCGTACGACTGGTCGGCCATCAGAAATCACTCGACCATGAATTCTCCGGGGCGCCGGTAACTAAGCCGGCCCTGACCAAGATCATCGCGACCATCGGTCCGGCTTCATCCAGCGCCGAGGTGATCGGCAAGTTGATCGAAGCCGGCGTCTCCGTGTTCCGGTTGAATTTCAGCCACGGCACGCCCGCGGATCACGAAGCCCGCGTGCACATCATCCGCAGCGTTTCCCGGCTGCATGGCCGGCCCGTGGCCATCATGGGCGATCTTCAGGGACCCAAGATTCGCGTCGGAAGAGTCGAAGGCGACGGCATCCATGTCGCGACGGGATCGAAGGTGATGTTCAAGCGAACCGACGCCGTTGCCAAGCCCGCAAGCACCAATCAGGTCCAGACATTTTCCGCGGCTTCGCCGGAGTTTTTTTCCGATGTCGGGCCAGGCCAGCGCGTGCTCATCAATGATGGCGCGGTGCGGATGCTGGTGATCGCCCGGCGCAACGATGAAATTGAGTGCGCCGTCACCACGGGCGGCGTGATCAGCTCGGGCAAGGGCATCAATCTGCCCGACACGAGCCTCAACGTTCCCGCCCTTGGCGAGCGCGATTGGGCCAATGTGCAGTGGTCGGTCGAGCACGACCTTGATTTTCTTGCCCAGAGCTTCATTCGCCGTGCAGATGACGTGAACGAGTTGAAGAACGGCTTGCAGAAGATGCAACGGACTGGCGAGTCAGCTGGATGTCCGCTGCAGGTCATCGCCAAGATCGAGACTCCCGCGGCGGTTTCGAACATCGATTCGATCATTCAGGCCGCGGATGCCATCATGATCGCGCGCGGCGATCTGGGGGTCGAGATGGATCTCGCGCGCGTTCCGGTCATCCAGAAGCAGCTTCTGGCGGTCGCCGAGTCGTACGGCAAGCCGTGCATCGTCGCCACGCAGATGCTCGAGAGCATGATTCATTCGCCAAGCCCGACGCGGGCCGAGGCCAGCGACGTCGCCGGCGCCATCATGGACGGAGCCGATGCGGTGATGCTCTCGGGCGAGACGGCGGTGGGAGAGTATCCCGTCATCACGGCGGAAAACATGCGCCGCATCGCGCTGTACACCGAGGAATATCTGGCATCGCAGCCCCAGAAACCCTCGCCGCCTCAAAAACTGATCGAATCACGCTATCGCACGGCGGCGCTGGCGCACGGAGCCTGGCACATCGCCCAGGATATCGGCGCGAAAGTTATCGTGATCTGGTCGCAGCAGGGCGGCGGCGCCCGCTACCTCAGCCAGAATCACTTTTCGGTTCCCATCATCGCCTGCAGCTCCGATGATCGCGCTGCGCGGCAGATGCAGCTGCTGCGCGGCGTGGCGCCGGTGCGGATGCCCGCTCCGGAGAGTCTTGCCCACTTCACTCGCATGGCCGATGCGTACCTGCAGGAGACGCGCTGGGCCCATGCCGGCGATCCATGCATTCTCATGGCGGGCGCGCCCATCGGAACTAAAGGCGTCACCAACAGCGTCGCCATTCACGAGATTGGCAATCCTCAAACCGGATTTGCGACCTAACGCGGCGACACGAGATTCCGCATCCTGCGAACGCTACGATGAAACGGATGCGCGCGGCGATTCTCTCAATTGGCGATGAACTTACGCTTGGCCAGCAGCTCGACACCAACTCGCAGTGGCTGGCGCAGCGACTGGCCGAGCAGTCCATCATCACCATCGAGCATCGCACCGTCGCCGACGATCGAGGCGCGCTCAGCGCATCGATCAAGGACCTGGCCGGTCGCTGCGATCTGCTGATTCTGACGGGTGGGCTCGGTCCGACCGAAGATGATCTGACTCGGGAAGCGCTGGCTGATGTCGCCACGCCCGGAAGGCCGCTGGTGACCGATGAACCGGCCTTGGCCCACATCGTTGAACTGTTCCAAAAGCGGCATCGCGTCATGCCGGACATGAATCGGAAGCAGGCCCAGCGCCCGGACACGATGCGCTGCCTTGCCAATCCGCATGGCACGGCTCCGGGACTTGCCGGCGCCATCGGATCGTGTGCGGTGTTTGCACTGCCGGGGCCGCCGGGCGAAATGCAGCCGATGTTCATTCGGCAGGTGTTGCGCTCGTTTCGCTCCACCGATCAAGCGACCCAGGTCGTGCTCACCGCCTCCGTGCACGAGTTCGGCATGGGCGAATCGGTGGCGGCTGAGAAGCTCGGCGATCGAATGGCGCGCGATCGCAATCCCTTGATCGGGACAACTGTCAGCGGCGGGATCGTCTCAGCGCGAATTCGCGTTGAGGGCGCCGGCCCCGATGCTCAATCGAAATTGGCCGAGACAATCGAATTCATTGAGCGCGCCTGGCAGCCGTATGCGTTCGGCACGCAGGAGCCATCGATCGGCGATTCGGCGGCGCAGTTGCTGATGAAGCAGCAGAAATCTGTCGCCACCGCTGAATCCTGCACGGGCGGGTGGCTGGGCAAGACGCTCGTCGATCGACCTGGATCGAGCGCCTATTACCGCGGCGGCTGGATTGCCTATTCAAACGATTTCAAAACCGATTTCCTGGATGTACCCGAAGACGTCATTCGGCGGCATGGCGCTGTCTCCCGCGAGACGGCGCTGTCTCTGGCGTCGGGCGCCCTGAACAAAAGCCAGGCCGATCTTGCGGTTTCGATCACTGGCATCGCCGGCCCGGATGGCGGTTCGCCCGCCAAACCCGTCGGCACGGTGCACATTGGGTTGGCGGCGCGCGGTGCCGCCGAAATGACGCTTACCGGTCGGCATTTTCTTTTCCACGGCGATCGGACGGCCATACGGGACCGCGCGGTGAAGGCTGCGATGCAGATGCTCCGCTTTGCCTTGCTTGGAGTTCCGGCTGACGTTCCCCTGATCTGGGAAGTCAATCCCGGGGGCGGCACATCGTCGAAAGCTGTCCGGGAGGCGACGGCGCGATGAAGGCAAATCAGGTTTACATCGCGCTTGGCTCGAATCTCGGCGACCGCCGGGCGCTGATCGAATCCGCCATCGAGCATGTGCGACGGCTGCCGAACGTGGAAGTGGGCGCGGTCAGCACGATCATCGAAACCGAGCCGCTGGGTCAACCGGGGCAGAATCGTTACCTGAACGCCGCCGCCGCCTTGGGCACGACGTTGTCTCCGCGCCAACTGCTTGATGCATGCCTGGCGATCGAGGCGGCGCACGGGCGCACACGAACGTTTGAAAGCCGATGGGGACCGAGGCTGGTGGACATCGACATTCTGCTTTTTGGCCAGCAGATAATCGATGAGCCCGGCCTCCACATTCCGCATCCGCGCATCGCCGAGCGTTTGTTTGTGCTCGGACCGCTTGCGGAAATCGCGCCGCAGGCGGTGCATCCGGGATTGGGAATCTCGATACAATCCCTTCGCGATCGCCTGCAGAGATCGTCATGCGGGGAATACAAACCGGGGCATGCGTGTTCCAAGCAGTAGCCTTTTCGGGGTCGGCGTGCTGTTTGCACAAAGTCGGCACACCGCCGGATTCGTGGTCGTGCGCTGCACAAGTACAGTTGAGTTTGAAGTCAATCCTGGAGATTCCAATGAAGCTTGCCGTCACGTTCCTGGCCCTGGCGATTTCAACCATCAATGCATGCGGCCAGGCAACCCCCGGAGCCGCGGGAAGCCCCGGAGCCCCGCAAGAGCCGCCGGCAACCACGCCGGCCCCCAAACCGCCGCCTCCCGATCCCAAGACCATCGGCGATGCCAAGACCCTCCTGGCCGATGTGGCGAAGGCGTATCGGGACGCCAAGGCCCTCACCGACACGATGCGGGTTGAGTTCAAATCGCCGGAGTTCGCCGAATCGCACTCCATCAAGCTGGCCCTCGGCGCGGAATCGACGGGCACGATGGATTTCGATGACTTCAACTTCATCGCGCTGAAGGACAAGCTGTACGTCATTCGCCAGGGGGTTGACAACAAGTATTTCGTCGCCGATCTGGAGGGCTCGCTTCCGCAGACGATTGAACAGGTGACGGGAGGCGGTGTGCCCATTCCGTTTCAGCTTGCGTTGCGGGCCCAGCAAGCCGGCGAGGTCGATCTGGCGGGCATCGTCATGGGCATTCTGCCCGACGCCGAGGTCGCTGGAAAGCGAAGCGCCAAGAGCGGCAATGGATCGACGGTCGAAGAAATCGTGGTCAAATCCGAGCGCGGCGATGGCGCCATTCAGGTGAATCCCGCCAGCAAACTCATTCAAGCAATCAACCTGGAGCTACAAGCGCCCATGGAAGGCGCCGGAAACGTGATCATCACCATGTCCATGGATCCGCAGGTGCGCGATGCGCTTCCCAAAGCGGTCGCGTTCGAGGCTGGCAGCCGCAAGGCGGTGGAATCGTTCGACGACCTGGAGCCCGACCCTCTGGCCGAAGGGCAAGTCGCCCCGGATTTCACGCTAGCTGATACCGCAGGCGAGAAAGTCACGCTTAGCGCTCTGAAGGGAAGCGTCGTCGTGCTGGACTTCTGGGCGACCTGGTGCCCGCCCTGCGTCCGAGCGCTGCCGAAAATCGATGAGTTCGCCAAGTGGGCCCAGTCAAACAATCCCGCGATCAAGGTCTATGCCGTGAACGTCGAGGGAAACGCGCCGCCAGATGTCGTCCAGAAGCGAGTTGAAGCCTATTGGAACACGAAGAAGTATTCGTTTCCCACGCTGCTGGACCTCGATGGAGCCGTGATCCGAAAGTACGGCTTCCAAAGCATCCCGACCACCGTCGTCGTCGGGCCGGATGGCAAGGTTTTCAAGATTCACACCGGCGCCTCGCCGAACGCAGTCGAAGAACTGAAGACCGAAACCGGTGAGGCGTTGAAGGGCACTGGGTGATTGAGTTGTGCAAGCGGGAGCGATTACCGGAAGGCCCGGCAATGCCGGGCCTTTATTTTGATCGCCGGAATCGAGGTCTTTCGCAATGTGCGGCGTGGGCCATATGATCAATGGTCATCGTCTTGCGGAGGCGTTGCACATGCGCAGAGTGAATCGTATTGCTGTGATCGCGGTTTTCGCGAGCCTGTCCGTCGGTTTGCATCCAGCGCATGCGCAGGAAGAGGAGGCCAAGCCGGCGCGTGTCGCCGATCCCGCGGCCATGAAGGCCTTCACGGACATGGTCAAGTCCTACCGGGAACGCCCGGCCTTGGGTGTGAAGAGCTCTGTCAAAATCGAAGTCGCGCAGGATGGCGTGGCCGCCAAGCCCAGCGAAGCCAAGGGCGAGTTCATTTTCGGCTCCAGCCGCTCGGCGGTCGTCAAGATGAGGGGCTTCACCTGCTACCTGAGCAAGGGAACGATCAGCGCCGTCCGTGAAGGGACTGATCACTCCTACTACACGGCCTCCGATGATGAGTCGCCCTATTACGCGCTGTTCAACGCGTTCGTCGACATGCCGTTCCCGGAACTGGCGATCGAACTCGGTGAGGACAGCATGGACGATGTGCTGCTCCAGTTTCATCCAAAAGCCCCGGGTTTGCAGCCCGTGTCCGTCGCCAATGAAGAGAAGGACGGCAACACCATCGAACATCTCAAGCTCGCCGGCGACAACGAAACCATGGACCTGATCATCGATCCCAAGACCCAGTTGATCCAGACCATCGAGTTGAAGATGACCGGGGGCGAGTTTGCCCAGCAGGGATCGACCGTGGTCTACAAGCACACGTACGAATACGAAACGCACGACAAGCCACTGGATCCCTCGACGTTCACGCTCGATCCGGGCCAGCGCCAGCGCGTGGATCTGATGGCCGCTCTGATGCCCCGGCCAACGCCGCGCGATCCGGGCGCAGTCGCGGCCGATGGGGGCGAGGCTCACGTGGAGCATCCGCTGGTGGGCAAGCCGGCGCCATCGTTCACGCTGGCGACCATCGATGAAAAATCCGTGGATCTGGAAAAACTCCGGGGGCGGGTCGTGGTGCTGGACTTCTGGGCCAGCTGGTGCCCGCCCTGCATGCAGGCCTTGCCGATGCTGCATCAGGTCGCCAAGTGGGCGGCGGATGAGCAGCTTCCCGTCACCGTCATCACGATCAACACGATGGAGATCCGCGATCCCAACGCCAAGCCTGAAGATCGCCTCGCGTCCGCGAAGGCAACCTGGACGAAAAAGAGTTTCACGCTTCCCGCCGCCATGGATTACGACGATGCCGTGGCCAATCGCTATGGGGTCAACGGCATTCCGGTCGGCGTCATCATTCGTGCCGACGGCATCGTGCACGCGGTTCACGTCGGCTATGGCGGCAACTACATGCAGATGATGAAGGACGATATCCAGGCCGCGATCAAGGCCGTCGAGAAGTAATCCGCACGACCGTGCCGGGTCGATACACTCTGGACGTGACGGCCACGTCGCCAAGGTTGGCGCTCCCGGTTCTGCGGCAATCCACATCGGAAATCGATGAAGCCTCGCGCCGGCGGATCGCCGACGACTTGAAGAATCTCATTGACGGCGAGGTTCGCTTCGCTCGGCATGATCGCATGCTCTATGCCACTGATGCGAGCCTGTATCAGGTCGAGCCGATCGGCGTGGTCTGCCCCAAATCCATCCGCGACGCCGAAAAAGTAGTGGACTATTGCAGTCAGCACCAATTGCCGATCCTGCCGCGTGGCGGAGGCACTTCATTGGCCGGACAGGCGGTCAACCACGCCGTCATTCTCGATTTCAGCGTCTTCTGCCGGCAAATCCTCGAGATCGATCCAGAGAAACGATTCGCGCGCGTCGAGCCCGGTGTCGTGCCCGACCAGCTCAACGCCGCCTTGGCGCCTCATCGATTGATGTTCGGCCCCGACGTCGCCACCAACAGCCACGCCAACATCGGCGGCATGATCGGCAACAACTCCGCGGGCATGCATTCCATCCTCTACGGAAGAACCGTCGAGCATCTGAACGCGGTCGATGTGTTGCTGAGCGACGGCACGCGCCTGGCGTTGAAGCAGGGCGCTGCGGAACGTGACTCGCGCGTCGCCGATCTTACCCGGCGCATCGCCGAGATCATTCGCGTCAATGGATACAACCTGGACCTGATTCTCGGTCAATTGCGCCGGTCTTCGCGCGGGACGTTCGATCAGGTCAACCTCGCCCATCTGGTGTGCGGGTCGGAGGGGACGCTGGCGGTGACGGTGGAGGCCACGTTGAATCTGGTGGAGACGCCGCGCAGCATTGGCTTGGCGATCATCGCATTCGCCGACGTCAACGCGGCCCTGAGGTCTCTCAGCGCCATCCTGGAGAGCAGGCCGTCCGCGGTGGAACTCATCGATGATGTCGTCATCCGCCTGGCGCTTGAGAATGCCGAGTACGAGCGTTACGTGCGCCTGCTTCCTGGCGGCCCCAATGGACTGGCCGGCGCCGTCCTGTACGTCGAATACTTTGCGGCCGGCCAGGAAGAGCTTCGAGATCGCTGCGCCGCACTGAAGCAGCGATTCCAAAGCCACGAAATTGTCTGTCACACCGACCCGGCGGCGATGGGAAAAGCCTGGAAGCTCCGCAAAGCAGGTGAACCGCTGCTCTATGGAATGCCCGGCGAGCGCAAGCCCCTGACCTTCATCGAGGACCTTGCGGTCGACCCGCAAAGGCTCGCCGATTTCGTCGAGGAATTCCGCGAGATTGTGTCGAGGCACGGCACCACGGCCGCGTACTACGCACATGCCTCGGTCGGCTGCCTGCATATGCGTCCAATGCTGTCGCTGCGCGATGAGCGCGACCGGCACGCCATGCATGTGATTGTTGAGGAAGCCACGGAGCTTGTGAAACGCTATGGAGGCGCGCTATCGGGCGAGCACGGCGACGGCCGGGCCCGTTCCGAGTTCCTTCGGCAGTTTTACGGTGCTGAGATTTGCAGCGCATTTGAGGCGATCAAGGCAATCTTCGATCCCGGCAACCGCCTGAATCCCGGCAACGTTGCCGGGCCGAAGGGCCAGACCGCGAAGCTGCTGGACAACTTGCGGGTCAAGCCTGATGAGCGATTTGTCATCGTGCCGCCCGTCAAGACCTACTTTCGATATCAGCGTGAGCATGGATTTGGCGAAGCGGTCGAAATGTGCAATGGCGCGGGCGTCTGCCGCAAACTGAAGGGCGGCACGATGTGTCCGTCGTATCGCGCCACGCTCGATGAGCGCCACGCCACGCGCGGCCGCGGCAACGCCCTGCGCCTGGCGATCACGGGACAAATCTCCGCCGATGGCGCCTCGCCGGCTTGGAACGATCCGGAAACGCTCGCGACTCTTGACCTTTGCCTTTCATGCAAGGCGTGCAAGACCGAATGTCCAAGCAACGTCGATGTCGCCAAGCTCAAATCCGAGTACCTGGCCCAGAGTTTCCAAGCAAGCGGGGGGGTTCCCCTGCGCACGCGGATGTTTGGCAACGTCCGCCGCCTGAACCGTATCGGCTCAGCGCTTTATCCCATTGCAAACGCGATCGGGCGACTGCCACCGCTGGCGGCGCTCGCCAAGCGCATGGCGGGCATCCATCCCAAACGAAACCTGCCGCGATACGCACGTTCGCTGCACCGATGGATGAATTCTCGGGTGGAAGCGAATCCTGGCGCGCCAGCGATCATTCTTTTTCCAGATTGCTTCACCACCTACAACGAGCCGCACATCGGCCGCGCGGCGGTGGGACTTCTTGAAGCGTTCGGCTATCGCGTGATATTGCCAGATATTGGCTGCTGCGGGCGTGCTCAAATCTCGACGGGAATGCTCGCCGATGCCGTGAAGACCTGCCGCGCAACGGCAACGGCGCTTCTCGAACATGCATCGAAAGAATCGGCCGTTGCCATCGTCGGCTGCGAGCCAAGCTGCGTATCGGCGATCAAGGATGAGTGGCTTGATCTTGACCTGGGAATTGATTCGGCGGCCCTGCAGGGTCTTGCGTCGAAATCATTCCTGACCGAGCAGTTCATCGAAGCGCACTGGAATGAACACCCCAAGCGCCCGAACATCATGAAATGCCGGCACGATCGCGTTCTTCTGCACGGCCACTGCCATCAGAAAGCGCTCTGGGGCGTTGAGTCCTCGTCGGCGTTGATGTCGCGCGTCCTGGGTGGGTCGGGCGACCGACTTGCGGTGCTGGATTCAGGATGCTGCGGCATGGCGGGATCATTCGGTTATGACCGCGACCACTACGAAATCTCCATGCGCATCGGCGAGCTGTCGCTGTTCAGCGCCATCCGCGAATCGCCCGATGCCATTGTCGTGGCGCCGGGAACGAGCTGCCGGCAGCAGATCTACGATGGAGTCGGCCGGACCGCCATCCACCCGATCGAGTTCATCGCGGAATTGTGCACGTGAGGCGAGGATAGAGCACTTTTCGCATTCTTCAATTCAAGCTGATGTCGCGCTTCTACAGCTGATGCTCACAGTACGATAGGGCGCATGAATGTGCTTCTCGCGATGATCTTGGCGGCGGCGACGGCTCAGGACTGCCAATACTCCGTGAGTTATGGTCTGGTGGCATGGAAGTTGATTGATGGCACGTGGCTTCCTGTTCCCGAGGGATCGACGGTGCCGCCCGGCATTCCGGTTTACTTTCAAGGCTGGGTCTCGGTCGGCGCCGACGGGTGCGATGCCTGCTGCGCTGATATTTCGTTCGACTATGCCACGGGAACGAATTGTCAATTCGGCTTCACTCACAATTGGCAACATGTTGGCGTGATGCCCACGATAACAGCAGGCCAGACGTGGGAATGGATCAGCCCTACATACGTTCCCGAGACTTACATCGTGAAAGGGCAGTTTCGGATCGAAGAGGTTCAGTCGGGCGGACAATCCGAAATCTATCAACCATGGCGAGTCTTTTATGTTCCATGTTTCCAGCACATTGGGATCCTAAGCTTAGAATTCCACGTGGACAAG
>JADMIO011419556.1_pt1 | contig 20543 bp, 16 predicted proteins | sample 8958161 | NCBI WGS metagenome assembly JADMIO01 (sample SAMN16585339, study PRJNA669376) | soil metagenome | isolation source: Crop rotation soil | place: USA: Cullars Rotation, Alabama | collected 2011 | reverse complement strand
CACCACTTATATTGCCAGTCGAGAATGACCGGGTACTGGTCCAGGAGGCTAATGATTTGCTTGGTTTTATGTGCCGGCGCGGAAGCTTTTGAATTGACAATCAGTCCGGCATATCGTTTTCTGGAGCCAAATTGCACTTCCACCCGTTTTCCAAAGGAGATCTGTGAAACCAGTTCAGGAGGTACCTGGTAGGTATACGTACTCTCCAGGGCCAACGGCAGGAGGATTTCAACATATACTTCAGGTCCGGGGGGCATAGCGCGAAGGTCTGAAAAAAACTGGCTGGCCTTCAAAAATGAATCAACTAGTGCGAATCACGCAAGTACAATTAATTTTACACCGAATTGTTTAACCACCTGTAATGACGCATCTTTCTGAACAAGAGATCATAAGACGGCAAAATCTGCAAAAAATCATCGACCTGGGCATCAATCCGTATCCGCCCGAACTCTACCCGGTGAATGCCTATGCCGCTACCATTCTCAAAGAATTTGATCCGGAGCAGAAAAATTTTCAGGATGTCGTCATTTCCGGCCGGATGATGTCCTACCGGATCATGGGGAAAGCTGCATTCTGTGAAATCCAGGACAGTACGGGTCGAATCCAGGTATATGTCAACCGTGACCAGATCTGCCCGGGAGAAGATAAGACACTCTATGACACGGTCTTTAAGCATTTACTGGACCTGGGAGATTTCATCGGTATTAAAGGTTATGTATTTATTACCCGGACTGGTGAGACCTCCATTCATGCAAGTGAACTCACCTTACTTAGTAAGTCGCTCAGGCCGCTTCCGGTAGTGAAAGTGGATGCAGATGGGGTAGTGCATGATGCTTTTACAGATCCTGAACAACGATATCGTCAGCGATATGTGGACCTCAATGTCAATCCGGATATACGCAAAGTGTTCGTGGATCGCACAAGGATGTACAATACGATGCGCAGGTATCTCAATAATCTCGGATACCTGGAAGTGGAAACCCCTGTTTTACAACCTTTGTATGGGGGTGCTGCTGCCCGTCCCTTCAAGACCCATCACAATACGCTCGACATGACGCTGTATTTGCGCATTGCCAATGAGCTTTATCTCAAGCGCCTGATTGTGGGCGGGTTTGATGGAGTGTATGAATTCAGTAAAGATTTCCGGAATGAAGGCATGAGTCGTTTTCACAATCCTGAATTCACGCAAATCGAATTGTATGTTGCCTACAAGGATTATGAATGGATGATGAACCTGGTAGAAGAAATGGTGGAGCAGGTAGCTTTGGATATTCATGGTGATACGAAGGTGCAGGTAGGAGAGCATTTGATTGATTTCAAACGTCCATGGAAACGGTTTACGATGTTTGAAGCGATCCAGCATTTCACCGGTGTGGATATCAGTGAAATGGATGAGGTGAAATTGAGAGAAACTGCCCGGAATATGAAGATTCATATTGAGCCAGGACTCGGAAAGGGTAAAATTATAGATGAAATTTTTGGAGAAAAATGTGAAGCACAGTTGATTCAGCCCACTTTCATCACGGATTATCCGGTGGAGATGTCGCCTTTGGCCAAGAAGCATCGCAGTAAGCCGGGATTAGTGGAGCGGTTTGAAGCGATTTGTAATGGAAAAGAAATCTGTAATGCATTTTCCGAACTCAATGATCCCATTGATCAGCGTGAGCGGTTTGAAGAGCAGTTAGAATTAGGTAAACGTGGTGATGATGAAGCCATGATGCTGGATGAAGATTTTTTACGAGCCTTAGAATATGGAATGCCGCCGACTTCCGGATTGGGTATTGGGATGGACAGGCTGGCCATGATTATGACCAATTCGAAATCCATTCAGGATGTTATTTTCTTTCCGCAGATGAAACCGGAGAAAGGGATGAATAAGGAATAGTGAATAGTGAATAGCGAATATCGAAGTAGGAAGTAGGAAGTAGGAAGTAGAGATATGAAGGCGAAGTAAGAAGTAGAATTCAGAAGTAAAAAGTTTCTGCGATGATCTGCGAGATCTGCGGGAAACCGAGAACAATAAGGAATAAGGAATAACGAATATCGAAGTAAGAAGTAGAATCCTGAAGTTGAAGTTAGAAGTTGAAGTTGAAGTTGAAGTTCTGCGCGGATCTGCAAGATCTGCGGGAAACCGAGAAGAATAGCAAATAACGAGGTTAGAAATTAATTTCTCGTTAGGATGGAACGGAATTGAATTTTGCGATGTCGGTGATGCCGCCTTTGACAGTGTCACCAATCTTGACGAGGATTGTGCAATCGGGAGGAAGGAAAACATCTACACGACTTCCGAATTTAATAAAGCCGAATTCTTCTCCACGTGTAAGGGTAGCGCCCACTTGTGTGTAAGAGACAATTTTACGCGCTACTTTCCCCGCAATCTGGCGCACGAGGAGGAGATTTTGCTTGCGCTTAATCACGACTGTATTACGCTCGTTTAGTTCGGAAGATTTGGGATGCCAGGCGACGAGATATTCACCCGGATGATATTGCTGATAAACTACATCTCCGGCTACCGGACTTCGGTTGGAGTGAACATTGAGCGGTGACATGAAAATGGAAACCTGGATGGTCTCTGCTTTGATGTATTCTTTTTCAAACGTTTTTTCAATCACGACCACCTTGCCATCTGCCGGTGCGATAATTAAGTCCGTGTCCCGCACCACATGGAGCCGTTTGGGATTTCTAAAAAAGATCAGAAACAACACGAGGAAGAACAGGACCAGTCCCGCCAGCGCCAGTGTGAGGATATTCATGAAGAAGACGACTAATAAGCCAACCACGATAGCGACCAATACGGTATACGCCATATAGAGTTTGCCTTCTTTATGCAGCCTGTACATCATGGGGTAAAGATAAAGTAAGCTAACGCAGTCAGGGGCAGGACAAACAAAAAGGAATCATACCGGTCCAGGAAACCTCCATGCCCGGGTAATACCGATCCGCTGTCTTTTACTCCAGCCGTCCGCTTCAGGGAAGATTCATACAAATCTCCTGCCAAAGCGAAAACGGGGACTGTACATCCCAGAAACCAAATGTAGCTGGAGTTGATCTCGGGCCATACATACTGTAAACCGAAAGCTGCCAGTAAGGCGATCAATAAACCCCCGATGGTTCCTTCCAAACTCTTTCCCGGAGAAATGGCCGGTGCAATCTTGCGTTTGCCCCATTTTGAACCTACCAGATATGCTCCCACATCATTTGCCCAGATCAAAAAGATGGCAATCAACATGAGGTATTTATAATGCTCGCCTGCAAAAAACAAAAGGCAGCCCATGCCCAATGGAAGCGTGAGATAAGCGGCACCACTAAACAGCGTCCTTCCACCTCGGCTAATTTGATCAGCAGGAATGCGCTGAAAAAGCATGAGGCAAATCAGGGAACCCAATAAAACCGGAAAGCTTACAAAGGGCAGTGATTGGTTCATTCCCTGGATCGTCATGTATCCGAAAATACCCAGCCACAAGGTTAGGATCACAGGAACACCAAATAGTAAGGATGGTGAAAACCCGGTCCTGTTGAATTTCAGGAATTCATACCAGCCAAAACCATGGATCAGGCATAACAACCCGAGAAAGGTAAACGGTGAAAACCAAACCGCCGCTAATGTGACGGCCACAATAAAAACGCCAGTGATCGATCTCGTCGCCAGTTCAGACATCTTCCATAGGAGTTCGGAGTTTCAGGATCTGGGTATATAAAAAGTACATAGCCCCCACGCTAAGCGGAATCATCCACCAATAGAGTTTATCCATCTGTGTTTCATCTACCTCACTGATATCCATCCCGGTGGAATAAATCAGGATGATCTGAATGCCATTGTTAAAAGCATGGGCAATCATGGTGACCCACAAATTGCCTGTCCAGTAATAGAGGTAACCCAGTGCAACACCAAGGACCATCCTGGGGAAAAAGCCTTCAAATTGAAGATGAATGGCACTGAATACAAATGCAGCTACCCAGATCGCCAGGATTTTATTACTGAAAATATAACCCAGTTCTTTTTGTAGAATTCCCCGGAAAATGAGCTCTTCCCCGATGCCTGGTAAGATGGCGATGATGACCAGGTTCATCAGGAACAACCAGGGCGAGTCCATTTTTAATAAGGATCGAAGCGTGTCTTCTGCCTGGTTTTCAAATTGGATTGCCCAGGAAGGCAATTCGATCTTTGCATTGAGGAGGTAGCTCAAATTGACCAGCGGATACGCAGATACCAGGAAGAGCACACCGAATATCGCCATCCACCAGCCGGGTGATACTGAAATATGTAATCCCTTAGTCCAATCCTTTCCATAAAAAATGAGTCCAAACACAATACCCGGCAGGATAAAGGTGAAAATATGCTGGATCAGCAGCATGCTACGGGTCATGCCGGCAGTCATTTGCGTGATATCTCCCGCTTTGAAATCGCTCAACTCTTCGATACTAACTCCGGAGAGTAGCAGTACACCGGCAGATGCTATTGCCGTAATTAAAATTCCTGCGACGATGAAGGTCACCATCACTAAGAGTCGCATGAAATGATCGTACTTTGTCATGTGTTTACAGGACGTAAAATAGGTATTCCTCTTTTATACCATAATTCCATTGCGTGTAAATCAGACCGATGTATCCACCTGCCAGACTAAGTGTCAACCTGAATAAAGTCGCCCTGATCCGAAACAGCAGGGGCAGCAATGTGCCTGATCTTCTCCAGGTTGCCAAAGATTGTGAATCGTTTGGAGCAGAAGGAATTACCATTCACCCCAGACCAGATCAACGTCACATCCGGTTTGATGACATTCCTTCTCTTAAGGCTGTCGTCACGACAGAACTTAATGTGGAAGGCAAACCCACGCCTGAGTTTATGGCCCTGGTTCTGCAGCATGTTCCTCATCAGTGTACACTCGTTCCTGATCATCCTTCCCAATTGACTTCCGATAGTGGATGGGATACGCAAAGGGATCAGGGTTGGTTAAAAGAAGTGACGGAAGAATTACATGAAAAAGGAATTAGGGTTTCGGTGTTTATTGATCCTGATCCGCAAATGGTGGAGGGAGCCCTGAAAGCTGGGGCGGATCGTGTAGAACTTTATACCGGACCTTATGCTGCGATGTTTGAACGCAATCCGGAGGAAGCAGTACAATCCCATGTTGCCGCTGCTATGGAGGCAGATCGGATTGGAATTGGAGTGAATGCAGGTCATGATCTCAATCTTCGCAACCTGCGTTACTATGCACAAATGGTTCCGGGGCTACTCGAAGTTTCCATCGGGCATGCGCTGATATCCGATGCGCTCTATTACGGGTTGAGCAATGTCATTGGCATGTACCGCCACCAGTTGAGGCCGTTTCCGGAAGGTTAGCATGATCTTGTTTATTTTCTAATTAAAATTTTCGGAAAGCTGAAGGAATTCAAAGCCTAGCAGCCTGATTTATAATTAGTTCGCGTGTCAAAGGCGAAGTGTGGAAAAGTTAATGAGGTTGCCCATTGACTTTGGCTGTAAAAGTTGGTATATTTCTGGATAGAAACCAATTAGATCAATCAACGACAGAGGTTTGGTGCAGGATGAATTGTTGGCGGGCTTTGGGGATTACCTTCAATATGAAAGAAGATATTCAATGCATACCCTGGAAGGTTACCAGCGGGATGTCTCTCAATTTGTTGATTTTCTTCAATTACAGTTTGGATTCCAGGATTTTCGGGAAGTCACACACCAACACATCCGGAGTTGGGTGGTGCAGTTGCTGAAGCAAAAAATCAGTACGATCTCGGTGCGAAGAAAACTGTCTGCCATCTCTCATTTTTTCAAATGGCTCAGAAGGAAAGGAGTCCTGGATCAAAATCCAATGGTCCGGGTGACCCTGCCGAAGATACCTGAGCGACTTCCAAAATCATTGCCAGAAAAGGCTATTCGCCAATTGTGGAAGGAGGATCCTGAAGTCGATAATACCTATCCGGATATCAGGGATAAAGCCATGATTGCCTTGTTGTATGGGGGAGGTTTGCGAAGAAGTGAGGTGGTGAATTTGAAATGGGGTGCATTGGATTTCGGAAGGAAAGTCATGCGGATCGAAGGTAAAGGAAGGAAGATCAGGTATGTGCCGATGAATGAAACGCTGATCGATCATTTGCGTGCTTTGGAAGGCGTTACCCGTGAGGCGTTTGGAGAGCTGAAGGAGGTAGTGTTATTGACGGATAAGGGGAAACCTTGTTACGCCAAATACGTTTATCATCATGTTGTGCGTATGATGAGTGCAGTGACCACCGCCGAAAAAAAGAGCCCGCATGTGCTGCGGCATTCCATGGCGACCCATTTGATGGATCATGGAGCGGAGTTGAATGCGGTCAAGGAGATCCTGGGTCATGCCAGTCTTTCCTCCACGCAGGTATATACGCACAATTCCATTGCCCGAATCAAAGAAGTATACCGCCAGGCGCATCCTGGTGCCCAAAAGAGTTCATAGTGAAACATGGATGTTCATTCATTTTATCACGGATTAAAACAGAAAAACAGAACAGGTATGAAGATTAACATGACGGCCGTTCATTTCAATGCTGATCAGAAACTGGTCAGTTACATTGAGAAAAAAGCATCTAAGCTGGATCAGTTTTTTGACCGGATCATTGATGCCCAGGTTTTTTTGAAACTGGAAAATTCAGGCCAGGTGAGGGATAAAATTGTAGAATTAAAGCTGCAGGTTCCGGGTGATGTCCTGATCGCTACGGAGGTGAGTAAGACCTTTGAGGCCTCTGCGGATGCGGCGGTAGATAACATGAAGCGGCAGCTCAACCGTCATAAGGAGCGGATACAGGGGTAGGGGTTGCCTTTCCGGACTCCGGGACTTAGAAAATTATTGCAGGTATATCCGTCTAAAACGCTGGAATAGTTATATCTTTGCATTCGCTTTCGGGGGAAGCCCTGGAAAATTATGTATAATTCATTGATTTTCAGAAACATAAGTTACAATCTATGTGGTGAAAGGCAGGGAATTCTGCATTGATTTTGAATGGTTAATGTGACTTGCGCTTTTTCCTTTGAGAAGGGTGGATTTACTCCTCCAGCAATTTCAGAAGAACAAATGGACACGGTCGTTTTCGGATGATCTGGTCTGCCAGCCCTCTTCCTACGCCAGTGTAGCTCAGTTGGTAGAGCAGCTGATTTGTAATCAGCTGGTCGGGGGTTCGAGTCCCTCTACTGGCTCCATTTCCAATTCTCGGAAGGTGGCAAAACTCAGGGGGTACGCCGGAGCTGGAGAGCCGGGCCAGACTGTAAATCTGGTGTCTACGACTGAATAGGTTCGATTCCTATTACCCCCACTTAAAAAGTGAGAAGGTGAGAAAGTGAGAAGGTGAGAGGTAAGTGCAAGGAAAAGAATCACATGCGGGCGTAGCTCAGTTGGTAGAGCATCAGCCTTCCAAGCTGAGGGTCGTGGGTTCGAGTCTCATCGCCCGCTCTGATAAACTGCAGCTTCGGCTGTAGCATCTTCGCCGATGTAGCTCAGGGGTAGAGCACTTCCATGGTAAGGAAGGGGTCAAGGGTTCAATTCCCTTCATTGGCTCAAGTGCATAGCGATCAACACAACATAAAAAAGTAGCAATCAGTATTCGTTAAACATATTTTTTAAAAACCTACATCCATGGCAAAAGAAACGTTTCAGCGGACGAAGCCGCACGTAAACATCGGGACGATCGGTCACGTAGATCACGGAAAAACGACATTGACAGCAGCTATTACCTCAGTACTGGCTGAAAAAGGATTGGCGAAGAAGACGTCTTATGACTCTATCGACGCAGCTCCTGAAGAAAAAGAAAGAGGGATCACCATCAACACAGCTCACGTAGAGTATGAGACCGTTAAGCGTCACTATGCTCACGTAGACTGTCCTGGTCACGCCGACTATGTAAAAAACATGGTTACGGGTGCTGCCCAGATGGATGGTGCTATCCTGGTGGTCGCGGCTACAGACGGCCCGATGCCTCAAACCCGTGAGCACATCCTGCTCGCACGCCAGGTAGGTGTACCCAAGATCGTCGTGTTCATGAACAAGGTTGACCTTGTTGATGATGCCGAAATGCTTGAACTGGTGGAAATGGAAGTTCGCGAACTTCTCGACCAGTATGGTTTCGATGGTACTACCGCTGCCATCATCAAGGGTTCTGCCCTTAAAGCACTGGAAGGAAATGCTGAAGGAACCGCAGCGATCATGGAATTGATGGATGCTGTTGACAGCCAGATCCCTGATCCGGTTCGCGACGTAGACAAACCATTCCTGATGCCGATCGAAGACGTGTTCTCGATTACCGGTCGTGGTACTGTTGCTACCGGCCGTATTGAGCGCGGAATCATCAACACAGGTGATACCGTACAAATCATCGGTATGATGAAGGATGGTGAGAAGCCTTTGGTTTCCACCGTTACCGGGGTAGAAATGTTCCGCAAGATCCTCGATCGCGGTGAGGCTGGTGACAACGCTGGTCTGCTGTTGAGAGGTATTGAAAAGGATCAGATCCACCGTGGAATGGTTATCTGCAAGCCAGATTCCGTTAAGCCACACAAGAAATTCAAATGCGAAGTTTACGTACTGGGTAAAGATGAAGGTGGACGTCACACTCCATTCTTCAACGGATACCGCCCACAGTTCTATTTCCGTACCACAGACGTGACCGGAGATGTGAAGTTGCCGGAAGGCGTTGAGATGGTAATGCCGGGTGATAACGTATCCCTGGAAACCACCCTCATCAACACCATCGCTATGGAGAAGGGACTTCGGTTCGCTATCCGCGAAGGTGGCCGTACGGTAGGTGCCGGTCAGGTAACTGAGATCCTGGACTAAGCGTACAGCAATAACAGAATACTGATAAGTGTTCCGGTAGGAAATCACCAACGGGAAAGAGATCCTACCGGAATTTTTCAAAAATCACGGTTTTTCTGTTGATTCGTCATAAGGCGGAAAGACAGACGGACAAATGTGTTAGGGAGGTAGCTCAATTGGTAGAGCGGCGGTCTCCAAAACCGTAGGCTGCGGGTTCGATTCCTGTCCTCCCTGCCAAAAGCATAGCGCTCAGGCAACATGCTGAATCAAATGAAGAGGAGGAGGATTTTGAAAACGATTGATAACTAAAGACAATGGAAAGAATCAAGTTATATCTCATCGAAAGCTACAATGAGCTGATCAATAAGGTGACCTGGCCTACCATGGCCAACCTGTTGGGCAGCACCAGGGTCGTTTTGATCGGGGCGATGATCATTGCCTTTATTGTACTGGCGATGGATGCTGTCAGCAAGCAGTTTACCGGTTTACTGTATAATATCTAATCGGGAAGAATGGCTGAGGGTAAAAAATGGTATTCCTTACGGGTGATTTCCGGCAAAGAGCGCAAAATTAAAGAGCGCATCGAGCTGGAGATTAAACGCGCAGGGTGGGACAATGTGGTGACACAAGTCCTGGTACCTTCAGAAAAAGTTTATAAGATCCGGAACGGGAAAAAAGTGATCCTGGACCGTAATATCCTTCCGGGATATATTTTGTTGGAAGCCGACCCTGAACGTTTCTCTTCGGAAATTGTTCAAGGAATCTCCAACATGCCAAATGTGATTCATTTTCTGGGCCGAACCAGCCCGATCCCCATGCAGGAGAGCGAAGCTAACCGGATGCTGGGTAAGGTAGATGAGTCCCAGGGTTTAGTAGAATCGATGGTCGAACCGTTCATCGAGGGCGAAATGGTCAAGATTATTGACGGACCATTCAACGACTTCGTCGGGGACATCAAAGAGATTAATGAAGAAAAGAAGAAATTAAAAGTCATCGTCAAGATTTTCGGACGTGGAACAGAGGTCGAGCTCAACTTTATGCAGGTTGAGAAGACCAGCTGATTTTCATCCGTTTAATTAATAAGTACTGAAGCTGTTTATGGCAAAGGAAATAGAAACATTCATCAAGTTGCAAGTTAAGGGTGGCGCTGCCAACCCGGCTCCTCCGGTAGGTCCTGCTTTGGGTTCCAAAGGGGTTAACATCATGGAGTTTTGCAAGCGATTCAATGCCCGTACCCAGGACCTTCAGGGTAAACTGGTACCGGTCATCATCACCGTTTACAAGGATAAATCCTTTGAGTTCGAACTGAAGACTGCTCCTGCGGCTATCCAGTTGCTCGAAGCTTCTAAGGTAAAAGGCGGATCTGCTGAACCAAATCGTAAAAAAGTAGGTAGTGTGACCTGGGACCAGGTGACGGCTATCGCTCAGGATAAAATGAAAGATCTCAATGCTTTCGAACTGACTTCTGCCATTAAGATGGTGGCCGGCACAGCGCGGAGCATGGGGATTACCGTGACCGGAACCCCTCCAGAAGGGATTACGGTTAAGATCTAAGACAGACACACAACGTGCACCCTCCTCCCTCAGAAAGTTGAGGGAAGCGAAACGAACATTTTCATTAAAAGGGAGTGACGCTATACGGCATCACGCCAAAACCTTTAAAACACATTTTGAATGGCTAAGCTTAGCAAAAAAATGGCTGTCGCAGTTAAAAAAGTGGACAGCGAAAAATTGTACGACCTCACTGAGGCCATGAAACTGGTCAAGGAAGTCAACGTCACCAAATTTGACTCCTCTGTTGACCTTCACATCCGCCTGGGTGTGGATCCCCGTAAAGCTGACCAGGCTATTCGCGGAACGGTCAGTCTCCCACACGGAACAGGAAAAACCAAGAAAGTATTAGTGCTCTGCACACCTGATAAGGTACAGGAAGCCCTGTCTTCAGGTGCAGACTTTGCTGGTCTTGATGAGTACATCACTAAGATCCAGGAAGGCTGGACGGGCATTGACGTCATTATAGCCATGCCTTCCGTAATGGCGCAGGTAGGTAAAGTGGGACGTATCCTCGGTCCTCGCGGCCTGATGCCTAACCCTAAATCCGGTACCGTTACCATGGATATCGCAGGTGCGGTTTCCGAAGTAAAAGCTGGTAAAATTGCTTTCCGGGTTGACAAATTCGGTATCATCCATTCGCCGGTAGGACGTGTGTCCTTTACTGCTGAAAAGCTGCATGACAATGCACTTGAATTGCTGCATACGATCCAGCGTCTCAAGCCCAGCAGCGCGAAGGGAATTTATATGAAGACCATTAGTGTAGCATCGACGATGAGCCCCGGTATTAACATTGATCCTAAAGTCGTCTAATCATCCTATCACAAACTGAATTCTAAAACGTAAAGGCGATGAACAAGCAAGAAAAAGATCAGACCATAGCCGAGTTGAGGTCCAAATTTGACAACAGCTCGTACATATATTTTACCGATGCTTCTTCGATGACCGTGGAGCAGGTCAATAAACTGAGACGTCTTTGTTTCAACAAAGGCATCGAAATGACCGTGGTAAAAAACAAACTGGCCCGAAAAGCCATGGAGTCGTTAGGGGAAGAAAGAAATTTCACCCCGGTATTCAAAGCACTGGCAGGACCGACCGCCATAATGCTGACGGATACCGCCAACCTGCCGGCGAAACTGATTAAAGAGTTTCGCGGGGATGGTACACGTCCTGTGCTGAAGGCTGCGTACATCGACAGTGATGTATTCTTTGGGGAGGAAAGTCTGGAGACCCTGATTGCCCTCAAGTCCAAGGAAGAATTAGTCGGTGATATCATCATGTTACTCCAGTCTCCGGCGAAGAATGTTATTTCTGCGCTGATGGGTGGTGCTCCACACAAGGTCGCAGGACTGGTGAAGGCACTCGAGGAACGTGCACAATAAGGCTTCCATTTTCGATTCATATTTATTCCATTTGACAATTTCTAAAAACACTACAAATCATGGCAGACGTTAAAGCATTAGCCGAACAGTTAGTTAACCTTACTGTAAAAGAAGTGAGCGACCTGGCAAGCATTCTTAAATCCGATTATGGTATCGAACCCGCAGCTGCTGCTGTCGCGATGGCTGCTCCTGCTGGGGGTGGTGCATCTGCTGCTGCTCCGGTTGAAAAAACGGAGTTCGACATTTTCCTGAAGAATGCAGGTGGCAACAAATTACAGGTAGTTAAGGAGGTGAAGACCTTACTGGCGCTTGGCTTGAAAGAAGCTAAAGATCTGGTAGACGGTGCTCCAGCTATGCTGAAGACCGGTGCAGCTAAAGATGAAGCTAACTCTGTAAAGGCAGCCCTCGAGGCAGCTGGTGCAGAAGTTGAGCTCAAGTAAGCAGTATCCGCAGCAATCCATTACTTCATCTTAAACTGATCGCATTACTCAATACAAGCGTTTCGTTGAGATATAACAAAGTAACCATACAAGGCTTGGCCGGAGGGTGTCCTGCACCATCCGGCCTGGCTATTTGTTCCAGTTTGAAATAGGCTTAATCGCGTTTTTTATCTAAATCGTAACTTTCATGGCCGGCAGCGCAGTTGCAAAATCTCACACCAAAGACCGGGTTAATTTTGGCAAAATTGACCTCAACACACAATATCCTGATTTCCTCGAAATCCAGTTAAAGTCCTTCCAGGAATTTTTCCAGCTGGAGACTACACCGGAAAACAGGTATAACGAAGGCCTTTACAAAGTTTTCCAGGAGAACTTCCCGATCTCGGATGCCCGAAGCATTTTCGTGCTGGAGTTCCTTGATTATTTCATCGATCCGCCACGCTACAAAATCGAAGAGTGCATGCATCGCGGGTTGACCTACAGTGTACCCCTGAAAGCCAAGCTCCGCTTGTCTTGTAATGATGAAGAGCACATCGATTTTGAAACGATTGTACAGGATGTTTTCTTAGGAAACATTCCTTACATGACTCCAAAAGGAACGTTTGTGATCAATGGAGCTGAGCGCGTCATCGTATCTCAATTGCATCGTTCACCAGGTGTATTCTTTAGCCAGTCTTATCACCCGAACGGTACAAAAATTTATTCTGCCCGTGTCATCCCATTCAAAGGTGCATGGATGGAATTCGCAACAGACATCAATAATGTCATGTATGCGTACATCGATCGTAAAAAGAAATTCCCGGTAACGACCTTACTCCGCGCCATCGGGTATGACTCTGACCGCGAAATCCTCAGCCTGTTCGAACTGGCTGAAGAAGTGAAAGTATCCAAGGCATCCCTGAAAAAAGCCATCGGCCGTAAACTGGCTGCGCGTATCCTGCGCAAATGGACCGAAGACTTCGTGGATGAGGATACCGCAGAAGTAGTTACCATTGAGCGTAACGAGATCATCCTCGAGCGTGACGTCATCATTGATGAAGAGCACATCGACATGATCCTCGAAGCGAATGAGCCTACCATTATTCTTCAGCGGGAGGATATCGGCGAGGATTATTCGATCATCTACAATACGCTTCAAAAAGATCCGACCAGCTCCGAAATGGAAGCTGTTCAATATATCTACCGCCAACTGCGTGGTTCTGATCCACCGGATGAAGAAACTGCACGCGGTATCATCGACAAATTGTTTTTCTCTGACAAACGATACAACCTCGGTGATGTAGGGCGATATAAAATCAACCGCAAACTCAATATCGATATCGATAAGGACCTGCAGGTATTGACCAAGGAAGATATCATCTCGATTGTCAAATACCTCGTCAGCTTAACGAACCAGAAAGCTGAACTGGATGACATCGATCACTTGTCCAATCGTCGCGTGCGTACGGTAGGTGAGCAATTGTATGCCCAGTTTGGAGTCGGTCTTGCGAGAATGGCCAGAACCATCCGTGAGCGGATGAATGTACGTGACAATGAAGTATTCACCCCGATTGATTTGATCAACGCGCGGACATTGTCTTCGGTGATCAATTCTTTCTTTGGAACGAGCCAATTGTCACAGTTCCTTGATCAGACCAATCCACTGTCAGAGATCACGCACAAGCGTCGTATCTCCGCACTTGGTCCAGGCGGTCTTTCCAGAGAGCGTGCAGGTTTCGAAGTACGGGACGTACACTATTCCCACTACGGACGTCTGTGTACCATTGAAACTCCGGAAGGTCCAAACATTGGTTTGATCTCCACACTCTGCGTGCACGCGAAGATCAATAAGATGGGCTTCCTCGAAACTCCTTACCGTAAAGTAGTAGAAGGAAAAGTAGTGTTGAAGGGTAATGCAGAATACCTGACTGCAGAAGGAGAGGATTACCTGAAAATTGCACAAGCCAATACGCCGATCGACAAGGCAGGCTTGTTTATGACAGAGCGTATCAAATCCCGCGAGCATGGAGATTTCCCGATGCTCGGTCCGGAGGAAATTGAATACATGGACGTTGCGCCAAACCAGATCGTCGGAGTATCTGCATCATTGATTCCGTTCCTGGAAAATGATGACGCTAACCGTGCGCTGATGGGATCTAACATGCAACGTCAGGCGGTACCCTTGATCAAACCTGCATCTCCTATTGTAGGTACAGGTCTTGAAGCCAAGGTGGCGCTGGACAGCCGGATGCTGATCAACGCAGAAGGACCTGGTGTTGTACAATATGTGGATTCTACCCGCATCACGATCAAGTATGACCGTAGCGAGGAAGATCAGTTGGTAAGCTTTGAGGATGACTTCAAGACTTACTTCCTGACTAAATTCCAGCGTACGAACCAGGGCACCTGTATCAACCTCAAACCGATTGTCAAAAAAGGTGATCGCGTGAAGGAAGGTACTATCCTTTGCGATGGATATGCTACCGAGAAAGGTGAATTAGCACTTGGACAAAACCTGAAGGTGGCGTTCATGCCGTGGAAGGGTTACAACTTCGAGGATGCTATTGTGGTATCTGAGCGTATTGTACGTGAAGATATTTTCACCTCGATCCACATTGAAAGTTTCGAACTGGAAGTCAGAGATACCAAGCTGGGAGAAGAAGAGCTGACGAATGACATCCCGAATGTCAGTGAAGAAGCTACCAAGGATCTCGATGAGAATGGTATTATCCGCATCGGTGCTAATGTCAATGAAGGAGATATCCTCATTGGTAAAATCACACCGAAAGGGGAGACGGATCCGACTCCGGAAGAAAAACTGCTGCGTGCCATTTTCGGTGATAAAGCAGGCGATGTAAAAGATGCTTCTTTCAACGCACCTCCTTCCACGGATGGGGTTGTGATTGACAAGCAATTATTTGCCCGCGCGAAAAAAGATAAATTCCAAAAAGCTCAGGAGAAGAAACTGATTGATCAGCTGGATGACAAGCATGCCGTTGCGATCAATGAGTTGAAGACCCTGCTGATTGATAAACTGAGTGTACTGATCAAAGGTGAAGTTTCCAACGGAGTGCGTTCCATTTACGGAGAGACGATCATCAATAAGGGCACGAAGTTTACACCTAAGGCTTTGAAGTCAATCGACTATAGCCAGGTGGATTATACCCAATGGACCGGTGAAAAGCATACCGATGGACTGATCTCCAGGTTGCTGCACAATTACAGCATCAAGGTGAATGAGGAAGTAGGCCGCTACAAGCGCGAAAGCTTTAACATCAGCATCGGGGATGAATTGCCACCAGGTGTATTGAAATTGGCGAAAGTTTATCTCGCCCGCAAGCGTAAGCTGAAAGTAGGAGATAAGATCGCTGGTCGTCACGGTAACAAGGGTATTGTATCGAGGATCGTACCACAACAGGATATGCCTTTCCTCGAAGACGGAACACCGGTGGACATCGTATTGAATCCACTGGGCGTACCTTCCCGTATGAACCTGGGACAGATTTTTGAAACGGTATTAGGATGGGCCGGAGAGAAACTCGGGGTCAAATTTGCCACACCGATTTTCGATGGTGCATCGCTGGATGAGATCCAGGGTCAGATCAAGGAAGCTGGTCTTCCTGATTTTGGTCAGACCTTCCTCTATGATGGAAATACCGGTGATAAATTTCACCAGCAGGCGACGGTGGGGATCATCTACATGTTGAAGTTATCTCACATGGTGGATGATAAGATGCACGCCCGTTCGATCGGTCCATACTCACTCATTACGCAACAACCCCTTGGAGGTAAAGCTCAGTTTGGAGGTCAGCGTTTCGGGGAAATGGAAGTATGGGCGCTCGAAGCTTACGGTGCTTCGAATATTCTCCAGGAATTGCTCACGGTGAAATCAGATGATATCATCGGTCGTGCGAAAGCGTACGAAGCGATTGTCAAGGGTGACAATATGCCAGAGCCACACATTCCGGAGTCGTTTAATGTATTGGTGCATGAGTTGAGAGGCCTTGCACTTGATGTAAAATTTGATTGATTTCATTCTATTGCTAATACAGGGTAGACCATGTCGCTGAAAAAAAAGCACGTCAAACAAAAGCAGTTTTTCCGCAGTATCTCACTGAGCCTGTCGTCTCCGGATGATATCCTGGAGCGTTCCTATGGCGAAGTCCTGAAACCGGAAACCATCAACTATCGTTCGTACAAGCCGGAGCGTGATGGGTTGTTTTGTGAGCGCATTTTTGGTCCCGTCAAGGACTTTGAATGTTATTGCGGCAAGTACAAACGGATTCGTTACAAGGGCATTGTATGCGATCGCTGCGGTGTGGAAGTGACGGAGAAGAAAGTTCGCCGTGAGCGGATGGGCCACATCAAACTGGTGGTACCGGTCGTTCACATTTGGTTTTTTAAATCCTTACCAAACAAGATCGGATACATTCTTGGGCTATCGTCCAAGAACCTGGAGTCCATCATTTACTATGAGCGCTATGTCGTCATCCAGCCGGGTATCAAGGGCGATGATGGCGTAGATAAGATGGATTTGCTGACGGAGGAAGAATACTTTGAAGTATTAGACACGCTTCCGGAAGGCAACCAGATGCTCGATGATATGGATCCCAACAAATTCGTCGCGAAGATGGGAGCCGAAGCGGTATTTGATCTGTTAGCCAGACTAGATCTGAAAAAACTTTCAGACAATCTGCGTCACCAGTCTGCTACCGAAACTTCCCAGCAGCGTAAGTCAGAAGCACTCAAGCGTCTGCGCGTGGTAGAAGCTATTCGCGAAGGAAATGCCATCACAGAGAATCGCCCGGAATGGATGGTGATCCAGTATTTACCTGTTATTCCACCAGAGCTTCGTCCATTGGTTCCATTGGATGGTGGCCGTTTTGCCAGCTCGGATCTCAACGACCTTTATCGTCGTGTGATCATCCGGAATAACCGTCTGAAACGCTTATTGGAAATCAAAGCACCCGAAGTCATTCTGCGGAATGAAAAACGTATGCTCCAGGAAGCGGTGGACTCGTTGTTTGATAACTCGAGAAAATCAAATGCTGTCAAAGCAGAAGGTGGACGTGCGCTCAAATCCTTAAGTGATATCCTGAAAGGAAAACAAGGACGTTTCCGTCAGAACCTGTTAGGAAAGCGTGTGGATTACAGCGGTCGTTCAGTGATCGTGGTAGGACCAACGCTGAAGCTGCATGAATGCGGCCTTCCTAAGGGTATGGCGGCTGAGTTATTTAAGCCGTTTATCATTCGTAAACTAATTGAGCGCGGTATCGTAAAAACCGTAAAATCTGCCAAGAAACTGGTTGATCGCAAAGAGCCGGTCATCTGGGATATTCTTGAAAATATTTTGAAGGGACATCCGGTATTGTTAAACCGGGCTCCAACACTGCACCGTCTTTCTATCCAGGCTTTCCAGCCTCAATTAGTAGAAGGAAAAGCCATTCAATTACATCCACTGGTATGTACTGCGTTCAACGCCGACTTTGACGGTGACCAAATGGCGGTACACGTGCCGCTGGGCCAGGCTGCTATTCTCGAGGCACAGTTGTTAATGCTGGCTTCGCATAACATGCTCAATCCACAGGATGGATCACCAGTTACCCTTCCTTCACAGGACATGGTACTTGGCTTGTACTATCTGACGAAGGAGCGTCGGTCACAACCTGGCGAGAAAGTGATGGGAGAGGGTCGCACCTACTACAGCGCAGAGGAAGTCGTGATTGCCTACAATGAAGGCAAGCTCGATCTCCATGCGATGATCAATGTACGTGCAACCGTAGAAGATGAAACCGGAAAATTGGTTACCAAGATTATCGAGACCTCAACAGGTCGCGTGCTCTTCAATGAAGTTGTCCCAAATGGTGTTCCATACATCAATATCCTGTTGACGAAGAAAAATCTTCGTAAGGTCATTGGGGACATCCTGGATCGTACCGACTTTCCAAGAACGGCTCACTTCCTGGATGACATCAAGGATCTTGGTTTCTCCTGGGCGTTCAGAGCAGGTCTTTCGTTCAAACTCGGCGATCTGATCACTCCTTCCATTAAAGAAGAGACGCTGAAACAGGCTCAGGATGATGTAGATGAAGTTTCTTCTAACTACAACATGGGTCTGATCACAGAGAACGAGCGTTACAACCAGACTATTGATAAATGGACATACGCCGATAACAAGATCACAGAGAGTTTGATGAAAGAACTCTCGTTCCACAACCATGGATTCAACTCTGTTTTCATGATGTTGGATTCCGGTGCGCGTGGTTCTAAAAACCAGATCAAACAGTTATGTGGTCTGCGGGGATTGATGGCTAAGCCCAGAAAATCCGGGGATACCGGCCGGGCAGTTATTGAGAACCCGATCCTCTCTAACTTCCTTGACGGATTATCGGTACAGGAATATTTTATTTCTACACACGGTGCGCGGAAAGGTCTTGCGGATACAGCTTTGAAAACAGCTGATGCCGGTTACCTTACTCGTCGTCTGGTAGACGTTGCACAGGACGTAGTAGTCAATGAAGAAGACTGCGAAACTTTGCGTGGTATTGAGACGATGGCTTTGAAGGATAATGAGAAGGTGATTGAAAGTCTTACCTCACGGATCCAGGGCAGGTATTCGTTGTTTGATATCGTAAATCCGGTAACTGATGAATTGTTACTTGGAGCTGGAGAATACATCACAGAGGGCGTTGCCCTTCGGATTGAAGAAGTGGGAATTGAGAAAGTAACAATCCGTTCTGTATTGACCTGTGAAAGCCGCCGCGGTACCTGTGCAAAATGCTATGGTAAAAACCTGGCGACCGGCCGTATTGCCGAAATGGGAGATGCTGTTGGTATTATCTCAGCTCAGTCCATCGGTGAACCGGGTACACAGCTTACCCTCCGTACGTTCCACGTCGGTGGTATTGCATCGCTGTCCAAGAAGGAATCCGAACTGATTTCCAAGTTTGATGGTATCATCGAATTTGAAGAAGTCCGTACAGTAAAATTCGAAGATGAAGATGGCAAGCAGGAAGTTGTGATCTCACGTTCAGGTGAAATCAAAATCACTGATCCTGATAATCAGCGAGTCTATGCCACACACCATATTCCGTATGGTGCGAAAATCATGGTGAAGGACAAGCAGAAGATCCGGAAGGGTGAGATGATTTGTCATTGGGATATTTTCAATGCCGTCATCGTTTCTGAATTTGCCGGAATCGTGAAATATGATTCGATTGAAGAAGGGGTGACCTTCCGTACCGAACGGGATGACCAGACGGGTTACGAAGAGAAGGTGATCATCGAATCCAAGAATAAGAAGAAGATCCCTTCCCTGAGCATTGTCTCTAAGGATGGAGAAGAGTTGCGTAACTATAACCTGCCGGTAGGATCGTATATCAGTGTTTCAGATGGTGACGAGATCACTGCTGGTAAGACGCTAGGTAAGATCCCTCGTAAGACGAGCCAGATCCAGGATATTACCGGGGGTCTGCCACGGGTAACGGAGTTGTTTGAAGCACGTAATCCTTCCAATCCTGCTGTGGTTTCTGAAATTGATGGTGTCGTTAAATTCGGTTCTATCAAACGGGGTAATCGCGAGGTGTTTGTAGTCGATGAAAAAACGGATCAAAACCGTAAATACCTCATCGGTCTTTCCAAGCACTTGCTTGTACAGGAAGGTGACTTCGTACGCGCAGGTATGCCATTGTCAGATGGATCAGTTGCACCAGGGGATATCCTGGCGATCAAGGGTCCGTTTGCGGTACAATCTTATCTCGTAAATGGAATCCAGGAAGTATACCGCTCACAGGGTATCGCGATCAATGACAAGCATATTGAAGTGATCGTGCGCCAGATGATGCGCCGTGTATTGATCATGGATCCGGGAGATACGAATTTCCTGCAGGGAGAGTCGGCTGACCGTCATGATTTCTTCGAAGAAAACGACCGCATTTTTGATCGTAAAGTGATCACGGATCCGGGAGATTCCAAGAAGTACAATGCAGGTGGTGTAGTAGCCTTGCGCCAGATCCGGGAAGAGAATTCCTACCTGAAACGCAATGACCAGAAGATCATGGAATACCGTGATGCAATCGCAGCTACTTCGAGCCCGATGCTCCAGGGGATTACCCGTTCATCGCTAGGTACTAAGAGCTGGATTTCTGCAGCATCCTTCCAGGAAACTACGAAGGTGTTGAGCAGTGCAGCGATTGGTGCGAAACGTGATGAATTGCAGGGTCTGAAAGAGAACGTAATTGTCGGGAAGCGTATTCCTGCCGGAACAGGTTCACAGGCATTCGAAAGTTTGCTGGTGAAATCGAAAGGCGGAGAGGAATATGTGGAACGCCTTCATGATGATGAATAGTTGAACATAGCTTACAGCTAGAGAAAAAAGGTAAAAGCGGTTCGCCGTTTTT
>JADMIO010690418.1_pt1 | contig 20543 bp, 20 predicted proteins | sample 8958161 | NCBI WGS metagenome assembly JADMIO01 (sample SAMN16585339, study PRJNA669376) | soil metagenome | isolation source: Crop rotation soil | place: USA: Cullars Rotation, Alabama | collected 2011 | reverse complement strand
CACCGATCTGCTCGACGTCGTCCGGCGCCAGCAACCGGAGACGCGCTACGACGGGCGCGCCAAGCTGACCGCGCCGGCACGTACCGCGGACGGCGGCTGGAGCGCCTGATGTCGCTGTTTCCTCCGCTCGCCATCGGCCGGCAGGCGCTGCTCGCGCACGAGAAGGCGCTGCAGGTCACGGGCAACAACATCGCGAACGTCGACACGCCCGGCTACAGCCGCCAGCGCGCGATCCTCAGCGCCATCCCGCCGGCAGGCGACGGGATCGGGGCGGGTGTCACGGTGCGCGGGGTGGAGCAAGCGGTCGACCGGTTCCTCGAGGCGCGGCGTCTTGCCAGCGCGACGGGCCTCGGCGCCGCGACGACGCAAAGCCAGCTCACGGCGCAGCTCGAGGCGCTCTTCCCGGTGCAGGACGCCGGCATCGGCGACGCCCTGCAGGGTTTCTTTGCCGCCGCGAACGCGCTCGCCGTGAGCCCGCAGGATCTCACCGTGCGCGACCAGCTGCTGACCGCGGCGGACACGCTCGCGACCTCGCTGCGCGATGCGCACCGCGGTCTCGCGACGCTGCAGCGCGAGATCGACGCCCGCGCCGTCCAGGGCGCGCGCGACGCGAACGGGCTCCTGACTTCGATTGCGGACCTCAACACGCGCATCGTCGCGGCGGAGGTCGGCGGGGCGACCGCGAACGACCTGCGCGACGCGCGGCGCGAGGCGCTGAACAGCCTCGCAGGACTGCTGCAGGTGAACGCGGTCGAGGGCAACGACGGGTCGGTGAACGTGTACGCGGCGAGCGGCGCGGCGCTCGTGCTCGGCAGCGACGCCGCGCGGCTGTCGACGCCGCCCGGCACGACGGCCGGGCTCGACGGCGCGGTGCTCTCCACCCTGCGGGTGAGCGTCGGCGGCTCGAGCGCGCAGCTCTCCGGACCGCTCCGCGGGACGCTCGGCGCGCTCTTCGACCTCCGCGACACGTTGCTGCCGGCGCGCGCCGGTGATCTCGATCAGATCGCGACCGTGCTCCGCGATCAGGTGAACGCCGTGCAGACCGATCCGGCGGGCCGCGACCTCGACGGCAACGTCGGGACGGCGGTCTTCACGGGGACGGGCGCTCGCGATCTCACGGTCGTGCTCACGGATCCGCGCGGCGTCGCCGCCGCCCGCAGCGCCAACCTGGCGGACAACACCAATGCGCTCGCGCTCGCGGAGCTCGGGACGACCAGCTTCGGCGCGCTCGGGGGCGCGACGCTGACCGAGGCGTTCGCGGTCTTCCACGCGCAGGTCGGCAGCGACGCACGCGAGGCGTCGGACACGGCGAGCGCCGCCGGGACCGTCGCGACCGCGATCGCGGGGCAGCGCGATGCCGTCTCCGGCGTCAGCCTCGACGAGGAGTTCACCGATCTGATCCGCTTTCAACGCGGCTTCGAGGCGGCCTCGAAGCTGATCATGGTGAGCGACGGGCTGCTCTCCGATCTGCTCGACCTGGTGCACGGATGATCAGCCGCGTGACCCAGAGCACGCTCGCGCGCGATCTGCAGACCGGTCTGGCGCGGCTGCAGCGGCAGCTCGCGACGACCCAGGAGGAGATCACGTCGGAGAAGCGGCTGCTCGCGCCGAGCGACGATCCGACCGGCACGGCGCGCCTGGAGCGGCTGCGGGCCGAGCAGAGCGAGCTCACGTCTTTCCAGCGGGGCGTCGGCTTCGCCACCGCGACGCTCAGCGCGACCGACGGCGCGCTCGAGCAGGTCGACGCCGTGTTGACGCGTGCACGCGAGATCGCGACGCAGCATGCGAACGGCTTCACGACGCCCGCGGCGCGCCAGGCCGCGTCGGAAGAAGTCGAGGAGCTCGAGCGCGAGCTCCTCGACCTCGGCAACACGACGGTCGCGGGGCGCTACATTTTCGGCGGCCTGCAGTCCGGCACCGCGCCGTTCCAGGGCTTCGACACGCCGGGCTTCACCCCGGCGACGGCGTACGTCGGTCCGACGGACCCGTTCTCGATCGCGATCGGCCGCGACCACGTCGTCGAGATCAGCACGCCCGGCAGCGACGTGTTCAACGCCGCGCTTGCGGCGGTCGACGACCTGCGCCAGACCCTGGCCGCCGGCAACGCGCCGACGACGAATCTGAGCGCGATCGAGACCGCGGCGGACGGCGTGCGGCAAGAGCGTGCCAGTGTCGGCGCGCGCGCGGCCCGTCTCACCGCACGGGACCAGGAGATCGGCGCGCAGCTCGTCGAGGCACAAAAGCTGCTTTCGGACACGGAGGACACCGACCTGACGCAGTCGGCGAGTACGCTCGTGCAGCTGCAGAACGCGCTGCAGGCCACTTTGGCGGCCGGAACGCGGCTGCTGCAGACGAGCATCCTCGATTACCTGTGAGCGGGCGTGAAATGGGGCGGTCGAAAGTCTGACGCATGCTGGTGCTGACGCGGAAGATCGGTGAGAGCATCCGGATCGGCGACGAAGTGACGGTCCAGGTGCTGGAGGTGCGCGGCGGGCAAGTGCGGCTCGGCCTCGCGGCGCCGGCGAGCGTGCGGATCTTCCGCGAGGAGCTCTTCCGAGCGATCGAGGACCAGAATCGCCGCGCCCAGCTGCCCGACGGCGACGCGCTCGTGGACGCCGCGGCCGCGTGGGAGGAGTACGAGGATGGCAAGAACGGCTGAGTCGCTCTCCGCCGCGCCGCCGGCACCGGACACACTGCACGTCACGTCGCGCCGCTTCGGCGCCTTCGACGTCCCGCGCGATCGCATCCTCGACTTCCCGCAGGGGCTGGTCGGCTTCGGGCGGCTGCGGCAGTTCGTGGTGCTCGACCACCGGCAGGGCTCGCCGTTCAAGTGGCTGCTGTCGCTCGACGACCCCGAGCTCGCGTTCGCGATCGCCGACCCGGCCGAGCTGGTGGCGAACTACGAGCCGCCGCTCGAGCTCGCGGCACGGACGCTGACGTGTCAGCGGACCGACGTCGCGGTCTTCGTGCTGGTCACGATCCCGCCCGATCCGACCGCGATGACCGTCAACCTGATGGCGCCCGTCGCGGTCGATCTCGCGACGCGGCGGGCGCGCCAGCTCGTGCTCGACGACGGGCGCTGGCCGGCGGCCCATGCGCTCGTCACGCGCGCGTCGGCGACGGCTCCCTGACGCCGGCTAGACGCCGCGCCGGACGCGGCGAGCGTCGCGATCGCGACGCCGATGGACGCGGCCGACCGTCGAAAAATGGCCGGGCCCCCACAAAAGTGTACGGCATCCGGGGTGGTCCGTACGCACCACCGTCGCCGTTTCGTCGAGCGTCACGAAATCTTCCGAGTGGTTACCGGTTCTGACACGGGCTTGGCGGGGAGGCCGTCTCGTCCAAGTTTCTGGCACCCACCTTGCTGTCGAGCCTGACCCCCCATAGCGCAGCAAGGGAGGAATCATGGACGTGCACTCCGGGTACTTCGAGTTCCGCAGCGGGTCGATCGAGCAGGCCGCGGCCACCGCTCCGCAGGCAGAGACCACGACGCCGGCGGTGGCACCAGCGGCCGCCGTCGCGAGCCCGGCGAAATCCGCGGCGGCGACCTTCGCCGGGATCGTCGGCCGTCATCCGCGGATGCAGGCGATCTTCGACCTGATCCGGCGCGTCGCCGCGACGTCGGCGACGGTGCTGATCACCGGCGAGAGTGGCACGGGCAAGGAGCTCGTCGCGCAGGCGATCCACACGCACAGCCGCAGGCGCATGCAGCGGTTGGTGCCGGTGCACTGCGGCGCGATCCCCGAGGAGCTCCTCGAGAGCGAGATGTTCGGCCACGAGCGCGGCGCCTTCACGGGCGCGATCTGCTCGCGCGTCGGCCGCTTCCGTCTCGCGGACGGCGGCACGATCTTCCTCGACGAGATCGGCGACATGAGCCCGAAGCTGCAGGTGAAGCTGCTGCGCGTGCTCGAGAACGGGATGTTCGAGCCGGTCGGCGGCGTCACCACCCAGTGCGTCGACGTCCGCATCATCGCGGCGACGAACCGCAACCTGGAGGAGGCGGTCGTCGAGCGGCGCTTCCGCGAGGATCTCTATTATCGGCTGCGCGTCGTGCCGATCGAGATGCCGTCGCTGCGCGACCGTCGCGAGGACATTCCGCTGCTGATCGATTGGTTCCTCGAGCAGCTGCACACGGCGAAGGGCCTGCCCCGTTTCGAGCTCACCGACGAGGCGCGCGGGCTCTTCACCGCGTACCACTGGCCGGGGAACGTCCGCGAGCTGAAGAATCTCCTCGAGCAGCTCGTCGTGCTCGGCAACCCCGATCAGATCATCCGCGCGGAGCATCTGCCGGCGCAGGTGCACGGTGCGCGGCGAGACGCGGGCGGGGCGTGGTCGACGCCGCCGTGGGACTTCGATGCGCAGGGCATCGACTTCTACCGCGAGATGGAGTCGATCGAGGATCGCATCATCGCGCGGGCGCTGCATCTCAGCCATGGCAACAAGAAGGAGGCCGCACGTCTCCTGCGGCTCAATCGCACGACGCTGCTCGAGAAGCTGAAGCGCAAGCGCGACGCGGCGCTCGCGCGCGTGGCGCTGCCGACGGAGTGGAACCCGGTCGCGGCGCTCACCGCCGCGGCGCCGCGCGAAGACGTGGCTCGCGCCGCGCTCTGAGGTCCGCACCATGAAGTGAGCGGCGCGCGGCCGGCGAAGCATCGGCCGCGCGCCGCCGATCGTCCCAGGCGAATCGCACGGCACTCCGCACCGTTCCGGGACGTCTGCCGATGCGCTTCGCCGCGCGCGGGCCGCGGCCGCGGGTCTCAAGATTTGGTCCCGCGCTGCCGATGATGCGGTGATGGATCTCGCCACGCTCATCGGTCTCGCGCTCGGGTTGGGGTGCGCCGTCATCCTCGGACCCATGCTCGAGGGCCTGCACATGAGCGCGATCATGCAGCCCACGGCGGCCATCATCGTGTTCGGTGGCACGCTCGGCGCGACCGTGCTCGGCTTCCCGCTGCCCGACGTGCTGCGCGCCTTCGGCGGCATCGGTAAGGCGTTCCGCGGCCCCGGCAACGAGAAGGCGGCCCTCGTCGAGCGCCTGGTCGACATGGCGTCGGTGGCGCGCCGCGAAGGCCTCCTCGCGCTCGAGTCGAAGATGGAGAGCGAGCCGAACGCGTTTCTGAAAAAGGCGCTGCGCTATCTGATCGACGGCCTCGAGCCTGCGACGATCCGCCAGATTCTGGAGGAGGAGATCGAGGTCAACGAGCGGCAGGACACGCTCGCGGCGAAGGTCTTCGAGGCCGCCGGCGGCTACGCGCCGACCGTGGGCATCCTCGGGGCGGTGCTCGGCTTGATCCACGTCATGCAGGAGCTGAACGATCCATCGAAGCTCGGCGGCGGCATCGCCGTCGCGTTCGTCGCGACCGTGTACGGCGTAGGGTCGGCAAATCTGTTGTTCCTGCCGCTCGCGAACAAGCTGAAGCTCCGCACCGCGCAGAAGGGCCGCGTCGACATGATGATCGTCGAAGGCGTGCTCGGCATCGTCGAAGGGCTCAACCATCATCTGCTGCGCGAGCGCCTCTCCGTCTATCTCCTGGAGGACGGCGCGAAGGCCGCCGCGCCGGCAAGCGATGCCAAAGCGGCATAAGCACGAGGAGCACGAGAACCACGAGCGCTGGCTCGTCTCGTACGCCGACTTCATTACGCTCCTGTTCGCGTTCTTCGTCGTCATGTACGCGGTGTCCGAGGTCGACGCGAAGAAGGCGAAGAAGGTCGAGCGGTCGGTCCAGTTCGCGTTTCACTTCGAGGGCACCGGCGGCAACGATCAGCTGCCGATCTTCGACGGGCCCAGCGGCTCGAACGCGATCGAGCCGCTCATGCACGGTCCGAAGATCGTGCCCATCAGCCACGACGAGATCGACCAGGCGGAGAAGAACGCGCTCGACCGCGTCCGCCAGACGCTCGACGACCGCCTCGCCGACATGCGCTCACTGGGGCTCGATGGCATGGTCGAGCGGAAGCTGGAGGAGCGCGGCCTCGTGATCCGACTGCCGCAGGACACGCTGTTCGCGCCCGGCGACGACACCCTGGAGCCGGCGGCGTTGCCGATCGTCGACCGCATCGCGAGCGCGCTCGCGACGACGGGCCGCGAGGTGCGGGTCGAAGGCCACGCCGATCCGCGGCCGATCCACTCCGCGCGCTTTCCGAGCAACTGGGAGCTCTCGACGGCGCGCGCGACCGGCCTGGTGCGCTATCTCGTCGTGCAGCACGGCATTGCCCCGGAGCGGCTCTCGGCGAGCGGGTACGCCGAGTACCGTCCGATCGACACCAACGACACGCCCGAAGGACGCGCCCGCAACCGGCGCGTCGACATCGTCGTGCTGTCGCGGGTCGCGCAGGACGTCGAGCCGGGGATGAAGGCGGACCTGGTCGGACCGCGAGAGCTCGACGGCCCAGCGTCGTCGCCCGAGGCCGACGAGGAGTCGCCGCAGGGCGCGATCTCCATGCCGGATGCGCCGCCGCACGGCGCCGGGTCGCCGCCGCCCGCTGATTGATGGCCCGCGGGGCGGCAGCGCGCGTCGCACCGGTCGTGTCCGCGCGTTGGCCCGCCGCCCCACGCATGCTACGGTGATCGCCATGAGCGAGCACGAGCAGAGCCTGGCAACGACCGCGACGACCCCCGTCGTGACCCTCACCGAGAAGGCGATCGAGCGCGTCAAGACCGTCCTGCAGCGCGAAGGACGCGGCCCGCAGGCGGTGCTGCGCCTCGGCGTGGTCGGTGGCGGCTGCTCCGGCTTCTCCTACACGATGGGCTTCGACGACGAGCGCAAACCCGACGATGCCGTCACCGAGATCGACGGCGTCACCGTGGTGGTCGACGCTGCCTCGCGCGAGTACCTCGAAGGCACCGTGCTCGACTTCGTGACCGGCCTGCACGGCTCGGGCTTCAAGTTCGAGAACCCGAAGGCCGACCGCACCTGCGGGTGCGGCTCGAGCTTCTCCGCATAGCTCCCGCTCGCTCCGCCCGCGATGAGCTCGGTCCGCGGGGTGAGCCCGCGGATTGGTTCGGCAGAGCTCCCGCTCGCTCCGGTTGCGCCGCGGACCTCCGACCGTCCGTCGACCGCCCATCATCGTGAGCCTCGCGTTTCGTCATCTGGTCTTCGATCTCGACGGGACGCTGGTCGACACCAAGGACGACATCGCGGAAGCGGTGAACGTCACGCTCGAGCGGCTCGGGCTGCCCCGCCAGGAGCCGCGCATCCTGTGGAGCTACGTCGGGGACGGCGCGCGCGTCACCCTGCAGCGCGCACTCGGCGCCGAGCACGCGGATCTCCTCGACGACGGATTCGCGATCTTCCTGCCCTGGTATCGCGCGCACCTGCTCGACCGCAGCGCGCTCTACCCGGGCCTCGATGCGGTCATCGAGCGGCTCGCCGCCGACGGCGTCGTCTTCTCGGTCGTCAGCAACAAGTTGGCGGAGATGAGCGCCGCGATCATCGCCGGACTCGGGCTCGCGGCCCGCTTTCCGCGGGTGATCGGCGGCGACAGCTTGCCGACGCAGAAACCGAATCCGACCGGCCTCCGCAGCGTCATGACGGCCGCCGGTATCGCGCCCGAGGCGACGTTGATGATCGGCGACTCCGCGATCGACGTCGCGACCGGCAAGAACGCGGGCGTTGCAACGTGCGGCGTGCTCTGGGGCTTCATGGGCAGCGCCGTCGCGGACGCCGGCGCCGACGTCCTGATCACGACGCCGGCCGAGCTCGAGCCGATCGCACGCCGGGGAATCGCGGCGCGGCCGCACTGACGCGCGACCGCCGCGCGCTCTCAGCCGCGCAGCAGGGCGTCGACCAGCGCTGCGATCTCAGCTTCGAACGCGGTGCGGATGTGGGCAAGCGGCCCGCTTCCGTCGACGCTCGCGGTTGCACCGACCGCCGACGTGCCGTCGTCGGCGCTCACAGACGCGCTCTCGGTCGTCGACGCAGGAGGCGTCGACGCGGCACGCGGCTCGGACGCCGCGGCCGCGTTGGACGCGGCCTTCGGTGCGGCCGCGGTGTCGGCGGCGTCCACGGCGGCGGCCTCCGTCGCGACCTCCGCGTTCGACGCCGAGCTCGTCGCGTGCATGCATCCCGGACCGTCGGAGCCGTCGCCGCCGCCGGTGCGGGTCGTGCCCCCGCCGTCGTCCGGCGTCTCGGGCGGCGACGCGACGAAGCTCGTCGCGCGCGCGCGACCGTCGCCGTAGGTGCCGTACGTCGCCATCAGGGACTTGCCGGCTTCGAGCGCGGGGAAGCCCTCGAGCGGTGTGCCCCCTTCGCGCAGGTAGCGGTTGTAGTAGGCGAGATTGAAGAAGCCCGGCGGCACCGGCGTGCCGCGCCCGGTGTAGCCGGGAACCGTGAACGCGGGATCCATCGTGATGCCGTTCGGGTTCAGCGGGCTGGCGCGAAAGGCTGCGCCGACCTTGTATCCCGCGAAGAGCGCCGGGTCGGGCGGCGGGCCGAACCCGTCGGCGTCCGCGCCGCGTCCCCATTCACCCCAACGCTCGGCGAGCGGACGCACGTTCTCGCTCGCGTCCGTCGCGGCGCCGCCGTCGTTGCCGCCGACCTTCGCGGCAACATCGGCGAGCGTCGAGGCGAACTCGGCGCCCTCGGTGGGCTGACTGGCGGCGCCGATCGTCGGAAGCGCGGGTGTCGCCGGTGCTTGGCTCGGTCGAATGCGCACGATGCGGTCCTCCCGTGCCGCATCGAGCAAGAGCCGGACCGCCGCCAACTGCGCGACCGGCGATCGCGGGGCGACCGACGCGGCAAGTGTTGCCGGGTCGATCCTGCCGCGTGCGGGCAGGCGACCCGCGCGTCAGCGGCCCGCCGAGGCGAGCACGCGCGCGTAGAGCGCCAGATACTCGGTCGCGGCGCGCTGCCAGGAGAAGTCGCAGGCCATCCCGGCCTGCATGATCGCGGCCCAGGTGCGCGGCTCTGCGTGGGCGGCGAGGGCGCGGTCGATCGCTTCGAGGAGCGCGGCCGCGGTATACGGCCCGAACTTGAAGCCGGTACGATCGCCGTCGCGGTCGGCGACGGTATCGTCGAGACCGCCGGTCGCGCGCACGATCGGCACCGTGCCGTAGCGCAGGCTGTACATCTGATTCAGTCCGCAGGGCTCGTAGCGCGACGGCATCAGAAAGGCGTCGGCGCCGGCCTCCACGCGATGCGCGAGGCCCTCGTCGAACGCGATGCGCACCGCGAGCCGCTGCGGCGTGCGTCGCTGCTCCCACAAGAGCGCGCGCTCGGTCGCAGGATCGCCGGTCGCGACGATGGCGATCTGCAGATTGCGCTCGAGCAGCGACGGTAACGCCGCGACGACCAGGTCGAAGCCCTTCTGATCGGCGATCCGCGAGACCATCCCGATCACCGGCGCGTGCGACGCCACCGGCAAGCCGAGCTCGGCCTGCAGCGCGGCTTTGCAGGTCGCCTTGCCTGCGAGCGCGTCCGGTCCGTACGACGCGGCGAGATAGCGGTCGTGCCGCGGGTCCCATTGGCTGTAATCGACGCCGTTCAGGATCCCGGTGAGCACGTCGCGGCGCGTTCGCAGCACGCCGTCGAGGCCGTGGCCGTGCTCGGGATCGAGGATCTCCTCGGCGTAGCGCGGGCTGACGGTCGAGATGGCGTCGGCGAACACGACGCCGGCCTTCAGGAAGTTCACCTGCCCGTAGAATTCGAAGTACTGCGGCGTGAACCAGCTCCAGTCGACCCCGAGCACCGGCCACACGTCGGACGGGAAGAGGCCTTGATAGCCGAGATTGTGGATCGTCTGGATCGTCGCCGTCGACGCCAGCGCCGCCGGCCCGTCGATCCGCAGCAGCGCGGGGATCAGGGCAGCGTGCCAGTCGTGACAGTGCAGCACGTTCGGGGGCGAGTCTTGCGCGGCCGCGATCGCGAGGACGGCGCGCGCGAAGAACGCAAAGCGCTCCGCGTTGTCGGGATAGTCGCCGTCCGGACCACCGTAGAGATACGGCCGCGCGAAATACTCGTCCGCGACGGGAAACGAGACCCGAAACCCGTCGACGCGACCGTTGCGGACCGTGAGCGGGCGCGTGCCGTTCGGCGTGGGCAGCGACAGCGTGGACTCGTGCAGGTCGTCGACACGGCGCCAATCGATTCCCTGATACGCCGGCAGGATGACGTGGACGTTGGCGCCGTCGGCCGCGAGCGCGGCAGGGAGCGCCGCGATCACGTCGCCGAGGCCGCCGGTCTTCGCGAGCGGGGTCAGCTCGGCAGCGGCGATCAGGACGCGAGGACGAGGACGGAGCGCGGCATCGAACGGCGTCATGGTGACGGAGGGACGCTGCTCGTATCGAACTTCACCGCGACCGGCAACGTGCGGACGGCGCGCACGTGCGCGCCGGCGGCGCTGCGCGCAGCGCGCGTGTCGGCGCCGCGGCGCGCGCCTGTCGACGCGTCAGGCGCCGAGAAGCTCTCGCTGCTGCGCGATCGCCACACGCACCCGCTCCACCCATTCCCGCTCGTCCTCGGCACCGAGACCGGCACCGGCGAGCGACACCTCCGGCGGCGCGATGCTGCCGCTACCGAAGCCGAGCGTGTACGCGAGGGCGTCGGCGGCGTTGATGAGCGCGGCCAGCTGATGGCCGGGGCCGGTCTTTGGCGGGTGGTGGTGCGTCCGCATGGCGGCGCATTGGTCGAGCGCGAGGCCCCAGTCCTCGGCGAGGATCGCGCCCGCCTCGGCATGATCGAAGTCGTACCATTCGCGCTCGAGCGTCGTCTTCGCGCCTTCGCCGCCGTCGGCGAGCCGCTCGATGACGTCCGCCGCCATCGGATCGGCGAGCACGAACGCGATGCGCCCGATGTCGTGGAACAGACCCGGCAGGAACGCGGAGGCCGGTTCGACGGTCCGCGTGAAACGCGCGAGCTGCTCGGTCGCGACGCCGACCGCGAGCGCGTGGTTCCAGAGGCTTTCGGCGTTCGTCGCGGCACCCTCGCAGAGCTGGCGCGTGCACATGGCGACGAGGATGTCGCAGGTCTTGCGCAGGCCGATCGTCAGCACGGCATCGCGCAGGCTCTTCGCGGGCGTGCGCCGGCCGATCGCTGCCGAGTTGGCGCTCCGCAGGATGCGCGCCGCGAGGCTGATGTCCGCCTGGATGACCTCGCAGACGTGCTGCACGTCCGCATCGGGGTCCCGGGCAATCCCCAGTGCCGCACTCGCGGCCGCGGGAAGCGTCGGCAACGTGCCCGTGCGCGACAAGCGCGTCAGTGTGTTGCGGACGCGTTGACGAAGCTCGCCGCCGTCGCCCGCGGGGATGACTAGCTCATCCATGGATCCCTCCGGTCATCGCGGTCACCGCAACGATTGTTGCGCCGCCTCGCGCGACGCCGCGTACGGCGTTTCCTGCGTTTCCGCTATCTGACGGAGCGTCTCGAGGACGCGGGCGTTCGGCGTGCACACCGCTGCGCGGATGCCGAGCGACGACGCTTGCGCGAGCAGCTGCACGACCGGCTTCAGATCGGTCGTCGCGTCACCGAACTCGCTGATGTCCAGCACGAGCTTGTCGTAACCGTCCTCGGCGAACCCACGCAGCCGTTGCAGCAGCATCGGAAGCACTCGCGTGAAGATCTTGGAGCGCGGACTCGGCGGTGAGAGCACCGCACAGCCGTCTTCCTCGCCGACGTAGCCGGCGAGCAGCTTGTCGGGCGACCCGATCGCGCCCAGCATCGCGAGTACCTCGGCATTCAAGCTCTCGGCCTGGAACGGCTTGTCGACGACCGCGTCGTAGCCGGCCTTTCGAGCCCGCTCGTGCATATCGGTGTCGCCGCGCACGGCGAGCGCGACGAACCCGCTGCGCCCGAGCGCCCGCAGCCGTTCCAGCGTCTCGAACCCGTCCATGCCGGGCATCGAGAGATCGATGACGACGACGCCCGGACGCGCCGCCCGATACTGCTCGATCGCATCGGCGCCGCTCGCGGCGGTGAGGACGTTCAGCGACGTCTCGAGCGCCGCGCGCGCCTGGGTGAGCACGCGCTCGCTGTCGTCGACGACGAGCACGGTGTTCGAATCGAGCTCGGCGTCAGGACTCGGGCCGTCAGCAGCGGCCGTCTCGGTCGCCGATGACGCCGACTCGCCGGTACCCGTCGTGGCGGCGGCGTCGCTGAGCACGCGGGCGACCTGCTCCTTCAAGGCATCGCCGTTCGACGGCTTCACGAGGAAGCCCGAGATCCCGAGCTTCACGCACGCGACCACGTCCTCCCGGCGGCTCTCGGCGGTGAGCATGATGACCGGCGTCGTCTTGAAGGCGGGATCTTGGCGGAGCGCGGTGAGCACCTCGACACCGCTCATCACCGGCATGCGCACGTCGAGCAGGATCAGATCGGGCTTGTGGCGGCGGGCCGCGTCGAGGCCGTCGCGCCCGTTCTCCGCTTCGATGACCTTGAACCCGCAAGGCTTCAGCTGCAGCGCGAGCACAGCTCGCACGACCTTGCTGTCGTCGACGGTGAGGACGGTGCGCACGCGGGGGAAAAAGCAACCTCTGTGCCCCCGCATCCCCTCGAAAAGGCATGCGACTACGGCATTGCCGTGATCCGCGGCGCGCCACCCGCGTCACATTCTTGTGTCACCGTGGCACTTTCGCCGCAGCATGCGCCACATCGTACGCGCCCGTCGCGACAGCCAGTCACGTCGCGGTCGAAGGGGGTGCGTCGGATATGTGACGGCGCCGTCGCGCCCCGCCCGCCGCCCAATGCCACGATCGAAGAGGATTCGGCGGCTGCGGCTGTCAGACCCGCGCCACGCGCGGCGTGCGTTCGTCCTCGACGCGGGCCGGCGGCTCGAGCGCGTGCTCGAGCACCTGGTCGATCGTGTCGACGAACTCGAACGTCATCTCTTGGCGTACCTTCGCCGGCACGTCCTCGAGGTCCTTCTCGTTGAGCCGCGGCAGGATGACCGTCTCGATGCCGGCGCGATTCGCGGCGAGCACCTTCTCCTTGATGCCGCCGACCGGCATCACCTTACCGCGCAAGGTGATCTCACCGGTGAGCGCGAGGTTGTGACGCACCGGACGGCCAGTCAGGAGCGACGCCAATGACACGGCGATCGTCACGCCCGCCGACGGGCCATCTTTCGGTACTGCGCCGGCCGGGACGTGGATGTGCAGATCGACGTTTTCGAAGAAGTCGGGCGCGATGCCGAGCCGCTCGGCGCGCGTGCGGATCCAGCTGAGCGCGGCCTGGGCCGATTCCTTCATCACGTCGCCGAGCTGGCCGGTGAGGGTGAGGCCCTTTTTTCCGCCCATCTTGGTGGATTCGATGAAGAGGATGTCACCGCCGTTCGGCGTGTAGGCGAGCCCGGTCGCGACGCCCGGCTCGCCGGTGCGCTCCGCGACCTCGGAGAAGAACCGCTCCGGGCCGAGGTACTCGCGAACTTTCTCGGGCGTGATCGTGACGCGCTCGGTCTGTCCCTCGGTGACGGCACGTGCGACCTTGCGGCAGACGCGGCCGATCTCGCGCTCGAGGTTCCGCAGGCCGGCTTCGCGCGTGTAGCTCCGGATGATCTTGAGGATGCCGTCTTCGGTAAACTCGATGTGCTCGCTGGTGAGGCCGTTCTCCGCGATCTGCTTCGGGATGAGATGGCGCCAGCAGATCTGGACTTTCTCTTCCTCGATGTAACCGGAGAGCTCGAGCACCTCCATGCGGTCCTGCAGCGCCGGCGGGATCGGATCGAGGTAGTTGGCGGTGGTGACGAACATCACCTTCGAGAGATCGAACGGCACGTCGAGGTAGTGGTCGACGAAGCTGTGGTTCTGCTCGGGGTCGAGAACCTCGAGCAGCGCCGACGCGGGATCGCCCCGGAAGTCGGTGCCGAGCTTGTCGATCTCGTCGAACATGAAGAGCGGATTGTTCGACCCGGCCCCGCGCAGACCCTGGATGATCCGGCCGGGCAGCGACCCGATGTATGTCCGGCGATGGCCGCGGATCTCGGCCTCGTCGCGCACGCCGCCGAGCGAGAGACGCGTGAACTTGCGCTCCATCGCCTTGGCGATCGACCGGCCGAGCGACGTCTTGCCGACGCCGGGCGGGCCGACGAAGCACAGGATCGGCCCGCGCGGGTCCTGCTTCAGCTTCCGTACCGCGAGATATTCGAGGATGCGGTCTTTCACCTTCTCGAGGCCGAAGTGGTCCTCGTCGAGGATGCGGCGCGCGTGGGGGATGTCGAGGTTGTCCTGCGTCGACACCGCCCAGGGAAGGTTCACCAGCCACTCGAGGTAGGTGCGGACGACCGTGTGCTCCGCGGACTCCGGCGGAATGATGCGCAGGCGGTCGAGCTCGTTGTCGGCGGCCTTCCGCGCGTCCTCGGGCATGTTCGCGTCGGCGATCTTCTTGCGGAGCTCCTCGATCTCGGCGGTGCGGGAGTCGCCCTCGCCGAGCTCCTTCTGGATCGCCTTCATCTGCTGGCGCAGGTAGAACTCTTTCTGGTTCTTGTTGAGCTCCGTCTGCACCTGCGACTGGATCTTGTGGCCGAGCTCGAGGAGCTCGATCTCGCGATTCAGAATCGTATTCAGCTTCTCAAGGCGAGACTTGAGCTCGAGCGTGTTCAGTAGATCCTGCTTTTCTTCGAGCGAAATGTTGAGATTCGACGCGATGAGATCCGTGACCTTGCCCGGGTCTTTGATGTTCATGACGACGACCTGCAGCTCGTCGGGCAGGTAGGGGATCATCGAGACGAACTTCGCGAACTGGTGAACCATGTGCGCCTGGATCGCCTCGAGCTCGGCCGACGGCTCATGCACGTCGGTGAGATGGCGCACCTGGGCGCGGAAGTACGGGTCGTCGGTGGTGTAGCGCTGCACCTCGATGCGGCGCAGGCCCTGCACGAGGATGCGCACGCTCCCGTCCGGATACTTGAGCATCTTGAGGATGCGGCCGGCAGTGCCGCGCGAGTAGAGACCGTCGGGGCCGGGGTTCTCGTCGTCGGCGTTCTTCTGCGCGACGAGACCGAGAATCCGCTCGCCGCCGAGCGCATCCTCGACGAGCTTGAGCGAGGTGCCGCGCGAGATCAGGAGCGGTGCGATCGCCGACGGGAAGATGACCACGCCGCGCAGTGGGAGGATCGCGAGATCGGCGGGAACGGGGACGCCGCTGACGTCCTCTTCGAAGCCGTAGAACTTCTGGGCTCCGCCTTCCTCGGACTTTTCGGGATCGAACTCCTCGCCGCTCGCCATGGGGACACGCTCCTCGACACCGAAAGACGCGACCAGGCGCGAAGATAGTATAGGGGGGTAGGGGGGACAACCCCTCATCGCGTGCGCCGCGTGCCGTGACGTGCGAACCGCGCGCTTCGCATGCGGAGTGTACGCGCGTTGCGCGCGCTCGCGCGCTACGTACGCGCGAGCAATGCGTCGACGCGCGCCGCCCGCATCCGCGCGATGCCTCGACCGCTCACCGCGTGGCACGTACTCGACACGTCGAAATCGAAGCTGTTAGGATTCCGTCTATGCCGGAAACGTATTTCACCATCGACGAGGCGAACGCGCTGATTCCGCGTCTCGAGATGCTGATGGCGCGCACGCAACGCGCGGCGCTGCAGCTGCGCAGCGCCATGCATGAGCACGCGGAGGAGGAGGGCGGCGCCGAGCAACGGCTGACGACCGCCGACGTCCTGCGGCTCCGTCCTGATCTCGCCGCGACCGCACGCGAGCTCGAGTCGGCCGTCGAGGAAATCGAGGCGCTCGGCTGTCAGTTCAAGGGCATCGATCTCGGACTCGTCGACTTCCCGACCCGCATCGACGGCAACACGGTCCTGCTCTGCTGGCAATACGGCGAGAAGCAGATCACGTTCTGGCATCGCACCGACGAAGGCTTCGCCGGCCGCCGCCCCCTCGCGTCCGTCGAGCGCCCGCACCTCCAATAGCCGCGTGCCCGTCGCACGCACCGTCTTCTGGCTCGCCCTCGGCATCTGGCTCGGCACCATCGTCTTCTTTTCCTTCGTCATCGCCCCCACCATCTTTGGCACCTTCGAACGAGAGCAAGCCGGCGCCATCATCGGCGCCATCTTCCCGCGCTACTATCTCCTGCAAGCCATCACCGGCATCGTCGCAATCGCGATGGCGGCGATGATGTGGCGTCACACCAGAACGAACCCACTCGCCATCGCGACCGCGATGCTGGCGGTGATGTTGATCGTCACCGCCTACGCCGGCACCATCGTCGAACCGCAAGCGCGAGCGCTGAGGATCGCGATCCACTCCGCCATCCCACCCGACAATGCCCAAGCGCGCTTCGACACCCTCCACCACCGCGCGGTACAGCTGAACGCGATAGTTCTGCTCCTAGGCATAGCGACGACAGCAATGACGGCATCGACGATGCGCCCGCGCGAGCGCAGCGAGCGCGAATGAAAAGAAGCGCAGCGAAGCGCCCGCATCCAATAAATGTATGAAGCGTCCGCGCGCAAAGCGCCGCGGACTCACCTCCAGGATCAGCCACGGCTGCAGCATGTGCCCCTCGACCGCGCAGGCGAGTGAGACCGAAGCGAGAGCGGCGCGTGAGGAGCGCGCAGCGCAGGCGTAGCGGAAGCTACGCCGAGCAGCGCAAGCGACGAGCCCGTCGCTCGCAGCGAAGGTATCGCTCGCCGTAGCGCGTGCAGCGACTCGAGACGCTGCAGATGAACGCGAACGACCCGACGAACCGCCGCGTCAGACGCGGCGGGAGGGCAGGTCGGTGCCGCCCTGCTTGAGGCGCTTCCGCAGCGGCGGGATCGCCTCGATCTTCGCGGCCTTCAGCAGGTCCCAGTAGATCCCGCGCGGCCGCGGATACGCGGGCCGGGTCGCGACCACCTCGAACGGCGTCACGAGAAAGTCGAGCGGAATGTCGTGCGCGAGCATCGCGACCTTCTCGGAGACGATCTGCAGCGGGTGCACCGTCGTCACGACCGGCGTCGTCTCCTTGATCTTCCCCTCTTCGCGGAGAAGCGCGTACTCGAGGTCCGCGTACCCGCCGCCCTTGCCGACGCGCGTCCCGTCGCGGCGCACGCCGACCGAGCCGCAGACGATCAGGTCGATCGCGCGCATCTCCCGCGGACTGACGAGCCGTCCATATTTCGTCGCGCCGGCAATGCTCGCCGCGAGCAGCGCGCGCCGCCCGAGACGCTTCGGATCGATCTCGACGAAGCACTTCTCGGTGCGGAGGCGGGGTACGGCCATGTAGAGGATCTTGCCTTCTGCAAGCGCCTGCCGTCGAACCGGCAGCTGCGGCGCGTCCGGATTGATCTTGATCGCGCGCGCCTTCTTCCAGACGGCGAGCTCCGCGAGGCGGGCGGCGGCGCGTTCCGCGCCGACGAAGTTCGGGATGCGACCCTGCGCGCCGGGAAAGCGCTGCACGTCGTTCTGCTCGAGCGCCTGCCAGACCTTCCGGCGGAGATCCTCCTTCGTCATGCGCGCGGCCTCACGCTTCGCTTCCTATCGTGGGACCGTACACCGCGACGAGAAATGAAGTCAACGCAACATGCGCGTCGCGCGGCACTCGACGCATCACCCGACGCGCGTCACGCGTCGTCTGCGCGTGCGTTGCTCGCCGGCGGCGGCGCGAGACGTCGCGCGACGACGAGGAACCCGCTGTGTGCGACCATGCGATGCTGCGGTCGGACGCTCAGCTCCTTCACGTGCCACCCGCGCTGCAGCGATTCGAGCATCTCGATCGCGGCAAAGCCGTTCGCGCGCAGCTCCTCCACCAGCTGTCTCATCTGGAGAACGGTCGGGATGAAGCCGACGAGCACGCCGCCGGGACGGAGCGCGGCCGCCGCATGCGGTACGACGCGCCACGGCTCCGGCACGTCGATGACGATACGATCGACGCCGCGCTCGTCGAGCCCCGCATACGCGTCGGCGGTCTTCAGCGTCCAGTGCGGCGCGTCGCCGTAGTACCGGGCGACGTTGCGGCACGCCATGGTGACGTGCTCGTCGCGAATCTCGTACGAGACCAGCCGTCCGGCGGGGCCGACCGCCCTGAGCAGCGCGATCGTCGTCGCGCCCGGACCGACGCCGACCTCGAGCACGAGCGTGCCCGGACGGATGTCGCCCCAGACGAGGATCGTTGCGACGTCCTTCGGATAGATGACCTGCGCCTGCCGCGGCAGATTTGGGATCAGCTGCGCGTACGTCGGCCGGAACACCTGGAAGTACTCACCATGCGACGACCGCACGACGCTCCCCTCGAGCGCGCCGATCAGCGCCGCGCCGTCGATCTGACCGCCGCGCACCATCACGGCCCGTTCGGGGTGCAAGGTCCGGAGGTACTCGCGCGCTTTGCGGTCGATGAAGAGGACGCTCTCGCCGGCGCGCAGCCGCGCCGGGTCGGTGTCGTCGAGGCCGGTGCTCACCGGCGACGCGTCAGGAATGGGCGGCGGTGGCATGGCGGCGCCGCTCGACCTCGGCGACCAGCCGACAGTAGCCGCAGAGCTCGCCGGCGGACGGCATGCCGCAGCGCTCGCACTCGCCGAGGCCGGCGTCGGGTGCGGCATTGAAGAGTGGGTGCGCGCGCCGGAGGAAGTCGGTGACGAACGCGAGCTTGCTGCCGGGCATCGTGTGCTCGAGACGGTTCAAGAGGTCTTTATAGACGAGCTGCGTGGCGCCGTGCGCGTTCGGGCATTCCTCGACCACGTAGTCGATGCCGCGCAGGAACGCGTACGTCGCGCTCTCGTACTCGCTGGTGCGAAAGAGCGGTCGCACCTTGCGTACGAACCGCGGGTGCGTGGGCAGGAGCACCGGCTGCTGCTTCGCGAGGTACGGCAGCTGCCAATGGAGCACGTTGCCGAGAAGGCGGGCGGCCTCGTCGTCGAGATTGTGCCCGGTCGCGAGGACGTCGAAGCCGCCGTCGCGAGCGGCGCGGTCGAAGTAGTGACGCTTGAACGTGCCGCACGCGGCGCACGGCTGGCGTCGCGTCGCGGCGGCGACCTCCGGGATTGCGAGGCCGTCCGCTTCGTCCTCGAGCGGCACCACGTGCAGCGCGACTCCGTGGTCGGTCGCGAAGCGCTCGGTCTTCGCCTGCGAAGCCGACGAATACGCGCCGATGCCGAGACCGAGATACAGGCCCTCGGTCTGATAGCCGAGCTCGATCAGCGTATCCCAGAGCGCGAGGCTGTCCTTGCCGCCGGAGACCGCGACCAGGACGCGCTCGTCGCGCGTGAACATGTGCTCACGCTCGATCGAACGCTCGACGTTCCGTTGGAAGAAGAAGAGGAAGCAGCCGCGGCAGAAGGCGGCATTGTGGCTGCGGAGCTGCACGGTCGCTTTCGCGGTGCAGCGACGGCACTTCATTCAGATGCCACCGGAGATCACCGCGCGCATCTCGACCTCGTCGTCCGGCTCGAGGAACTCGTCGTCGGTGAGGAGCTCGTCGCCGCGGATGACGAGAACGGTGCCGGCCACGAGCCCGAGGTGGTCGACGACGTCGCCGACGCGGCGACGGCCGGCGAGCGATACGACCTTCCCTTGCGGTTGGAGATGAATCGTCAAGCGGCGACGGTAACATCGGCCTTCCGACCCGACAAGCGACGACGCGAAGCGCGCGTCGATCGCGGTCGTTGCGCGTCACGGCTCGCCGCAGGGGAGCGACGGCGCGACGCTCGGATCGCTCCCGCGCTCGCGCCGTCGAGCGCACGTTCGTCGGCCCGAACCCGATCGTCCCCGCCCGGTCGCCGCTCGACACGACACGCGCGCCGGGGACGACAGGGACCGTCGGCGACGGCCGGGTCGCCGCTCTGCGATGTCGCGTTGACCCAATGTCGCCGTCTCATATATGTAACCAAGCGAATTCCGAGTCGTTCTCGGCCCCGGTGGACGCGTCGCGTGCCGCCGCTCTGTATGTCCGTATGGAGGAGGTCCGCCCTCGATGGCGAAGAAGGTCAAGAAGGAAAAGGCAAAGAAGGGTTTCAACATCTTCGAGGAAGACGATCACGGCAGCGCCACCACCGAAGAGGAGCTTCCCAAAGACGAGGCCGGCCGGCGCAAGATCAAGCGCCAGTACGAAGATCTCCTCGGCATCCGCATCCAGAAGCTGCGCGGCCGCATCCTGAACCGCGAGCGCATCAACAAGACGATCGAGGGCATCTACTTCATCTGCGTCGAGTGCGTGAAGGTCTGCCACAACGTCGACGACGGCCTGGTCGAGGACCCCGACAACGCGAAGAACCTGTGCGGGCCCTGCAGCACCAAGCCGAAGGACACGAAGGACCCGAACAGCAAAGGTCCGAAGGGCCGTCAGGCCGCGGCCTGACCGCGCGCGGCGCTCACGTCAGCGCCGCGACGACCGCCTCCCAACGCCAGCCGAGCCGCCGGCAGACGCTGTCCCAGTGCGACGGCGGTACCGTCGCGAGCGCGGGCAGGTCCGGCGCGTCGAACCGCACGCGCCACGCGTGGAGGCAGTGTCCCGCGAAGCCGACGTCCGCCGTGCGGGCGGCGACGTCGCCGTAGCGCGCGTCGCCGAGGATCGGATGGCCGATGCCGGCCATGTGCACGCGCAGCTGGTGCGTCACGCCGGTGCGCATGCGCAGGCGAACGAGCGTTGCGCGGTGACCGACATGGAGCGGTGCATACTCGGTGCGAGCAGGCCACC
>JADMIO011040748.1_pt1 | contig 20548 bp, 17 predicted proteins | sample 8958161 | NCBI WGS metagenome assembly JADMIO01 (sample SAMN16585339, study PRJNA669376) | soil metagenome | isolation source: Crop rotation soil | place: USA: Cullars Rotation, Alabama | collected 2011 | reverse complement strand
GTTGAACATTCGTTATGAAGTCGTCGGTGGCGTCGTCTTTGCGAATTATCTGACCGAAGGCGTGCATCGCGCCCCGATAGATCCGCGGAAGCCATTCTTGCTGACCCTTGGCGAAGATGACCTCTGCATTCAATCAAGCAAAGAGCCGACTAAGCCATGCCCGGTCTCAAAGCCGGCGGCCAACAGTACTTCAACAGGCAAGAAATGATTGAGCCGTTACTTTAACGAAGCCATGAACGAAACGATGAATGCGCGTGACATACCTGCTGCCATTCACTGGCATGAAGGATTGCTGCTTACGCCGCAACACTTTCAGCAGCTGACCTCGCGGCACGAAGCGCTGGTCCAATACAGCGCGGCGGTCTATTCGCCGTATTGCTGGGGACTGCGGCGCTTCAAACATCAGGGCATAAGCCTGCCGACGGGGAAATTTCAGATCGTTGAACTCGAGGCTGTGATGCCTGACGGCCTGGTGGTTTCTCATGATGCTGCCGGTAGCGGCGCATCGTTGGAAGTTGACCTGTCCAAATACAAAGACCTGATGGCAGATCGAGCGCTGCCGATCTATCTCGCCATGGTCGCTGGTCAAACGAACGGTTCCAGCGATAACGGCGACCGTTACGAGCAGTTCGATGGCGGCCTGGTGGGGGACGCGGTTTCCAACGGTCGGGCTCGCGAGATTTTCCGCATGCGGCCGAAGCTGACTCTGGTGCCAGTGCCGGAAACGCTCCCGGCGAAGTACATCGGGTTTCCGATCGCGAAGCTCCGCTATACCGACACCTACCGTCTGGACGACGAGTTCATTCCGCCGCTGCTGACCGTGCCCGCGTCAGCTGATCGCGAGGCGCCAGTTAGCCGCGCCAAGCTGCTCGCCGACATGTGCTCTGCTGCCGCGCAAAGAGTTCGCGATCGCGCCAGCATTCTTTTGAACGAAGAAGCCCGCGGCACGAACCGCTTTCATGGATTGCCGCAAGGTGAGGCGGGGCGACTCGAGCAGATGATCAAGGCCCAGAGGATGTTGAGCATCGTCGGCGCGCTGCCGGTGCTCGAGGCCATGCTGCAATGCGGCGGCCTGCATCCACTTTCGATTTATCTCGGGCTCTGTTCCGTGGCCGGGCACCTGGCGGTGTTTGGAACGGACATGATTCCCGATCGTTTCGAGCCTTACAACCACAACGATCTTTACGCGACGTTCAAGCCGCTGATTGATTTCATTGAACGAAAGCTGGATGAGGGGCTGCCGGTTTCTTACAAATCATTTCACTTTCATTTCAAGGACCACTCGTTTCAGCTGCACTTTGACGGGGCCTGGCAGGGCAAGCAGCTGGCGCTTGCGATCCACGGCCCGCGCGAAATGTCTGAAGAAGCACTCAAGCTCTGGGGTGAAAGCAGCCTGATTGCTTCCGAGGGGAAGATTCAGGAAATCAGGAAGAACCGCACTACCGGCGTGCCCCGCGCATTTGCCGAACGGATTGGCGATGTCGGCCCCAAGAAAGGTGTAGTGCTGTTTGCGTTACCCGATACGAGAGAGATCGAGCCGAACCAAACGCTGCATATTTTGAATGATGGGACGTGGCCCAATGACATTGTGCTCCACGTTTTGAACGACTAAGCCGTGAGCGAGTGGGCCGCATGGCCCACAACCCGAAAGTCTCAATGCCCCTTATTACTCACAACGAGTCATTTCTCTATTCGCAGTTTCGCGAATTCTATACCGAAGTCATTCGGCTGAAACGGCTCGTGCAAACCAGAGGCTGGGTCTGTCCCGATGAACCTGCCAACGGGAACGGCCACCATAAAGCTGGTACCTGGGTTTACTTTCCTGAAGTCGATCGCCTGGCGGCAACCGCGCGGCAGAGTCAAACGCTGGCGGTGCGAGATGCGCCGGCAGGGCTCGCAGCGATCGATTATCCCGATCATCCACCGTCATCCGACCAGACGAAAATGACGCTGATGGTCTGGCGCAGTCTGATTGCGCTATTTCGCCGCAACGCCATCCAGGTCCTGCGCGCCGGCGGCGCCCAGACTGAGCACCATTTCGAAGCGCTCTACATCATGGCCGCGTTTGCGGATGAAGTCTTCATCAACATGGAGTGGGAAGGGCAACGGACCTGGCCGTCGAATCTGATCGAATCCGCCCTGTTTCATTCTCACGTGGCTGGAGAAATGTTCTTCGAGAAGTTGGATCGGCTGTTGGCAGCGCGTGATCCGGCGAACAAGAGTCTGGCCGCAATCTATTTGAACATTCTGTCGCTCGGCTTTCAGGGCAAGTACCGCGGCCAGCCTGACGGTGGCCGCCTGCGCGAGTATCGCCGCGACCTGTACAACTTCATTTTTCAACAACCGGCTGACCTCGAACATGAAGAGAAAGTCGCTTTCCCCGACGCTTACGTGAAGACGTTGCGCACCGAGAAGAAAAAGCTGACCAACCCCACGCTGTGGCTGGGCGTGTTGGCTTTGGTCTTCGTCGGTTATCTGCTGATTTCGCAAGGCGTCTGGATGATGCTGACCAATAAGCTGAACGCAGAGATCACTACGGTTGAGAACCTTTTGCCGAAGCGCTGAAGATAAGAAATGTCTCCAACGTTGTTATTAATACTGGTGCTCGTTGTCCTGTTTGTCGTGGCGATCGCGATCTTTCTTTATTTCGTGTTGCGACGCGCGCGCAAGGTCACCTTTTCGGCTGATGCGGCGATGGCTGCTGGGGCCGACAAGAAAGACCCGGCGCCTGGCGAGTTTCTGAGTTACGCGGCAAATCTCGAACTTCGCTCGTCATTCCGGCGCGCCATCAGACTGCTTCACAGCTATGTTACCGGCCGCGACTTTCGCTATCGCGTTCCCTGGTTCCTGATGGCCGGCGAATCTGACAGCGGCAAGACGACCCTGCTGCAAGGCAACGGGACGAACCTCTCGGCCGAGGAAGGTGAGGAAACCAGTCAACTCGTCAACTGGTACTTCTTCAACGAAGGCGTGGTCATCGACGTCGCCGGCGATTTTGTCCTGCGCAACGACGGCACTGCGAACCATCGCGGCTGGAATACCATTTCGAGATTGCTGGTGAAGCACCGGCCGCGCCGTCCGCTTGACGGCGTGGTGCTCACAATTCCGGCGAGCGATTTATGCAGTGATGATCCCGATCTGAAGAATGAACGCCGCTTCAGGCTCGAACAAAAAGCAACCTGTCTTTACAAGAAGCTTTGGCAAACGCAACGCATTCTGGGAATGCGTCTTCCGGTCTATGTGCTGGTTACGAAGTGCGACGAATTACCCGGCTTTACCGATTTTTGCAAGCAGCTGCCGGACCGGCTGCAGGCGCAAATGTTGGGCTGGTCCAACGATCGCACGCTCGAGACTTCATACAATCCCGATCTGGTGCCGGAAGCGCTCACCAGCCTTTACCGGCACCTTTCAGCACTGCAATTCGAAATCTATACCGAGCGCGAACACATCGAGAATGCCGACGACATCTTCCTCCTGCCTTCGGCGGTCGATTCGATGCGCGGGCCTCTGCAGGTTTACCTCGATGTGCTGTTTAAGCAGAGCGCGTATCACGAGCCATTTTTCTTCCGCGGCATTTACTTGTGCGGCGAACCTCCGGGCGAGTTGCTTTTGGAAAAGGGTGAAGCCGATAAGGATACGAACTGGACTGAGCCGTTCGCGCTTAAGGCATCTGATCCCGAACCGAGCGACTATTTCGAACGAAGTCCCGCTTTCATTTCGGATCTGTTCAAGGAAAAGATTTTCGCGGAAGACTTTCTCGCGCAACCGGTGCGGCGGACGGCCCTCTCACGTAATCGTACGGTGATTGCGGCGCAGGTCTTGTCGTTACTGATTATTTTCGGCGGCGGGATCGGACTGGCGCAGGCCTACTACCGCATGTCGCAACAGCGCGACAATCTCAGCCAGTTCCTCGCTGTGGAAACGGTCGATCTGGGAGCGCCCAACACGGCCAGGCACGACTCTGTGGCCACAACTTCGCAGCGCGATGAGAACGCGCGCGCGGCTGATTCCTCCACGCTCAACGCTTCGAGTTCCGGAACGTCTCGCCGCGCGGTCTTTTACGATCATCCGGTAGACCGAGCCGGTGAGCCGGCGGTGTCTGAAGAACCAGCCAGGACTTTTGAAGAGCCGGTCAAGCCGTTGCGTTCCGGCGCCAGTCATCTGCTGGACGCGATGTCGCGGATGAGCGGCCGTCGCTTCTACTCGTTCTTTATTCCCGCGTCATGGTTCAGTTCGATTAGCGATCGACTGCAACACGTAGTCACTGGCGCTTTCACGAAAGTAGTTTTCGAAGATCTGCGAACCGACCTGCTGAAGCAATCGGACTCGCTGTTGATCGAGGCTTCGGTATCGCCCAATCGCTGTGCGCGCAACGATCGTAATCCACGTCTGCCGCAATTCATCGAACAGCTCGGTGACTTGCGCTCGAACCTGGAACGCTATGACACGCTGGTGCAGAAGGGTTCCGGGTCGGTGGAAAACCTGAACCAGCTGGTGGTCTACCTTTGCCACAATCCTCTGCCGGCGGGGTTCGACGAAGACAACGAACTGTATCAGCGCGCGCTCAGCGAAGCTCATGGGAAGCAGATCGACACGCGTCCGATCTTCGCCGATATGGTCAACAGCACGGCGGCCCAAATTGAGGACTTGTATGAAGGTTCATTCGATCGCAAGAGCGTCCGTTATGACAAGCTCGATGAGATCGCCGAGGCCGAAGGGCTGCTGCGCCGGCCGGAGTACACCTGGCTGGCGACTTCCGTCGTCGATCCACATTCGCAATTTCACGGGATGACAATTTCGTCGGCGCTGATCGATCTGCGACAGGCTTTGCAGGATTTGCGGCGGCAACGGTTCATGGCTCCGGCGGGCGTTGAGGATGGTCTTTATGGAATCGATGACCGGCCTCGTTTTCAGCATCGCCGCCGCAGCATCCTGGTTTGGGACCAGGAAAGTTTGCGGCAGGCAATTGCTGTCTATGAGCAGTACCAGACGTTTGTCGCGACGAAATCATACGACCCGTGGCAAAGGCTGGACGATTCGGCGAAGAACGCAGCGATCAATCAGGTCCGCAGTCGCATCACCAACATTCTGAAAGGCGCGCAGAAGTTTGAACCTGTGCCGGCGGTGATCGAGGGTTCTGCGTTGCGCGCCGGACTGGTCGAAGAAGTGCGCCTGCTGCAGGAGGCGCAGCCGCTGCTCAGCAAGGTCCTGCAAATCACACAGCAACTGGGAATCGATCGGCAACTGCGTTCGGCTTTGTACACGCAAGGATCGCATTTGCTCGGCGATATTCATCGCGAGTTTGTCGCGCAACGCTTTTATGTTTCCAAGCGGAGCGACCGCTTGGACGGCCGGGTTGCTCCTGATTTCTCCTGGTGGGACGGCGGCCAGCCGGTTTCGTATCTGACTTATGACCTGGGCGGCAAAGAGGAACTGTCGAGTTACCTGAACACACAGCGAAAAAATATCGCGTTCCTCGGACGCGACCTCTACATCCCGGTCTCGACCTTCTTTGCGTCTCAAAGAATCCAGGTCGAGCCGAGTGGCCAGGTTGATTGGATCCAAATCCTCGCCGACCTCGACGCTTACGATAACAAGACGCCGGGAAACCCAATCGCGGCCCTGGAGAATTTTATTCGTTCGGACATGGACCGCGTCAGCGTCAACAGCTGTTACGAACAGACGCGCATCGCCGACGAACCTTCCTCAGATTATTTTCTCAACCTGCGCAATTCACTGCGCGCGAAGTTCTATGAGCGTTGCGTGGTGCTGGCGCGGGTTAAGGCCATCAACGATGCCGCCGAAGACTTAAAGAACTACGGCGCGATCGAACAGTCGTTCAATGACAATCTCGCGGGCGGTTTCCCGTACGGAGATGTTTACGGACCACCGCTCGATCCCTGGGCCATGATGAAATTCTTCAAAGTGCTCGGCGATAGAGAGAAAGCGGCGCGCGAAGCCCTCGACCGAAGCGAAAAATTCGGCGCCCGCCCACAGCCAGCCAAAGACTTCCTCGACCAGATGGATCGCGCGCGCGATTTCTTCGCGGCGTTCCTCGAGAAGAAACAGGGACCTGCTTACGACTTTAAGATCCAGTTTCGCGTCAATCGCGAACAGGAAATTGCCGCCAATCAGATCATCGACTGGAAGCTGGAAGTCGGGAAAAAGAAGTTTAGTTATGCGAGCGATGATCTCGCCGGACACTGGACCTATGGTGAACCGGTTCGCCTGACGCTGCGCTGGGCCAACGACTCGCCCACGCGTCCGGTAACGAGCGCGGCGCCCAACCCTTTTGCCGTCAAGGAGCGTTCCGCGATTTTCGAATACAACGATCGCTGGTCGCTGTTTACTTTCCTGCTGACGCATGGAATGCAGCTGAAGCGCGCCGGCACGCTGGGCGAATGTGACAACGGCTACGATCCCGATCCCTACACGCTGAAGTTCGTGATCAAGACCGAAATGGATCCGTCGGCGCAACCGAGTCAGCCCAACGGGTTGACGCCGCCCGCAGCCGAAGTCTTCATGCGAGTGACGATGCTGACGGCGAATAAACCGGAACCGCTGATGATGCCTTGCCTGCCCGCGAAGGCGCCGCCGGTGCCGGCCCTGTTTGTGAGCGGCGTGAATACGGCTGAGAACAAGGAATAACCGAAGATGGACCTGAAGCTTTCCAACAATGTCGAGCTTGAAATGTTGTTACGGCCGATCTCTGCCGAGCGGCCGGCCGGCGAACTACTGCGCTACGACGGCACCTATGATCGAATTCAGGAGGCCCGGCGCGAAGACGATCAGCGACTGAGTCAGGGGATATATCAAACCAGTCACAAGCGAGCTGATTGGGAAACCGGCGAGGCGATTTGCCTTGAAGCTTTGGAAAAGCGCACGAAGGACCTGCAGATCGCCGGCTGGCTGCTGGAAGCGTGGCTACACCTGCGCGGCTTTCGCGGGGTTGAAGCGGGACTGAAATTGCTGGCCGGACTTTGCGAAGGCTTCTGGGACGAGATGTATCCCGAACTCGAGGGCGCCAGTTTCGAAGCTCGCATTGCTCCGCTGGAATGGATTAACCGCAAACTATGTTTCAGCCTCAAACAGATTCCTTTGACGCTGCCGACTGAGCGCGACGGCCGCAGTTACAACTTTGCCGATTGGGAAAGCGCCTGTCACTTCGAAAATCTGGCCCGCCGTGATCCAACGGCCTTGCAGGAAGCCCTGCAGAACATCGACCCGACAATCGCGACTTTTCAAAATGCGATCGCGTTTACCGACGCGTCTTTTCATGGCGGCATCGTCAAAGATCTCATCTGCGCGGTCGATGCGTGCAGCGACCTGCAGCAGGTGCTCGACGAAAAGTGCGTACATGACGGGCCCAGCCTCTATCAATTTCATGAAGTGCTCAATTCGATTAAGCAGCTCATGACTCAGAGCCTGCATGCGAGACAAGAAGAGCCGGCGCAGGTCGAGGAACAATTCGAAAATGCGGCCACCGAAGTGCCCGAAGAGATCGAAGTTTGGGCGAGCGGTCCTATCCGCAGCCGCGCTGATGCTTATCAACGATTGGCGGAAGCGGCTGACTATCTGATGAAAACCGAGCCGCACAGCCCGACCGGATATCTCGTGAAACGTGCCGTTGAATGGGGGCACATGAATTTGTTCGACGTGCTCAAGCAGATTGTGCGGAACGATAACGAGATGGACGAGATTGACCGGCTGCTGCGTTTGAGCGGCAACGGAAACGAGATTGGTGGATGAGTTTTGAATTTGCGCCCTCTCTTTCGAGAGAAGGCCCGAAATAGAGTGTTGGAAGCCCACGCGTAAGCAAGGGCAGTTTAAGTGAGCCGGTCCTCCCTTACGGTCGGGCTTCTGACACTGAGCCGTTACGAGACAGAAATCACAAAGGAGATTACGCGATGCCAGAAAGCACACAACATAAACTTGATCGCGTCCGCCCACCGCGGGTGCAGATCACTTACGACGTGGAAACCAGGGGCTCGTTCGTCAAGAAAGAGCTGCCCTTCGTCGTAGGAATCATGGCGGACCTCTCGACCAAAGGTGGTCAGATGTCCACGGACGGGAAAACGCCCATCCCTCTCCGCGACAAGAAGTACATGGAGATCGACCGGGACAATTTCAATGACGTTATGAAGAGTCTGCAGCCGACCGTGGCCCTCAACGGCGGCTCGACCAGTTACACGTTCGAAAGTCTGGAAGACTTTTCGCCGATCAGGCTTTTGCAACCGGCGAACACCGAAGTCAACAAGGTCGATCCGGCCGACGCGTCAGCGTTGGGCCTGGCGCGCGCCGATTACGTCAGGCGCACGCGCTTGTCGGACATCGTGGCGAAGTTGGACGGCAACGTGGCTTTGCAGAATCGATTCATCGAGGCACTCAGCAGCGCCAACCGGGCCACGGCTAAGGCGCAGATTCAGGGTGTGAGAGATGAGGCGACTGCGAGACTGCCTCAAACGGCTACTGCCGGCGCGGCGACGACGGAAACGCCGAAGGTTGAAGAGAAGCCGGCCACAGATAAAGGAGGCAAATCAAAATGAGTACTCCTCAAGCACAACTGGAACTCCAAAAACTGAATGACCTTCAGTCGAGCGGTATCAAAGTAATTCGTGATCCGCAACCGTCGCCGGAGCAGACCATTCAGGTGATGGACTCAATCCTGGAACTGATCCAGCAGGTGGATGACGGGAAGATCGCCTTGAGTGGCGATTCACCCGACATCGTCGGCGCCATCAATCAGCGTATCGCTGAACTGGATCAATCAGTCAACGACAATCTCAACACGGTAGTTCAGGACGAGGAGTTTCAGCGTCTCGAAAGATCGTGGCGCGGGCTTCATTACCTGGTGAACCGCGCTGAGACGAGCACGATGTTGAAGTTGCGGCTGCTGAACGCGACCAAGGACGAGATTGGAAAAGATCTCGATCGCGCGGTCGAATTCGATCAAAGCGCGCAATTCAAGAAAATCTACGAAGAGGAATACGGCACGTTCGGCGGCTCGCCTTACAGCGTGCTCATCGGCGACTACGCCTTCGATCGCAGTCCGAAGGACATGGCCTGGCTCGAAAAGATGTCGAGCGTCGCCGCGGCCGCGCACGCGCCGTTCATTGCCGCGGCCGATCCGAAGCTATTCGATCTCGACAGCTTCAGTGAACTCGGTAATCCGCGCGATCTGGCGAAGATTTTCGAGAGCAGCGAACTGGCCAAATGGCGTTCGTTCCGCGACAGCGAAGACTCGCGCTATGTCGCGCTCTGTCTGCCGCGTTTCCTCTTGCGGCAGCCGTACGGCCGCGATGACTACGCGGTGCCGGATGTCGACCCAAACACCAAACAGGTGAAGACCGACAAGACGGGCAAGGCCATCATCAAGGCTGAGCGCCTGACGGGCCGCATTCCGGCAGACGACGTTGACTTTCAGGAGAAGGTCGACGGCAATCCGAAAGATTATTGCTGGGGCAATCCGGCGTACGCTTTGGCCGAACGCATCACCAACGCGTTCGCGCTTTATAAGTGGACGGCGGCGATTCGCGGCGTCGAAGGCGGCGGGTTGGTCGAAGGCATTCCGGCCGTCACCTTCAAGACTGACGAAGGCGACAAGGTCCTCAAGTATCCGACTGAGACGGCGATCACCGATCGACGCGAGAAGGAACTGAACGATCTTGGCTTCATCACGCTGGTCCATTGTAAGAACACCGACAAAGCGGCGTTCTTCGGAGGCCAGACGACGCAGAAGCCAAAGGTCTACCAGGATCCGCAGGCGACTGCGAATGCGAAGCTCTCGAGCCAATTGCCTTACATCATGGCCACTTCCCGCTTTGCGCATTACATCAAGTCAATGATGCGCGACAAGGTGGGCAGCTTCATGACGAAGGAGAACGTTTCGGACTATCTCAACAAGTGGATTGCCGATTACGTTTTGCTCGACGATCGCGCTTCGCAAGCGTCGAAGGCTTCGTATCCTTTGCGTGAGGCGCGCGTCGATGTCGAAGACGTGGTGGGCAAGCCGGGAGTTTATAAGGCGGTGGTTTATCTGCGGCCGCACTTCCAGCTTGATGAATTGACGGCCTCGCTGCGATTGGTGGCTGAATTGCCCCCGCCCGCGGCCGGCTAGTTGGTGACGGTGGTATCACAGACTGAAGTCTGTGCCACCTAAAACGGTTGTGTGCTTCGCTGGCGCGCGTGCTCCGCGCGCCAGCATTGAATCCAACTTTTGACCGAAATTAAATGGAGGACATATGGACGTATTGTTATGCAAATTCGATCCCGACATCCCGGGCACCAGCACGCTTGATAAGTATGCCAAGCAAATTGAGTTGTTGTCGTTTAGCCACGGTGTCGCCATGCAGATCACCGGCGACATCAGCAACACGGAGCGGACCTCGGGCAAACCGAATCACCAGGACTTCACGGTTACCAAGTATTTGGACCAGTCGTCACCCAAGCTGAACGAAGCTTGCTGCAAGGGCGATAACTTCAAGTCCGTGGAAGTCGTGGTAGCCCGTAACGACAAGGGAACGGTATTGCCCTTAATCAAGTACACCTTGAAAAATGTGGTGTTGTCGTCGATTTCGATTGGCGGTGGCGGCGGTGATAAGCCGGTCGAAACCGTGACCATGAACTACAACCACATCACCTGGGATTTCCACACCCAGAAGATGGAGGGTTCGGAAGCTGGTCACGTCGACACCAAGTGGGACCTGGCGAAGAACGTCAACTCTTAGGCTCATCATCATGCATGAGCCAGAACCGATCGCGGGTGCGAGAGCGCCGCTTTTCGATCGACTCGATCTCGATCACGAGATTGACGATTCGCAGCGGCCCTTTCGCATCCTGACGCGGGAACAATTGAAGGCCTCGATCCGGCGCGAGCTGGGACGCCTGCTCAACACGCGTTGCTCGCTTTCGTTGGATCAGGTCGGCGAAGAAGAGAGGTCTGTCATTAATTATGGCATTCCCGATTTTTCTTCGCTCTCCGCGCAGAGTGCGGACGATCAAATTCTAATCGGCCGGATCGTTGGCCAGACCGTCACGGCGTTTGAACCACGCTTGCGCAACGTCGTGGTCGAGGTGCGGCCGGTCCCGAACAGTGAATCAAATCTCTGCCTGTTCATCGACGCGATGCTGGTGGTGGGCCAATTCAACGAACCGGTCTATTTCCCCGTCGTGCTGAATAACAAGAACGGCGCTGCCGAAATTCATGATAGCGAATAGCCAGGAAGAACTTCTCAGGTACTACAAAAGCGAGCTGACCTATCTGCGGCAGATGGGCAGTGTATTCGCGGAGCGCTACCCGAAGATCGCCAAACGCCTGGAACTGGGCCACGAAGAATGCGCCGATCCGCACGTCGAACGTTTGATCGAGGCCTTCGCGTTTCTGACGGCTCGCCTGCAGCACGAGCTGGATAGCGAATTTCCCGACATCACTTCTGCATTGCTCGGCATTCTCGGCCCGCAACTCACCAGCCCGATTCCATCAATGGCGATTGCGCAATTCAACCTGGATCCCGAGCAGGCAAAAATGACCACCGGCTTTCAAATCGATCGGCACACGTCTTTGTTCGCCGACGCGAACGAGCATCTCTATTGCCGCTTTCGCACTTGCTATCCGGTGACGCTTTGGCCTTTGAAAGTTACCGCGGCCGATTTCGACCAGACGCGGAATTACAGTTTTCTCGATATGGAAACGCAGGTGGTCGCCGCGCTCAAGATCCGGCTTGAGGGTCTGTCGCCGGCGGTGAAGTTGCAGGACCTGGAGATGAATCGGTTGCGGTTCTATCTTCACGGCGAGCCGGTTATGGTCAAGGCGGTTTACGAACTGCTGTTTTGCAATCTCTATGATGTAGCGCTGCAAATCCCGGACGCGCCTGACCCGGTCTATCTTGGGCGGCAGTCGGTGCAGTCGGTGGGCTTCGGTTTCGATCCTGATGTCTTGCCGTATCCGACGAATGCGCATCCCGGATACATGTTGCTGCAAGAGTACTTCGCGTTTCCGAAGCAGTACCTGTTCTTCGATTTGTGCTTCGACGCGAACCTCAAAGACGCGAAGTTGCCTGACCTGCTCGATTCCAGGCGTCCGGCCCAGAATGTTGACGTGATGTTCCTGCTAAATCGGCGGCCGCCGCAAAACCTCCGCATCGACGAAAAAGTTTTTCGTCTCGGCTGTACTCCGATCATCAATCTTTTCCCGAAGACGACTGAGCCAATTCGATTGGATCATCGCAGCCTCGAGTACACGCTGGTTCCCGATAAGCGACGCGAACGGACGACGGAGGTGCATTCCATTTTGGCGGTGTCGGCTTCGTCGAACGCGGCGGATACCACGCAAAAGCTCGAGCCTTTTTATTCCTACAATCACCGCATGCAGGCGGCCAACCATCGGGCGTTTTGGCACGCGCGGCGGGTAGCAGTCAACCGGAAGGATTTGCGCGGGACGGAAATTGTGCTGTCGTTTCTCGATCTCGATCTGAAGCCGAGCCTGCCGGCGATGCAGACGGTCTATGCGCACACACTGTGCACAAATCGCGAACTCGCGCGGGAATTGCCGGCGGGCGCGCTGATGCAAATCGAACAAACCGCGCCACTCGATCCGAAGCTGCCAATTATCTGTCTTGAGAAACCCACGGCGCCACTGCCGCCGCCGGCGAAAGGATCGACTGCATGGCGGCTGGTCTCGCAACTTTCGCTCAATCACTTGTCGCTGTCGGATGGGAAAGACAGCTTGTCGGCGCTGAAAGAGATTCTGCGACTCTATGCGTCTCCGGACAATCATGTGCATCAGCAGCTAATCGAAGGCATCACTGAGATGACTTGTCGTCCGGTGGTGCGTCATATGGGCGCCGAGCCCTGGCGAGGTTTCTGCCGGGGGACCGAAGTCACCCTCACCTTCGACGAAGATTGTTACGAAGGCAGTGGGGCATTTTTATTCGCCTGTGTCCTGAACAGTTTTTTTGCCTCGTACGCGGCGGTGAATTCTTTTACGCAATTGATCGTCAAGAGCATGCAACGTGAAGGCATATGGAAACAATGGCGCCCGATGGCGGGCGAACAGATAGTTCAGTAGAAGACCGCTACGGTTGGGGCAAGCCCGAGACACTCGAGAGCTGGCTCTTCGCCGAAGGCCACCGGTTTGATTTCTTTCAGGCAGTGCGCCTGTTGGAGATGATCCGCGCCGCTGATCAGTCGCGCCGGTTGCGCGAGAACGGCGCCTCAGAGAGCCAAAGCAAACCGATGCCTCGTAGCGCCCCCGGTGAGAGTGGCGATCCGAAAAAAGAAATCGTCCGGTTCAAATCCTCAGTGACGCTGGACTTCCCCACCAGCGACGTTGCCGAAGTCAGCCATGATTACGCCGGCAAAGCGTCTGGCCGAGATCGGAACGGCAGCGGTGCGCCCGCGGCCATGGTTGATTCTTTCAAGCAGGAATCAGCGCCCGCGGAGATGACGGTGAACTTCCTCGGTCTGGCCGGCGGCCTGGGCGCACTCGACATACCAACTACCGAGACCATCCTGCATAGAGGAGCTCGCAGCGATGAAGCGCTGAAAGACTTCCTCGACATCTTCAATCATCGGCTTGTCTCTTTGCTCTATCGGATCCGAAAGCATCATCGCGTCGGGTTGGGTGTAACTGCGCCGGGCGAAGATCAAATCTCGAACTATCTTTTTTCGTTGATTGGATTGGGGACGGCGAATCTGCGCGGCCGCATGTTGGTCAGAGATCGCTCGTTGCTCTATTACGCCGGCATCCTGTCACAGGCTCCGCGGTCGATGGCCGGCCTCGAGCGAATCCTGTCAGATTATTTTCAGATTGAAGTGAAAAGTCGGCAGTTCTTAGGGGAATGGAATGAGCTGGATGAAAGCCAGTGGACCACGATTGGCCGCTCGGGACAAAACCAGCGCTTAGGACGCGACATGGTCGTCGTGGGCACGCGGATTTGGAACCAGGAGGCGCGGTTCGAAATTGAACTTGGTCCGCTCACCTTTAGCCAGTTCTTTGGGTTCCTGCCGACGAGTTGGCGGTTTGGAGTGCTGTGCGATCTCATCAGATTTTATGTTCAGGATCGATTCAATTTCACCGTGCGTCTAACGGTTGACGATAGCGACATTCCCGGCTCGCGCTTAATGCCAACTGAAGCCTACGATTCGGGCGTACTAAGGCCCGATACGGTCGGCCTGCTGGCATGGACCTCACGGCTTCACCAGGACGAAGAGGAAGCGTCGGGTCCGGTTAAGAAACAGGACGGCTCGCACTTTTCCGTCACGATTTCGCCCGACTCGTTGCAGTTGGGCACGGAGTCGGTCAAAGGCCGAGTGCTATCGCAACTGCCCAACAGCAAGTTGCAGGAGCTCCTGGCCTCGGTCGAAAAGTTGGTTGTGCCCCAAGGGACGATTCTCATGTTGCAGGGTAATGCAGCCAACAAAATGTATGTCATTCGCAAAGGCAAAGTACAAATCTCTCGCCGGGAAAAAGGTAAAGAACGCGTCGTCGGCGTGCTGCGTGCGGGCGATTCGTTTGGTGAATTAGCGCTACTGACTAAAACGCCATATAGCAAGACGGCCCTGACGTTGAAGCGATGCGAGATTCTGGTGATCACGCGCCAAGAACTCGACGCGTTTGGGGCCCAGTATCGCGGGTTGCAGAGGGCGATGGATGCTTACCTGGAAGGATGGATGCAAGCTGAAACAGCCACCCGAAAAGTGAGAGTGCGATGAGCGCAGTTTATGTACAGGACAATCTGAAGTTGCAGGTCTCGACCCCGCTGGGGCCGAACAAACTGCTGCTGCGCGCGCTCAGGGGCGAGGAATTCATCTCCGGACTTTTCCAATTCAACCTGGAGATGGTTTCAGAAGATAGTGCGCTGGATTTTCAGGCGATCATTGGCAAGCCGGTGACGGTCACGATTAATCTCGCGGATAACAGCAAGCACTATTTCAACGGCATCGTCGGCCGCTTCATACAGGAAGAAACCAATGCGCGGCTGACCCGCTATCACGCGGAGATTCATCCGTGGTTATGGCTCCTTACCAAGACCGCCGACTGCCGCATCTTTCAGAACCAGACCGTGCCGGACATTATCAAGTCGCTGTTCAGTGAGCTGGGCTTCCATGATTTCCGCGATGCGTTGAAAGGCACTTACGATAAACGGGAATACTGCGTTCAGTACAACGAAACGGCATTCAACTTCGTGTCGCGGCTGATGGAAGATGAAGGCATCTTTTATTTCTTCGAGCATCAGGACGGCGTGCACACGCTGGTGTTGGGTGACGATGCCGATGTGCACCCGACCTGTCCGGGGCTGGGGCAGAATGCGGTGCGCTTCAAACAGTCGCTGGTCGACCATACGCAGGACCTCGCGATCACGCGTTGCCTGGTCGAAGAGCAGGTAGTCAGCGACAAGTGCGCGCTGGATGACTTTAACTTCGAAACCCCGAGTACTGATTTGATCGTCGAAGAGGGCGACGGCAAGTTGCGGGTGTATGAATATCCCGGGGGATTTCTGAGCAAGAGCACCGGCGAAGGGCGCGCCAAGATTCGCCTCGACGCAGCAGAGCAGCCGAAGAAAATGATTAAAGGTGAAGGGTTCGTGCGCGCCTTTACTGCCGGGCACAAATTCACGCTGAAGGATCATTATCGTGGTGATGTAAATCAGGATTACGTGCTCAGTTCGGTGGTGCACGCGGTCACCCAACAGACTTACACGAATTCATTCGAAGCGTTTCCGGCCAGCGTGGTTTTTCGTCCGTCCCGGGTCACACCGCATCCGGTTATTTCAGGAACGCAAACGGCGAAAGTTGTGGGCAAGTCGGGCGAAGAAATCTGGACCGATAAGTATGGCCGCATCAAGGTGCAGTTCCATTGGGACCAGAAAGGCAAGAACGATGAAAACAGCTCATGCTGGGTGCGCGTAGACTTTGGCTGGGCCGGAAAAAACTGGGGCGGAATATTCCTGCCGCGGATTGGGCAGGAAGTGGTCGTGAGTTATCTCGAAGGCAATCCTGATTGTCCTTTGGTGACCGGCGCGGTTTATAACGCTGAGCAGACCGTTCCTTACACTCTGCCGGCCGAGCAGACCAAGAGCACCGTCAAGACCAACACCAGCAAGGGTGGCAACGGCTATAACGAAATTCGCTTTGAAGATAAAAAGGATTCAGAGGAACTCTACTTTCACGCCCAGAAAGATCAGAACATCGTCGTCGAACACGACCGTACCAAGAAAGTTCTCAACAACGAGACCAACACGATCAAGAAAGATCGTTCCACGACGATCGAAGAAGGGAACGACACCTACGTAGTGTCCAAGGGCAATCGAACATTTCAGGTTAATACCGGCAATGAGACATACGAAGTAAAGGGCACCCGCGACGTCACCGTCACCGGCGACGAAACGCACACCGACAAGGCCAACTTTACCCAGAAGGTGACCGGGAATTACGAGTTGAAAGTGACCGGTAACCTGACGATCGACGTGACCGGATCGGTGACGATCAAGTCCGGCCAATCAATGACGCACGAAGCGCAGATGTCGATGACCAACAAGGCCGGGATGTCTCTGACCAATGAAGCGCAAATCGGCATTACTAATAAAGGACAGGCGTCGAACACCGTTGAAAGTGGCGGGATCACGACCGTCAAGGGCGCACTGGTGAAGATCAATTAAAGATGGCTGAAGCAGCGCCACAGGAATCGAACGGAGTCAGCCCGGCCGTGCCGGACGGCGAAGTGATTACTCTCGATGACGCTGGGAAGGTTACCCAGAAAGCGAATTTGAAGGATGGAAAGCCGGACGGTGAGACGATTCTCTATGACGAAGCCGGCGCCGTCGTGCAGCGCATTAACTTCAAGTCCGGTTTGATGAACGGCGAGATGGAGTTCTTCCAGCAGGACGTCATGCTGTTCAAATCGACCTACAAGGACGGCAAGCTGGACGGCGTTTCGACCACTTTCGATGAGTCCGGCAAACCTCTGCTCCAAGCGCACTACAAGCAAGGGAAGTTGGATGGCGAGTCTCATTGGTTAGCGCCGGACGGAAAGCCTTTGAAGCGATCGCAATTTCGCGACGGACAGCTTGAAGGCGTCACGGTTGAGTATTACCCGGGCGGCAAGCCGCATCTTCGAGCAGAGTACAAGGCCAACAAGCTTGATGGGGAAACGATCGAGTACGGCGAGGATGGACAGATTAAGAGTCGGATCTTGTATCGAGCGGGCCAGCCGATCGTTCGGCCTGGGATGAACTGAAATGGCAATTCAAGTATGCATGGGTGCGATGCTTCAATGCAGCTTCGGCGCAGCGCCGAGCACGCTCGTTGTCTTGCCGCAGAACCGCACCATGGCCGGTGGCCCGCCGGCGGCGAACATCATGGACAACAAACCGATGGTCAACGTGTTGCCATTCGGCATGTGTTCATCGCTGGCTAATCCGACGGTCGCGGCGGCGACATCCGCAGCGCTGGGCGTGCTCACGCCGATGCCATGCGTCCCGGTGTTGCCGGCGCCCTGGGCGCCGGGAGCGCCGACCGCATTGATTGGCGGAATGCCGGCGCTTAACAACACTTCAAAGTTGATGTGCGCGTGGGCCGGCGTGATTCAAATCGTGAATCCGGGCCAGACAACGGTGATGGTGCCTTGAGTAACGCAAACTGTTAGTTTGCGATTCTTCGGCGAATCGAGAACTAACATTCGCGGTTACTTGGTGAGAATCGCAAACTAACAGTTTGCGTTGCAGGAGTTGGGAAATGAATTACGACTTCACACTCGATCGAAAAGGGATGTTCTCGGTGTTGGCGAGTTCGATACTGTTGGGTGCGCTGTTGTTTCTGGCAGGCGTAATCCTCGGTTCGTATTGGACAGCCAATGGTCCAACTGTGTCAGCTGCGGCAGCGAAAAGGAATGCGGCCGATAAAGGTTTGAACGCCCTGGCCCAGGAGCCGGTTCGCCCCGAACTGGCGCAATACAATTTGACGGCGCCCGACAAGCCGCCGGCCACAATCAATTCAGAAAAGACTGGGACCGCTGCGCTGGCAGCGCCGCCGCCGGTAACGCAGACATCATCAGCCCCGCAGCAGCAAGCCGCAGCCGAGACCCAGCAAGCAGGCGACAACAACGCGGCGGCCAACGCCCCGGCGAACAACCCTGAGAAGCAGGATGCTAAGCCCGACGAGGCGTCGGCCGCAGCTCAGGCAGCTGTGGCGTCAGACCTGGTCACGGTGGAAGTCGGAACGTTTCTGGATGCCAACGCGGCAAATCATCTTTTCAAGGATCTGGAACGCAAAGGTTACGCGCCGACGTTCTTTACCGGCCGCGATGCGCAATCGCGAGAGTGGCACTCAATCAGGATCGGCGCTTATTCAGATAAGCAGCAGGCAGAGAATGCGGCCGCGAATTTTTCGAAGCAGGAAAAGAGGAAGGCAGTCGTACGGCCGTTGGGATCGCTGTGAGTTACCCCTGCGATTACAAGGCACGCGATTAGAACATCGGCGTTTGAGTGAGAAGATGAATTCATGCGGGAAAAAGCGCGAAGGCAGCACGGCGATGAGTCGTTCGGGTCTGCCCAAGCCGACTCAAATGCGCGCGCCTGTTGTGGCGCAGCTAAAGGCTGGCGCTGCATCACCGGTAAGAACGCCGCCCGTCGCGCCGACGGCGTATCGGCCTCAACCATTGCCGAGGGTTCTGCAAGCGAAGGCGCTTCGTAATGTTCCGCCCGCTCACCCGGCAACCCGGGCAGGTGTGGCTCCGCCGGTTTTTCGCCCGCAGCCAACGCCGAAAGTTTTGCAGACAAAGATACAGTCTCCGCCGCGGAGGACTGGTTCGGAGCGTCGCGCCGGGACTTCGTCGCGACTTGCGGTTCAAAACTCGAGATTAGTCGTGACCCGAAACGAGGTTGTGCAAAGGATACGTGTCTATCGTATGGGAAGTGACACGGATCAGAATATGTGTCCGCGACCGGGCATTGACGACACCGCCGCCGCCGGACGTGGTCTGTCGACGTCAAGCCAGCGCCCTGATACCAAAGCGCAAGGTATCGAAACCGACGATCTTGGCGATACGCTCGAAGCCGTCAACGATCACGGCAACCACTATGCGATTCGGCCGACTGACGACGCTAACAGGGCCAAGCTGATTGCCTGGGCTGCCACTCGAGTGGCGGGTGGTGACCCGCGAACTGCAGCCGTCAAGGCAGCGATCGTCTCAAAGGTTAACAACCAGGGAGTGGAAACGGATGTGTAATGTCGAGCAGGACGGAGAACGATCTGATGGCTCCTGAAATTTACTCCGGCTTGTCCTGGGACGAGTTGCCGGCCGCTCTCCGGCAAGCTTTGCCCGAAGGAAAGGATGATGTCACGCGCGCGCATGCTGTCGCGCAACTGGGCTATCCGGCTGTTGCTCCAATTCTGCCGCATCTGATGCGGTGGTTACAGGATCGCAACTGGCCGGTTGCCGAGATCGTCGCACCCTTTCTGGCGCAAATTGGGCCGCCGCTGTTGCCGGAGATCCGCACCGTGCTCCGTGGTCACGATGAGATTTGGATCTATTGGGTCCTGAACGAGTTGGTTCGAAAAATGCCCGCGACGATGGTCGCCGAGTTAGGCGACGAATTACAGTTGCTCGCACACAAACCATCTGATGAAGAGGTAGACGTTATCGCCAGTGAGATTCTCAATCAACTTTGATACGCGACAGGATTGGGAGCGACATGAGTAGAAATCGAAAGCCGCCGCAACCGACGAAAGTGCAGATGCGAAAGGCAATGCAAATGAGAACTCTTAATACGAAACAACCGCTGCCAAAGGATCGGGCCAGCGCAACACCGATTGCGCCGCCACCTGTGCGGATGCCAGCCGTGCCGAAAGCCTTGCAGGCAAAAATGCCCAACGCACCTCATGGCGGGCACGGCCGCGTGATCGCTGGTCCGTCCTCAGGCATCGTGCAGGCTCATGTGATTGGCGGCAATCATGCGCTTCAGGCGCGACTCAACTTATGGAACACGAGAATAACTCGCGGCGCTGAAACTAGTGTGCGAGCGCACGGCGCCGGCAACTTCGCGCAGCCATCGGGCATGTCCAACCGCGCCGGCGCGATCCAACGCAAGACCGGACCAGGCGTCGAAGCCTTCCAGGTTCCGCTGCGTCAGAAAAGCGGTGGTCTGCCGATACCTGATAACGTGCGCGCGAAGATGGAGACGGCCTTCGGCGCGGACTTCTCTGACGTACGCGTGCACATCGGACAAGAGGCGTCAGCTTTAGGAGCCATCGCTTACACCTGGGGCTCGAATATTCATTTCGCTCCCGGACAATACAATCCAAACACGATTCAGGGTCAGAAACTTTTAGGTCATGAGCTGTGGCATGTGGTGCAGCAAAGATCGGGTCGCGTGAGCAATCCATTCGGCGGCGGCGTAGCTGTCGTTCAGGATTACGCATTGGAAGCCGAAGCCGATCGCATGGGCGTTAAGGCAGCGATGACTTCGCTGGTGCAGAGGCCCGGTGATAGTAGATAGGAAGGTCAGCGCCTAGCTCGACCGCAGAACGCATAATCCGCAATGCCTGTTAT
>JADMIO010970572.1_pt1 | contig 20548 bp, 17 predicted proteins | sample 8958161 | NCBI WGS metagenome assembly JADMIO01 (sample SAMN16585339, study PRJNA669376) | soil metagenome | isolation source: Crop rotation soil | place: USA: Cullars Rotation, Alabama | collected 2011 | reverse complement strand
CGGAACAAATGCGGCCGCGGCGACGGTGATCGACGGCTACGAGATGAAACGCCAGGGGAAGGCGGGAGAAGCGCTCGGCATCTCGCTCTATTCGGGATTTGTCGGCGGCCTGATCGGGTGGCTGGTGCTCGTGTTGCTGACGGAGCGGCTGTCCGCCGTGGCCCTCGCCTTCACGCCTTCGTCGTACTTCGCGCTCGGGATGCTGGGCCTCAGCGTCATCGCCTCGCTCGCCGGCGACTCGCTGCTCAAAGGCCTCATCGCCGGCGTTCTCGGCCTGATGGTCGCGACCGTCGGCACCGATCCGGTGACCGGCCTCAACCGCTTCACGTTCGGCAGCCCGGACCTGCTGTCGGGAATTCCACCGATCCTCGTCATGGTCGGCCTGTTCGCGGTCAGCGAAATGCTCGTGCAGACATCCGCGCCGGACTGGGAGCAAGCGACACCGGAGAGCGCGCGCATCCGCTTTCCGTCGCCGGCGCTCTGGAAACGCATCGCCAAGCCGCAGTTGATCGGATCGCTCATCGGGGCGTTCGAAGGGATGATGCCCGGCGCCGGCGGATCGATCTCCAGCTTTCTCGCCTACAACGAGGCGCGCCGCTGGTCGAAACACAGCGAGGAGTTCGGAAAGGGATCCCCGGAAGGTGTCGCCGCGCCGGAAGCCGCGAACAACACGGTCGCCTGCACCGCGCTGGTTCCGATGCTCAGCCTCGGCATCCCGAGCTCGAACTCCGCTGCCGTGCTGCTCGGCGGCTTCCTGATGCACGAGCTCGTGCCGGGACCGATGCTGTTCGTGCAGCACGGCGAGGTCGTGCGCGGTCTGTACGTCGGCCTGCTCGTCGCCAACATCGCGATGCTGATCATCGGCTACCTGATCATGGGGCCCTGCATCTGGCTCGTCAGCCGGCCGAAGCCATACCTGATGGCGTTCATCTACGCGCTCGTCGTGTCGGGCGTCTACGCCTACCAGGCGAACCTGTTCAACGTCGGCATCGCGCTCGCCTTCGGCGTGATCGGCTACGGGCTTCGCTATTTCGCGGTGCCGTTTCTCCCGATGGTCCTCGGCGTCGTCCTCGGCTTCATGGTCGAATCGAATTACCGCCGCGCGCTGGTGCTCTCGAACGGCGACCTGACCACGTTCATTCGCAATCCAATCGCCGCGTCGCTGCTCGCCGCCGCGGTCATCGTCCTCGGCGCCTCGCTGCTGCGCCAGGCGAAACAATCGCGTGCCGGCGCTCGCTGACCGGCTCGCCGAATCGCTCGCCGCCACGGTGCCGGGCGCGGTGCCGGATGCCGCGCGCGCGACGGCCACTCGCCTGCTGCTCGACGTCGCCGGCCTGTGCGTCGCCGCACGCCAGACGCATTACATCGCGGCAACGCTGGGGAGCGTCGATCGCGGCGGCGCCTGCACCGCCATCGGCCACGCCGGCGGCTTCGACGGCTTCGGCGCGGCGCTCATCAACGGCACCGCCGCGCATGGTGAGGACTTCGACGACACGTTTGAAGGCGGTCCCGTTCACGCAGGTGCGGTCGTCGTGCCGGCGGCGCTTGCCATCTGCGAACGCGAAGGCCTCGGCGGCGATCGCCTGCTCCTTGGCATCGTCACCGGCGCCGAGTTGATGTGCCGTTTGAGCCTGGTCGCGCCCAAAGCCACGCACAAAGCTGGGTTTCATCCCACCGCCGTATTCGGTGCACTTGCCGCGGCGGGCGGCGTGTCGGCGGCGCTGGGATTGCCGGTGCAAGCCATTGCGTCGGCACTGGGAATTGCCGGCAGCATGGCGTCGGGAATCATCGAGTACCTGGCCGAGGGCACGTCGACCAAGCGGATGCACGCGGGATGGGCCGCGCAGTCGGGCGTCCGCGCCGCGCTGATGGCGCGCGGCGGCTTCGATGGTCCGCGGACGGTGCTCGAAGGCGAGCACGGGTTCTACAAGGCCTTTGCGCCCTCGGCGAAGCCGGATTTCGAACCGCTTCAACGCGATCTCGGCCGCTCGTGGCTGATGGAGCAGATTGCGTTCAAGCCATACGCCTGCGGCACCATGACGCAGCCGTTCGTGGACTGCGCGATCGAGCTCGCCGCGCAAGGTGTAGGCGCCGATCAGATCGCCGAGATCACCTGCCAGGTTGGCGAGGGCACCGTTCACCGGCTGTGGGAGCCGCTTGCCGTCAAGCGCCACCCGCCGACTCCGTACGCGGCCAAGTTCAGCACGCCGTACTGCATGGCCGTGGGATTTTTCGATGGCTGCGCCGGGTTCGCGCAGTTCACCGATGCGCGCATCACGGATCAGCAGGTGCTGGCGCTGGCGTCGAAGATCCGGTATTCAATCAATCCGGCCGACGAGTACCCGCGCAACTTCACGGGTCACCTTCGCGCGACGTTGACGGACGGTTCGCAGCGCGAGGTTCGTCGTCCGTACATGCGCGGCGGCGTGCACGCGCCGCTCGCGCAGCAGGAGCTCGAAGCGAAATTCATGGACAACGTGCGGTATGGCGGCTGGCGCCGCGAACAGGGCGAGCGGTTCATGCAGGTCGCGCGCGAACTGTTCGCGCAGCCGACGCTCGCCGCCTTGACGGAGTTCCGATCGTGACCACCAGCGACCTCGGCGGCCGCGTCGCCATCGTCACGGGGAGCGCGCGCAACATCGGCCGCGCCATCGCACATGCGCTCGCCGATGCTGGTGCTGCCGTCGTCATCAACGCGCGCTCGAGCGAAGCCGATGCCGAGGCCGTCGCGCGCGAGATTGTCGCCGCGGGCGGCAAGGCGGTGGCAAAGATCGCGGACGTCGGTACGCCGGACGGTGCCAGGGCACTCGTCGCGGCGGCGGTCGACACGTTCGGACGGCTGGACATCCTCGTCAACAACGCGGCGGTGCGGCGGGAGATCGATTTCGAGAAGCTGGATTATGCCGAGTGGCGCGACATCATCGCTACCATTCTTGACGGCGCGTATCTCTGCGCGCACGAGGCGTTGCCGCACATGATGACGGCCGGCGGCGGATCGATCGTCAACATCGGCGGCTTATCGTCCTTTACCGGCGCGGCGCGGCGGGCGCACGTGATTGCCGCCAAGGCCGGCCTCGTCGGCCTGACCCGCGCGCTGGCGCACGACCTGGCGCCCCACGCCATTACGGTGAACTGCGTCGCGCCCGGCCTCGTCGATACGGCACGCCGCGGGCCCGAGCCGTCGCACCACGCGGCGCATGCGACGCTCGTGGGCCGGCGCGGCACGCCGGACGAGATCGCCGCTATCGTCCGGTTCCTGTGCGGTCCCGATGCCCGTTACATCACGGGACAGACCGTGCACGTCAACGGCGGCGTGTTCATGGGATAAATCACAAATCCCAAAAAGCCAAATCCCAAATCCCAAATCCCAAATCCCAAATCCCAAGACTTGGTTTTGTAGATTTCGCTTGGGATTTGGAGCTTGGGATTTGGGATTTGGGGTTTGGGATTTATTGCGGACGTAGCTCGTATCCCGGCGGCGGTTCGGCGCCCAGCAGGTTGCGCACGAAGTAATCCCACCGGCGGCGAATCATGTACGGCTCCGCCGCATAGCCGTGATGCCGGTTCGGCATCAGCAGCAGGTCGAAGTCCTTGTTCGCCTTGATCAGCTCGTCGACGAGCACCATCGTGTTCGAGGGCGGCACGTTGTCGTCCATCGTGCCGTGCGTCAGCAGCAGCTTTCCCTTCAGGTTCTTGACGAAGTTCTGATTCGCCTGGCTGTCGTAGTTCGACGTGCCGTCGGCTTTCTTTTCGAGCAGCCCCTGCCACTTCTCCGCCCAGTCGTCTTCGTAGTTGCGGTTGTCGTGATTGCCGGACTCCGCGATGCCGACCTTGAAGAAGTCGGGATAGCGGAACATCGCGCCGGCAGTTGCGTAACCGCCGCCTGAATGCCCCCACACGCCAACGCGATTCAGATCGATCCACGGATACTTCGCCGCCAGCTCCTTCATCCCCGCGACCTGATCGGGCAGCGTGTTGTCGCCCATGTCGCCGAAGTACGCATCGTGGAATTTCTTCGAGCGCCACGGCGTGCCCATGCCGTCGATTTCGACGACGACGAAGCCGAGTTCGGCGAGCGCCTGCGAGTCGCCGCGCGCGGCGATGAAGTTGCGCGGCCCGACACTGCCGGTCTGCGGTCCGGGATAGATGTGATTGACGATTGGATATTTCGCCGACTCGTTCAGCCTCGTCGGCTTGTAGAGCAGCCCGTAAAGATCCGTCACGCCGTCGCGCGCCTTGACGACGACCGGTTGCGGCGGCTTCCAGCCGGCGGCGACGAGCCGCGAGATGTCGGCGCGCTCGAGCGTGGCGATCAGCTTGCCCGCCGAGTCGCGAAGCACGAACGTTGGCGCGAGATCCGGCTTCGAATAGCTGTCGGCGAAATAGCGGCCCGAGGGCGACGCGGCAATCGTGTGCGTCCCATCCTCGGGCGACAGCAGCGTCAGGTTCTTCCCATCGAAATCGACGCGGTAGTAGTGAATGAAATAAGGATCGCGTCCCTTTTCCCTGCCAACGCCGCGGAAATACACCACGCGGTTTTTCTCGTCGACGCGGATCACCTCGGTGACGTTGCCTTCACCGGTCGTGATCGGATTCTTCAGCTGTCCGGTCTTCAGGTCGTAGAGATACAGGTGCCCCCAGTTATCTCGTTCCGAAAACCAGATCGCCTCGTTCGAGGCCGGGAGGAACCGCCAGTTATGGCTGTCGATGCCCGACTCGTAGTACGTCGGCACCTTCTCCTCGAGCACCTGGCGCACCTTGCCCGATTCCGTGTCCGCCACCCGGAGGTGCGCTTCCTTGTGATCGCGCGAGGTGGACACGAACGCCAGCTGCTTGCCGTCCGCGCTCCACTCGACGTCCTCGAACGGCCCGTTGCACTCCACGTCGTCGCAGACCGAGGAGCGATGCGGATCCGGCGGCATCTGCAGCCGCACGACCTTCGCGCGATCGACGTCGATGACGACGCGCTCGATCATGAAGATCTTTGCGTCGCCGGCCAGCGGATATTTCCAGGCTTCGAGCTTCGGATGGCCGACGTTGGTGCTGACCAGATACATCTCGCCCGTCCCACGCTCGTCCAGCTGGAAGGTGGCGATCTTCTTCGAGTCGGGCGACCAGAGCAGGATGGGGCTGTCGCTGTGAGTCCATCCTGCGTTATCCGTCGCGTAGCCGTACTCCTTCACGCCGTCTTTGGTGAGCTGCGTTTCCTTGCCGCCGGCCGTATCGCGCACCCACAGGTTGTAATTGCGAATGAACGCCGAGTGCCTGCCGTCTGGCGACAGGACCGAGGGCGGCTCCTCGCGGCTGCCCTTCGCATCGCAGCGCGCACCTTCGACGTCGCACGTCCACTGACTCCCGCCCGCGTTGAAGGAGATCGACTTGCGGTCCGCGCTGAACGCGAACTGCTGGAACGGCAGACGATAAGCCGTGTAGTTCCCACGCGCAGCGGCCGACAGCGCGGCGGCGATCTTCCCCTGATCGAACGCCGGTGTCTTCATTCCGGTCGCGGCATCGACGAGAAAGAACTCGGTGCCGTTCTCGGTCGTCGTCCGGTACCAGAACCGATCGTCGCCGACCCAGGTGGGCTGCGCGGCGACGTGCAGCACCAGGCGATTCGTGTTGTAACCGAGGAACTTCTCGGCCCGCGCGTAGTCGTCGGCCGTCAGCGCGCGCGGCGTCTGCGCGGCGGCCGCGCCCGCGAGCAACAGCGTCACTGCACTCGCAAATCGAAGAGATGTTTTGACCATAGCTACAGCACCCGTACGAAGACGTAGATCGTCAGCGCAGCAAGCAGGATCAGAAGACCGAGCTGCTGTGTGCGCGTGGGCATCGGCGTCAGCGGCGGTCCTTGGCGATGCGGCGGCGCGTCAGGAACGACAGGTGCACGCCGGGAGCGATCCCCGCGTAGGCGTCATAGCGCACCTGGATGACGGAGCCGCTCTTCCGCCGCAGGGCATAGAAGCCGCGCTGATGATTCGAACGCACGAACGACCTCCACAGGCGCTCTTCGACCGGAGCGTCAACAGGCGCCGTGAGGTCGGCGACGGTCCGCCGCATCAACTCGGCGCGGCTGAATCCCGTCAGCGCCAGCGCCGCGGCATTGGCGCCGATGAAGTACCCGGCATCGTCGGCAAGGAGCGCGGGAACGGGCGAGCGCGCGATGTAGCCGCTCACCACGCGCGTCGGTGTGCGGCTGGCACGCGCATGTTGCCGCATCTCCTTGACCAAATCGTCGAGACCGTCAGCGCCGGGGTTGGTCGGCTTCGCGCGGACGCGGCGCCGGACTTTGCTCACGGGACTCGATTTTATCTGCCCGCCGCCGACGTTAGCGATCGGGATCCTCGTTGTAATAGAAGGTGACGGTGAAGAACGCTTTGTCGGACGGATACTCCGGCGGCAAAGGCTCGGTCGGACTGCTGCCGGTAATCGCGCCCACGGCGGCCCTGTTGAACCCTTCGATGTCCGACGGCTGCAGCACCTGCACGTCGGTAATCGTCCCGTCCCTGTGGATGTTGAACGTCAGCACGCAGTGGCCGTGGAAGGTCATCGCGGCCTGCGGGATGAACCAGTTGTGCCGGACCTGCGCGACGAAGCGGCGCAGCCACGGACCGAAATCCGCGCCCTTCGTGTCGAACTGAATGGACGCACCCGGCTGGTTCAGGCCGCCCTGCGGATTGTCGAACGTCTGCTTCTGCACGTACTGCTGCAGGTTGCGGAGCGCTTCGCCGAGCGATCCACTCGGGCGCGGACGCACGGGTTGCGGCGGCGACGTGCGATAGCCTTCGTCGGCGGGCGGCAGCACGCGCGCCTGCTGCGAGTCGGGCTGCGGCTGCAGCGTCGGCTGATTCTGATTCTGCTCGCCGGCGGCGCGCTCGTTGTTCTGTGCTTCGACTTGCTCCGGAGTGTTGCCGCGCGCGAACGGCGCGGGGTTCGTCGGATTGGGGGCCGCTTGCTGTGTTTGCGCCCGCCGGTTCTCGTCGGAGAGCGGCGCGCGAGGCGGCGGCTGCAGCGCCTTCATGTCGACGCGCGGCTGCACGAATACGAACCGTTGATCCTGCCGTTCGCGCAGCTCACGTTCGAGCTCGGCGCGCCGCCGCGCCAGCTCCTCGGGACTCACCTGGAACATCGGCAGCTTCGGTACGAGCAGGATCGCGAGTATCAGCAGGATGTGAAAGACGACGGAAAAAACGACGCCTTCGCGCCGCGAGATGGCGCTGCCGACGATCAACTCGTCTTCGTAGCGACTGTCGATGTCGAAGTGAATCAAGGCCGAAAATTATAACATTCGCAATTGCAATAACTTAGCCGCGTACGCGTGCGGTGTATAGATAGACGATGCCGAAGGTCAACGGGTCTGCGTGCACGTCGGAAAAACCTGCATCGCGCAGCATCTGCATGAATTCCGCCGGGGGCGCGAAGCTGCCCACCGACACGGGCAGGTAGGAGTATGCAGCGCTGTGCCCGGAGATGAAGCGCCCGACGCGCGGCAGTACGTGCATGAAGTACCACAGGTACAGCCGCTTGATACCGGGGATGCGCGGCACGCCGAACTCGAGGATCGCGACCCGTCCGCCAGATCGCAGCACCCGCGCCATTTCGCCACAGGCGATTTCCGGCCGCTGCACGTTCCGGATGCCGAAGGCCACCGTCACCGCATCGACAGACCGATCCGCCACCGGCAACCGCATCGCGTCCGCCCGCGCCAGCGTAATCCGCGCCGCTTCGCCCGCCGCCTTCACCTTCTGCAGGCCGCGCGCAAGCATGGCGCCCGCGAAGTCGACACCAATCACGCGCGCCACGTGTGGGCGAGCGGCGAGCGCGACGTCCGCGGTCCCGCAGCATACGTCGAGCAACGTTTCACGGCCGGAGAGCTGCAACGATCGAATAGCGGCCGCGCGCCAGCGGCGATCGATGCCGGCGCTCAGTAAGTGATTGAGAAGGTCGTAGCGCGGGGCGATCGCATCGAACATCCCTGCGATGCGATCGGGCGACTTGTCAGGCGCCGCGGCCATTTACCGAAGGTAGAGCGATGACGCCGTGGCGAGGAAATACACGATGCCGACGTAGCCGTTCAGATCGAACGCCTTCTTCACCTGCGACAGGTCGTCTTCGCGGACGAGCGATTGCTCGTAGGTGAGAAGCACGGCGACGACGGCGACGCCGACCAGATAGAGCGCAGGCAGGTGCGCCACACGCCACAGGGCGGCCATCGCCACGACCGTCGCGACGTGCATCGCACGCGACAGCCAGATCGAGCGGCTGACGCCGAACCGTGTTGGAATCGAGAGCAACCCGTAGCCACGATCGAAGTCGAGGTCCTGGCAGGCGTAGAGGATGTCGAAGCCGCCCACCCACAGGCCAATCGCCAGCCCGAGCAGCCACGGCTCAGGCGCCGCTGCGCCTCCACCGGCGGCGATCCACCCGCCGACCGGCGCAACCGCCATCGCCAGACCGAGAAACAACTGCGTGTAGGCCGTGTAGCGCTTCGCCAGCGAATACCAGAAGACGATGGCGAGCGCGACCGGGCTGAGGACGAGACAGGTCGTGTTCAGCCGCGAAGCGCCGTAGACGAAGACGGACGCGGCGATCACCACGAAGACGATCGCTTCGGTGCGCTTCATCGCGCCGCGCGGCAGCTCGCGCATTTTCGTGCGCGGGTTGAGCGCGTCGTGGTCGGCGTCCGCAATGCGGTTGAAACCCATCGCCGCGCTGCGGGCGCTGACCATGCAGAGGACGGTCCACGCCACCTGCGACCAGGAGAACGGATGGTCCCCTGCCCCGAGCCACGTCGAGGGGCGCCACGCCAGCAGCGCACCGGTGAGCGCAAAGGGCAGCGCAAACACCGAGTGACTGAACCTGACGAACGAGAAGTAGGTGGCTAGCTTGCTCACGTCAATCACGCTGGCTCGAGCCACTTGATCGCCGCTGGCTCGATTCCGCCGACCAGATATTCTTCCACATCGTCCACGGCGTCCGGGACGCGCACGGCGATCAGCTGCGCGCGCTTTCCCGGCTCAATCGTGCCGTAATCCTCCTCGAAGCCCAGCGCCATGGCACCTTGCCGGGTGGCGCTCGCGAGCAGCGAACGCGGCGGCACGCGCGGGGCAAGGCGCCGCGCCTCGGCGAGCTCGGAGAACATGTTCAGGTCGGGCGCGCTGGCAAGGCTGTCGGTGCCGAACGCGACGTTCACGTCCATTGCATAAAACGCCTCGAGCGGCGGCGCGCCGACGCCGACGTGCCGATTGCTGCGCGGGCAGCAGACGAGAGTCATGTCGCGCGAGCGCAGGCGATCGAGATCGTCGCCGTCGAACTGCACGCCGTGCACCGCAACCACGCGACGATCGAGAAATCCAAGCTGGTCGAGATATTCGACCGGCGATGTACCCGGCGCCTCCCATGCATCGGTCCAGACACCCAGCTCTTCGAGCAACACGCGCCACGGGCCGCTGCCGCGCTTGATGAACTCCATCTCCTCGGCCGACTCTCCGAGATGCACGCTCGTCACGGCTCCGGGATGCGCATCGAGGTCGGCACGGATCGCCGCAAAGAGGCCCGGCGACACCGAGTATGGAGCGTGCGGCGCCAGGCTGACGCGGATGTCCGGCTTTGCGGCCCCCGGGGGTTCTCCGGGCTGCGATCCGGCTGCGGCGTCATCGGCCTTGGCCCGCGCTTCCCTGGCCATCGACTCCGGATCCGCAGCGTTGAACCGCAGCAGCTCGTAGAAGACCTGTGCGGCCATCGAGGCGTCGCGAAGCAGCGGCGCCGTCACGAGCGTGTTCGAAACGTCGCCGAACAGGACCGTGCCGCTCGCGCGCGCGTCGGCGATGGCGGCACGCGCCGCATCGAGGATGCGTGGATCGGCGGCATCGGGATACTGCCGGCGCATGGAAATGATCGTCCGGATCCAGTCGATGAACGCCGGTGCCGGCGGCACGCGCCCGCGCAGATACGAGAGCTCGAGATGCGTGTGCGCGTTGACCAGCGCGGGCATGAGCGCCACGCGGCCAAGATCGGTCGCATCGCGCGCCGCCTGCTCGTGAACGGCCGCAACGCGGCCGTTCTCAATCGCAATGGAACCGCGGTGGATGGGCTCCCCCGTCATCGGGAGGACCCATTCCGCTGCGTAAGTGGTCAGGCCCTCTGCTCTTTTCCGGATCGGCTGCGCGCCGGGTAATTGCGAAGCTCCTCGGGCACCGACGTGTCGCCGTCGGCGCGCGCGGTGGCCAGCGAAAGCATCCGCGGCACGTCGCGCTCGCGAACGATCGGATCGCCGAGGATTTCGTAGTGCATGTTGCGGCGCTTCGGGATGAAGCCCGCATCCTCGATGTTGATGACAATCTCGAGCTCGTCCATGCAGTAACTCGCACCGGCCGCGCGCACGACGTTCTCCTCGATCATCACGCTGCCCATGTCGTTGGCGCCGAAGGCGAGACTGAGCTGGCCGACCTTTCCGCCCTGCGTCACCCACGACGCCTGCACGTTGTCGAAATTGTCGAGGACGATGCGTGAGAGCGCGAGCGTGCGGAGATAGTCGACGCCCGTCGCTTCGGTGCCGCCGCGCTCGGTGTGCTCGGGCTGATAGCTCCAGGTGATGAACGCCGTGAAGCCGCCGGTCTCATCCTGCAGCTCGCGCAGGCGCATCATGTGCTCGATGCGCTCCTCGTCCGTCTCCACCGTCCCGTACATCATCGTCGCCGTGGTACGGAGGCCGGCCCTGTGCGCTTCGCGCATCACCCCAAGCCATTCGTCGCTCGCCGCCTTGCCGTAGCAGTTGAGCAGCTTGCGCACGCGGTCGACGAGAATCTCGGCGCCGCCGCCGGGAATGCTGTCGAGACCCGCGGCGACCAGCCGCGCGATCACGTCCGGCACCGGAATCTGATTGATCCTGGAGATGTGCAGCACTTCGGGCGGCGAGAGCGCGTGCAGCTTGAACTTCGGGTACCGCGCCTTCACCGCACGGAACAGATCCTCGTACCACGCGATGGGCAGGTCCGGGTTGTGTCCGCCCTGCAGCAGCAGCTGATTGCCACCAACGGCAATCGTCTCGTCGATCTTCTTGAAGATCTCCTCGAAGCCGAGCACGTAACCGTCAGACGACCCGACCGGCCGGTAGAACGCGCAGAAGTTGCAGCGCGCCACGCACACGTTGGTGTAGTTGACGTTGCGGTCGATGATGTAGGTGACGACGCGCTCGGGATGCTTCCGCGCGCGAATCGCATCGGCCAGCCGGCCGAGCAGATGCGTCGGCGCATGACGATAGAGCTCCAGCGCTTCGGCGCGATCAACGCGCCCGCCGTCGAGGACCTTTGTTGCAATCTCGCTCAGCATCATCTTCGCCGGGTCTGCCTTCCGCTGGCATCGGTCCCCGGCAGGACCCGGCCTACGTAGGGCGGGTCCCGCGACGGTTCCGGTGCCACAACGGCGCGGACCCGCCTAGAAAAACTCCAAGGGGCGGCGGCGCGGCGCCAGGCCCAGATCCGCGGCGTAATCGAGGAACAGCTGCAGGCCCTTCGCCTCGTCGGCGCCCAGGCCGTAACGCATATTATCCCTTAGGTATGCAAGCGCCCGCGGTTCGGACGCGCTGTTGCTGGTTGCATACTCCTTCGCAATCGCCGGATACGACGCGATCCCTTCGGTCTGCGCCTCCTGCAGCGAACGCACCTCGTCCGCGCCAATCGCACCGGCGCGTCCCGTCCATGCCGCGTATATGAACGGCAGCCCGGTCATCGCCGTCCACTCCTCGCCAAGATCGATCTTCGTCGCGCCGAGCGCGCGCGGATCGGCTTCGAGCGCCGGATCGCCAATCAGCAGCCCCGCGTCGTAGTCGCGCAACATGGCGGCGAGGTCGGGTCCGTGCGGCACGAACTCGGGCGCGATGTGAAAGTGGTGGTGGCACAGCACGCGAATGAGCGTGACCGAGGTGCGCGAACTCGTGTCGAGCGCGACGTGCCGGATCTCCTGCATGGGCCGGCGCGTGAAGAGCGCGACCGAGGCAACGGGACCCCGCGAGCCGATGCCGACGCCCGGAACGAATCGATATTCCTCGGAACGCAGATATTCGATCGACGGCACGAGACCGAGATCGACCTCGCCGTCGTAGAGGAGCCGTGCACAGACCGCTGGCAGGTCGTAGCGCACGTGCCAGCGCTCCGGCGACCGATCGAGCGCCCACGTCAGCGGGCGGGCATTGAGGTAGCCCACGGCGCCGATCCTGACCGGGCCCTTGCCCGAGCGAGTCGCGGGCACTATGAAATCACCGCGAAGCGGCCGTCGCGTTCCGCAGGTTCGAGCCCCGCCGCCTCGATGTTGCGCCGCACCTCCTCGAGCGGGGCACGGCGGCGGCCGTCCGGCGCCTCGTCCGTGGAGGTGACATTGTCGATATCGTCGGCGCCGAAGGTGAGCGCGACCTGGGCGAGCTTCGGCCCGTAGCGCAGCCAGTCCACCTGCACGACCGGAATATTCGGTGCCGCCAACCGCGCAATCGCCACGCTCTTCACATCGTCATAGCCCGTCGTCGGACGAAGCGCGTCGAGGACCAGCGGCAACGGATTGATCGACCGGATGACCGGGAATTTCTGCTGCAGCGCCGCGGCCGCGATGAAGAGCTTCGTGCGCGCATCGGCCGGAGCTTTCTCGATGGTGAACCGGACGTGCTCAAAACCCGCTGACTCCAACTCTTCGACGGCGGCGGCTGGGTTGTCGATGTGATCGAGAGGCACCTCGGCGAGCGCATCGAGTCCCGCTGCGCGCAACCGCTGCAGCACTGTTGACGTCCGGGACGCTCGGGCCAGGCTTTCGATGTCGAGCCACGACAATCCCGACACGGCGCGGTCGCCCGCGACCGCCCGCGCGGCCTCCACAGCAGTGACCGCAATCTCGAGCGACTCGGGTTTGCCGGTGACCCGCACCTCGCGTGCGGCCAGCGGCACGCTGTCGGTAAACGGCTTGTCGAACGGACACAATGCGACACGCACGTAGGTGACGCGTTTGCCGTGCAGGCGGCTGCGCACCGCGTCGGCGAGCATGCCGAGCTGCAGGATGTCGGGTGTCGCCGCGATTTGCGCGAGGTCGTCCGCGCCAAGCGGCTCGCCGGCGCTGACGCGCTCCATGAACAGGTCAAAAGGCGACGAGGTCGTCATGTTTCCATTGTCTCTGCGACGCGCGTCGCCAGCGCCAGCGCCGCGCGTCCGTCGTGGCCGGTAACACCTGGCGCCCGCGGCGTGCGGACGGCGTCGATGAAGTCTTCGAGCTCGCGACGCAGCGGCTCCTCGTTTTCCACTTCGAGCTTGCCGCCATGAATGATCGGCCGCCCCCCCGCTTTCGCCGCGTCGCGGACCAGGCGAAACACCTCGAGATGCTGCGACGCGTAATCAATCGACACGTAGGCGTCGTGTTGAAAGAAGCGTGCCTTGCGCACGCGCTCGCGGCTGATGCGGCTGGCGGTGACGTTGGCGATGCAGCCGGACGCGAAACGGAGACGCGCGTTGGCGATGTCGGCCTTCGGCGTCAGCACGTTCACGCCCACCGCCTCGATGTGCGTCACCTCCGATTTCACCACCGTCAGCAGCAGGTCCAGATCGTGAATCATCAGGTCGAAGATGACGTCGATGTCGAGGCTGCGCTCCGGGAACGTCCCGAGCCGGTGAATTTCGATGAACCTTGGCTCGTTGATGAGCGGCAGCGCCTTGGCCACCGCGGGGTTGAAGCGCTCCGTATGCCCCGTCGCCAGCACCGCACCGCCGCGCTGTGCGGCGGCGATGAGGCGATCGGCGTCGCTGACGCTCGGCGCGATCGGCTTCTCCACGAGCGTGGCAATTCCCGATTCGAGAAACGGGACCGCGACGTCGAGATGCGAGACGGTCGGCACGGCAACTGTCACCGCGTCGATGCGCGTGAGCAACTCGCGCGCATCGGTCACCACCGGCACGCCGAACCTGCCGCCAATCTCCTCGGCACGCGCGCGATTGGTGTCGCAGATGCCGACCAGTTCCACGCCCTCCATCGACGCGAGGAGACGCGCGTGATGCTGCCCGAGGTGGCCCACGCCGATGACGGCTGCGCGGATCATGCGGCGGGTCCGCCTCCGGCGGCACCGGACGTGGGCGGGACCCGCCCTACGCGGTCCGCTGACGTAGGCCGGGTGCCGCTAAGCGAAGATTCCGGCGGACCCGGCCTGAGCGAAACCCGTCCCACGATGGTGATTTCCGCTTCGTCGGCCGCCGAGACGGTGGCGTCGCCATCGATCATCAGCGCCTTGCCCGCGTCGACCGAGAGCGCGCTCGCGCGGGCGGCGCGCATCGCGCGGATGGTCGCCACGCCGATGACCGGCACATCGAAACGCATGTCCTGATTCGGCTTGGCGACCTTGACGATGCGCATGCCGTCGCCGGCGAGGGCGGCGGCGCGAGCGATGACCGCGTCGGTGCCTTCCATCGCTTCGACGGCGACGACCGCCTGGTGCTTGACCGCAATCGTCTGCCCGATGTCGAGCGCCGCAATCGCGTCCGCCATCCGGTAACCGAACTCGAAGTCCTTTTCCTCCTCCGCCGTCGGCGCGCGCCGCGTGAGCACGCCGGGCCGCGCCAGCAACGGCTGGAGGAGCGCCGTCGAGTCCATCAGCTCGATGCCGTGATCGCGCAGCACGTTGGCAACAGCGCCGATCAGGCCGTCGGTGTTCTTCGAGGCGAGCTTCCGCAGCACGCTCAGAAACGTCAGGTCGGGGATGATCCCGCCCGCAAAGATTTTCGTGTGCTTGACCTGTCCGGCCATGACCGCGTGCGTCGCGCCCGCATCCTTCAGGATGGAGATGCACGTGCCGAGCTGGCCGAGCGAAATCCAGTGGATGGGTGCGCCCTGGCGTTCCGCGGCGTCGTTCAATTCGGGAAAGGTCTCTTCTTTGGCGGCGACGACCGTCACCTCGTACCCCTGAGCGCGCGCCGCGTCGAGCACGAGAAACGGGAATCGCCCGTTGCCCGCGATAAGTCCGATATGCATCGATTTACGAATCTACGGATTTACGAATCTACGAATTCATTTGTGGATTCGAATTCGACGATACATTCGTCAATTCGTAATTTCGTAAATTCCGTTATTCATCTGCAACCAGTTCCTCCGTGCGGCGCGTGGGCTTGCGCAGGATCACGCCGCGCGTCGACGAGCGGATGAAATCGACCAGATAGCGCACCTCCGGCGAGCTCAGCGTCGGATCGGCGTCAATCTGCGCGAGGGCGTGCGTCGTGTTCGCCTGGAGCAGATACCGGTAGGCGCGCTTCAACTGGTTGATGGTGTCGGTGCCGAAGCCGCGCCGGGCGAGGCCGATCGAGTTGACGCCGAAGATGCGCGCCGGCCGCGCGCCAATCGTGCGTCCGAACGGCAGCGCGTCCTTCGTCACCACCGAGTAGCCGCCGATGAAGCCGTACTTGCCGACACGGCAGAACTGATGCACCGCCGAGCCCGCGCTGATGTTCGCGTTGTCCTCGACGCCGACGTGACCGCCGAGCGTCGCGTGCGGGCCGAAGATCGTGTGGCTGCCGACGTGACAGTCGTGCGCGATGTGCACGTAGGCCATCAACAGGTTGTCGTCGCCGATGCTCGTGTGCCCGCCGCCGCCGGCCGTCCCGCGATTGACCGTGCAGAACTCGCGGATGATGTTGCGGCGGCCGATGGTCAGCCGCGTGCGCTCGCCCCGATATTTGAGATCCTGCGGCGCCAGCCCGATCGAGGCCATCGGAAAGATGTGCGTCTCGTCGCCAACCTCCGTCCATCCGTCGATCACCGCCGACGCATCGATGCGGCAGCGCTTTCCGATCGTCACCTCGGGCCCGATGCAGCAGTTGGGCCCAACGATGGTGCCGTCGCCGAGACGCGCGGAGGGATGCACGTCCGCACTGGGATGAATGCAGGCGGCGCCGAGCTCGATCGCCAGCAGCAGCTCCGCCTCGGCGACCCGCTGCGATGCCACCCAGGCGACCGCGGCAACCTTCGCCAACCCTGCTCGGCGGCGCGCGATCGACACCTCGAGCGTCAGCCGGTCGCCCGGCAGCACCTGGCGGCGGAACTTCGCCTCGTTGACACCGCGCAGCGAGACACGGGCGGTCGGCGGAAGGTCCTGCTGTTCGAGGATGAGGACCGCGGCGAGCTGCGTCAGCGCCTCGATCGTCAGCACCGCGGGCATGACCGGCGCGCCCGGGAAATGGCCCTGGAAGAAATCTTCGTTGATCGTGAGGTTCTTGAAGGCCGTGAGCCGGCGGCCCGGCTCGTGCTCCCCGACCGCGTCGATCAGGAACGACGGGAAACGGTAATGAACGCGGTCGAGGAGCGCTGGAAGATCGAGGAGCACCTACCTATATGTATTACTTCTTCGGTGCCGGCGCAGGCGCGGCCGGGCGCGGTGCCGCTGGCGGCGCCGTACGCGGAGCCGGTGCAGGCGCAGCGGGACGCGGCCCCGCGGCAGGCGGTACGGCCGTCACCGTGGCCGGCGCTGCCGCATCGAAGCGGCGGATGATCTCGGTCGTCAGGTCGAGACCTGCATCGGCCCAGATGATGCCCGCATCGAGCGCGCTGAAGAGAATCTCCAGCTTCTTCTCCTGCGCGACCTGCTGGACGACCGGACCGAGCTTCTGCTGGAACTCCTGCTGCAACTCGTTCTGCAGATCCTGGACTTCCTTCTGCGCGTCGTCGGTGAAGCGCTGGATCTCGGTCTGCTGCCGGTCGATGTCCTTTTCGAGCTGCGCGCGCGCGGCGTCGCTGAGCACGGCACCGCCGGAGTCGAGCTTCTGCTGCGACGCCTGCAGCGACTTGTTCTTGTCGTTCAGTTCGGTGACCTTCTGGTTGTTGAGGGCCTGCACGCGCGAACTCAGCGCCTTGCCCTGCTGCGATTCCGCGGCGATGCGCTGAATGTTGACGAACGCGTACTTCGCGCCGGCCGGGAAGGCCGGTTCGGCGGCGGGCGCACCCTGCGCGGCGGGCGCGGGCGCGGCCGGCGCAGCTGCCGGAGCCTGGGCGAAGGTTGGAGCGGCAGCCAGCACCAGGCTGAGGGCCGCGGCAACGACAAAAGCTCTCATTACAGTCAATCCTTTCGTGTCGTATGGAAAGCTCAGAAGTTTAACATGGCGTACGTAGGCCGGGTGCCGGCGAGCACCGGTGCGAAGCGAAGCCGGACCCGGCTCAGTAATGGTCAATCAGCAGCTCGTAGCTGTCCGTGCCCGGCACGAAACCGACGTCGTAAACGCGCACGCATAGATTTCCCGCCGCCGTTGCACGTCCAGTAATGCTCGAGCCGGGCGTGATGTTGTCGTTGGCGATCACCACGGCGCAGCTGACGCCGTTCCACGTTCCGAGGCTCACGCCGAGCGGAATCGCGTTGTTGTCCGGGTTGCCGGGATCGGCGCTCGCCGTGAGGAACACCGACACGTCGCCCGAGTCGGTGACGACGAACGGATGCGTGTAGGCGGAGTTCTTATTGAGGACGCCGGAGAACGTTTCCGTCAACACGGTCGGAAGCGTCGTCGGCGTAGTGGGAAGAGACGAGCTGTTGCTGCTGCCGCAGGCAGTAGCGATGGCGGCGATGGCCACCAGCAGCAGCGCACGGCGAAACCGTCGTGACATGGAGAGAACGCTCCTAGAACGTAGAACCAACAGCGAACTTGAAGGTGAAGGCCTTCGCCGGCAGCAGGGTGTTGTTCAGCACACCGCCGCGCTGCGGGTTGGCCGCGAAGATCAGACGGAAGGGCACGTTCAGCACCGGCATGAAGAACCGGATCTCCGCGCCCGTCGACGTCTTGAACGCGCTGGTGCGGCCGATGACTTCCGTGTGCGGACCCACGGCGTTGGGATCCTCGAGACCGCCGAAGGCGAGCACCGCGAACGGATCGACGAGCAGCGGCTGCGGCGGGAACACCTGCTGCGTGAGATTCTCCTTCCACGAGAAGCTCTCGCCGAAGTCGCGCACCTGCCCGGCGTCGTAGAACAGCACGAGCCGAACGGGACCGGCGACGGTGATGATGTATTCGCCGTTGAAGAGCAGGCTCTTGTTGCCGCCGAGCACGATCTGCGAGCCCGGCACCGTCGGACCAATCGAGCGGATGTCGTAGCCGCGCACGCTGTACTCGCCGCCGAGGAACAGGCGCTCGAACACCGGCAGGTTCGTCGTGCCGCGGTACGGCTCGATGTATTCGAACGCCACGCGGCCGCCGAACGAGCTGCGCGAGGTGTGCGGGTGATACCAGATGCCTTCGAGCGTCGGCTTGAGATAGCTCGTGTTGCCGCCGAGGCCGCCGATGTCGATGGCCATCGTCACGCGCTTGCCGTTGCTCGGAAAGATCGGGTTGTCGATCGTGTTGAACACGTAGCTCGGCGACACCTTGCTGATCGTCCGGTTGCCCTTCGACCCGATGAGATATGAATCGAAGAGGAACGGGTTGCGCCGCAGCGTCTCGAGCGCCGACGGGCTGATCGTCGACAGGTTGTTGACGTTGACGGTGCTGCAGCCGCTCGCCGACACGATGCAGGACGGGTCGAGCAGCGCCTCGTTGAGATCGGACACACCAACCGACTCGTACCCGTAATTGACGAACATGCGGGCGAAATCGGCGACGGGGAACCCGAAGGTGATGTTCGCGCCCTTCGACTTCTGCGTGTAGTAGCCGATGTACTGCAGCTGCGACTTGTAGATGCTGGCGCCGCCGGTGAGGTTGCGATCGAACAGGAACGGCTCGCTGAACGACAGTTGATAGTTCTGCGTGCGCGAACCGGCCTGCGCCGAGGCGGTGAGACTCTCGCCGCGGCCGAGGAAGTTCGCCGTCTGGAACGACAGCTGGCCGAAGAACCCTTCGTACTGCGAGACGCCGGCGCCGAAGGTGACCTGGTTGCGGTTCTGCTCTTCGACCTTCAAGGTGACGTCGACCGCGTTGTCGCGGCCCGCCACCTTGTCCACCTTCATGTCCTTGTCGTTGCCTTCGATGTTCTTGAAGTAGCCGAGCTGGTTCAGCCGGCGGATGCTGTATTTCAGCGACTCGGTGTTGAAGGTGCTGCCTTCGACCAGGCGCATCTCGCGGCGGATGACGTTGTCGCGCGTGGTCGTGTTGCCGATGAAGTTGATGCGGTTGACGAAGAACTGCTTGCCTTCCGACAGCCGCATGGTCACGTCGACGGTCGGCTTCAGCGCGGCGCCGTCGGTCGGCGTTTCGGCGGCAGGCGGCGCTGCCGGCGGCGGCGTCGCGGCGGCGGTGTTGCCGTCCGTCGAGACCGGTGCCAGGCCGTCGTTCTTCGGATTCAGATCGGGGTAGCCGGTGAACTCCATGTAGCCACCGGCGCCGTACGCTTCCTGGGCCTTCTTCAGGCCGTCGCGAACCTTCTTTTCGCTATACCACTCGCCCGGCTCGAGCTTGAACATCGGCCGCAGGTTCTCGCTCTTGACGACGGTGTTGCCTTCGAACTTGAAATCGCCGACGCGGTAGCGCGGACCCTCGGTCACCGGAATCGTCAGCTTGATCCAGCGCGTCTTGCCGTCCTTCTCGTCCGCGACGGTCTTCACCTCGGGGTTGCCGACGCGCACGCGCACGTAGCCCTGCTCGCGGTAGAAACCGGCGACCTTCTCCGCATCGTCTTCGTACTTGTCTTCCTTGTAGGTGGCGCTGCGGAACAGCGTCATGAAGATGAGGCCCTTCTTCTGCTTGTTCTCCTTCATCTTCCGCGCGAGCGTGGCGTCGCCGTAGGCCTTGTTGCCGACGAAGTCGATCTCGCGAATCTTCAGCTTCGGCCCTTCGCCGATGTTGAACTCGACGTTCACCAGCTTCGGCCCGCCGGTGACCACGGTCGTCTTGTGCGTGACGAGGGCGTTGGTAAAGCCCTTCTCCGCCATCATCTCCTTGAGCACGGCGTCGACGCGGTGGAGGATGTTCTCGTCGAGGAACGAATCGAGGCGCAGCTCGATGCCCTTGTCCTTGAGCTGCTCCGTGATCTTGGTGCGGTCGATGTTCTTGGAGCCCTCGTAGGTCACGTTCTTGACCCGCTCGCGCTCCTCCATGTCGTAGATGACGATCTTGCCGACGACGCCGTTGCTGAAGGTGTAATCCTGCGTTTCGACCGAGAGGTCGTCGAGGAAGTTCGTCGCCCAGAGGCGGCCGAAGTCGTCCTTGGCCACCTGCTCCGTCATCTCGTTCCAGGGGGTCCACATGCCCTGCGACGGCCGGCTGACCATCGGCACGAGCTTCATGTAATAGAGATAGGTCTCGGGTTCGACCACCGGCGAGCCGCCCTGCTTGGCGAAGCAGGGGACGATCTGGAAGAGCACGGGCGCTGAACCGGCGGGTGGCAGCGAGGCTGGCGGAGGAATCGGCAGGCCGCAGGCGGTAGACGGGTTGCTGTTCGCCGCGGCGGGGTTAGCGGCCTGGGCGTACGCCGGAGACGCCGTCTCAAACGACGCGACCGCCGCCAGAAGCGCCGCAAATGCGAGCGTTCGAGCCAACTGCTTCTGCATCAAGGAATTCCGAAACACCTTAGTTTACTGGATATCAGACGCTGCAGGCGGGTTAGCGGCCGGATCCGC
>JADMIO010972844.1_pt1 | contig 20549 bp, 21 predicted proteins | sample 8958161 | NCBI WGS metagenome assembly JADMIO01 (sample SAMN16585339, study PRJNA669376) | soil metagenome | isolation source: Crop rotation soil | place: USA: Cullars Rotation, Alabama | collected 2011 | reverse complement strand
GGCTTCGGATAGAGCGATGCCGCGAACGCAGCGTCCTTTTCGTTGATATCCACACCGCCCGGTACCGCTTTGCCGTCGATCATGATCGCGCCCGGCAGCTGGTAGCACATGATGGAAAGCGGATCGGACTCGGCGGTGCCCATGATCGAACGCTTGGAAAGCGGCGTGAGTACCTGGTCTTCCGTTTCCTTCTTTGTCCAACCCTGATCCTTGCGGTAAAACTTGATCGCCTTGTTCCTGTCGATTCGCTTCACGATGTCGCTGCGCATGTGCTCGTGATCGAACCCGAGCGTGTGCCCCGCTTCATGCCGAACAACCCGGCGGAACTCCGCCTCCGACGTGCGCATCGTGAAGCCTTCCAGATTCAGAGTGGGCTCGTTCTCTTCGGCTTCCAAGATCTCCGTTCCGATGTAAGACCAGAAGCCCGCCATATCCGGAGGCGAATCGAGCCGCGCTATCCGCACTTGTCCAGTTCCTTCGGTCTCGCGGAACACCACATTGGCGCGGTCCCCCCACGCGTTCATGTGCAGCAGAATTCTCGAACGCAGTTCCTGTGAAGGGCTGTCGAGAAACGAGACGCTGAGATTCACACCGGAAGAGGGCCACTTGCGCGCCACCACCACCGCGATGCGCCGTGCCTCGATCCCCCTTCGCCCGGGCACAATGCGCTCGATTGTCCGCCGTTCCGAGGCATTCTCCGGGTTGATCTCAAGCGCTCTACGTTCCGCCAACTCCAATTTCGCGGGCGGGAGATCCTTCTGCCTGCAGGTAATGATGGACACGGGCGCCACCGGCTTTCTCTCGTAAAGAGGCCCTAATCGTACCAAAACGCGCCGTGGCCCTGGCGCGCCCGCCACCGGACGGTTATACTGGCCTACCATGCAACGCGGATTCCTCGTCGTTCTCGCGGCGCTCGCCGTCACTTCGTGTAACCAGGCCCCTGCCCCCACCGCTTCGGCGGATGCAGTCATGGCCCCCCGCTTTGAAGTCGATCCACTCTGGCCCAAGCCTCTGCCGAATCACTGGATCCTCGGCCAAACCATCGGCGTCTCGGTGGACGCGCAAGACAACGTCTGGATCATCCATCGCGCCGGCTCGCTCGAGCCCGGCGAAGTCCACGCGACCACAACTCCGCCAACCGCCCGCTGCTGCGCTCCTGCTCCGCCCGTCCTGCAATACGCGCCCGACGGAAAACTCCTCGCAAGTTGGGGCGGCCCCGGCGAGGGCTACCAGTGGCCCGCCAACAACCACGGCATCACCATCGACTACAAAGGCAACGTCTGGATCGGAGGCAACGGCCGCGTCCCGCAAGGCGGCTTAGTAGAAGGCCAAGTCGGCGGCTTTCAATCGTTCTATGACAACGTCGTCTTGAAGTTCACGCAGAGCGGCAAGTTCCTGCTGCAGATCGGCAAGCAAGCATCGAGCAAAGGCAGCAACGACACCGCGAACCTACGCCTGCCGGCCAAAACCTTCGTCGATCCCAAGACCGACGACCTCTATGTCGCCGACGGCTACGGCAACCACCGCGTCATCGTCTACGACGCCAACACCGGAGCCTACAAACGCCACTGGGGCGCCTACGGCAACATGCCCGCCGACATCGACCTCGGCCCCTACAAACCCAACGACCCGCCCGCGCAGCAATTCCGCAACCCCGTCCACTGCGCCGAACTCTCCACCGACAATCTCCTCTACGTCTGCGACCGAGCCAACGACCGCATCCAAGTCTTCAACCCCAACGGCACATTCGTGAAGGAAGTTTTCATCGCCAAAGAGACCCTAGGCTCCGGGTCAGTGTGGGACATCGCATTCTCCCGCGACGCCGATCAAACCTACATCTACCTGGCCGACGGTGAAAACGACCAAGTCCACATCATCGACCGCAAGAGTCTCAAAGTCCTAACCAGCTTCGGCGACGGCGGCCGCCAGCCCGGCCAATTCTACGGAGTCCACAGCATCGCTACGGATTCCAAAGGCAACATCTACACCACCGAAACCTACCGCGGCCAACGCGTCCAAAAATTCGTATATAAAGGACTCGCCCCCGTCACCACCGAAGACCAAGGCGTAGTCTGGCCACAAGGATCAAAATGAAACGCATCTTAATCGGATTCACGCTCGTACTCTTCGCGATCTCCGCCCAGCAGCCGACCTGCAGCAAATGCTCGGCCACCTACATCGCGGAAGGCGAAGTCAAACAATACCTGGCGAAGGCAAGACGCGAAAACCTCACCGACCAGCAGATCCGAGCCGTCAACGTCGGCAAGTCCAACGTAGCCGTCGGCGTGGTCTACCGCCCCAAACTCACCACCCCCGGTACCGTCGCTGAACACGACAAGGTGAGCGAGGTCTATCACGTCATCAGCGGTTCCGCGACCCTGGTTACCGGCTCCGACATCGAAGGCTGGCAAGCCCGCCCCGCCGACAACCGTGCGGTGAAGGAACTAAACGGCCCCGGCGGCGACGGCAAATCCATCCGCAACCCCGCCACCCATCAACTGAAACCCGGCGACGTAATCGTAATCCCCGCCGGCGTAGGCCACTGGTTCACCCGCATCGACGACCACATCGAGTACCTAATGGTCCGCATCGACCCCGATAAAGTAGCTCCGCTAAAAGACGCCGCCGCCTCCCAAGCCGATTTGCGAGCGAAAGGCAAATAGAGCACGTCTCACTAAAGGTACGTTGACGCATCCGCGTTATGGCGCTAACTTCTCCCTATGGCTGAAGATGACCTACCGCTGATGCTCTATGCAAAGCGCCCGTCAATTCACGGGGCCAAGTGCCTAATTGTCCGCTTGAGGCCAAACAGCAAAGAGGTCCGTGCATACTGCACTACTTGTGGGAAACCGGAATTTATTCACGCCCACCACATCCCATCAGTCAAGTGCCCAAAGTGTCCAAGCGAACTCGTAGTCAGAAGAAGCGCATTGGCAACTCGATATCTTTTGGTTTGCTCAGGTTGTGATCTGCGAGTGTACCTAGCTGATGCGGTGCCCGAGAAGTGGCTGGACAAATTCTTCCTGTATCATGAGGCGGCAAAGTTTCATCGCGGAGGGTAGAAACCGCTAGCCGACTACTTCCCACTTGACGGTGGTAGGGTCCGTCTTGGCCGCTTTCGAAGCTTCAGCTCGAGCCGTGTGAGCGTCACCAACACTTCCGTTGTCATGGCCGACTACTTGCCTTGTTTTGGTCACAAACACCTTCCATGACCAGCGCCCGTCACCAAGCTGCTGGAGTTCGAGGTGGAGTGGTCCTACATCAGCATGTTCACCCATCTGACCTTAGCCCCCTTTCGTACTGGTGTTTTCACGTTGCGTTTCTTCACGGAAATTGCCGCTTGTGACATCCTTCCAGGGGATCATCTCCATCTAAACCTTCTGCAGCTCCCCGAGCTTCACCGCCGTCTCCGCCTCCACATTCGCATGCAAGCTGTTCCCGTGCGAATCCATCGTCACGATCGCTACGAAATCATGCACCCGCAAGTGCCACATCGCCTCGGGAATCCCAAACTCCATCAGGTGCACATCCAGCACCTCATCGATTGCCCGAGCATAATACTGCGCCGCCCCGCCGATCCCATTGAGGTACACCGCCCCGTGCTCCTTCAGCGCCGCGAGCGTCTTCTTCCCCATGCCCCCCTTGCCGATCACCACGCGCACGCCGTAATTCTTGATCACGTCCGCCTGATACGGCTCCTCGCGAGCGCTCGTCGTCGGCCCCGCCGCCTTCACCGTCCACTTCTCGCCCTGCTTCAGCATCACCGGACCGCAGTGATACAGTACGCTCCCACGCATATCCACCGGCGGAGCGTTCTTCATCAAATGCGCATGCACCGCGTCGCGCCCCGTGTACATCTCGCCCGTGATCAACACCACGTCGCCGACCTTCAACGCGCGAATCTGTTCCTCCGTCACCGGAGTCCGCAACACGATCTCGCGCCCCGAGAGCGGGAACCCCTCGCCCTCCGTCATCTTCTGCACCGGCCGAGCCGGATCGCGATACAACCACTTCGTAATCGCCCCGCTCTTCGCATCCAGCCTGATCCCGAGCCGCCGATACGCCCAGCAATCGTACGCGACGCTCACGAAGAAGCTCGCCGGCAGCCGGTTCGCCGCCATCACCTTGCACCCGATCAGCGACGACTTCCCGCCGAACCCCATCGGTCCGACGCCGACCGTATTCGCCTGCTTCATCACAGACGCTTCGAGTTCCGCCAGCACCGGATTTTCGTTCACGTCGTCGAGCGTGCGGAACAACTGATTCTTCGCGAGCACGTACCCATGCGCCCGATCGCTCCCGATGCAAACCCCGATCGCCCCCGGAGCGCATCCCTGCCCCTGCGCCTGCCACACCGCATGCAGCAAACACTTCCGCACACCTTCCAGATCACGCCCGGCTTTGCCTAGGTGCTCAAGTTCGCATGGCAGCGAGTATTGAATGTTCTTGTTCTCGCACCCGCCGCCCTTGAGGATCAGCTTGACCTCGATCTCATCCTTCTCCCACTGCTCGAAATGAATCACCGGAGTCTCGACCCCGAGGTTGTCCCCCGAGTTCTTCCCCGTCAGCGAGTCCACCGAATTCGGCCGCAACTTTCCTCGTTTTGTCGCCTCGGCGACGGCCGCGCGGATCGCACGCTTCACCTCGATCTGACTCACGCCCACCGGAGTGTGGACGTCAAACGTCGGCATCCCCGTGTCCTGGCAAATCGGCCCCTCGTCATCGGCCGCCATGTCGATATTGGAGGCAATAATGTTGAGCGCCTGCGAAGCCTGCGTCCCCGGCGTCTCCCCCGAGATCGCAACCCCCATCGCCTCCCGCACATCCGGCGGCAGATTGGTCGAGGTCTGCGTAATCAGTTCAATGAGGCTCTCTTGTAGAAATTGCATGGTGGATCTTTGATTTTAGCGTGGAAGGAGCGGGCGGTTAACCCATTGTCACCAGCTGCTTCGCTATGCATGCGCCGGCGCCACGAAATTCTGTCTGCTACGCTCGCCCCGATGCGGTGCTACCTACATCGCGACGCCGGTCAAAGGAGGGAGCCGCACACACTGCGATATGGAAAAACAACAAAACGAACCCACGGTTTTCCTCGGATCCCACGCGCAACCCGAGCCAATGCAACACTTGAATGTTTCGTCCGCGAAAACCGCCCTAGCGGTAAACCGGCAAATCCGCCTCGGCCACTTCGGCGAGCTTCGGGAACTCCGCGTCCCTCGCGTGCAACATCGCGTCCGCCGTACCCCACTCGATCCCGAGCGCTGGGTCGGCCCAATGAATCCCGCGTTCATCGGCCTTGCTGTAAAAATCGCTGCACTTGTAGAGGAACTGCGCGGGCCCTTGCAGCACCAGGAACCCGTGCGCGAACCCCCTGGGGATGTAGATCATGTTGCGCTTCTCGGCCGAGAGCGTCACCACCGCGCTCTTGCCGAACGTCGGCGAGCCGCGCCGGATGTCCACCGCGACGTCCAGCACCTCGCCCTCGATCACCCGGCAAAGCTTCGCCTGCTCGCGGTTGACCTGGTAGTGAAGACCCCGGAGCGTGTGCCGCTTCAGCGTCCACGAATGATTGTCCTGAACGAACTTGTCATGGATTCCGAGCTCGGCGAAACGGCGCTCACTGTAGGTCTCCATAAATGAGCCGCGATCGTCTGCGAACTCGGCGGGGATCAACTCCCAAACATCGGGCAGACTCGTTGCGACTTTCTTCACGAAGTTTTCCTCAGTTCACGCGCGGACGCGGCGGCTTTGTCGAATACGCGCTCCATCTCGGGACTCCGAAGCTGGACGCGCAGTGTTTCGAGACGTGCGATGTATGTGCCCAGCGCCGCTTCGATCGCAGGAGCATTCGTCGCGAAGATGTCGCGCCAGATTTCGTACGGGCTCAGCGCGAGCCGCGTGAGATCGTTGGCCGCGGGCCCGGCGACTTTCTCCGATCCCGGCTGCTCGGCGATCACTCCGGCGAGCGCCGTCGAGAGCAACTGGGGCAGATGCGAGACGAGCGCCACCAGACGGTCGTGCTCGGCGGGATCGAGAATCACCAGGCGCGCTCCGATCGCCTCGATCCATTTTTCGAGTTCCGGCTCGCGCGAGGTGAGCACGTACGGTCTACCGCGAAACAATCCGGGCTCCGCCGCTTCGATGCCGCGAGACTCCTTGCCCGCCATCGGATGCCCGCCCACGAAGCGGGCCTTTTGAATGTTCCCGGCGGCGTGACTGCAGATCATCGCCTTTGTGCTCCCCGCATCCGTGATGAGAGTTCCCGGGGTCGCGTAGCGATCCAGCGTTCGCAGCGTCTCGAGAATCTGCTGAATCGGCTGCGCAAGGTAGATGAGATCGGCTTGAGCGGCAGCCTCGGCAATCGGCAGCGCGTCGTCGATCACACCGCTGGCGAGTGCCTTCTCAACGGTTGCGGGCGAACTGACTCCAATGATCCGCCCCGTGAACCCAGCTTCGCGAAGCGCGAGTGCGAACGAGCCGCCGATGAGGCCGACGCCCGCGATGACGACAGACTTCACTTCGATCCGGGCTCGCGCTGCATGCCCTGCAACGCGCGCATCTCCATCATGATGTTTTCGTAGATCCGGCGGAGCGCGTCATCGGGAATGGGCCCCTTGTTATGGGTTGTGACGTTGCGGAACACGTTATCCTCACGGCGAGGTTCTTGAACCGGCGTCCCGAGCACGGTCTTCGCGCGGCCGATATCCTGCGCCATGCTGGTGCGTTCGTTGAGCAGGTCCACGATCTTACGGTCCAGCGAATCGATCTTGGCGCGGTTTTCAGTGAGCAGCCGCTGAGCTTCTTCGTTCGTCATCGTTTCATTCCCGCGTCATTCCCTTGGCGAGGGCGCGCACCATCGATTCTAGCCCAGCGAGGTCCGTCTCTATTTGCCGGACGATCGCGCTACCGACGACGACTCCATCGGCCATGCCGGCGACCGCCTTCGCTTGCTCCGGCGTCGAGATACCGAAGCCGAGCGCGAGTGGGAGCTTGGTGACCTTGCCCATGCGTTCCAGCAGGCTGCCCGACGAATCCGCGATGTCCACGCGCTCGCCGGTGACGCCGGTTCTCGATACAAGGTACACGAAGCCAGTCGAGAACTCGGCCACCAACTTCAGGCGGCGTTCCGTCGATGTCGGCGCAGCGAGGAACACGGTGTCGAGTCCTGCATCGCGCAACGGCTGCATGTAGGGAGCTGCCTCTTCCACACTGAGATCAGTCAGCAGCACTCCATCGATACCCGCGGCCTTTGCGTCCTTGGCCAGCTTGTCGAAACCGTAGTGCAGCGCAGGATTCAGATAGGTGAAGAGCAGCAGCGGCACTTCGGATTTGGCTCGAATCTGCCGCGCGATGTCGAGAACTTTCGGAAGCGTCGTGCCCGCGTTGAGGGCTCGCGCGGAGGCACGCTGGATCACTGGGCCGTCGGCGACGGGATCGGAGAACGGCACGCCGAGCTCGATCAGGTCCACACCCGCGCGCACCAGCGTCGCTGCGATCTCCGGAGTCTTCTCCGGTGTCGGATCGCCCGCCGTGAGGTAGGCGATGAATGCGGCGCGGCCTTCTCTGCGCGTGCGTTCAAACAGTTGTTGGATTCGCGTCATCGTTAGATCGCAGGTGCGTCCAGCTCCGGTAGATTCTCTCGGTAGATGTCGGTGTCTTTGTCGCCGCGGCCGGAAAGGTTCACGACAAAGATCTTGCCTGGCTCGGACGGCGCGCGTTTGATCGCCTCGGCGACGGCGTGCGCGGATTCGAGAGCCGGGATGATGCCTTCCGTGCGCGCGAGCCGCTGCGCCGCGGTGAGAGCGTCCGCATCGTTGCAATTCGTGTACTCCGCGCGATTCTGATCGTGCAGCAGAGCGTGCTCGGGTCCGATGAGCACGTAGTCGAGGCCCGCGGAAATCGAATGCGTGATCGCGGCCTGTCCATCGGAGTTCTGCAGCATGTAAGTGTAAGCTCCGTGCAGCACGCCCGGCGATCCTCCTTCGAAGCGCGCCGCGTGTTCGCCCAGCGACAAGCTCCGTCCGCCCGCTTCTACTCCGACCAACTTCACATCGTCGCCAAGGAACGCATGGAAGATGCCGATCGCGTTCGATCCGCCGCCCACGCAGGCGATCACGGTGTCCGGCAAGCGGCCTTCGGCCTGCAAAATGTCCGCGCGTGCTTCCTGACCGATGCACTTGTGGAAATCGCGAACCATCATCGGATACGGATGCGCACCGAGCGCGGAGCCGAGGCAGTAGTGCGTGCTGTGGACGTTCGTCACCCAGTCGCGCATCGCCTCGCTGATCGCGTCCTTCAAGGTGCGGCTACCGTTCGCGACGCCGACGACCTTGGCGCCTAGCAGGCGCATCCGAAACACGTTCAGACGCTGGCGGCGCATGTCCTCTTCGCCCATGTAGACGATGCACTCAAGCCCCAAGAGTGCGCAGACAGTAGCTGTTGCAACGCCGTGCTGCCCCGCCCCTGTCTCCGCGATGATCCGCTTCTTGCCCATGCGCCGCGCGAGCAGCGCCTGACCCAAACTGTTGTTGATCTTGTGAGCACCCGTGTGAAGCAGGTCTTCGCGCTTCAAGTAAATCTTCGCGCCACCGAGCTGCTCGGTGAGCCGCTTGCAGTAGTAGAGCGGCGTCGGACGACCAGCGTAATGATGCAGCAGGTTCGCGAGTTCGGCTTGAAACGCGGGATCGGCACTGGCCTCGCGATACGCGATCTCGAGTTCCTCGAGCGGCGCCATCAACACTTCGGGGACGAAGCGGCCGCCGTAGGGTCCGAAGTGCCCTGTAGAATCAGGCTGCGATGCGGTCGTGTTCATGATGCCTCCCGCGCAGCTTGCACAAAGCGGCGGATCTTATCGTGGTCCTTAATACCGGGCGAGACTTCGAGTCCGGAACTCGCATCCACACCCCACGGTCGCGCGACTCGAATCGCCTCGGCGACGTTCGAGGGATTCAGTCCCCCTGCGACGATCACCTTGCCACCGACCTCGCGTGCATCCGCCCAATCGAAGCCGATTCCGTTGGCGGGGCCGTCCAGCAGCACCGCATCTGCGCTCGCCGCGAGTTTCAAATCGATGCCAGCGCTCACGCGAAACGCGCGCCACACTTGCGCGCCGCTGGGCGATTCGCCGCCGTAGAGTTGCACGATATCCAGCTTCGCATCGCGCACGATCTGCTCCAGCACCTCGATCGCCTCGTCTTCAAAGATGCCGACCTTCCAGACGTTCAATCCAGTGCCAAGTTCTGCGGCGGCTTCAGGAGTGACGTAGCGCGGGCTGCGCTTGACGAAGATGAACCCGATCGCGGTTGCGCCTGCATCCACCGCCGCTTCGGCGTCCTCGCGCCGCGTGATCCCGCAAACCTTGACCATCATGAGCGCAGCGCCTTCAACGCTTGTGCCGGATCACCGGACTTCATGAGGTGCTCGCCTACGAGGAACGCCTGGAACCCCGCGGCCTGCAATGTCTTCACGTCGGCCTGCGAGTGGATACCGCTCTCAGCGACTTTCACCGCGTTCGCGGGAATCCGGTCGGCAAGTCTGAGCGACGTATCGAGCGAGACTTCGAACGTATGCAGGTTGCGGTTGTTCACGCCGATCAGCGTAGCTCCCGATCCGATGGCCGATTTCAGCTCCTCGGCATCGTGGACTTCCACAAGCGCCGCCATCCCGAAGCTCTCGGCCAGTTCCCGCAGAGTGCGCATCTCCGATTCGGTCAGGATCGCGGCGATCAGTAGGATCGCATCAGCGTTGTGCGCGGCGGCTTCGATCACGTGAAGCTCGTCGACGGTGAAGTCTTTGCGCAATACCGGCAGCGAGCATGCGTCGCGCGCGGCGTTGAGATCGGCGAAGCTGCCTTGGAAGTAGTCGCGGTCTGTGAGGACGCTGAGGCACGCTGCACCGCCGCTCGAGTACGCTTGCGCGATCAAAGCAGGCTGGTAGTCCTGGAGAAACACGCCCTTGCTGGGCGACGCTTTCTTGATTTCTGCGATCACAGCGGGCTTGCTCGCGAGCAGCGCTCCCCGGAAATCGCGAGCCGGAGTACGATCCGCAGCACGGCGCTCCAGATCCGCGCGCGAGGCGGCTAACTGGGCCAACTCAGAGCGCTTGGTATCCACAATGCGGGCAAGAATGTCGGGTACGGCGTGCACCATTAGACGGAAAATTTCATGGTAGCACTCGCACAAAGCGCGGAAAGTCTGCTATACTTCGAGTTCATGTTCGTCGCGCTCCACCATCATCGTCATCACCATGGCCACCATGGCCACGGACTGACGCGACGGGCTCGCGCGTAGTCATCAACGCAGTGAGGATTTTCTAAGAGCCCGCCGGATTCCGGTGGGCTTTTTGTTTTGGGCAACTTTATGCAACTCGACTTTACGAAACTCGACGGCCTCTTGTGCGCCGTCATTCAAGACTGGAAGACCAATGAGGTCTTAATGGTCGGCTTCATGAATGAAGAGGCGTGGAAGCGCACAGTGGAAACCGGCGCTGCGTGCTTCTACAGCCGGACGCGGAATAAGCAGTGGATGAAGGGCGAGACCTCCGGCCACAAGCTGATGGTCAAGGAAATCTGCACCGACTGCGATGTCGATACGGTGTTGTTGAAGGTGGAAGCGCTCGGCCCCGGTGTGTGTCACGAGGGCTACCAGAGCTGCTTCTTCCGAACGCTCACGGATGGTGAATGGAAAGTGAACGCGGAGAAGACGTACGATCCCGCGGCGGTGTACAAGCAATGAAACTCAAACTCGGAATTCCCAAAGGGAGCCTCGAAAATGCGACCGTCGACTTGTTCCGGCGCGCGGGCTTTCAGATTACGGTGAGCAGCCGCTCGTATTTCCCGGCGATCGACGATCCGGAAATTGAGTGCATGCTGATTCGAGCGCAGGAGATGGCTCGGTATGTCGAGGACGGCGTTCTCGACGCAGGACTCACGGGGCGCGACTGGGTCGAAGAGAACGACGCGAACGTTCACGCGGTCGCGGATCTGGTCTACTCCAAGGCGAGCTTCGGCAAAGTGCGCTGGGTGCTGGCGGTGCCCGAGAGTTCATCGGTGCAGTCGGTGAAGGATCTTGAGGGCAAAATCATCGCGACGGAACTGGTGGGCGCGACGAAGAAGTATCTGGCGGCGAACGGCGTCACCGCGAAAGTCGAGTTCAGTTGGGGCGCGACGGAAGTGAAGCCGCCGGTGCTGGCCGATGCGATCGTGGAAGTGACGGAGACCGGATCTTCGCTGCGCGCGAACAAGCTGCGGATTGTCGAGACGCTGATGGAGTCCAACACACAGCTGATCGCGAATCAGGACTCGTGGAAGGATTCGTGGAAGCGTCGCAAGTTGGAAGACATGAAGATGCTTCTGGACGGTGCGATCGCGGCGCTCGGCAAGGTCGGCTTGATGCTGAATGTGGAGAAGAAGAACCTTCCCGCCGTTCTGAAGGTGCTGCCGGCGCTGAAGAATCCCACGATTTCGAACTTGAGCGAGGGGGAGTGGCTGGCGCTCAACACGATTCTCGATGAGTCGACTGTGCGCACGATCATCCCGCGCTTGAAGGATGCGGGCGCGCAGGGGATCGTCGAGTATCCGCTGAACAAGATCGTAATGTAATGATCCGGATACTGGCACATAAGGACGCGCAGTCGCTGGTGACGCGCAAGGCGGTGAGGCTCGATGAGGCCGAGCGGATCGTCGCGCCGATTCTGAACGATGTGCGCACGCGCGGCGATGCGGCGTTGCTGGAATACGCGCGCAAGTTCGATAAGTTCGAGGGGTCCAGCGTTCGAGTACCGGTCGCGGGCAAGCTGTCGAAGGACTTCTTGAGCGCGGTCGAGGTCGCTGCGGCGAACATTCGCGAGTACGCGCAGCTGCAGTTGCCGGTGGAGAAGATGGTCGAGTATCCGGACGGGCGCAGGCTCGGGCAGATCGTGCGGCCGCTCGATTCGATGGGCGCGTACACGCCGGCGGGGCGATATCCGCTGCCTTCGACGCTGCTGATGAACGTGATTCCGGCGCAAGAGGCGGGCGTGAAGACGACGTGCGTCGCGTGTCCGCACCCGAGCGCGGAGATTCTGGGGATCGCGGAGTGGCTTGGCGTTACGCACTTTTTCCAGATGGGCGGTGCGCAGGCGATTGCGGCGCTCGCGTATGGAACCGAGACCGTGCCGCGCGTCGATCGCATTGTGGGACCGGGCAACATTTACGTAGCTGCGGCGAAGAAGCTGATCGCGGGCGAGACGGGGATCGATTTTGTCGCGGGGCCGACGGAGATCGTGATCATCGCGGCTGAGGGGAACGCTCGGTGGATCGCGGCCGACATGCTCGCGCAGGCGGAGCATGATCTGGATGCGTCGGCGATCCTGCTGACGACATCGCGGGCGCTAGCGGATGCGGTTTGCGCTGAACTTGAGAAGCAGCTCGCGGTGTTGCCGACTGCGAACGTGGCGCGGCCTTCGATCGATAACAACGGAGCGATTGTCGTCGTCGAATCGATGGATCAGGCGGTGGAGTTTTCGAATGCGCTCGCGCCGGAACATCTCGCGCTGCACGATGCGGCGCTGCTCGGGTCGATTCAGAATGCGGGCTCGGTGTTTTTGGGCCCGGCAAGTCCTGAAGCAGCTGGCGATTATGCGTCGGGGCCGAATCACGTGCTGCCGACGTCGGGTCAGGCTCGGCTACGTGGCGGGTTATCGGCGGCGGATTTCGTGAAGGTGGTTTCGGTGCAGGAATTGCGGCCTGAAGCGCTCGCGAAATTGACGCCTGCGATCACGATGCTCGCGCGGGCAGAAGGCTTGGAGGCGCACGCGCGTTCAGTGGAGGCCCGTCAACATGACTGAGGGACCTCAACCCAGAGAAGCAGTTCGCCAGATGGCGCCGTATCATCCGCCGACGGGCGGTCGCGCGGGTAAGCTGCGGTTGGATTTTAACGAGAACACGGTCGGCTGCTCGCCCAAGGTGATTGAGGCGATCACGAAGTATCTGACGGCCGATCATCTCGCGGTCTATCCCGAGTACGTTGAGGCGATGGCAGATCTCGCGACGTTCTTCCGGGTGAAGCAGGACGAGTTCGCGATGACGAACGGCACTGATGAGGCCATTCAGGTACTGATCAACACCTACATCGACGATGGCGACGATGTGCTGCTGATGCGGCCTTCGTATGCGATGTATCGGTTCTACGCCGAGGTCGCGGGCGGATCGGTGCGGGAACTCGACTACAAGAAGAAGGACCTCTCGTTCCCGATCGACGAGTTCCTGGAAGCGCTGCGGCCGGAGACGAAGGCCGTGCTCATCGCGAATCCGAACAATCCGACGGGGACGGGCGTCACGCTGGAGAACATTGAGCTGATTCTGGAGACGGCTCCTGAAGCGGCGGTCCTGATCGATGAGGCTTACTTCGAGTTCTGCGGTGTGACGGCGCTGCCGTGGATTCGCAAGTACCCGAACCTGTTCGTGAGCCGGACGTTTTCGAAAGTTTACGGCATGGCCGCGATGCGGTGCGGGTGCCTGTTCTCGAACAAAGAGAACGTGCAGTGGATGCGCAAGGCGCAGTCGCCGTATAGCGTGAACATGCTGGCGGCGGTGGCGGCTCGGGCGGCAGTGCTCGATACCGAGTATCTGGCGCGTTACGTGGGCGAGATTCTTGCGGCGAAGGAGCTGTGTTACTTCGGGCTCGACAAGCTCAACATTCCTTACTTCATGAGTCAGGCGAATTTCGTGCTGTTCAAGGCAGGAGATCGTGCGATTCCGATTCGCGATGCGCTGCGCGAGCGCGGTGTGCTGATCCGGGACCGCAGCTACGAGATTCCCGGGTGTGTGCGCGTGACGATCGGAACGCGCGAGCAGGTACAGCGATTCCTCACCGAACTGGAGACTCTGTGGAACAAATCGTAGTCTTCGATATGGACGGAGTGCTCGCGGAGGTGACCGAGTCTTACCGGCAGGCGATTGTGGAGACGGTGGCGCACTTCACGGGGAAGCGTATCGAACGCGATCTGATTCAGGACTACAAGAATCGCGGCGGGTGGAACAACGATTGGTTGTTGTCTCAGAAGATCTGTTTGGACCTGGGCGTGGAGCTTCCCTACGAGACGGTTGTCGACTACTTCAACGAGATCTTCATCGGACCCAATCATGGGGATGGACTGATCGCGCGTGAGAGTTGGTTCCCGAAGCCGGGGATGCTGGAGCGGTTGCAGCAGCGTTACGGGATCGCGCTGTTTACGGGGCGGCTGCAGTATGAAGCGGACATCACGCTGAAGCGGTTCGCTCCGGGAATCACGTTCGATCCGATGTTGTGCGCGGAGCATGTGACGAACAGCAAGCCTGCGCCGGATGGGCTGCTCGATATCCAGCGTGCGAAGCCGGGGGCGAAGCTCTGGTATGTCGGCGATACGGTGGACGATGCCCGGTCGGCGCGTGCGGCGGGGGTGGCGTTTATCGGGATCGTTTCGAAGCATCACTCGACGCGCGATGAGATTCTGCGGCTGTTCAAGGAAGAGAAAGCGGTCGCGGTCGTTGAGAACGTGAACGAAATCGAGGGAGTTCTGTGAGAACGGCAACCATCCAGCGCGATACGAAAGAGACGCAGATCAAAGGGACGCTCAAGCTCGAGGGCAAGGGCGTGTATGAGATCTCTACGGGAATTCGGTTCTTCGATCACATGCTGGAGCTGTTCACCAAACACGGCGGCTTCGATCTGAAGCTGACTGCGAAGGGCGATCTCGACGTGGATCAGCACCACACGGTGGAAGACGTCGGCATCGTGCTCGGGCAGTTGTTTGCGAAAGCGCTTGGGGATCGCAAGGGGATCAATCGGGCGGGATATTTTGTGCTGCCGATGGATGAGACGCTTTGCGTGGTCGCGGTCGATCTCGGGGGACGGCCGGCGCTGGTGTACAAGGATCTGGTGAAGACGCGGCTCGTCGGGGACTTGCAGACGGAACTGGTACACGACTTCTTCGATGGGTTCGTCGTGCATGCGGGCGCGAATCTGCACGGGAAGGTTCTCTACGGGCGGTCAAATCATCACAAGATCGAGGCGATCTTCAAATGTTTCGCTCGGGCGATGCGGTATGCGTGTTCGACGGACGCGCGGCTCAAGGATCAGTTGCCGTCGACGAAGGGGCTGCTGTGATCTCGGTATTCGACTACGGCGCGGGGAATTTGCAGTCGGTGCAGAACACGCTCGGGGCGATTGGCGCGGAGTACGAACTGATTCGCGACGCGGCGGGGGTGGAGCGGGCACATCGGCTGATTCTGCCGGGGGTCGGTCACTTCGGGCAATTGACGCGGGCGCTGGATGCGTTGGGAGTGCGCGCTGCGCTGGTCGACCGGATTCGCGCGGGCATTCCGTTCATGGGAATTTGCCTCGGGTTGCAGGCTATGTTTGAGGCGAGCGAGGAGGCTCCTGGGGAGCGTGGGCTCGGCATTTTTCCGGGCACGGTGAAGCGGTTTCAAGGCGACATGCGGATTCCGCACATGGGGTGGAACGATTTGACGCGCGTCGGGGAGAGCCGGTTGCTGCGCTCGGCGGGGGACAAGCCGTTCGTGTACTTCGCGAACAGCTACTACTGTCCGCTGGTGGCGGAGACGTCGGCTACATGCACGTACTCGATGACGTTCACGGCGGCGGTGGAGCGGTACAACGTGTGCGGCGTGCAGTTTCATCCGGAGAAGTCGGGAGCGATTGGGCTGCAAATCGTGCAGAACTTTTTGAATCACGTATGCTGACGAAGCGCATTATTCCCTGCCTCGATGTCACTGCGGGCCGCGTGGTCAAGGGCGTGAACTTCGTCAATCTGCGCGACGCGGGCGATCCGGTGGAGTTGGCGGCACGGTACAACGAGCAGGGCGCGGATGAGATCGTGTTCCTCGACATCACGGCTTCGAGCGATGGCCGCGACACGATGGTGGAGGTGGTGCGTCGCACGGCGGCGCAGGTGTTCTTGCCGCTGACGGTGGGGGGCGGGATTCGAAGTGTGGATGACGCTCGGAAGATTCTGCACGCGGGCGCTGAGAAGGTCAGCGTGAACACAGCGGCGGTGCGTCGGCCGGAGCTGCTTACTGAGCTGAGCGAGGAATTCGGCGCGCAGGCCGTGGTGCTGGCGATCGATGCTCGGGGGCGAGCTGACAAGTCCGGGTGGAATGTGTTCACCAAGGGCGGACGGCACGATGAGGGGATCGACGCCGTGGAGTGGGCTGTGCGCGGGGAAGCGTTGGGAGCGGGAGAGATCCTGCTGACCTCGATGGACGCGGATGGCGTGCAGACCGGCTTCGATATCCCGTTGACGCGCGCGGTGCGGAATGCGACGCACATCCCGGTGATCGCGTCGGGCGGCGCGGGGAAGCTGGAAGATTTCGCCGAGGTCCTCAACGACGCGGATGCGGCGCTCGCGGCGTCGGTGTTTCACTACGGCACTTACACGGTCGGGGATTTGAAGAAGTTCCTTGCGGAGAAAAAGGTTCCGGTTCGCACATGATTATTCCTTGCATTGACCTGATGGATGGGAAGGTGGTGCAACTCGTTCAAGGGCGCGATAAGGCGCTGGAGGGCGATGCACCGCTCGAGATGCTGCGGAAGTTTGCGGCGTTTCCGGAGATTCAGGTGATCGACCTCGATGCTGCGATGGGGAAGGGCGAGAACAGTGCGCTGGTGGAACTGGTCGCGCGTAATGCGAAGTGCCGGGTCGGTGGAGGAGTGCGGACTCCGGAGCGTGCTCGGCGGTTGATTGAGCAGGGGGCGTATCGAGTGATCGTGGGGACAGCTGCATTTACACCGGCGATCCAAGACATTGCGGCGGCGGTGGGGCCGGAACGGATCCTGATTGCGCTCGATTCGAAGCACGGGAAGATTGTGGTCAAGGGGTGGCAGGAAGCTACGGACTTCACGGCGGAAGAGATTATCGGGTCGCTTGAGTCGTACTGCTCCGGGTTTCTCTGCACTTATGTGGACAAAGAGGGCATGATGCAGGGAACCGATCTTGATTGGTTCCGGCGGCTGCGCTCCGCTACGAAGCATGAGATCACGGCCGCGGGCGGTGTAACCACGATGGACGACGTGCGGGCGCTGCTCGCGATGAACGTGCATGCGGCGCTGGGGATGGCGATCTACACGGGGCGGCTCGATTTGGGCGAACTGGCGAAGTTGCAGTAGCTAGGCTTGGACCACGAACCTGCCGGTCGACGCGTTGAATACCATCTGCTGTACAGTGATGCCCATCTTCACGCCAGGATCGCTCAGGTGGCGGATGCAGGCATCGAGGGAATCAACAGGAGTCTTGCGAAGCAGTTGCTCGATTCGCTCGAATCGTCCGCACGAGGTCGTCTGAAGGACGGACCTGGATCCGTCGGTCGCGATATCGAGGGCGCGATAGTCGTTCGTCACGGCAACGAAACCGTCGACCGCCAACCGAGTGGCGCTTCTACTCGGGGTGCGTTCGATAACAACCATCTCGTCAGGCAGGGTTCCTGTTAGCAGAAGCAGACAGTCGCAGGGAATGGGCGTGTCTCGAAGGACTGCCAGAGCGTCAGCAAACGATCTGCACGTCTCAAGGACTGTTCGAAGCAAGAGAATGACTGGACCGGCCATTCTTACTGGATCGAAGCTCAGAACGGCGTTGAGCGAGACGGCAAAGCGGCCGGGTGCAAGCCCGGAGAAACAGCCCGTGAAGCCAGGCCATCCGATTGTGATGAAATCCCCAGCTGGCGCGCCATGGAACCGACACACGGTCGAATAGCGAGAGAGCGCCGATTGCTCGCTCCACCAATCGAGATTTCGTGCGTGAAGCACGCCGCTCGGCGTAGCAATGGCAAATGCAGTGCATCCGATTGCCGTCTTGAGCGCGTCGTAGTAGAAGTTGCCGAGCACAACATCGTCCAATGGCACATCTAGTTGACTAGCGATCGATGTGAGTTCGGCCCAATGCGCTGGCTCAACTAGTGGGCGAATCAGCGGTGCCGGGATGGGGACGCCCAAGTCGTGTTTATAGAAGGTAACCAGCTGTCGCGCCTGAACGATTTGCGTGGGAGTGAGAACCCAGCGATGCTCGGGGTCGCGCGTAAGGTCGACGAGGATCTCCGGAAGCATCTTCCCGTTATAACAGGCTTCTATTGGAGACGCGGCAATAAATCCGCCGGGGAATCGATCCAGAAGTCCGGCGACCATTTGGCCATGGCCTCGTGGTCGCCGTAGCCCCAGCGGACGGCGCAGGTGCGGACTCCGGCTTTGCGGCCCGCTTCCATGTCTTGCGGGGAGTCGCCTATGAAGAGGCAGTCTTCGGGGGCTGCGCCCAGGCCTTTCATCGAGGCTAGGATCACATCGGGCTCGGGCTTGGCGGGAAAACCGTCGGTGCCTTGGATGTGGTGGAAGTGCGGCAGGAGGCCGAACTGTTCGAGGATCGCCCGGGTGCTGCTGGAGCCTTTCGTGGTCGCGGTAGACTTGCGGCCGCCTAGCCTCGCGAGCATCTCGGGGATGCCGGGGTAGACAGAAGTCGCCGTGTGGCCGCGCTCGGTGTAGATGGAGCGGTAGTGATCGACCATCGGATCGATGCGGTCGGCGGGGAAACCGAGGTCGCCGAAGAGTTCGATGAGATGGCGGCCGATGTAGCCGCGCAGGTAGGCGTCAGAGAGATCGCCAGAGTAGCCTGCGGCGGCGAGCACGTGCCGCTGAGCGCCGCAGATGTCGGCAGCGGAATCCATCAGCGTGCCGTCCAGGTCAAACAGGTAGACGGGAAACGCAGGGACCATTATGCGTGTTGCGGTCCGCCTTCGGGGAACATCGGCGGGATGCGGGCGACGTCCGGCTTCGGAGTCGGCAAGGAGCCATCGGTCGGAGGACGCGGCGGAGGCGGATTGAAGGCCGGCAGCGGTTCACCGGCGATCAACTGCTTGACTTCCGCGCCGTCCAGGACTTCGCGCTCCAGCAGCGCCTGCGCGATGCGGTGCATGCCGTCCATGTTCGTTTCGATGACCTTCTTCGCGCGGTCGTAGCCGTTCGAGACAAGCTTCTTGACTTGCTCGTCGATGCGGATCGCGGTGGTCTCGCTGTAGTCGCGATGCTGGTTGATTTCGCGGCCCAGGAAGATCTGTTCCTCGCGCTTGCCGAAGCTCAGGGGACCGAGTTCGCTCATGCCCCACTCGCAGACCATCTTGCGGGCCATGTCGGTGGCGCGTTCGATGTCGTTACCGGCGCCGGTGGTGATCTGCTTCATGAAGATCTCTTCGGCGATGCGGCCGCCCATGAGGATGGCGAGCTGCGCTTCGAGATATTCCTTGTTGTAGCTATGCTTGTCGTCAAGCGGCAGTTGCATGGTCAAGCCCAGCGCCATGCCGCGCGGGATGATGGTGACCTTGTGCAGAGGATCGGCGAACGGCGTCATGACCGCGACGATCGCGTGACCTGCTTCGTGGTACGCGGTGTTCTTCTTCTCCTCGTCGCTGAGCATCATGCTCTTGCGCTCGACACCCATGATGACTTTGTCCTTGGCGAGTTCAAAGTCGTACTGGGTGACTACCTTACGGTTCTGGCGGGCAGCGATCAGCGCCGCTTCGTTGACCAGGTTCGCGAGATCGGCTCCGGCGAAACCAGGTGTGCCGCGCGCGACGACCGAGAGATCGACGTCATCGGCCAGCGGAACTTTCTTGGTGTGGACCTTGAGGATCTGCTCGCGGCCCTTCACGTCGGGGCGTCCGACAACGACGCGGCGGTCGAAGCGGCCGGGGCGCAGCAGCGCAGGATCGAGAACGTCGGGACGGTTGGTCGCCGCGACCAGGATCACGCCTTCGTTCGATTCAAAGCCGTCCATTTCGACGAGCAGTTGGTTCAGAGTCTGTTCGCGTTCATCGTGACCGCCGCCCAGGCCAGCGCCACGATGGCGGCCGACGGCGTCGATTTCGTCGATGAAGATGATGCAGGGGGCGTTCTTCTTGCCTTGTTCGAACAGGTCGCGGACGCGGCTCGCGCCGACGCCGACGAACATTTCGACGAAGTCGGAACCCGAGATGGAGAAGAACGGCACGTTCGCTTCGCCCGCGATCGCGCGTGCGAGCAGCGTCTTACCGGTACCGGGAGAGCCGACGAGCAGTACGCCCTTCGGGATGCGGCCGCCGAGCTTCTGAAATTTTTGCGGTTCACGCAGGAACTCGATGATTTCCTGTAGTTCTTCCTTGGCTTCTTCGACGCCGGCGACGTCTTTAAAAGTGACCTTCTTCTGTTGCGAGGAGTGGAGGCGGGCGCGGCTCTTGCCGAAGCTCATGGCTTTGTTGCCGCCGCTCTGCATCTGGCGGATCATGAAGAACCAGAAACCGACCACGAGCGCGATCGGGATCAAGCCGCTCAGGAAATTCGCCCAGAGGTTGCCCGTGTCTTTCTCGACCTGAACTCCAACCTTGTGGTCATTCAGGACATCCAGGAACTTGTCGTATGCAGGGGGGACGATGGAGACAAACTGTTTTCCATCTTTATAGGTGCCGGTGATATCGCCGGTGCCTTGCGTGATGACGACCTTTTCGACCTGGTCGCTGAGAACTTTGTCATAGAGGTCTGAGAATTTGGGGTTCT
>JADMIO011014770.1_pt1 | contig 20553 bp, 19 predicted proteins | sample 8958161 | NCBI WGS metagenome assembly JADMIO01 (sample SAMN16585339, study PRJNA669376) | soil metagenome | isolation source: Crop rotation soil | place: USA: Cullars Rotation, Alabama | collected 2011 | reverse complement strand
ACAACGTCCGCGGCATCTGCGGCTGCCCGCTCGCCGGCGAAACGCCGAACGAGCTTTTCGACGCGACGCCGGTCATTGAACGCTACAACGCGATGATGCTCGGCGACAAGGAATTCAGCAACCTGCCGCGTAAGTTCAACGTCACCATTACCGGCTGCCGGGAAAACTGCACGCATGGCGAGACGCAAGACATCAGCCTCGTCCCCGCCGTGCGAGAAGGAGCCGCCGGTTTCAATATCCACGTCGGCGGCAAACAAGGTTCCGGCGGATATCGTCCCGCGACGCCGCTCGACGTCTTCGTTTCGCTCGACGATGCCCCAAACGTTTGCGCCGAAATCACCCGCATCTTCCGCGACCACGGCCCGCGCGTGACCCGCAACCGTGCCCGCATGGCGTTCCTCATCGAAGATCGCGGCATCCTATGGTTCCGCAACGAACTGCAGCGCCGTTGGCCCAAGACTTTAGTGAAAGCCGGTAAAGACGATCGCCAAAACTTTGACGTCGACCATCTAGGAATTCATCCCCAAAAGGCCCATCCGCTCGACCTGCATTCGGTCGGTTTGCTCGTCCCCGTCGGCCGCGTGACGACGAAGCAAATGCGCGCCGTCGCCCACCTTGCCGATAGCTACGGCACCGGCGACATCCGCGTCACCGTTGGCCAGAATCTCGTCGTACCAAACGTTCCCAAAGACCGCCTCCCCGATTTGATGAAGGAGCCCATTTTCAAAGAGCTGCCGCACGAACCGTCGCCGATCATGCGGAACCTGGTTTGCTGCACCGGCAACGATTATTGCGGCATGGCGTTGATCGACACGAAGGGTTACGCGATGGAAGTTGCCCAGGAACTCGAACGCCGCACCGCGGGGCGAAATGTGTTGCCGCTCTCGATTCATTGGTCCGGCTGTCCCGCGAGCTGCGGGCTGCATCAAGTGGCGTCGATCGGACTGCAAGGCTGCCGCTCGCGCATCGGCGGCGAGATCGTCGATGCGGCTCACGTCACCGTGAATGGCAAATCAGGCCCGAAACCGGTCGTCGCGGCCGATTTGATGTACGACGTCCCGCTGTCGCAATTGGCGGCGTCGCTGGAGCCGTTGGTGTTACATTTGGCGAGATAACCCTTAATTACTTTTTCCCACAACCACATCCCCCTTTCCCAGCAGGTAATTCATCTGCGCCGCCGTCTTCCTGTCTTTTTCCACATCGACCTGCTCGAAAAAGCATTTCACGCCACTGGCGTCTTCGATTCTCGGCGTGTTTTGCAAATGAAAGTGCAAATGCGGTTCGGAGGAGTTGCCGGAGTTGCCGCATTGGCCGAGGAGTTGGCCGCGTTTCACTTTGTCGTTGGGTTTGACTTGGATGCTGTGCTGTTTGAAATGAGCGAGCAGCGAGATTTCGTGTTTGGCGTGTTGGATGAGGACGGCATTGCCGAGGGCGCAGTAGGGGTTCATGACGCCCGGCTTATTGTCGTGGACGCCGTCGATCACTTCGATGACGACGCCGTCGGCGGGGGCGAGGATGTTGCGGCCGAAGCAGTGGTAGTCTTCGTTGCGCTTGCCGTTTCCCTTGAATGACTTGCCGTCCTCGCCGGCGCCGACGAGGTCGATGGCGTATTTTTGGGCGCGGTCTTTGAAGTGGCCGCCGTTCGACGCGGCGGTGTCTCCGCCCCAGACGACGAACCACTTGCCGCCCGTCAACGGAAGGGCCATGGCGGTTTCATTTCTCACAGGCACCGGGATCTCGGAATGGGGAAGCATCTGAAGGCCGCCGACCTTGCCTTTGTCGTTGACGGAGACGGTCAGGTCGGCGGGGATTTTCTCACAGCGGGCGACGAAGACGGCTGTGCCGGGGGCCTTGAGCGTCGGCGGTTCGAGCTTGCCGATCGTGCCGAACGTCGATTTCACGTTCGCGAAGAACGCCTTGCACTTGTCGGGCGGGAGGGCCTTGAGCATGGCGTCGTCGAAGTCTTTGCGGAATTCATCGACATCGCCGGCGTTGATCGACTTGACGATGGCCTCGGCGAGTTCGATGACGCGCTCCTTCGAGGGTTCCTGGGCCAGCGAATGAAAGACGTAAAGGAAACTGCCGAAAACGCAAATCGCGGCGAGGCGAGGCATAGGTCACCTGAGAACGGGAAGAAATTACAACGCCGAAAAAAGCGTAACCCCGGCTGACAAGAATGTCACGGATAAAAGACGACGCATCGGACACGAATGCGTGCCGGCGAACCCGCTTCATGCTTGCGAATGCTCGTCGTCCCGGCTACGATTCGAAGCAGACGTGCCTTTTCTCCTGAGGAAAGCCTAACGATGAAGACGTTTTCTCGCATGTTCGTCGGAATCCTGACGTTCGGTTGTTTCGTCGATACGATCATGGCCCAAACGACATGGGTCGGCAAAACGGTCGTCCCGAAGCGAAACGGCATCAAGCTCTACAAGACCGATGTCGCCGGCGAAAAAACCGAAGTGGGAGTGCTCGATACATTTGCTTATCGGGTTGTCGAGGACAAAGATGGCCGGTTGCGGGTCCCGAGTGGTCGCGGGGTACTCGGCTGGTTCGACAAGAACGATGCCGTCTTGCTCGACGAAGCGATTCCCTATTTGACCGGAGAGATCAAGAAAGACCCGCAAAACGCCAGGCTTCATCAACTCCTGGCGGGTGCGCGCACTTCGAAGGGAGACTTCGACGGAGCGATCAAGGACCTCGACCGAGCACTCGAATTGGCGCCAAACGACGCGAGTTGCTATGGCAATCGCGGCGCGGCATGGCATTACAAGAAGGTCTATGACAAGGCGATCGACGATTATTCGACCGCGATTCGGCTTGAAGGAAAGCCTTCGGACCTCAATAACCTCGCTTGGTTACTGGCGACTTGCCCCGATGAAGACTATCGCGACCCCCGATTGGCCGTCAAATACGCGCTGCAAGCGTTGGCCGCCGATGAAAAGCACGCCGGCGTGATGGACACGTTAGCTGCCGCATATGCGGCCAACGGCGAGTTCGACGAGGCCGTGCGCTGGGCCGAAAGAACGCTCGAAGACCCTCGTTATCAAAACGACAAAGGAGCCCGAGCTCGTCTGGCCCTCTATCGCGAAAAAAAAACATATCTTGAGAAATGAGCGACGAGCCATTCACAGCGTTTAACCACCAAAGGAGACGCCCCGATGATCGAGAAACTGCCCGAAAGTACCGACACCGCCCTCGGCTTCAAACTCTCCGGCAAACTTCACGACGCGGACTATCAGACGTTCGTGCCGCAAGTCGATGAAGCGATCGCCAAGCACGGCGGCAAGATTCGGCTGCTCGCCTTCTTCCACGACTTCCACGGCTGGGACATGCACGCCCTGTGGGACGACGTCAAATTCTCGACGACGCATTGCACGAAGATCGACCGCATCGCGCTGGTCGGCGAGAAGAAGTGGGAAGAATACATGGCCAAAGTGTGCAAGCCGTTCACCATGGCGAAGATTCAGTACTTCGACGCGGCGAAGATCGCGGATGCGTGGGCGTGGGTCAACGAAGCGTGAATGCGTCGGGCCGAGACAAAGACAAAACCATTTGACCACGGATGGCATGGATCACACGGATAGAATTAGGCAAGTCCACTCTTATCCGTGTGATCCGTGCCATCCGTGGTCAATGGTTTTTCTGACTGTGGCTCGGCCGCGCCATGCCATCCGTGGTTCGTTGTTGTTTTGGAGAAGCTGAATGCCATTTAAGTTCCAGTCGGCGGCCATCGTGGTCGTTCTTTCGTTGTCCGCGATGTTGGTCGTTGGAGGCGATGTCAAGGATTCTGATGCCCTTCAAGGGACCTGGCTGCCGACCGCGGCGGAGCTTGGGGGCAAGGAATTCCCCGAAAAGGTCCGCGAGACGATCAAGCTCGTGATCAAGGACAATACCTACACGGTGACCGTTGGCAAGGTCATCGACAAGGGAACGGTCAAAGTCAACTCGTCGGCGAAGCCGAAGGAGTTCGACATCACCGGCGCCGAAGGCCCGAATAAGGACAAGACGATCCACGCCATCTTCGAACTCGACGGCGATACGATGCGAGTCTGCTACGACCTGGGCCTCACGGGCCGACCCAAGGAATTCAAAACCGAGGGCGAAGCCAAGTATTTCCTAGTCACATACAAGCGGGAGAAGAAATGAAATGGTGTGACGCGGGTTAGCCGCGACGCGCTAGCGGAGCGCGGGCCCGACTCGGGGCCATGATCGCGCTCCGCTTTCGCGTCGCGGCGAACCGGGGGCGGGCGACCCATTATTTGGTTTGCCGCAATACGGAATCGCGCATCAGCGTCGCCGCCTGGTTGATTTTCGTCTCGGGGTTTCCCGGGCTGGCGTCGAAGTCGTCGGTCTTCGCGTCGTTCCAGGCGACGATCAGATCGAGGCTGGGGATCACCCAGAGGGCGCGTTCGCCGCCGTGTCCCATCGCGGCGAACGCGTCGGGCGGCAGGTCGACAAACAGGCGTCGGCCGTCTTTATCAGTTTTGTTGAGCCACCAGTTGAAGCTGTAAAAGCCGGGGCCGGTCGGCGTTTGGTTGTTGCCGCCGCCGATGGTTCGTTGTTTCGGCAACATCGTCGCATCCTTGCCGGCGGTGCGCGGCAGGTCAGCGGGAATCGGGCTTCCGAGAGCCAGTTTTACGAGGTCGGGCCGCAGGACTTGCTTGTCGCGCCAACGGCCGCCGCGCTGGAACAAAAGTCCGACGCGAGCCAGGTCGCGCACCGACATGGCGAGCCGGCCGGGGCGGTCCTTGGGACCGAACGCTTCGAAGGTGTACCGATCTTGAAAGCCGAGCGAGTCACCGAGGAGTCCTTTCAAAACGCTGGTGCCGTCTTTTTTGAAGACGCCGAGAGTCAACGCGTCGTAATAGAGGGCCAAGGCGTAATCGTTGTAGGCATATGCCTTGCCGGGAAATTCCTGGAGTCCGTAGCCCGACGTCTGCGACGCCAGGTGCCGCCAGGTAATCTCGGCATCCTTGCCCGAATTGAGATTGCGCAGCTCCGGAACAACATCGGCGACCTTTGCGTCGACGCTTTCGAGCTTCCCGTCCTGCACCGCCAAGAGAAGCAGCAGGCTGAGAATCGGCTTGAACGCCGACGCGATGTCGCCGCTCTTGGCGATGTCGCCCCAGGAAAACACAAGGACGCCGCCTCGGACAACGCATCCCCGGCCGCCGACCAGCTTGGCAAGCGCCTCCAGCACCTCCGCCGAAAGCTCCGCTTCCGCCGGCGTTTTCCGAGCCCAATCGTCGCCGGGAAAGACCGCTTTGGTTTTCTCCGGCTCATCGGCGATGGCAAACGGAACCATGGCGGTCGCGATAGCGAGGAGGAGGCAGGCCAGGAATGATCCACCTCCAAAGACAAGGTCGTGTTCGAGACGGCTGCATCGATTGATCGGTAACATGATCGGCTCGCAATATCTTCTTGGGAGACACTGTTCGTCCAGAATAACCATATGCGAATCCGCGGCCGGCGAGCCAGGAGCGTAAAGCGACTGGAGGAATGGAACTCTTTCCCAGGCTCTGCCGGCGCTGCCTGGGAAGGCACTGCCTCGCGTTTCGAAGCAAATGGTTTCACCCAGACGATGAATCTGTTAGAATTCAGGCCTGCCGAGTTGCTTTGTTCACGCCCTGGCCGAACACAATGTTCATGTGGTCGTCTTTCACTCTCAAGTGCGACCTGACTTGACGGAAAGCCAATGAATCGCGTTTCCGCTGTTTTTGGACTGTTGCTCGTTGTCGCCGTGCCGCTCGAAATCCGCGGGCAGTCGGCGTCATCGGCCGACGACGCGTTCTTCGAAAAGAAGATTCGCCCAATCTTGGCGGAACACTGTTTTTCGTGCCACGGGGCGGAGAAGCAGCGCGGCAAGTTACGGCTCGATTCGCGGGCAGCAATGACGGCGGGCGGCGAGAGCGGCCCGGCGATCGTTGCCGGCAAGGCCGATGACAGCTTGCTCATCAAGGCGGTTCGGCAGCAAGGCGAACTCAAGATGCCGCCGCGGAAAACGTTGAGCAAGCAGACCATCAACGATCTCGCTGCATGGATTCAGAAGGGGGCGCCGTGGCCGGGCGGGGACAAGGTAATTGCGGTCAAGCAAACGGAGGCGGAGGTCACCGACAAGGACCGCGAGCACTGGTCGTTCCGACCGCTCAAGCGTCCTCCGGTTCCCGAAGTCGGCGCGGACAATCCGGTCGACGCATTTGTCGTCGCCAAGCTCAAATCGAAAGGATTAATGCTCAGCGGGCCGGCGTCGGCGCGGGAACTCATTCGGCGAGTGACTTTTGATCTCATCGGATTGCCGCCGTCGCCGGAAGCGGTCGACAAGTTCGTACGCGATCCATCCGATGCCGGGTACGAAAAGCTGGTCGACGGCCTTTTGCAATCGCCACAATACGGAGAACGCTGGGGCCGGCACTGGCTCGACGTCGTTCGCTTCGCCCAATCCAACGGCTACGAGCGCGACGCGGAAAAGCCGAACGCCTGGCGCTATCGCGATTATGTGATCGATTCGTTCAATGCTGACAAACCTTTCGATCTTTTTGTCCGCGAGCAAATTGCCGGCGATGAAATCGCTCCTGTGACGGACGCCGGCCGAACCGCGACCGGGTTCTATCACTTGGGAGTTTGGGACGACGAGCCCGATGACCAAAAACAGGCGGACATGGACCAGCTCGACGACATGGTGTCGACCGTGGGCGAGGCGTTCCTGGGATTGTCGATCGGCTGTGCCCGCTGTCACGATCACAAATTTGATCCGATTCCCCAGGACGATTACTACAGCATGGTTGCGTTCCTGCGGAACATCAAGCCGGGGCGGAAAGTCGAAAAGGAAAAAGGATACGATCCAAGTCAGATCGCATTGGAAAACGGGGGACAGACTCTCGGCGTGAACGAGGAAGGGCCCGAGGCGCCCCCGACATTCGTCCTCGCGGCTGGCCAAGTGGCACGCAAGGGGAAGCAAGTCGAACCTCAATTTCCACGCGTTCTGTGTAGGACGAACGATCAAGCGGCTCCAAAACCGTTTGCAAAGAACGAAAAAACCAGCGGCCGGCGGACGCAGCTCGCGGACTGGATCGTCAGCAAAGACAACCCGCTGACGGCACGCGTCATCGTCAATCGGCTTTGGCATTGGCATTTCGGCCGCGGCCTTTCGGCAACGCCGAGCGATCTCGGGCGAAACGCGCCGCCGCCGACGCACCCGGAATTGCTCGATTGGCTTGCCGCGGATTTGATCGATGGGGGCTGGACACTGAAACGCATTCACAAGCAAATCGTCCTATCGCAAACATATCGGCAATCGTCGGCGCTTCGTGCCGACGCCGCGGCGATCGATCCCGCCAATTCGCTGCTCTGGCGACAAAACTTGCGGCGACTTGAAGCCGAAGCGATCCGCGACGCGGTGTTGGCGACCAGCGGCTCGCTAAATCTCGCGCGCGGCGGGCCAGGCATTTTCCCGACGCTGCCCCGGGAAGTTTTGGAAACGCAATCCCGCCCTGGCCTTGGCTGGAAGCCGTCGTCGCCGGAAGAACAGAATCGCCGCAGCGTTTACATCTTCGTGAAGCGCACGCTCGGCGTGCCGCTTTTGGAGACGTTCGATTTTCCGAGCCCCGACAAATCCGCTGCTGCACGCAACACGACGACGATCGCGCCGCAAGCGTTGATTTTGCTCAACAGCGAATTTATGGACAAGCAGGCGGCGGCGTTCGCCAAGAGGGCCCAACAATCGGGCTCGCGCGATTTTGCGCGCGACGTCGAGCAGGTGTGGCGCTTCGCCTTGCAGCGATCGCCCAGCGAGCAAGAGCGCCGCATCGCGATTGCGTATTTGGAGCGAGTAGCGCCAACGTCGGAATCGGCTGACGAGGTCGCTCTCGTGAATCTGTGCAAGCTGGTGCTGAATCTGAACGAGTTCGTCTACATCGATTGACTTGTGGAGCAAGCTTCCAGCTTGCTATGAATAGAACTCACAGCGATCGCTCGTCGACCAGTCCATAGCAAGCCGGAAGCTTGCTCCACAGGAGATTGCGATGGCTTCACCCCGCGAGAATTGCCGCTGCGTCGGCAGCCGCCGCGAGTTTCTTTGGGAACTCGGCGCCGGCTTCGGCGGGTTGGCGCTCGCCGACCTGCTCGATCGCGATGGGTTCTTCGCAAAACATGCCGCCGCCCAATCGTCCTCCTCATCCCCGCTGGCCGAGCGACCGCCTCACTTCACTGCGAAGGACAAGCATTGCATTTTCTTGTTCATGTACGGCGGCCCGTCGCAGATGGACACGTTCGACTTTAAGCCGGAATTGAACCGGCGCAACGGACAAGAAATCGAACTGGAAATCCGCCGCGGCTCGATCCGGCGAGAGAAACTGCTTGGCTCGCGCCGCCGGTTCCGCCAACATGGCCAATCGGGCCAATGGTGCTCCGATGCCTTTCCCAACATCGCCCGCCGCATGGATGATCTGTGCGTCATCAAAAGTCTCTATGCCGACACGTTCGCCCACGGCTCGGCGATGATCCAGATGAACACCGGCCGCATCATTCAGGGATCGCCGTCGATCGGCTCCTGGCTCGGCTACGGCCTCGGCACCGCGAATCAAAACCTGCCCGGCTACGTCGTCATGCTCGACCCACGCGGCGGGCCAATCTCCGGAGCGGCCAACTGGTCCGCCGGCTTCATGCCCGCCGCGTATCAAGGCACGCACCTCCGCAATCGCGGCGAACCGATTCTCGATCTTTCCCCGCGCGCGTCGCTTTCCCGCGATCAACAGCGTGATCAAATCGACACGCTCAACGCCCTCAATGCCGAGCATCTGCAAAATCGCCCCGGCTACTCGGAGCTTCAAGCTCGCATCGCCAGCTACGAGTTGGCGTTCCAACTGCAAACCGCCGCTCCCGAAGCGATGGACCTGACCCGCGAAGACGCCGCCACGCTCGAAATGTACGGTTGCAATGAGCCCGCCCCGGGGACGCATCGCCTCGCCCTCGGCCCGGCCCATTTCGGCCGGCAGTGCCTGATCGCCCGCCGCCTCATCGAACGCGGCGTTCGTTACGTGCAGATTTACTCCGGCGGCGGACACCAACAAGAAAACTGGGACGCCCACAACGGCATCGAAGAAAACCTGCTCATCCACGGTCCAGAAATTGATCGCCCCATCGCCGCGCTGATCACCGACTTGAAACGCCGCGGCATGCTCGATGAAACGCTGATCGTCTGGGGCGGCGAGTTCGGCCGGCAATCGACCGTCCAAGGGACCGATGGCCGCGACCACAACCCGAAGGGTTTTACCTATTGGCTGGCCGGCGGCGGCGTCAAAGGCGGCATGAGCTACGGCGAAACCGACGAACTCGGCCACGCCGCCGCCGAAAACCCCCGCCACATCCGCGACTTGCACGCCACCATGCTCCACCTCATGGGCCTCGATCACCGCCGACTGACATACTTTTACGGCGGGCTCGATCAGAAACTGACGGGCGTGCAAGAGGCGGAGGTCATCCGCGAGATTCTGCGGTGATCAAATCAAATCTTTCTTCGACCAACACAATCGAGCTGCCCCAAATGTGTTTTTCCCCTTTCGCAAGCTTTGCCGTTGGAACTGGGTTGTTGGCGGCCGGCGGCTATTGCGTCCGGCAAGCGTTGCGGAAGCGGCTGTCGCTTTTGGGCTTGGCTGTGGTGCCGATTCTCTTCGGCCTCCAGCAAATCAGCGAAGGTTTCGTTTGGCTCGGACTCGAGCGCGACGAAGCGGACCTGACTCGGACGGCGTCGCTCGTGTTCCTCTTGTTTGCACTGGCAATTTGGCCGTTCTGGTTTCCGATGCAAGCCGGGCTCATGGAGCGTCAGCGAAATCGCAGATGGATATTGGTTGTTCTGAGCGTCTTGTCGATCGGCTGGTACTTCGCCCTCTATCTGCCGATCCTCCGCGATCCCAGCGGTTTGCTCGAAACGCGCATCTTGAACCATTCGATTACGTACGACTATCCCGAACATCCGCTCTACCGATGGATATCGCCAGGGCTTTTGCGAATCGTCTACATGGCGACCGTGGCGCTGCCGTTCGTGATCGGGACGGAGAGCTTCGGCCGCGGACCGGGGGTCGTCCTCGGGCTTTCGGCGGTGGTTTCGATTCTGGCGTTCGATTACGCGTTCGTCTCCGTCTGGTGCTTTTTCGCCGCGGTGTTGGCACTTTATGCATGCATTATTTTTCATCGCCTGCCGGAGCGCGACCCCACTATCGCAAGCGAGCCTGCCGCGTCGTGAGGCCGTCTACTCAAAATCAAACCAATTCCGCTTTGCCGAATTCTCCAAAAACTGCGACCGCGCCAGCCAATCGTTCACTATTGTGAACTAAGACGTCCGACGCTTTGCCGCCGCCTTCAGAAAGCACTCCCTTTGATCGAATCCGTAAACACCACGCCACCAGAGCTTGAAGCGAGCCTGTGGCGAATCTATCGCGATTTTTTCGACCTCGCCGAGAAGAAACGCCGTTGGCGCATTCGCGAGGACATTCCGTGGCACGAATGCAATCCCAAGCTGAATCCGGCCATCGCCGACGTCGTCGAGACGTTCTGCTGCGTCGAGCTTTACCTGCCCGATTACATTTCGAAGATTCTGCCGCTGGTCCGGCAGAGCAAGGGCCGGGCGTGGTTCTATGCGAATTGGGGCTATGAGGAATCGAAGCATTCGCTCGTTTTGGGCGATTGGTTGTTGCGCTCGGGATCGCGGACCGAAGAATACATGGCCGACCTCGAAGGCAAGGTCTTCGCCCGCGAATGGAATCTGCCGCACGACACGCCGCTCGGCATGCTCGCCTATGCGATGGTCCAGGAGCACGCGACGTTCATCAACTACCGCAACCTTCGAAACCGGGTTGTCGAGCTTGGCCGCGATCCGGCCCTCGAAACGATCCTCGGCTTCGTGTCGATCGATGAACGAGCCCACTTCGGCCTCTTCCGCGAGTTGTTCGAACTCTTCCTCAAGCTCGATCGCGATTTGGCCCTGGCCGCGCTGCGGCCGGTGCTCAATCAATTCCAAATGCCGGCCATCCACGATCTCTTGGACGAAAACCAACGCCGCATCGCCCAGGTGCGTGACCTGGAACTCTTCAACGAAGAGATTTTCTTTCGAGATATCTACAGCTTTTTCTTGAACACCTTGGACATCTCGCGGTCGGAAATGCGCGGGCCACGCGTGAAGAAATCGATCGCAACTTAAGGCGCAATTCGCCTCGATTCATGTTTGTCCAGGAGTCGTTCGCGGATTACCATGGCATTCGGCCGCATTTCCGATTCGGTGTTTCAATGATCGCCTCGCTTCCTCGACCCGCAAATGTCGCACTTCACAACGTCAGTTGGGAAGCGTACGAGCGCCTCGCCGACGCCGCGGGTGAATCCCACGCCCGCTTTACGCTCTCGACCTTGGCATCCCGCTCCGCACCGGTGGTTCGACAACGCTTAAGGCGTCGCTGAAAAAAACAAGCCTCGAACCCGACGAGTCGTTCTGGATCAAAAACCATGGCCTGATGCGCGGCAAAGACGCAGTGGACATCGGACGACCCACCACCTGATCTCGTCGTCGAGGTGGACGTCATCCACAGCTCGCTCGACCGAATCGGCATTGACGCGGCGCTCGGCGTTCCCGAAATCTGGCATTTCGACGGCCAAACCTTCGAAGCGCTCGTCTTCGGGAAACGCGGAAAGTATCGCCGTTCCACTACCAGTCGCTCGTTTCCGATGCTCCCGGTCGCTGAGTTTGCTCGCTTCGTCACCGACCTGGAAGCCGCCGACGACGAGACGGAACTGCTCAAAGAGTTCCGGCAATGGCTGCGCGACGAGGTGATTGACTGACGTTTGAGTTCATCATTTCTCGTTTGCTTCGGCCAACCGGCAATGGAGTTTGGCGATCTTGCCCTCATGGACGGTGATACGATGAACGATGACGACCGGATCGGGCAAGCCGGTGCGGTCAAAGTTGCCGTCGACTTTGGTCGTGAGCACGGTTTCGCCGTTCAGGATTTCGGCCGCGAGGACGTCGAGCGTCACTTGGGCTTCGAAGATTTCGCGATCGCTCCATGCCTTGATCGCTGCTCGGCCACGGAATTCTCTGCCTACGTCGTCGACAACCGATCGATCGTCAAACAACGAATCGAACGCCCGAGCATCATGGGCGTTGACCGCGTCGACGTACGATTTGACTACTCCCGAAAGATGCGATTTCATAGCAACACCTCGTGTAAAGATCGCGGCGCCATCCGCCGACGACTCACTTTACGCACGCTGGTTTTCTTTGTAAAGTAGGTTCCTATAGTGAAGTTGTTTGCTATGGGGAAACCATGCCTCGCCGCGAACGCCCGGCCGACAATTCCCACGAGCCCTTGGCGAAATTGCTCGGAATCCTGTCCAGCCCCTGGACGATGCTGCTCTTGCACCGGCTGCACGTCGAAGGCCCCAAACGATTTGGCGAACTCAAACGCCGACTCGGCGCCATCTCCACCAAGACCCTGACCGAGCGACTGCGCCTTCTTGAAAAAGAAGGCTGGCTCACACGGCACTACGAACCGACGATTCCCCCGCAAGTCACCTACGCAATCACGAAAAAAGTTCTGGAACTCGACGGGGTGATGCAAGAACTGGACCGCATCGCGGAACGGTGGTACGGGAAACCCACGAAAAAATGAGGACGCCCGCGCCCACCAAAGCGCCTTAAAGTCGGGCAGATTTCGATTCCGAGGTCGGCGACGAGCGGCTTCGCCGCGGCAGACAGGAAGGTCTGCTCCACCATCCTACGGCAGCGCCTTGAACCCCGCCGTCGCTCCGCCGATGACGCTGATGAAATCCTTGCGGCGATGATGGCCTCGAGCGGCATGCCGATTCAAACCCGCGGCCAAACCCGAAATCGCCAACGCCCCGAAAAGAAAGCTACTCGGTTCGGGAACGGCATTCGTAATTGTGAACCGCGCTTCGACTCGTTGAAATCCGCCGAACGAATCGTGCGCCTTGATGGCGATGAGATTGTCGCCCGATTGAAAGAACGACGTGACGTCAAGGTTGAAACCGGTTGACGTGCCATCCGTGTCCGAGATCGCGGTTTTGCCGTTGATGTAGAGAATGAGGTCGTCGTCCACGCCGCCGCTGAACTTCACGGACAGAATCGCACCGGAAACATTGATGACCTTGCGGAAATACGTGGGAGTGGCGCCGTCGAAGAGGCCGGCGTCGGACCAAATTCCCGGCGGCGACGAACTTGTCGTGACCACGGCGTTATGCCACGTCGCCGTCGTCCCCGGCGAGGCGCCGGAGTCGTCATAGGTCAAGCTCGAATTCCACCCCACGTTGGCCGCTTCCCATGAGTTGCCGACCGTCAAGATCGGCTGCCCTTCGAGATTGCCGACCGGGGCGATCGCACGCCAGTCCGCCCCTCCGTCAACTGTTACGATGGCCGCCCGCGCGGAATTCGATGCGAGAAACAGCGCCGCCAGCAACACGGCCGTTTTCACGAAACGAATGGCAGTCGCTTTTCGCCGAGCCGACCTCAAACCCGCGGCCAAACCCGAGACCGCCAGGAATCCGAAGGCGAAGCTACTCGGCTCCGGCACGGCATTGGTAATGGTGAAACTTGCTTGAAGCCTTTGGAATCCGCCCGTGTCTTGCACCTTGAATGCGATGAGATTGTCGCCCGTTTGAAAGTACGACGTGACGTTGGTTTTCGGAAACGAGTCCGCGGTGCCATTCGTGTCTTGAAGCGCGAGCTTGCCGTTGATGTACATGAGAAGGTCGTCATCGTCGGCGCCTTCGAACTGCACCGACACGACGGCGCCCTGGATATTGACGATCTTTCGGAAGTACGCCGGGGTCGCTCCCGAGAAAAGGCTCGCATCGGGCCAAATTCCGGGGATCGATCCCGTTGTGGTGACGACGGCGTTCACCCACTGGGCCGTCGTTCCCGGCGACGCTCCCGAATCGTTGTAGGTCAAACTCGAATTCCATCCCACATTGGCGGCTTCCCACGCTTGACCGACCGACAAGAGCGGCTGTCCTTCGAGATTGCCGACTGGCCCAATCGCGCGCCAGTCCGATCCCGATAGGACCGTTGTGACGGCCGCGCGAGCGGCATTCGGCGCGAAAAGCAGCGGGGTCACCAACGCAACGGCTTTCAAAAAACGCATGGCAGCACCTCGGAAATCGACAGAATGGTTAAAAGCTCGAGCACGTTGCTCGAATTGGCAGGAGAGAGGATTTTGTTACGAGGAAGTACCGAGAGCAAGAAAATTCCGCGACATTAAGAAAAATGCAACTTGAGGAAACTCGCTCGGTGCGGGGCTCCGGGTCTCACTACTACGGGCGCACGGAAAATGACCGGGCGGACTCGACATGAGGTCGCCGCTTCACCGAGAGAGGATCGATTGCAAAGACAGCCGGCCGGCTTCCGCCCCTCATTTTTGTTCCACAAGTGATTTCGTGTAAGGTCACGCGCTATCCTCGGTATCTTAATTGTCGGCGAGCAAGGTGACTCGCCCCTTCCAATGGAGGTTGATCATGAAATTCTCAGTCCAAAATAAAGTCGCCCTCGTGACTGGCGCCAATCGCGGCATCGGCAAGGCAATCGTCGAAACGCTTTTGAAAAACGGCGCTTCGAAGGTTTACGCGGCGGTCCGAAACCCGGACTCGGCGGCGGATCTGGTGAAAGCGTCGGGCGGCAAAGTCGTGCCGGTCGTGCTCGACCTGGCCAAACCGGCGACGATCGCTGCCGCGGCGAAAACCGCAAAGGACGTGCAACTGGTCGTGAACAACGGGGGCGTTCTCAAGGCGGCAAGCCCGCTTGACCCCGGCGCGATCGACGCTCTGCAATTCGAACTCGACGTGAACGTCTTCGGTCTGATCCGCATGGCGCAGGCGTTCGCTCCGGTGCTCAAAGCGAACGGGGGCGGAGCGTTCGTGCAGCTCAACTCCGTCGCGTCGCTGAAGAACTTCGCCGACTTTGCGACCTACTCCGCGTCGAAGGCCGCCGCATACTCGCTCACCCAGGGCCTGCGAGACAAGTTGCAGGCGCAGGGCACAACGGTGGTCAGCGTCCACCCCGGTCCCATCGCGACCGACATGGCCGACGCCGCCGGCTTTGGCGCCATCGCGGAGCCGGCGAGCCTGGTCGCCGACGGCATTGTCGCCGCCCTGGCCGCGGGCGAATTCCATGTGTTTCCCGACTCGATGGCGAAACAATTCTGGTCCGCCTATCAGGGCTTCGCGAAAGCTGTTGTCGAGGCAAAGATCGGCGAGGCTTAGAGCGGGTTACGAATGGGTGGAGCGATCGCGTGAGACTAGCAGCCCGGCTGCTCGAAGCAGCCGGGCTGCTGGCCCCTCGCGGTGCTACACCAAGCTGAGATCTGATCTCGTCCGCCCAGCGAATGCGATCGCCGCAAAAATTCGTGAACTTCGAAATGCGGAAGACTGTCTTAGGTGCGTGTCCGCGACGCGACACCTTGACTTTTTCGAAGTCTACCGGCGACAACGACCATGAGCCTTCCTGACGATACAGACCGCTGGAGCGACGACGAGCTGATCGCTGTCTTCAATCGCCTGTTTCCACGGGGCTTTGCCGGCGATGACGTGCTCGCGGAGCTAGCGCCGAATGGCTGGGACCAGTGCCCCTTGATCGCGGCTTATCATCCGAAGCCCGAGCAAGTGTACGATGAAGCCGTGCGCATGCATCACAATTTGCTTTCGCTGCGCCGCCCGGACGACGAGCGACCGCTTCCTCAGGAACCGACCCTTCAAGAAATCGTCGCCGGCTATGTTGAGCGCCCTGTTGAGCCGCATCGCGAGGTGCGCGAATTGCTCGGCGCCTGTTTATGGGATGTTTTTTCCAACAACCACGACGTGATCGGGCCGGATGGCCGCTCGCTCGATCTCGGCTCATTTCGCGCCAGCGGCGGATTTCTCGCCGACTTGCTGAACGATCAAATCGGGACAAGCGAATACGACTACATGAGCTTCTATATGGGGACAATTTGGATCGCGCAACGTGCCGATCTCGGTCCCGTCTACCAAATGATTTTCCGTCGCCTCAAGCGCGAGCAGCTCGATTGGGCATATCATTTTCCGCGTTTGTATGCGATCGACATGCGTCCCTTGCGACGGTCATTGGCCAAGCCCGAAGAGAACGAATGGGAGACCTACGACCCGGGTGCCGCCATCGAACAAGAGCAAGCGGACCGAAAGAAAGACGGCGAGATCGCCGACCTGCGCGAAACGCTCGACGCCGGCTACCGCGATTCCGTCGCCGCCGCCCTCGAACAACCGCCCCCGCCCGTCGTGCTGGCCTATCGCGTGGTTTATGGAGGATTTCCGAAAGGATGGCCGCCGGAGATTGAGGCGACGTGACGAGTTACTCGAAAAGCCTGGCAACGGGCAGCTTCAAGCCGGGGAGGCAAGTTTCGTTGGCGATCTCATGCTCCAACGACGCGAGCTGCGGCGTCTCGCCGAGTCGATAGATCAGGACGAACCCGCTCTCGGCACGCCAGTCGATCGCCAGGTGATAACCCTCGGGCGTACGAACATCCATCGACCAAAGCCATCGGCAAACACCGTGGCGCTTACTCCCCGAGTGGAGCGGGACAAGTTCCCTGACGTTGTACCAAGAATCGCCGACGCACTTCCGCGCTGATTCCGAGCAGGGCGCTAAGCGCCACCAAAGCAACGCTGCTCGGCTCCGGCACCGCAGCGACGATCCAATTCGGACTTCCAGTCGTGACAAATGATGCGTTAATCGCAGCGCCGGTTGACGAATCGTATTCCCCAATTCCAGCTGCGCTAGCGACGAACAGGTGCCCCTGACTGTCGATCGTAATATCGGTGGGTGCCCCTAGATTTGCAATAAACGTCGAGTTGATCAGCTTTCCCGACGAGTCAAATTTTGCGACTGAACTCGCGAGGTTTCGGGTCACGTAGATGTTGCCGAACTGGTCTAACGTCATCCCGTTGGGCGCGCCCCCAATGCCGGAGATGTAATTTGCGTTGACCGCCTGGCCAGTTGATGCGATGTACTTGCCGATGGTGCCGCTCCCGTAACTTGCAACGTAAAGATAGCCAGCTTTATCGACTGCCAAGCCTGAAGGCTCTGATACGCCGCTAACAAGTTGCGTCTTAATTGCCGCCCCTGTCGTCGCGTCGTAAACGCCCACTGATCCTGAGTTGAAGTTGGAAACATAAATCTTGCCGCTTCCGTCTAATAGAAGTTCGTCGGGACGGCTCACGCCAGCTAAGAAGTTGTTGCTGATTACCGATCCGGTGTTGAAGTCCAGCACGTATACTGCGGAGGAATTGATATTCGAAATGAAGACCCGACTGCTCGCCAGATCAACAGCGACGCCAGCATTGACGCCCGAAACAGACAGCTTCGCAAGGGCAGGATTAGCTACCGCTCCTGTGCCAGGGTCGTAAACGCCAATTGTGTTCCCAGAATAACTTGAAGTGACAACAATGTCCGCCTTTGCGGCGACAAAGGGCGACAATAGCGAACTGACCACGCCCAACAAAATGATGAATCGTCGCAGCATTTTGGCCTCTCCATTTCTTCGGAACCGGCAAATCTCCACCTCCCAAGCCCAATACAGCGGAATGCACCTATTCTCCTGAACTAAAAATAGGATTGCAAATAAAAAACACTAACTATTTTTGTTGGCTCGCGCCATTTCGAGCATCTTCCCACCGAAAAGCCAGGATTGAAGGCCGGAACCTGTTTGCCGTCTACGACCGACATTTTCGGCGCAGCGGCGATTTTCCTTTTGCACTCGGTCTCGCTCGGCGTCGATTTCAGAAACCAGCTAGTAAACCCAGACATAGCCCTCACCCCTGGCCAAGGGGCTCCTTTGAGCCGCGACCGAGTGGCACACCATAGGGCCTGTTGTTGAATGGGACAGCTTGAGTTTCTGGCGCAGTTCCTTGATTCGAACCGTGTCGGGCGGCACCGTCTTCCGCGGCGGTCTTGATGAGTTTGACACTCCGCATGAGGGCGGGACCAAACTCGCTGTAATGCTCATCGGCCGGCTCGCCGTAGCCGTGTTCAGCATCGGATGTCAGACCGAACCCGCTCTCCGCTCGCCAGTCGATCGCCAAGTGATAACCTTCGGGCATACGAACATCCATCGACCAGAATCCATCGGCATGCAGCGGCTTCAGAACCTGATCTTCGCCTGTGGGAACATGCACGAGAGAGCGTCGCGCATGACGTTTTGGTCAGCTGTGGGGTGCCGCGTCGATCGCGGCGGGATTGTCGACATTGGCCCCGACAGGGACGTTTGAAGGAGGCTACGCCTTCGATGCCGCCGCCAAACGCGCGCGCAGCTCGTCCCGATGCTTATAAAGAACGCTCAACAACTCGTCATCATCGATGTATCCAAGGCTGCGGCCAAGATGCACTTCACCCAGAAAACCCAAGTGCGCCCACAATTGCCCCAGCCGCACGTCGGGCGAAAGTTCCCAGATCTCGGCGAGGACAGCCAACGCCTCAGTTTGCAGATCCGAAATCATGGCAAAACGTCTCCGATTTTGGGCTCGCCGGCGAACGCCTTCGGCAATTTGCCGATCACTTCGATTCGAATCAACGTCCCTGGCGATAGCTTGGCGATCCGTGTCGCACGCGTAACCCCATTGTACAGCATCAAAACCCCATCCGATCCTTCGTAAACCCACGGTGGGGGCATCCCTGTTGCCTTATCCGCGAATAGGGATATCTGCCGGGCAAGCTTTAACGGATCAGCGCCTTGCCGGCGCGAAGGCGGCACACGAAGCTCTCGCGGGTCAACATCACGGAAGTCGGCCATTCGATCAGGTTATTCAGTAGCGATTGAAATTGAATCAAAATGCAAAAATCCCTCCGCGACTTCGCAGCCGCAGAGGGATCCGCTTGACTTGATTGAACGCAGCGATTCAGATCGCGGTTACCATAAGACCATGCCGGCTGCCGAATCACAATCGTTGCACAAACGGTCGCACCCGCAGAATTGATAAACCCCATTTTTGGCCGCCGCAAAATGTTTCGTGCATGTGGGTAACGGCGAATTGGGGAATGACAACACGTTGGCATTTCCCAACCTTCAGATGGCAATCTCCAATCAAGATTACCCATCACCCCGGCCCCTCTCCCGCAAGGGGGGGAGAGGGGAGCAAGCGAAAAAAATCCCTCCGCGACGTTTTGATTCGTCGTGGAGGGATTGGGATGACAACATTAACGAACCGGCCTTACCCATTGTTTTCCGGCAGATTGATCAAATTCCCGCCGCTTCCCATGCCGCCGCGAAGCTTGCGCTCCTCGGGCTTGGATTCGGACGAAGGCGTCTCGGTCGCGCCTTCGATGGGCGTGTCTTCATCGCCCGGTTTCTTGCGGCTGAGGCCGATCTTGCGATCGGCGGCGTCAACCCGCAACACGCGGACTTCGATTTCGTCGCCGACTTTGACCACGTCTTCGGGGCTGTCGACCTTTTCGTCGGCGAGTTCCGAGATGTGGAGCAAACCCTCGAGGCCGGGTTCAAGTTCAACAAAGACGCCGAAGTTGGTGAGCTTGGTGACTTTGCCTTTCTTGACTTCGCCGGGGTGGTAGCGGCCGGGGATGTCGCCTTCCCACGGGTCGTTGGCCATCTGCTTGAGGCCGAGGGCGACGCGTTTGCGTTCCTGATCGACGTTCAGGATGATGCACTTCACCTTGTCGCCTTTATTCAACACATCGCTCGGATGGCCGACTTTGCGGACCCAGCTCATGTCGCTGACATGCAACAGGCCGTCGATGCCTTCTTCGATTTCGATGAAGGCGCCGTAGTTGGTGAGGTTGCGGACGACGCCTTCCACCTGCGTGTTCGGCGGATAGCGCTCGGCCACCTTGTCCCACGGGTTGGGCTGCACCTGCTTGATGCCCAGCGAAATCTCTTGCTTGTCCTTGTTGATGTTGAGGACCTGCACTTCGATCTTGTCGCCGATCGAGACGAGTTCGCTCGGGTGATTGATACGCTTGGTCCACGACATCTCGCTGATGTGCACCAGGCCTTCGATGCCGTCTTCGAGTTTCACAAACGCGCCGTAGCTCATGACGTTGACGACTTCGCCGGTGTGCTTGCTGTTGACCGGGTACTTGTCGGCGACGTTTTGCCACGGGCTGGCCGACTTCTGCTTGAGGCCGAGGGCGATCTTCTCGCGGTCCTTGTCGACCGAGATGATGTAGACCTCGAGTTCCTCGTCGATCTTCACCATTTCCTTGGGATCGCTGATGCGGCCCCAGCTCATGTCGGTGATGTGGAGCAAACCGTCGATGCCGCCGAGGTCGACGAACGCGCCGAAGTCGGCGATGTTCTTGACGACGCCCTTGCGGAGTTGGCCGGGAGCGATCTCGGCGAGCAGGTCGCGCTTCTTTTCGGTGCGGACGTCTTCGATCAGCTTGCGACGGCTGACGACGATGTTACGCCGTTGCTCATCGATTTTGAGAATCTTGCACTCGATGGTGCGGCCGATGTAATCGCCAATATCCGGCGGCCGGCGCACGTCAACTTGGCTCGCGGGCAGGAAGACGTTGACGCCGATATTCAC
>JADMIO011153635.1_pt1 | contig 20554 bp, 17 predicted proteins | sample 8958161 | NCBI WGS metagenome assembly JADMIO01 (sample SAMN16585339, study PRJNA669376) | soil metagenome | isolation source: Crop rotation soil | place: USA: Cullars Rotation, Alabama | collected 2011 | reverse complement strand
GCGACTTCAAGTCACGTGAATTCCAAGCTTCGGATCCCACTGTGCTGGAAAGTGGGCCAGGACGAGGCCATCAAGGCCGTGTCCCGGGCCATCCGGCGGTCGCGGGCCGGGCTCAAGGACCCCAACCGGCCGATCGGGTCGTTCATCTTCTCCGGCCCCACGGGGGTTGGGAAGACCGAGCTGGCCCGATCGCTGGCCAAGTTCCTGTTCGCCGACGCGCAGGCCCTGATCCGGGTCGACATGTCGGAATACATGGAGAAGTTCTCGGTCAGCCGGCTGATCGGCGCGCCCCCGGGCTACGTTGGCTACGAGGATTCCGGCACCCTCACCAAGGCTGTGCGCAGAAAGCCCTACTCGGTCGTCCTTCTGGACGAGATCGAGAAGGCGCACCCCGACGTGTTCAACATCCTGCTGCAGGTGCTGGACGAGGGGCACCTGACGGACAACTACGGCCGGGTGATCGACTTCAAGAACACCGTGGTGATCATGACCTCGAACGTGGGCGCCCGGGACATCATGAAGGGCAAGAGCCTCGGGTTCCACGGCGGGGACGAGAAGGGCACGTTCGAGAAGATGCAGGAGACGGTCAAGGACGAGATGAACAAGGTGTTCAATCCCGAGTTCCTGAACCGACTCGACGACGTGATCGTGTTCCACCCGCTGGCCAAGGAGCACATCGCGCAGATCGTCACCATCCTGCTCAAGGAAGTGCAGCGGCGCCTCGGCGACGAGGTCAAGCTCACGCCCGCCGCGGTCGATTTCCTGGTCGAGCACGGGTACGACCAGAGCTACGGCGCGCGGCCGCTCAAGCGGTCGATCCAGCGGTACATCGAGGATCCGCTCAGCGAGAAGATCCTCATGGGCGAGTTCGGACGCGGCGACGAGATCGAGGTGGACGTCGCGCCCGACGGTGAGCGGCTGGGCTTCCGCGCGTTGACCCACACGCAGGCGTAAGGCCGCTCCGCGCCGGCTTCAGGAGCCGGCGCGCCCACCTCCGACCGAGTGCGAATGCAGCAGTTTCTTCCCATGGCCGCCGCCGTGGCCCTCCTGACGGGGGTTCCGGCGGCGCTGCTGGCCCAGGAGCAACAGCCGCCCACCATCGACAGCATCGCCGTCGTGGGGAATGGGCGGCTCACTGCGTCCCAGATCATCGGTACCTCGGGCCTCGTCGCCAAGCAACCCGTCAACTATCGCGATATCCAGCGCGCCATCACCGCGCTGTTCCGCACCGGCCAGTTCGACGACGTCCTGGTCGAGCAGCAGCCGCTGCGCGACGGGCTCATGCTGACGCTCAAGGTCAAGGAACGGCCGCTGCTGGAGAAGTGGACGGTCCGCGGCGTCACCAAGCTCTCCGAGGGCGAGGTCAAGGGCCGGGTCAAGCTCACCGACGGCCGGCCCATCGACCGGAACGCCGTCGAGGGGAGTCGCGCCTCCATCGACTCACTCTACAAGCACGAGGGCTACTACAACGCGCAGGTCAAGGTGCTGGAGCTGCCCCAGGAGGACAAGAAGCTTCGCCTCGTTTTCGACGTGGACGAGGGGCAGCGGGTGGCCATCAGCCAGGTGGCCATCGACGGCAACGAGCACTTCTCGGACAAGCAGGTCGTCAAGCACATGGCCACCCGCCCCGAAGGGTTCTGGTGGTTCCAGAAGGGCGAGTACGACGAGCGCAAGGTGGACCAGGACGTCCGCGAGCGGCTGCCGCGCTGGTACGCCGACAACGGCTACGTGGACATGCAGGTCACCAGGGATTCGCTGGTGGCCGATTCGAGCGGCGGCAAAGCCGTGCTGCACCTGACGGTCAACGAGGGAAAGCCGTACCAGGTGGGCGTGTTCGACATCGACGGCAACCGGCGGTTCTCCACCGAGGAGCTGCAGGCGCTCTATCCGTTCGGGCCGGTGAACGCCAGCGGCCAGCCGCAGACCCCGCAGCCGTTCAGCCAGAGCGCGTGGGACGGGGCCACGGAAAAGATCCAGAATCTCTACGCCAACAACGGCTACATCTACGCCCAGATCGAGCCGGGCGAGACCCGCCGCACCGGCCCGGACGGCAAGCCCGTGGTGGACCTTCGGTGGACCATCCGGGAGGGCTCGCCGGCCACGATCAACAAGATCGAGATCGTCGGGAACGACGTCACCCACGAGCGGGTGATCCGCGAGGCGATCGTGATGCTCCCGGGCGATCTGTTCAGCCGGGAGCGGCTGATCCGCTCCTACCAGAACGTCTCCAACCTGGGATTCTTCCAGCAGCCGCTGCCCAGCCCGGACGTGAAGCCGGCGGCCAACGGCGTGGACGTGGACATCGTCTTCCGGGTGGAGGAGAAGCGCACCGGCAACATCAACTTCGGCGCGTCGCTGGGGCAGGGCACCGGGGTGGGCGGGTTCCTGGGCCTCGAGGAGCCCAACCTGTTCGGCCGCGGCAAGCGCGGGAAGCTCCAGTGGCAGTTCGGGAAGAACATCAACGACTTCACGCTGAGCTACACCGACCCGGCCATCCGCGAGAGCCGCATCTCCGGCACGGTGTCGCTATTCGACAGCCGGGCCCGGTACACCATCGGCGATCTGGGCCGCCGGAAGCAGACCGGCGGCAGCGTGCAGCTCGGGTTCCCGTTCCTGGGCTCGCGCTACACCCGGTTCTTCACCTCGTATTCCTATCAGCGGGTGCGCTACACCGAAGGCTCGGCCGATCTCCGGGCCCGGTTCAGCTGCAGCGCGTGCAGCCGGTCCACCATCGGCGCCAGCATCCTGCGTGACACCCGGATCGGCCTTCCGTTCGCCACCGGGGGCTCGTTCACCAACGTGAGCGGCGAGCTCAACGGCGGCTTCCTGGGCGGCACCGGCGATTACCGCAAAGTGGACCTCGAGGGCCGCTGGTACGCCCCGTTGGGCACCATGGGCGGGGGCGGGCAGCTCGGCGCCGGGGTCCAGTTCGTGCTGGGCCTCACGGCCAAGTCGGGGTTCATCTTCGGCGACGCGGGGCCATTCTTCACCGAGCTGTATTCGCTGGGCGGAGTGCAATACGGGATTCCGCTCCGCGGCTACGACGAGTTTTCCATCACGCCGAACGGGTTCGACCCGTCGGCCAGCGGCAACCAGGCCAGTCCCGATGCGTTCGGCAAGTCGTACGCCGCCTTCACCATCGAGGCCGGGGCACGGGTGAGCCAGTCGCTGTACGTGGATGGCTTCTTCGACGCCGGCAACGTCTATCGCAGCGCGCGCCAGTGGGATCCCACCCGGCTGTTCCGCGGGGCCGGCTTCGGCGCCGCGGTCATCTCACCACTCGGGCCCATCGGGATCGATCTGGGCTATGGCTTCGACAAGACGGATGGGCAGGGCCGCCCCAAGCCGGGATGGCAGCTGCACTTCAAGCTGGGCAACTTCTTCTAGTCGGTCACCTTTCATCGGGAGCAACGCATGAAGCTGTCCCTCGTGGGAACCTGGGCCGCCCTTCTCACCCTGGTCTGCGCGCCCGTCTCGGCGCAGCAGGGCGGGGCGGCGAAGCTCGCCTACGTGAACACCCAGGCCATCCTGAAGTCCACGCCCGGGTACGCGCAGGCCGAGTCCACGTTCACCAAGGAGCTCCAGACCTATCGCGGCGAGGTCCAGAAGCTCCAGGCCAGCCTGGATTCATCGGCCTCCGATTTCGAGCAGCAGAGCGTGATGCTGAGCCCGACCCAGCGGGCGGCCAAGCGGAAGGATCTCGAGGGCAAGCAGCAGCAGCTCGAGCAGCGAACCCAGGAGCTGCAGCAGAAGGCGGCCAGCCGGGAGCGCGAGCTGCTCGACCCCATCCAGTCCAAGGTCAACAGCGTCATCGAAGGCCTGCGGGCCTCCGGCAACTACGCCATGATCTTCGACGTGAGCGCGCCCAACAGCGGGATCGTCACCGCCGACAAATCGCTGGACCTCACGGACAAGGTCATCCAGCAGCTCAAGTCGGGTACCTAGCTCGTGACGCCCGCGGGTCTCACCGCGCAGGCGGTCGCCGACCTGGTCGGCGGCCGCCTGCTTGGCGATGGGGCCGTGGTGCTGCACCGCGTCCGGGCCCTCGACAGCGCGGGGCCCGATGCGATCTCGCTCGCCGTCTCCAGCAAGTACGCCGAGCAGCTGCGGGCCTGCCGGGCCGGCGTGGTGCTGGTGCCGGCCGAGCTGGCGGACGTCGCCGAGGGGCCGGTGACCCGCATCGTGGTGCCGGACCCCTACGCGGCCATGGTGCGGGTGATGGGCGCCCTGTTCCCGCCGGCCGCCAGCGGTCCCGGGATCGATGCCACCGCGCGCCTCGGCTCGGGCGTGCGACTGGGCCGGGACGTGAGCATCGGGCCGTACGTCGTGGTGGGGCGGAACGTCGTCCTGGGCGATCGGTGCGTGCTGGCCGAGGGCGTGTCGCTGGGCGACGACGTGACGGTGGGCGAGGACACCGCCATCGGCCCCCGCGCCGTGCTCTACCGCGAGACCAGGGTGGGATGCCGGGTGGTCATCAAGGCCGGCGCGGTGCTGGGCGGGCCGGGGTTCGGGTACCTGCCCGACGCCACCGGCCACCATCGCATTCCCCACGTCGGCGGGTGCGTCATCGAAGACGAAGTCGAGATCGGCTCCAATACCTGTGTCGACCGGGGCAGCATGAGCGATACCGTGATCGGGCGGGGCACCAAACTCGACAACCTGGTGCATATCGGGCACAACGTGCGGCTCGGCGAGCGCTGCCTGGCGATGGCCGGCGTCGGCATCGCCGGCAGCACGCGCATCGGCAACGACGTGATCCTCGCGGGCCATGTCGGGGTGACCGACCACCTGGTGATCGGCGACGGCGCGCGCATCGCGGCCAAGAGCGCGGTGTTCGGCGACGTGCCGGCCGGCGCATCCTTCAGCGGCCATCCGGCCCGTCCCCATCGCCAGTTCCTCCGGGCCCAGGCGGCGCTTTACCGGGTGGCGCCGATCATCACCGAACTCGAGCGGGTGGCCCGCGAGGCAGACCGTGACCGGTAGGCGCACGCTGGCGGCGCCGGCCGAAGTGCGGGGCGTGGGCCTCCACACCGGGCGTGAGGCGACCGCGCGCTGTGTCGCCGCGCCTCCCGGCCAGGGCATCGTGTTCCGCCGGGTGGACCTGCCCGGCAGCCCCGCCATTCCGGCCCGGGTGACCGAGGTGCAGTCCACCGAGCGCCGCACCGCGCTGGGCGACGGCGAGGCCTCGGTCCAGACCGTGGAGCACCTGCTGGCCGCCGCCGCGGCGCTCGAGCTCGACGACCTCACCGTGGAACTCGATGGCCCGGAGCCACCCATCGGCGACGGCTCGTTCGCGCCGTTCCTGACCGCGCTCACCGCCGCCGGGGTCGAGACCACGGCCGGGCAGCCGACGGTGTATCGGGTCACCACGCCGTTCCAGCTTGCCGAGGGCGACTCGACCTACGTGGTGGCTCCCGCGCGGACGCTCCGCCTCACCACGACCATCGAGTGGCCCCATCCGCTGATCGGCCGGCAGAGCGGCGCCTACGACATCACGGCCGACGAGTTCCGCCGTGAGCTGGCGGCGGCGCGCACCTTCGGGTTCCTTCATGAGGCGGAAGCGCTCCGGGCCCGCGGGCTGGCGCTGGGCGCGGCGCTCGAGTCCACCCTGGTGCTCTCGGACCAGGGCCTGGTGGGCGACGCCGAGCTCCGCTGGCCGGACGAGTTCGTTCGCCACAAGACCGCCGACATCCTGGGCGACCTCGCGCTGGTGGGCGGGCGAATCCAGGCCCACGTGATCGCGACCAAGCCAAGCCATCAGGGCAATATCGCGCTGGCCCGCTGGCTCACCCGCACCGCCCAGCGCGACGGAGGCGTGGCGATGGACATCGGCCGGATCCTCGACGTGATCCCCCACCGGTACCCTTTCCTGCTGGTGGACCGCATCCTCGAGGTCGAGGGCACCAAGCGGATCGTCGGGATCAAGAACGTCACCATCAACGAGCCGTTCTTCCAGGGCCACTTCCCGGGCCATCCGATCATGCCCGGCGTGCTCATCATCGAGGCCATGGCCCAGGTGGGCGGCATGCTGCTCCTGGGCACGATCGAGGACCCCGACCAGAAGGTGGTCTACTTCATGTCGCTCGACAACGTGAAGTTCCGCCGGCCGGTGCTCCCGGGCGACCAGCTCCGCTGCGAGCTGGAGATGCTCCAGAACCGGGGCCGCACCTGCCGCATGAAGGGCATCGCCTATGTGGACGGGAACATCGTGGCCGAAGCGGAGATGATGGCGCGCGTGGTGGATCGGTGAGCAGCCAGATCCACCCGACGGCCATCGTCGACCCCTCCGCCCGGCTCGGGACGGGGGTCGAGATCGGGCCATGGGTGATGGTGGGACCGCAGGTCACCATCGGCGACCGCTGCCGGCTGGGCCCGCGGTCGCGTCTGGTGCGGAACGTCATCCTCGCCGAGGACGTGAGCGTGGGCGACGGCTCGATCCTGGGCGGCGATCCCCAGGACCTCAAGTTCAAGGGCGAGGAGACCTGGGTGGAGATCGGCGCCGGCACGATCATCCGCGAGTACTCCACCATCAACCGCGGCACCTCCCACAGCTTCCGCACTACCGTCGGCTCGCGCTGCTTCATCATGACCTACGTCCACCTGGCCCACGACTGCCACGTGGGCGACGAGGTGACCATCGCCAACGGCACCCAGTGCGCGGGGCACGTGACCATCCACGACCGCGCGGTGCTGAGCGGGCTCAACGCGGTGCACCAGTTCGTCACCATCGGCACCTTCGCCTTCGTGGGCGGCGGATCGCGGGTGAGCCAGGACGTTCCTCCCTACGTCAAGGCGGTGGGCAACCCGATGGAGCTCTACGGACTCAACTCGATCGGACTCCAGCGCGCCGGCTTCTCCGGCGAGACCATCTCGGCGCTCAAGCGGGCCTACCGGCTGTTCTTCAACTCCGAGCTCAACCTGTCGCAGGCCATCGAGCGGGCCCGGAGCGACCTGCCCACCTCGCCCGAGGTCGACCGGTTCCTGGCCTTCGTCGAGAGCTCCGAGCGGGGCGTGCCGGCGTGAGCGCGCCGCTTCCGATCGGCGTGGTGGGCGTCGGCGCGCTGGGGCGGCACCACGCGCGCCACCTGGCTGAGCTGCCCGAGGCCCGACTGGTCGGGGTATTCGACATCGACCCCGAGCGCGCCCGTGCCGTGGCCGACGAGCTGGGTACGACGGCCTTTCCGGATTTCGACGCGCTGCTCGCCAAGGTCGAGGCGGTGACGGTGGCGGTGCCGACCCAGGCCCATCACGCGGTGGGCACCCGGGCGCTGGGCCGCGGCGTGCCGGTCCTGATGGAGAAGCCGCTCGCGGCCACCGTGGCGGAGGCGGATCAGCTCATCGCGGCCGCGGCGCGAGGCGGTCTGCAGCTTCAGGTGGGGCACATCGAGCGCTACAACCGCGCGCTCCGCGCGGCCGAGGCCTACCTCGACGGCCCGCGCTACATCGAGAGCCAGCGGCTGGCGCCGTTTCAGCCCCGGGGCACCGATGTCGCGGTCGTGCTCGACCTCATGATTCACGATCTCGACCTGGTGCTGCACCTGACCGGCGGCGCCGAGGCCACCGAGGTCCGCGGCTCGGGGCTCTCGCTCTTGAGCTCTCACCTCGATCTCGCCAACGCCCGGGTCGAGTTCGCCAACGGCGCGGTCGCGCTGGCCACCGCCAGCCGGGTCTCGCGCGAGCGGGTGCGGCGGCTCCGCGTGTTCCAGCCCAACGGATATCTCTCGCTCGACCTGGCCAGCGGAGCCGGTGAGTTCATGCGGGTGCGAAGCGACTGGCGGCCCGGCACGGGCAACGCCCTCACCGACGTGGTCGAGCGCATCGTGCTCGAGGCACCCGAGGCGGACGCGCTCCAGCTCGAGCTTCGGAGCTTCGTCCACGCGGTGCGGGGCCAGCGCGAGGTGGTGGTGAGCGGCGAGGAAGGCCGCGCCGCCCTGGCCCTCGCGCTGCGGGTAGCGGCCGCGGTGCGGACCTCGCCGCTCGCCGTTCCCGCGGCCGGATGATCGCCCGGCGGCCTCCGCGCATCTTCGTCTCCGCCGGCGAGCCCTCGGGCGACCTTCACGCCGCCGGCGTCGTCCGCGCCTTGCGCGACCGTTATCCCGACGCCGTGATCGAAGCGCTGGGCGGACCGCAGATGGAGGCGGCGGGCGCCACCATCCGCTACCCGATGGAAGGGCTGGCCGCGTTCGGCCTGGTGGAAGTCGTCACCAAGCTGGGCGCGCACCTCAGGCTCCTGCGGGCGCTCAAGGCCGATTTCCAGGCCGGCCGCTACGACCTGGTCATCCTGGTGGACTACCCCGGGTTCCACGTCCGGGTCGCCGAGGCCGCCCGGGCGGCCGGCCCCAAGGTGCTGTACTACATTGCGCCCCAGCTCTGGGCCTGGCGTCCGGGACGGGCGCGGCGGCTCGCCTCGGCGGTGGACCGCCTGGCGGTGGTGCTGCCCTTCGAGCAGCGCTTCTTCGGCGAGCTCGGCCTGCGGAGCGAGTACGTGGGGCACCCCCTGGTCGACCGGGAGGGCTGGCCCACGCGCGCCGAGGCGCGGGTCCGACTGGGTCTGCCGTCCGACGCACGCGTCCTGGGCCTGTTCCCGGGCAGCCGCAGCCAGGAGGTGCGGCGGCTCTGGGTCCCGTTCCGGGATGCCGCTCGGCGAATGCTGGGCGAAGGGCGCTGCGACCGCGTGATCGTGGCCGGCACGCCCGGTGGCGATTATCCCGACCCGGGCCCGCTCGAGATCTCGATGGGCGATCCGCTGCCGGTGTTCGCCGCCGCCGACGCGGCCCTGGCGAAGTCGGGCACCACCACGCTCGAGGCGGCGCTGGCCGGGGTGCCGATGGTGGTCGCCTACAAGGTGCACCAGCTCACCTGGCTCATGTTTCAGCGGCTCCGCACGGTGCGCTGGGTCAGCCTGGTGAACCTGGTCGCGGAGCGCGAGGTGGTGCCCGAGATGCTGCAGGACCGGGCCGAGGCGGGGCCGCTGGCCGATGCGCTCAGGCCGCTGCTCGATCCTGGCGACCCGCGCACCGTGGCGCAGCGGGAAGGCTTGGCCCTGGTGCGCGAGCGCCTCGGTGCGCCCGGCGCCACCACCCGCGTGGTGGCGCTGGCCGACGAGCTGCTCGGCGCGTGAAGCTCCGGGTTCCGCCGTCCGCGGCGCGGGTGGTCGCGGGCCCCGCGCTCAAGCTGCTGGCGGCTTCGTGGCGCATCCGCACGATCGACGAGGAGCGCTGGCGGCCCCTCTACGAGGCGCGGCGGCCGCACGTCTTCCTGCTGTGGCACGAGGTGCTGCTGCCGCTCCTGTGGCAGCACCGGGGTCAGTCGATCGCAATCGTGGTGAGCGAGGCGCGCGACGGGCAGTATCTCACCGATTTCGCCGCCTCGCTTGGTTATCGGGCGGTCCGGGGCTCGAGCACCCGCGGGGCGGCACGGGCGCTGCTCGGGGCAGTGCGCGAGCTCCAGGCCGGCTACGCCGTCGCCTTTACGCCCGACGGACCGCGCGGCCCGCGGCGCGAGCTCAAGCCCGGCGTCGTCGCGGCGGCGCAGCGGGGCGGCGCGGTCATCGTGCCGCTCCATGCGGAGGCCGACCGCGCGTGGCGGTTAAATTCGTGGGACCGCTTCGTGATCCCCAAGGCCGGCGCCCGGGTGCGCATCGTGTACGGCCGCCCGTTCGAGGTCGCCGCGGGCGACGAGGGGTTGGCGGCGGGACTCGAGCAGGCGGAGGCGCGATTGCGGGAGATCGCCGGGACCGAAGCGTGAGACAGCGATGAGCCGCCGAGGCGATACCCATCGCGTGATGCGCTGGCTGTGGACCAGCCGGCGCCCCGACGCGCGGCTGGCGCGACTGGCGCTGCTCCCCGCGTCCGGGCTCTGGCGGCTCGCGATGGACACCCGGCGGCTGGCGTATCGTCGGGGCTGGCTGGCCACCCGGGACCTGCCGCTGCCCTCCGTCGCCGTGGGCAACCTCACCGTCGGCGGCTCGGGCAAGACGCCGATCGCGACCTGGATCGCGCGTCACTACGTGAGCCGCGGCGTGCGGCCGGGGATCCTGCTGCGCGGGTACGGCAACGACGAGACCCTGGTACATCAGCATTCGGTGCCCGACGCCGTGGTCGTGGCCGATCCCGACCGCGTGGCCGGCGCGGAGCGGGCCCTCGCCAATGGCGCGCAGGTGCTGGTGCTGGACGATGCGTACCAGCGGCTCGACGTCCATCGCGACCTGAACGTGCTGGTGATGAGCGCGGAGACCACGCGCGCGGTCCGCTGGCCGTTGCCAGCCGGCCCCTGGCGCGAGGGGTGGGATGCGCTCGATCGAGCCGACGCGGTGATCGTGACCCGAAAGCGCGCCACGCCCGAGGCCGCCCAGACGCTCGCCCGCCAGGTCGAGGGCCGGGTGCGCGGCCCGATTGCCGTAGCGCACCTGGGCCTGGGCACCCTGGAAGGGCTGGTGAGTGGCACCCGCCGGCCCGCGAGCACGCTGGCGGGCAAGCGGGTGGTGGCGGCCTCGGGCATTGCCGATCCCGACGCCTTCGTGGCCCAGACCAAGGCCACCGGCGCCGCGGTCCAGGTGGCCACCTGGAAGGACCATCACGACTATCGCGACGAGGACGTCGCCTGGCTGGCCCACGCGGCGCGCCGCGCGGACCATGTCGTCATCACCCAGAAGGACGCGGTCAAGCTGCGCGACCGCTGGCCCGCGGCCGTACCCGAGCCGCTGGTAGCCCTGCTCGACCTCAGCTGGGAGGAGGGCGGCGACGCCATCGCCGCCGTGCTGGACGCCGTCGTCACTCCGGTGGATCGCCTGTAAACTCGAACTGGGAGCAACCCGGACTATCTATGAGCACCACCAGCCGCCCCTCGCTTCTCATCCGCCCGGAGAAGGACACCTTCCTCAACGAGGAGAACCCGTTCGAGGCCATGATGTCCCGCTTCGACTATGCGGCCGAGCGCCTGAGCCTGGACCCCGGGCTCTACAAGGTGCTGCGGAGCCCCGAGAAGCAGATCATCGTGAGCGTGCCGATTCACCGGGACTCCGGCGAGGTCGAGGTGTTCACCGGCTACCGGGTGCTCTATAACACCAGCCGCGGCCCGGCCAAGGGCGGCATCCGGTTCGACCTGCAGGTGACGCTCGACGAGGTCAAGGCGCTGGCGGCGTGGATGACCTGGAAGTGTGCGGTGGTCAACATCCCATTCGGCGGCGCCAAGGGCGGCGTGGTGTGCGACCCGCCCAACCTCTCCCTCGCCGAGCTCGAGCGCATCACCCGCCGCTACACCTCCGCCATCATCGAAACGCTGGGACCCGATTCCGACGTGCCCGCGCCGGACGTGAACACCAACGAGCGCATGATGGCGTGGATCATGGACACCTACTCCATGCACAAGCGCCACACCGTCACCGCCGTCGTGACCGGCAAGCCGGTCGAGATGGGCGGCTCGCTGGGCCGGCGCGAGGCGACGGGACGCGGCTGCATGCTGGTGACCCGCGAGGCGCTCAAGCGGCTGGGCATGCCCATCAGGGGCACCAAGGTGGCGGTGCAGGGATTCGGCAACGTGGGCTCCATCGCCGCGCAGCTCATGGAGGACCTCGGCCTCACGGTGGTGGCGGTGAGCGACAAGTCGGGCGGGATCTACAACCCGAACGGGCTGCGCATCCGCGAGCTCCAGCAGCACGTGAAGCAGCACCGCTATCTGAGCGACTACAAGGAAGCCGACCACATCGCCAACGAGCAGGTGCTGACGCTCGATTGCGACGTGCTGGTGCCGGCCGCGCTCGAGAACGTGATCACCAGCAAGAACGCCCGCGACGTGAAGGCGCGCATCATCTGCGAGGGGGCCAACGGCCCGACCACGGCGAACGCGGATCGCATTCTCGAAGAGAAGGGCGTCTTCATCATTCCGGACATCCTCGCCAACGCCGGCGGCGTGACGGTCAGTTACTTCGAGTGGGTGCAGGATCGGGGCGGCTACTTCTGGGACGAGGAAACCGTGAACCAGCGGCTCGAGCGGATCATGGTCCAGTCGTTCGACGAGGTGGCGGCGATGGCGGCCAAGCACTCGGTCAACACCCGGGTCGGCGCGTACATGCAGGCCATCGAGCGGGTGGCGGCCGTGCACCGGCTGCGGGGCATGTACGCGTGAAGCTGCGCTCCATCGCTGGAGAGCGGCTGTCCGCCCCGGGTCGTCGAGCCGAGCAGCTCGACCCCCCGCCGGCGCGGTGACGGCCGCCGGTGGAGCTCGTCCTGCTGGCCGTGGGCAAGCTGCGCCCGAGCTATCGGGAGGCCTGCGACGACTACCTGCGCCGGCTGGGGCGGTACGCCAAGGCGCGGGAGATCGAGGTCCGCGAAGCGAGCCGCGCGCCGACGGTGTCCGCCCAACGGGCCGAAGAGGGCCAGCGGCTCCTGGCCCGGCGGCCGGCGGGCTCACGGCTGGTGGCGCTGGCGCGCCAGGGCACGGCGTGGAGCAGCGAGGAGCTGGCTCGGCAGGTGGCACGCTGGCAGCGCGAGGCCCGGCCCGTCGCGCTGGCGATCGGTGGGTCGCACGGCCTCTCCCCGGAGCTGCTGGCGTCCGCGGAGCGGTGGAGCCTCGGGCCGCTCACGCTGCCGCACGAGCTCGCCCGGGTGGTGGTGCTCGAGCAGCTCTATCGCGCGTTCACCATCCTCCGCGGGGAGCCGTACCACAAGGGCGGCGGTGACCGGGGATGACCGAATGGTTCGAAGAGTGGTTCGGTGAGGAATACCTGCAGCTCTACCCCCATCGCGATGCGGCCGAGGCCGAGCGGGCCGTCGAGCTCATCGCGGAGCGAGTGGGGCTGGAAGCCGGCTGGCGCGTGCTGGACGTGGCGTGCGGCGCCGGACGGCACGCCCGCGCGTTCGAGGACGCGCGGGCCCGCTGCGTGGGCCTCGATCTCTCCGCCGCCCTGCTGCGCGTGGCCCGCACCGTGACCACGGCCCCGCTGGTGCGGGCCGACATGCGCGCGCTGCCGATTCGTCCTCGCTCGATGGACCTCACCGTGAACCTGTTCACCAGCTTCGGCTACTTCGAGCAGGACGCGGAGCACGCCGGCGCGCTGCGCGAGATGGTCTCCACGGTGCGGCGCGGCGGGTGGTTCGTGATCGACTTCCTCAACGCCCGCTCGGTGCGAGCCCGCCTGGTTCCCCACGAGATCCAGCGGCTGGGCGGCGTCGAGGCGCAGGTGGAGCGCTCGGTGTCGCCCGATGGGCGGTTCGTCTGCAAACAGATCCGGACCGCCACCGGGCGGCAGTTCACCGAGCGGGTGCGGCTGTTCGGCGCGAGCGAGATCGAGGCCATGCTGGCCGCGGCCGGCGTGACCGTCCGCGAGCGCTACGGGGACTACGACGCCTCGCCGCTCCTGCCGCACTCTCCCCGCACCATCCTGTTCGGGCAGGCCGGATGAGCCTCCGGTTCGTCGCCACGCCACTCGAGCACCCGCTCGAGGCCCCCGTTCCGCGCCCCGGCGCGATGGATCCCGGGCTGGCGGAGGCCTTCGTCGCGTCTCCCACCCGCGACGCGCAACTCGAGCGGCTCCGCCACCCCGATGCGCTGGCGGTGACCACCGGCCAGCAGCCGGGCCTCTTCACCGGCCCGCTGTACACCGTCCACAAGGCGCTGAGCGCCGCCGCCCTGGCGCGCCGGCTCGAGGCCCGCTGGTCGCGGCCGGTGGTGCCGGTGTTCTGGCTGGCCGGCGACGATCACGACTTCGCCGAGGCCGGCACGGCGTCCTGGCTGGCGGCCGACGGATCGCTGGCATCGGCCTCGCTGCCGCCCAGGCCGCCCGACGCGCCGCTCACGCCGATGTACCGGCTGCCGCTGGGCGAAGGCGTCCAGCCGGCCCTGGAGGCGCTCGCGGCGGGGCTGCCCGCGTCGGAGTTTCGCGACGCGACCCTCGCCTGGCTCGGCCGCCACTATCGGCCCGAGGCCACTGTCGCCGGGAGCTACGCCGGCGCAATGGCGGAGCTGCTGGGGCCGCTGGGCATTCTGTGCTTCGACAGCACCCATCCCGTGGCCAAGCGGGCCATCGCGCCGCATCTGCTCTCCGCGCTCCGTGCGGCCCGCGCGCTCGACGAGGATCTCGATCGCTTCGCCGAGGCCCAGGGCGCGACCGCGCGGATCTCGGGCATCACGGTAGGCGGTGGCGCCGCGCTGGTGATGCTCGAGGCATCCCTCGGCCGCGACCGCCTGGTGCAGGACGGCGACGTTTTCATGACCCGCCGGAGCCGGGAGCGGTTCGACCTCGCCGCGCTCGAGCGCATCGCCGCCCAGGAGCCCAGCCGGCTCTCGCCCAACGTGCTGCTCCGGCCGGTCGTGGAGAGCGCGATCCTGCCGACGGTGGCGTACCTGGGTGGCCCGGGGGAGCTCCGCTATCTCGCCATGACGCCGCCGATCTATCAGCGGCTCGACGTGGTCCGCCAGCGTCCGCTGCCCCGGTGGTCGGGTGTCATCGTGGAGCCCCGGGTCGATCGCGTGCTGGAGAAGTTCGGGCTCGAGCTGGCCGACCTGTTCGGGCCGCCTGGGGCGGTCGAGGCGCGCCTGGTACGCTCGCAGCTCCCCGCCGACGTGCTCCAGGCACTCGAGCGCCTGCGCGCCGGTATCGAGGAAGGGTACGGGATCCTCGAGCGCGCCGCCGGAGAGGTGGATCCCACGCTGGTCCGGCCCACCCAGTCGGTCCGCCAGCAGGCCCTGACCGGAACCCAGGATATCGAGAAGAAGCTGGTCCAGCACCTCAAGCGCCGGCAGGAGACCGAGCTGAGTCAGCTGGCCCGCGCGCGGACCGCCGTCCTGCCGGGCGGGAAGCCCCAGGAGCGCGTGCTTACGGTGGCGCCTTTTCTCGCGCGCTACGGCACCGGTCTCCTGGGCGAGCTCACCGACGCCTTCGAGCAGTGGTATCGCGGTGCCCTTGAAGGGCCGTCGGGACCGGCATAGACTCGACGTATGTCGGTGATCGCGCTGTTCCTCCTGGTAGCGCTCCTCATTCCAATCCTGGGAATCGTGGTGGACTCGCCCATCGGGCGCGCGCTGGCGCGGCGCCTGGAAGGGCCGCAGACGACACCGCCGGACGTGGCGGCGCTGGCCAAGCGGGTCGAGCTGCTCGAGGCCGAAGTGGACGACCTCAACCGGAGCCTGCAAACCCTGCAGGACGAAAACACCTTCCTGCAGCGGCTGCTGGCCGATCCGTCGCGCTCCACCCTCCCACCGCCGTCCGCTTCCTGAGCCCCGCGGCGCGCCGCACGTCCCGACCAGCGGTGATGGTGGCGGCCGGGATCCTGCTGAGCCGGCTCGTCGGTCTCATCCGCAATCGCGTGTTCGCCCACTACTTCGGCACCTCCGACGCGGCGGACGCGTTCAACGCCGCGTTCCGGATTCCCAACTTCCTCCAGAACCTGTTCGGCGAGGGCGTGCTGTCGGCGTCCTTCATACCCGTGTACGCGGGGCTCCGGGCCCGAGGCGAGGACCAGGAAGCCGAGCGGGTGGCCGGCGCCGTGGCGGCACTGCTCGGGCTGGTCACCGCGGTGCTGGTGGTGCTGGGCATCCTGCTCACGCCGTGGCTCATCGCGATCATCGCCCCGGGGTTCGAGGGCGCCAAGCGCGACGCCACCATCCGGCTGGTGCGCATCCTGTTTCCAGGCGCCGGGCTGCTGGTGCTGTCGGCCTGGTGTCTCGGCGTGCTCAACAGCCACCGGCGGTTCTTCCTCAGCTACGCGGCACCGGTGCTGTGGAACCTGGCGATCATCGTGAGCTTGATCGCGTTCGGAGCCGCCAGGGCGGGGTATCCCCTGGCGGAGATGGCCGCCTGGGGATCGGTGGTCGGGAGCCTGCTCCAGCTCGGCATCCAGCTGCCTACTGTCGCTCGGTTGCTCGAAGGACTGCGCCCTCGCCTGGCGCGCGGTTCGGCGCAGGTGGCGCTGGTGCTCAGGAACTTCGGACCGGTGTTCGTGGGGCGGGGGGTGGTGCAGATCAGCGCCTATGTCGATACCGTGCTGGCGAGCCTTCTGCCCACCGGCGCCGTGGCCGGGCTCTCGTACGCGCAGGTGATCTACACGCTCCCGGTGAGCCTGTTCGGCATGTCGGTGTCCGCGGCCGAGCTCCCCGCCATGGCCAGCACCGTGGGCACCGAGGCCGAGCGCGCGGCGCAGCTCCGGGCTCGGCTGAGTGACGGGCTCCGTCAGATCGCCTTCCTGGTGGTGCCCTCCGCGGTGGCGTTCCTCGCGCTGGGCGACGTGGTGGCCGGCGCGGTGTACCAGTCGGGCGCCTTCACCCGCGCCATGACCGTGTACGTGTGGGGAATCCTGGCGGGATCGGCGGTCGGCCTCCTGGCCTCGACCATGGGGCGGCTCTATTCGTCGGCGTTCTACGCCATGCACGACACCCGGACCCCGCTCCGGTTTGCCGTGCTCCGCGTGGCCCTCACCATCGGCTTGGGCTACCTTTGCGCCTTGCCGCTCCCGCGCGCCCTCGGCGTCGACCCGCGCTGGGGCGCGGCCGGTCTCACCGCCTCCGCGGGGTTGGCCGGCTGGATCGAGTTCCTGCTCCTTCGCCGCGCGCTCAACGCCCGCATCGGCGTGACCGGGCTGGCCGCCGGGCTGGTGACTCGGCTCTGGGGCGCGGGGCTCGTGGCCGCCGTCCTCGCCTGGGGCGTGCGGCTCGCGCTGCCAGGCGCGCACCCGATTCTGGCCGCGCTCGTCGTGCTGGCCGTCTACGGAGCGGTGTATTTTTTGGTGACGGACCGGCTCGGGATACCCGAGTCGAAAGCCGTCATGCGCCGTCTTCGCCCCGGGGAACCTCGGCCTGGCGGCGCGGGTTAACCCGCGGCACCGCTCATGACCGCATCCGGCATCTCCGACGCGCTTCAGCGCAAGCTCGACACCCTTCCCGAAGGCCCCGGCGTGTACCTGTGGAAGGACGCCAACGGGGAGGTGCTGTACGTGGGCAAGGCCAAGCGGCTCAAGCAGCGCGTGCGGAGCTACTTCGCCGCCGACTTCGAGAGCAGCCCCCGAAACCTGCTGCTCCGGCGCCTGATCGCGGACGTCGAGACCATCGTGGTCGCGTCCGAGGCCCAGTCGCTGATTCTCGAGAACAACCTGATCAAGGAGTATCGCCCGCGGTTCAACGTACGGCTCAAGGACGATAAGAGCTATCCGTCCATCGCCGTCACCCTGGGCGACCCGTTCCCCCGCGTCATCGTCACCCGCCGCCGCGACCTTCCGGGCGCGCGCTACTACGGCCCGTACACCGATGTGGCGCAGCTCCGGCGCACGCTGGCCATTATCCGCAGGCTCTACACCGTTCGAAGCTGTGCCGACGACCTGCCCGCCGAGCGTCGCGACCGGCCCTGCCTCGACTATCACATCGGCCGCTGCCAGGCGCCCTGCGTGGGCTGGCAGACCGCGGAAGACTATCGGCGCATGGTGAGCGACGTGGTCGATTTTCTCGAGGGCCGGACGGTGGACGTGCGCCAGAAGGTGCGTGAGGCGATGCTGGCGGCGAGTGAGCGGGAAGATTTCGAGCGCGCCAAGGACATGCGCGACGCGCTTCGCTGGCTCGATCGGCTGGACGAGCCGGTCAGCGTCGAGGTGATGGGCACCGGCGACGCGGACGTGGTCGGGTACGCACGAGACGGTGATGACGCGGTCGGGGTGCTCATGCGGGTGCGCGATGGGCGGGTGGTCGGTCGCGAGCACCGCTTCCTCGAGGGGCTCGAGGAGGAGCAGGACGGCGCGGTGCTGAGCGCGTTCCTGGCTCGCTACTATGTGCCCGCCGAGGGGCGGGTCCGCCGGGTGGTGATCCCGTTCATGCCCGACGACTGGGACGCACTCCGCGAGCTGCTCCCCGAGACCGACTGGACCATCCCGCAGCGCGGCACGGCGTACCGTTGGCTCGACCTGGCCGACACCAACGCCCGCCACCTGCTCGAGAGCCTCCGCATCGAGTCGTTCGAGACCGAGGAGCGCGCCGAGGACCCGGTCTACGCGCTCGGCCGCGACCTGGGCTTGAGCTCGGTGCCGCGCAGCCTGGTCTGCGTCGATATCTCGCACAATCAGGGACGCGACACGGTAGGGTCGCTGGTCTGGTTCGAGGCCGGACGGCCCCGGAAGAGCGAGTATCGCAAGTTCAAGATCCAGGGACTCGGCCAGCAGGACGACTTTGCGGCCATCCACGAGGTCATCACTCGCTATCTCACCCGGCGGCGCGATGAGGCCCTGCCGCTGCCCGACCTCATCGTCATCGACGGGGGAAAAGGCCAGCTCAACGCGGCGCTCGATGCCATGGACAAGGTCGGCTTGGGGCCGATTCCGATGGTGAGCCTGGCCAAACGAGAGGAGGAGGTGTTCGTGCCCGGCAGGTCGGAGAGCCTCAAGCTGCCGCGGCGGAGCCCGTCGCTTCGCCTGCTTCAGCGCGCCCGCGACGAGGCGCATCGGTTCGGGCTGGCCTACAACCGGCAGCGCCGGACCACCCGGACCATCACGTCGGAGCTGCTCAACATCCCGGGTGTCGGGCCCAACCGCCGCCGGCGGCTGCTCGAGCGGTTCGGCAGCCTGGCCGGCGTTCGCTCGGCGTCGGTGGCGGAGCTCGCCACCGTGCCGGGATTCTCCACCCGACTGGCCGAGCGGATTCTCTCGCACCTGAACGACGGCCGATGACCGCGCTTGCCATGCTCCACGGCGCCGACTGGACGCTCGAATGCTCGAGCTGCGGCGCCGTTCGCGGCCCCGAAGGGCTGCCGACGGTGTGCGATCGCTGCGGCATGCCGTGGCTGGTACGCTACCCCTCGCGCACGCCCACCTTGCTCGATCGGGCCGAGCTCAGGCGCCGGCACGGCATGTGGCGCTACCGTCCGTTCCTGCCGCTGCTGCCCGGCGAGGAGCCCATCACGCTCGGCGAGGGCGATACGCCGCTGCTTCAGATCCGTCGCACCGGCCGGCGGCTCGGCGCTCCGGACCTGTGGGTCAAGGACGAGGGCGCCAATCCCACGGGGTCGTTCAAGGCCCGCGGGCTGAGCGCGGCGATCACTCGCGCCGTCGCGGCGGGCGCCGAACGCTTCGTGCTGCCAACGGCGGGGAACGCCGGCATCGCGGCAGCCGCGTACGGCGCCCGCGCCGGGCGGCCGGTGCGCGTCTACGCGCCGCGCACCACTCCGCGCACGATTCTGTCTCAGATCGTCGCCTTCGGCGGCGACCTGGTCCTGCTCGACGGGCATATCGGCGATTGCGGGAAGGCCTCGCGCGCCTATGCCGCCGAGACCGGGGCACTGGACCTTTCCACCTTGCGCGAGCCTTACCGGATCGAAGGCAAGAAGACCCTGGGCCTGGAGCTCGCCATGCAGCTCGGCTGGACCTTGCCTCACGCCATCATCTACCCCACCGGTGGGGGCACCGGCTTGATCGGCATGTGGAAGGCGTTCCAGGAGCTGCTGGCCGCCGGCTGGGTGCAGGGGACGCTCCCGCGGATGTACTCGGTCCAGAGCACCGGCTGCGCTCCCGTCGTGCAAGCGTTCTCCGCTGGTGCCGAGGCCTGTGAGCCCTGGGTCGAGCCCTGGACCGTGGCGAGCGGGCTCCGGGTGCCGGCCCCGTTGGGCGGACGGGTCATGCTCCAGGTGCTCCGGGAAAGTGGAGGCGGCGCCGTCGCGGTGGACGATGCGGCGCTCGAGCGGGAGGCCAGCTTGGCCACTCGGGAGACGGGGGTCGACTTCAGCCCCGAGGGCGGGGCGGCCGTGGCCGCCGTAGCCGCCCTGCTCGACAGCGGGGCGTTGCGGCCCGACGACCGAATCCTCGCCTTTAACACGGGGGCGGGGTGGCTGTACCGCGAGCCGGGGGATTTGCCTCCGGTCTGAGCCTCGGCCATATTTATAAGTCTATGGCTGATGGACGTTTTGCCATTCTCGACCCGGCCGCCGGGATCAGCGGCGACATGCTGCTGGGCGCGCTCGTCGCCGCCGGCGCGCCGGTGGGCTGGCTGGAGGGGCTGCCCGCGCGCCTGGGTGCGGTGGGCGTCACGGTACGGGTCGAAACGGTCGACCGCTGCGGGATTCTGGCAACCAAGGTCCACGTGGTGCTCCCGGATGGCAGCGAGGAGCTTCCCGCGGCCGACCACGCCCACCATCACCATCACGGCGATCATTCCCACGCCCATGCCCATGAGGGCGCTCACCGGCACATCGGCGACCTGATCGGGGCGGTGGAGCGGGCTCCGCTCTCGCCGTGGGTGCGCGAGCGCGCGGTCCGTGCCTTCCGCCTCCTGGGCGAGGCCGAGGGCCGGGTCCATGGAGTGCCGGCGGACCAGGTCGCGCTGCACGAGGTCGGTGCAGTGGATGCCTTGGTGGACGTCGTAGGAGCCATCGAAGGGTTCGAGCGCCTGGGCATCAGCCGCATCTTCAATCGGCCGGTGGCCCTGGGGAGCGGGTGGGTTCACGCCGCGCACGGCGTCATGCCGGTGCCGGCACCGGCCACGGCGCTGCTGCTCGAGGGGCTGGAGATCGCGCCCAACGGGCCGGTCACCGGCGAGGCGGTGACGCCCACCGGCGCGGTGCTGCTTCGGGTACTCTCCGAGGGCC
>JADMIO010970571.1_pt1 | contig 20554 bp, 14 predicted proteins | sample 8958161 | NCBI WGS metagenome assembly JADMIO01 (sample SAMN16585339, study PRJNA669376) | soil metagenome | isolation source: Crop rotation soil | place: USA: Cullars Rotation, Alabama | collected 2011 | reverse complement strand
ACCGAAGCCCTGACCCTGACCCGACACTCCTCTCCCAACTCCCACCCCACGTCGCTCTCTACTCCTCCGCCATCGCCCCGCTGCTCCGTTCTCATTGCGCCCACTGCCATTCAGGCCCCCACCCGGCCGGCGCGCTCTCGGTCGACTCCCACTCCGGCCTCCTCCGCGGCGGCAACACCGCTCCCGCCATCGTCGCGAGCGATCCGACGCACAGCGTCCTCGTGACGCGCATCAGCCTCCCCCTCGACGACGGCGATCACATGCCCCCTGAGGGGGAGAAGCAGCTCAGCGCCGATGACATCGCGCTCGTCACGGCGTGGGTCGAGCACGGCGCGAGCGAGCAGGGCAACGTCGAGACCCGCGCCTTGCCGCCTGCCGCCGTGCGCGCCCTGGCTGCTCGGTCTTCGGGGCCGCACGAGCCAGCACCGTCCGAGGCCGCAGCGACGCCCGCGCTCGCCTCCCTGCCGACCACTCAACGATCCGGTGGCTGCGCCGCCTGCTCGATTCCTGAGCGCAGCACCTCGCCGAGCGCGGGGCCCTGGTTGGCCGGCGTCGTCGGCGCTGCCTTGTTTTTGCGCCGGAATGCGTTGCGCTCAGGCTGAAACGGCGGGCAACCCGCGCCCGCTCGACGCGCGCCTCGTCAATCGGTGGCATGCTGCCCGAAGCTCGGGCTCCCGCCACTTCGCGGGCCCGTGATCAGACGATGTCCGACGAAAGCTTTGCATCCCTCATGAAGCAGGCGGCGAGCCACGGCTCCGCCACCGGCCGGCGCTTGCACGCGGGCGACGTGGTCCGCGTCAAAGTGCTGAAGGTCGCCGGCGACAGCGTGTTCGTCGACGCCGGCACGCCCGGCGACGGCCGCATCTTGCGCTCGGAGCTCCTCGGCGACGATGACCAGCTGCTCGTCGCGGTCGGCGGCACGCTCGACGCGACCGTCGTCGATCCACGCCCCGACGGGCCGCGGTTCAGCGTGTCACGGCGTGCGCTCGCGGAGGAGCAGCGCCGAGCGGCGCGCGCGGACGCGATCGCCAAGATCGTTCCGGGCGCGGAGCTCGAGGGCACCGTGAGCGCGTACAACCGCCACGGCGCGCTCGTGGACCTCGACGGCGTCGAAGGTTTCGTGCACCTCTCGGAGCTCGCCTGGCGCCGGGTCGAGCGCGCCGAGGACGCCGTTCAGCTCGGCGAGCGCGTCCGCGCGCGCGTCATCAGCGTGGAGGACTCCGAGCGCGGGCCGCGCGTGAAGCTGTCGCTCCGGGCGCTGGTGGCCCCCGATCCCGCCGCAGCGCCGGTGCCCGACGAGGTGCTCAAGGCGAAAGTCATCGCGGGCGTCGGCGGTGGGATCACGGTCCAAACCGCCAAGGGCGACGGCTTCGTGCGGCTCGCCGAGCTCGGCCTCCCGCCGGGCGCCGATCACCGCCGTGCGTTTCCGCCGGGCAAAGAGCTCGAGGTCGTGCTGGTGTCGAACGCGGGCGGACGGTTGCGCTTCAGCGCGACGCAGGTCGCGCGCGTCGAGGAGCGCAAGAACTTCCGCGACTACGGCGCGGGCGCGCCGCAAGGGGGCAGCTTCGGCCACCTCGGCGATCTCTTGCGCGAGCGACTCGGCCTCCCACCCGCCGAGCCCGAGCCTCCAGCCGCTCCCGCTCCGGCTGCTGCTGCGCCGGCTCCAGCCGTGGCGGCTCACCCGTCCCCGCCCGCCGCGAACGCGCCCCGCCCGCCCAACCCTCCTGCACCGAACCGCACCGCAAAGCCCCCCACGCGCAACGAGCCCCCGGACGGCGTCATCCGCCGCCGTCGCCCGTAAGAGGAAGGGGCTAGCGCCGCGTGCCGGTCGTGCACGCAGCGCTGAGCTTGAGGCGCTCCGACGACCGCGAGGTCGACGGCCGTACCGTCGTGGGTGCCTCTCGCCGGCGAGCTGGTTCCGGCGCTTTTCCTTTGTGTTTGTTTGCGGGGCCCCGCCCCCGAAAACGGTGCACTTCAGACCTAGGGTGACGCTCAGGCGCGGCGCTCTTGCAGCGCGCGGATGCGGTCTTCGATGGGCGGGTGCGTGCGGAGCAGGCCGATGAGCCCGCCGCCGCTGATCCCGAACGCCGCCATCGCCTTCGGCAGACCGGATTCCTGCGCACCGCCGAGGCGGCGGAGGGCGTTGATCATGCCCTGCGTCCCGGCGAGCTCGGCGCCGCCGCGATCCGCGCGGTACTCGCGGTACCGGCTGAACGCCGCCACGATGAGCGAGGCGAGCAAGCCGAGCACCATCTGCAGGATCATGACGGTGAAGAAGTAGCCGACGCCGCCGCCGCGATCGCGCTCGTCACGGCCGCGCGTGGCGCTGTCGATCAGGCCGCCGATGACGCGCGAGAGGAAGATCACGAAGGTGTTCAGCACGCCCTGCAGCAGCGTGAGCGTGACCATGTCGCCGTTGGCGATGTGGCTCACCTCGTGCCCGAGCACGGCGTCGACCTCCGAGCGGTCCATCGACTGGAGCAGGCCGGTGCTGACCGCGACCAGCGCGCTATTCTTCGTGGCGCCCGTCGCAAACGCGTTCATGTCGGGCGAGTCGTAGATGGCGACCTCGGGCATGCCGATGTCGGCGCGGCTGGCGTGGCGGCGCACCGTTTCGACGAGCCAGGCTTCCGTCTGATTGCGCGGCGATTCGATCACCTGCGCGCCCGTCGTCCACTTGGCGATCCACTTCGAGGCGAGCAGCGAGAAGATCGCGCCGCCGAACCCGAAGAGCGCCGAGTAGATGAGCAACGGGCCGTACGACCCGAGCTGCTCCACGTTGCGAATCACGCCCGTGGCTTGGAGAATCCCCCACACGATGCCGATGGTGAGGGTGATCGCGAGATTCGTCAGAATGAACAGGCTGATGCGCTTGAACACGGGTGAGGTGCCTCCGAGGGGTTCCGTCGACCTACCTATAAGCACGCAGGGTGCCTCTGTCCATTCCCGGGCCCGCTCGGAAACACGAGTATTTCAGCCTACTTACGACCGGGAATGAAAAGACTTTGCGAACGGTTGAACGGGCGTTCGGGGGGCGTTTGCGCGGCGTCTATTCGGGCGCAGGCGGAAGCGCCCAGCTGAGGTCGGTGCTGCGGTCGCTCGCCGCGAGCGTGAGGCGCGAGCCCGCGACGCCAACGGAGAGCTGCGCGAGCGCACTGAATCGCTCTCCCACGTCGTGCGCGCTCCCTTCGTCCGCGAAGTCCACGGACCATACGGCGACGTTGGTAGCGGCCCCCGTCGTGTCGGGGGCACTCTGATAGACGGCGAAGAGATCGCCCCGCCAGGCGAGCGCGGCAGCGCGGGCGTCGTGGGGGGGCCCATGCTCGCTGACCGACAAGAACACCCCCGCCGCGCCGAGCACGTCACTCCCGATGAGCGTCCAGCCGTCCGCGGCGGGAGGCTCGAGCGTGCGCGGCGTGAACTCGTCGAGGACGACGCCCTCGATGCTGGCCATCCAGGCGTGCGTCGTCGCCGGCGGGTTGGCGAAGCGCTCCGTCACTCCTGCGTGCCCGGTTTGGTCCCAGGCGAACGCGGCGAGCCGCGCGCCCCACTCGTACGGGAGCGCGTCCGAGGCGGCGATCAGGGGCGACGCCTGGCCTTGCACCCATTTTTCGGCGGCGTCGACGCGGTTCTGGAACGTACGCTGCCAATCGACGCGCCGTGGGTCGATCCCGAGCATGGGCGCGCGGTAGCGAATCTCGTGAAACCGTGCCTCACCTTCCACCACCGCTTTGAGCGCCAGACGGGCGTCGAACGTCCCCGGGTAGTCGTTGCCCCAGGTGGCGAGGTCGACCTCGCGATCTTGGAGGACGTGGACGAATTCGTGGACGAGAACGTCGCTCGCGGATTCCGCCTCGGTTCCCTCGCCGTGATCGACGATCACGATGTCGTTCTGCTCCCAGCGGTAGAAACCGTCGATGAACTGTAAGGTCGAGTTGACCATCGCGTCCGTCTCGAACGCTCCCGGCGCGACGAGACCGAACATGCCGAAGGCGGTCTCGAACTCCCGCCGGTGCGGCGACGGCTCCTGAGTCGCCGCCTGCTGGCGAAACAGGTCCGCGACCTCGGCCTCCGTCATCACGGACACGGGAGGCAGCGGGGCGGGCGCCTCCTGGCGCAGGCAGGCGGCAATCTGCATCAGACGCTCCTGACAGCTCGCCGCACGGATGTCGCAGGGCGCCGTGTCGAAGGCTTCGCAGCCGGGAATGCGGTAGTGCGGCGGAGCTCCCAGCGGGGTTTCGTCGCTGCTGCCGCAACCGGCGAGCGCGAAGGCAACCAGGGCGAGAGCGAGGTAGCGCCTCATGACGCGCCGAACACGTTGGCGAGGCAGCGGTCCAGAGCTTCGCAATCCGGACTCCTCATACAGCCCCTCACTTGGGCGAGTATCGCGTCGGACCACATGCGAAGGTCCCATTCACAGTCGGCTTGCGAATACAACGAGCCGCACTCGAACCAGCCCTCGACGTACGACGCGCAAGTGCTCCGTACCTGCTCCGTCACCGGCACGAGCTTCTTCGAGCTTTGCCAGCAGTCCTGGAAGAAGTCGTCGAAGCCGGTCTCGTCCGAGAGGGACCCGCAGTCGATGCTCGCCACGCAGTCGCCGAGGTGCTTGGCCCCTTCGATGCTGAAATCATCGGCGCTCGAGCTCGAGGGGCAAGCCGTCGCGCACGAGTTGCTACTCGGCCAACAGCGATCGGCCGCGCGACAGAGGCCCGAGCAGAAAGCTTCGGTCGGGGTCTGGCTGGTCTCGTCGGCGCTGCACGACACCGCTCCTGCGAGCGCGGTGAGCCAGGCGAGCGCGATGAGGGGTGTGACCTTCGGGTTCCGCATCTCCCCCGAACGCCCCGCTCAGGCGCGCACGCCCCCGAAGGTGAACGCCCGCCCCCGCCTCGGAAACACGACCTTGCGCGCGACGAGGTCATCGACCGTGTCGCGCAGCGTTTCGCCGGGATCGCGCGGGCTCCACCCGAGCTCACGCTCGGCTTTGCTCGCGTCGCAGTACCAAAAGTATTGACCCATCTCGAGGCTCTCCTCCGAAACGGGAGGCTGGCCGCCGATGGCACGCACCGCCTTCGAGAAAGCGCGTCCGATGCCGAGCGCGAGGGGTCGCGACGCCGGAAGCTTGAAGAGCGGCGCCTTGACACCGCTGATGCGCTCGAGCCGCTGGAAGAAGGCTTCGACCGTCAGGTTCTGCGCATTCAGGATGTAGCGCTCGCCCGCTCGACCACGCTCGGCCGCGAGCACCATGCCGAGCGCGGCATCGCGCACGTCCACGAACGCGATGCCACCGGCGGGCGTGGCGGGAATGACGCCCTCGAGGTAGCGGCGCACGTCGCCGGTCGACGACTCGCGCACGTCACCCGGACCGAGGAGCAGGCTCGGATTGACGACGACGACCTCGAAGTCGGGGGACGCGTTCGCCTCGAGAGCCTCGCGCTCGGCGTAGAGCTTGGTGCGGTAGTATGGCCAGGCCGCGATCAGCTCGAGCGGCGCGCGGCACCCCTCGTCGGCGATGCGCTGCCGGTCGGTGCCGACGGCCAAGGTGCCGCTCGTGCTGGCGAGGACGACGCGGCGCACGCCCGCCGCGCGGAGCCCGGCGAGGGCGCTCTTCGTGCCCTGCACGTGCAGGCGGTAGAGTTCCTCGGACTCGTCGCGGTCGCGCGTCACCTTGCCCGTGCAGAGGAACGCGACGTCGCAGCCGCGGGCGCTCTCGCGCACGGCGTCGGCATCGAGCACGTCCACGGCGCGGGCCTTGCCGCTGCCGCCGCTCTTGGAGACGGGGACGACCTCGTCGCCGCTCGCCTCGAGCGCTTGCACCACCTGCGACCCGAGGAAGCCCGTGGCGCCGCCGACCCAGGCGGTACGCCTGGCGCGGGGCGCGCCGTTGCCCGCCGCATGACCGTGACCGTTTTGCGTGCTCATTCGCCTTCAGCCGGGCTCGCCCGCTCGAGGAGCCGGAACGTCTTCTGGAACTCGAGGAGGAGCCCCACGTTGTTCGTCTTGACGGCGCCGGACATGAACTCGGCCGGCGACGGCACGTAGGCCTCGCGCACGATGCGCGCGAAAAGATCGGGCGAGGTCTTCAGCACGCAGTCGGCCGCGGCGACGTGCTTGCCTTCCTTCACCTCGCAGCCTTCCTTCGAGACGAGCAGGGTGAAGCGGTCGTCGCCGAGGGAGAAGTAATAGCTCGTCGGGCGCTCGACGGCGCCGGGGGCGAAGCGACGCTCGAGCTCCTGGAAGACGGCGTGGAGCGTGGGCGGAGGCGGCGGCTCCTCGGCGGCGGCTTCGGGCGTGAGCGTCGCGAGATCGAGCAGAGAGCCACGGCCGAGCGCGCGCACGGCCTCTTCGATCAGGCGGGTCGCTTTGCGCGACGCTTCGGAGAGCGGCAGGCCAAAGGTCAGGCGGGCGAGCTCCTGCGCCGTGAGCACGGGACCGATGCGGGCCGCAACGTCGCGGCGCCGAACGACCTTGGCGCCCTTGGGCAGCGCGCCGTACGTGCCACCCAGGTAGATGGGCAATACGTCGACGCCGTGGTGGAGCGCGAGGTGGCCCACGATGGCCTTGAACTCGTGCACCTGACCGTCGGTGCTGCGGGTGCCTTCGGGGAAGATCAGGATGGTCTTGCCCTGCTCGATGAGCTCGCCGGCCTTGCGCAAGCCCTGGCGTAGCGCGTCGCGCGGCATCGGGACCAGGCGCGTGAAGTTCTCGAAGTACGCCGTGACGAAGCGATTGCCCTCGAAGAAGTAGTCCTGCGCGGCGAGCGAGACGATCTCCTGCCCGTAGGTGCCGAGCGCGTACTTCACGAGCCCCATGTCGAGGTGACTCGCGTGGTTCGCCACGACGATGACGTTGCGGTTGTAAGGGATGTGCGCGCGACCGTGGACGGTCGTCTGCAGCACGCGGTCGTAGAAGCCGTGCTGGGCGCGGCCGAGCCAGTGCATCGCGGCGTCGCGCAGGGGCTCGGGGACCTCGAGCGGACTCGGCTCGGCTTCGCTGATCGCGCTGCTGGTGACCGGACGGCGGGTTTCGGCGCGCTCGCGCAGGATCGCTTCGACGTCGCCGAGGGTCTGGCAGGCGTTCAGGCGCTCGGCGTCGAGGCTCCGCCCGTGCTGCGCCTCGAGCGCCACGAGGAGCTCGAGCAGCATGAGGGAGTCGAAGGCGAGGTCACCGCGCAGGGTCATCGCGGGATGCAGCAGGGCGGCGTCCCGGCGAGCGATGGTGGCCACGGCGGAGCGGACGCTCAGCGCCGCGACGTCGTGGGCTGCCGAGCGGACACTCGGCGGCTCGCTCGCCTGGAGGATGCGCTCGACCTGGCGGCGGAGCTCGGCGCGCTTCACCTTGCGCGTCGTGGTGCGAGGGAGCGGCGTATCGACCAGGGTGAGCACGACCGGTCGCTGCGTGACGGGGAGCGCGGCGATGGCGGTATCGAGGGCACGGCGAGCGCGCGTGTGACGCTCGGCGCGCTGGGGGGCGCCTTCTTCATCGGGCACCGCGACGCACGCGACGCGCTCGCCGCCGCGTCCGTCGGGCAGGCCGATCACGGCGAGCTCTTTGACACCCTCGATGCGGCCGAGGCGCGCCTCGACGTCGTCCGGGTACACGTTCTCGCCGTTCGACGCGACGATCACGTCCTTCTTGCGACCGGAGATCACGAGGTTGCCGCGACCGTCGAGCTTGCCGAGATCGCCCGTGTGCAGCCAGCCGTCCTCGTCGATGCTCTGGCGTGTCGCCTCCGGATCGTCGGAGTAGCCGAGCATCACGTTCGGCCCGCGCGCGAGCACCTCCCCCACGCCCTCCGCGTTGGGGGTGAGGATCCGGAGCTCGACGCCCGGGATCGCCTTGCCGACGTGACCGGAGCGCGCCGTGGGACCCGCTTCGGCGACGGTGAGCACGGGGGACGCTTCGGTGAGCCCGTAGCCTTCCGCGAGATGCAGACCGAGGCCCGCGAACAGGTGGTGGGTGCGTTCGGGCAGCGCCGCGCCACCGCTCACGAGGAAGCGCAAGTGCCCGCCGAGCCCCTGATGCACGGGGCCGAACAGCGAGCGCCCCACATCCATGCCGAGCGACTTGCCGAGCGAGCGGTTGAGCTCCACGGCGAAATCGAACACGTGCGAGAGGAGCTCCCCGCGTTCGGCCACGCGCGACAGGATGCGCCGCTCGAGCATCTCCCAGAGCGCCGGCACGCCGATCAGCCCGGTGATGCGGCCCGCCGCGAGCGCGTGCTCGAGCCGCTCCGCGTTGAGCTCGTCGAGGTAGACGATGCGCGCGCCGCGCGAGAGCGGCAGCAGCATGCCGCAGGTGAGCTCGAAGGTGTGGTGGAGCGGCAGCACGCTGAGCACGCGGTCCGCCTTGTCGAGCGGGAAGAGCGGCGCGAGCGACGCGATGAGCGCCGTCAGGTTCTGGTGCGAGAGGGCGACGCCCTTCGGCCGGCCCGTCGTGCCGCTCGTGTAGATGAGGGCGGCGACGTCGCTCGGCTCGGTCGCGTGCGGGGCGAGCGCGGGGCCCGGCTCGGCGAGCTTCCGGATGTCGAGGAACGTGGCGCGCTCGGCGAGCCCGAGGGCGAGGCGCGCGTGCGACTCGTGATCGCCGAGGAAAATCCGCGCGCCGGAGGCGTCGACCAGGGTGGTGGCGATGTCGAGGGCGATGCCCGACTCGAGCGGCACGACCGTCGCCCCGGCGTAGAGCACGCCGAAGAACACGATCGGCCAGGCCGGATGATTCTGCGCGGCGAGCGCGACGCGATCGCCGGGCTTCACGCCCTGCTCGACGAGGCGCGCCGCGACGGCGAGGGAGCGCTCGCGCCATTGACGGAACGAGAGTCGCGTGAGCCCCTCCGGCTCGGCGCGCTGCAGGGCGACGGCGAGATCGAAGCGTGCGGCCATGTCGTCGAGCAGCGCCGTGAGCGTCTCGTGCCGCTCGGGGGCGCGGCGGCGCCGCTTCACCTTCTCGTCGATCTGCGGGAACACCCACTTTTCGAGGCCCGGCATGTGCACGTCGAAGAACCAGGCGCGCCAATCGATGCTCTCGGGCTCCCAGCCGATGCGGCGGCGGTCGGCAGGCGTCAGTCGTTCGCGCCCCTGGCGAACGTGCTCACAGCGAAAGACGTAGTGGTAATCGACCGTGAACGGGACGAACACCTCGAGCACCTTGCCGACCCGCTCCTGCTGGCGCGCGAATTTCTTCATCGCGCCCACCGCGGGACCCAGGAAGGTACGAGCGGGCCCCACGGCAGCCTTGTCGAGCGCGGCAGCGAGCGCCGTGGCGCCCGTCGCGAGCTTCTTGGGCCCGTAGCTCTCGAACTGCGGCCGATTCAGCAGCGCACCTTCGAAGTGCGACTGGAGGTAGGCGAAGAGCGGCCCGCCGCGCTGGGTACGCTGGTAGTACTTGCGCTTGTAGAGCCCGGTGAGCTCGAAGAAGCGCCGCATGGTGCAGGGGTTCGTGTCCGTCGAGGCGAGCTGGTAGACGGCCTTGGCGCGCCCCTCGAGCAGCTCGCCGAGCGCGACGCACATGCCGCCCGCGACCATGTCGACGGGAATGATGTCGAGGTAATGGTCGGAGCCCGGGATCTGGAGCCCGCCTTCGCGCAGGATGTAGATGAGCGGCGCGCTCGTGTTGATGCCCTCGTTCCAGCCCGCGAACGGGTAGCGCAGCGACGATTCGACGATGGCGGGGCGCACGATCGTGAAGGCGAGACCGGAGCGGGCGACGATCTGCTCGCCGATCGCCTTCGTGTACGTGTACGTGTTCGGAAAGCCCCAGAATTGGGCGCGCTCCATGCCCATTTCGGCGAGGCGCGCCTCGACGAACTTGCGCTTCACCTTCGTCACTTCGGTATCGAGCACGCGCCCGCGACCGGGCTCGCCGCGCTCGGCGAGGTTCTTCTTCGCCTCGTCGAGGAAGCGGCTCTGTCGGAACGCGTCGCTCGCGCGGTGGCGCGCTTGCTCGATCACGTCGAGGCACTCGGAGATCTCGCGATCCGGGTCCCAGTGGCCACGCTCGAGCTCGTCGGCGCGTGGGAACGGAAACTCGAGCGGGCTCGACTCGTGAATGTGCCCGGTGCGGCTGCCGGCGACGTAGCAGGTGCTCGTGTGGAGCAGCGGGCGGTCCCCGAGGTCCTTCGCCAACGCCACGAGGTTCTGCACGCCGAACGCGTTCACCTCGAGCGCTTCGTCGAGCGGCGGATCGAAGTCGACGACCCCCGCCGCGTTCACGACGGCATCGATGGTGCCACGCAGATCGTCACGCAGCGCGGGGCCGAGCCCGCAGAACGGCCGCACGACGTCGCCCGCGACGGGCGTGACCTTCTCGCGCAGAAACTGCTCGAAATTCTCGCCGTACGCCGCGCGCAGCGGGTCGAACACGCCCGTCGGAACGATCTCCTGCCAAAAGCGCTCCTCGGCGCTCTGCCCCCGCTTCTCGCGCACGAGCAGGTACAGGTGGCCGAGCTTCGGCCAGTGCGCGAGGAGAAACGACCACCAGGTCTTGCCGAGGTAGCCGGTCCCGCCGACGACGACGAGGCGCTTCCCTTCGAACAGAGCCTCGAGATCGAGCGCGGGCACCGCGGCGTGCGCCAGGCCGAAGCCGTTCGTGGCCGCACCGCCGTTCGCGCCGTTGGCCCCGTTCGCGCCGTTGGCCCCGTTCGCGCCGTTGTGGCCGTTCGTGTGGCTCAACCCGCGGCCCCTCCCGGCAGCGTGACGTCACCCATGATCACGGGCGGCACGTGCAGCGCGGTGATCTCGAGCGAGCGATTCTCGCCACCCTTGGCGCGGTAGAGCGCTTCTTCCATGCTCGGTGCGGTTTCCCAACCAAAGAGCTTCGGGATGTACTCGTTGTCGGCCCCGACGACGATCACGCGGCCGAGGTGCTGGCGGCCATTTTCGCCCCAGTACCACATGAAGAAGGGGTGCGACGGATGGTACGCGTGGCCCGTTCTGTACATCTGGATCAGCGCGGGATCGCGCGCGTATTTCTCCTCGTAGCGCTCACGCAGCGCCACGGCGTCGCGCGTCTCCGGCAGCAAGCGGTGGACGAAGTCCACGTACGACGCGTGCTGCTCGTGGTCGAACTTGTCCGTGCACGGGTGGAGCAGGATGAGCGTGCCGCCCTTCTTCACGAGCGGAGCGCCCCGGTACATGTTGAACAGGTAGCCCTGCGCGAGCACCTGCACGAGCAGCGGATTCAGGAACGCGTGCACGTTGTAAGGGCTGATGTACGGCACGCCGTACACGAGCACGTCGGCCTGGCCTTCGATCGGCACGCAGTACTGCTCGAAGTTCCGCTCGACCGAGCGAGCGTGAACGGCCTGGACGTCGCCCGCCCAGACGCCCGTCATCCCGTACGGAGCCGGGAACTTGTCGAAGATCGCGTGGCGCGCCGGCTGCGGGAGGCGCGCGGTCGTCATCACGAGCCCCTTCAAGAGCGCCCGCTCGCGGCCCGTGAGCTCGTCCTCGTTCTTCACGAGGAAGTCGAGCGACCGATCGAACATGCGGTTGTTGATGGTGGTCTCGATCGTGAAGATCTTGAGCTTTTCGTGGGCCAGTCGGCCCATCACCTCGATGTCGCTCGCGAGCTTGGAGCGCGCCGGGTCCATGTAGCTGTCGGAAGCCCGGATCGAGTGCGGATTGTGATGAAAACGCAGGCTCTGGTAGTCGCAGAGACCGACGGCGACGGATTTGTACCCGCCGTTCATCGGCACGTAATTCATGTTCGCGTAGATGAGGAGATCGCTCTCCACGGCCCGGCGATTCAAGACGAGCTTGTGACCGTGCGGCGTGCTCGCGACCTCGACCAGGTTCGCGGTGTCCTCGGCGTCGTGGTTGTAGAGGCGGTCGGGCCAGTAGGCATCGAAGATGCGATCGCCGAGCATGTGCCGCACCTCGTTCGGCTTCATGCGGCGGTGCACGCCCGTGGCGATCACGATCTCGACGTCCTCGACGCCGAAATCCGCGAGCTCTTCGAGCAAGATGGTGACCACCCGCTCGCGCACGTCGGGCCGTCGCATCGGCGGCAACGGCAGCGAGATGTCGTCGACGGCGATCGTCACCTTCATCCCGGGACGCAAGAGCGCGCGCAGAGGATCCGAGCCGAGCGGGTGCTGGAGCGCGTACCGGATGGCGGCATCGGGATCCGCGAGCGGCTCCAGGGGCGCCTTCGGGTAGATGACGCGGGTGCCGGCGGGCAGGTCGACCTCCACGAGGCGGTCGCCACAGAACAGGGTGCGGGGCGCGCTGTCGCGCTCGAGCGTAACGAGGGACGGATGGTTCATGGCAGGGTCGGAGCTAGGCCGGCGTCGTCAAATCGAAGCGAGGCCAAGAGTAGGCTTTGGCCATCAGCGCCAGCCGGCGATCGGGGTTCACGGCCGCCGGGTGACCGACGACGCTCAGCATCGGCACGTCGGAGTAGCTGTCGCTGAAGGCAAAGCAGTCGTCGAGGTCGTAGCCCTGGGCGCGCGCGTGGTCGCGCACGATGCGCGCCTTCTCCGGCCCGGCAACGACCGGCTTCAGGAGCTTGCCGGTCGCGATGCCCGCCTTCATCTCGAGGCGATTGGCTATCACGCCGCCCCCTCCGAAGTAGCGCGCGAGACGCTCGACGATGAAGTCGAGCGCACCGGAAACGAACACGACCTCGTGCCCCGCCGCGCGACTCTTCTCGACCAAGTCCCGAGCCGCAGGAAAGAGTGCGGGCCTCAAGACCGAATCGAAGACCTCGTCGGCGAGCATCGCCAGGCGGTCCTCGCTCATCCCCGCGTAAGCACTGTATAAAAGCTCGTTGAACGTGCGCCGATCGAGGAGCTCGGCGTACGCCATGCGCGGCGCCTTGAGCAGGGCACGCCCGACGCGCAGCGTGGTCTGCACCGGCGTCCCCTGGTTGAAGAGGTAGTAGAGGGTCGGCTGGACCAGGTTCGTCCGAACCAGGGTGCCGTCGACGTCGAAGTAGCAGGCCGCCAAGGGACCGAATACCGGCCTCAGCTCGCGGATGCTGTCAAGGCGACCGGCCGAACCCGCGGCGAAATTGCACTTTTTGTTCGCCCCTGGCAGGCCGGCCGGCTCAGGGAAATTTCCCGACCTCGAACAGGTCGCCGAGGTCGTTGTCGCTCGAGACCCGGGGAAGCACCGGCAGGCCGAGGATCCTTTCGACCGACTTCAGCAGAGAGCCGTGCATGTACGTGACGTCGCTCACGTAGCCCTTCTTGGTGCCGGGCCCGACCGCGACGAACGGCATCGTCGTCGTGTGGTGACCCTCGTCCCAGACCAGGAAGATCACTCCGGAGTGAGAGGTCACGTACGCGACGACCGGCGGCAGGTTGGCCGCGAGCCAATCGTCGCCGGAGCGCACGAGGTTCGAGGAGGGGCACCCGGTTTGTCCGTGCATGTCGTGACAGAGGTCGGGCGTGATGAAGTTGAAGGTGGCGACGGATTCCGCTGCTAGATCTCCCGCGAGCGCGGCGATGCCCTTGTGGTGCGCGGCGCAGTAGGCGTTCGTCTTCGACGGCGGATCGCCAGAGACGTCCCGGAAGAAGACGAACGGATTGTGCTTCGCGGCGTAGTGGCCCGACGAGGCGATCGGACAAGCGCCGGTGGAATCGTCGATGCCTTCCTGGTAGCTCCGCCACGTGATGCCGCTCGTCGCGGCCGCAATCTGCGTCACGAGGTGCTGCGTGTCTGCCGTGCTGTTGGTTGCCGACGGCGAGCCGTCCGACGTGAAGACGCGATCGTCGAACTCGTTCGTCCCTGCTTCCATCCAGATGTAGTGCGGCTCGCTCGGCGTGGAGATCGCAAACTGGTCCAGGAACTTCGCGGCGGACGCGTAGCTGTCGACGAGCCCGTTCAGGTACGGGGCGTCGGTGGTGTTGCCGATGACTTCGCCGGGATCGTGGTTCTCGAGTGCGACGACGAACACGACCTGGATCGCGCTCGGCGTCGTGCCGCCGGTGCCACCGACGCCGTCGCCACCCGTGCCGGCGCCGCCGCTTCCCGCCGCCGTCGCACCGCCACCGGCTGCACTCTGATTCGCGCCACCCGTACCCGGCCGGCCACCGTTTGCAGCCGAGCCCGCCGCGCCGCCCGCCGGACCCAGCATGCCGGCCTCCCCTCCCGCGCCCGCTTCGTTCTCCTCGGCAGGATCGCCGCTCGCACCCGCGTTCGCCCCCGGATTGGGAGCGCGACCGCCCGACGGCGTCGCACCAGCCGTCGCCGACATCGAACCACCGAGCGAGGTCACCGTTCCGCCCAGACCCGCATGCGTCGAGCTCGCTCCCGCGGCGCCGGCCCCGCCGCTTGCCGGTGCGCCCCTGCCGGCCAAACCACCGCTCGCCATCGCAGCTCCAGCCCCACCCGCAGCGGCTCGTGGCGTCCCGCCGGTAGCGGAGTCGGAGCTCTCGCACGCGGGGCCGACCGCCGGTAGGGCCATCACCCACGGAGCGAGCCGAAGGGCTGAGGTGCGCAACGAGCCTCGAGCTCGATTCTACCGGAACACGCCGTGCGATGGGGGCTCCCCGCTCCAACGCCAAACCATCGAGAAGATTGGTCATTTTCAGGAGGGCTGCCGTTGCGCCCCCCACCCGGGCGATAGTGGGCCTCGTGTCGATCTCGGAAGCCGTGACGCGTCACGTCCGCGTGCACGTCGACTGTCGCTTCTCGCCCGAACGCTCCGAGCCCGCGCGCCGCGAGTTCTTCTTCCTCTACACCGTGCGCATCACGAACGAGGGCCCGGAACCCGTGCAGCTCCTGAACCGCCACTGGATCATCACCAACGCACACGGTCGCATCGAGGAAGTGCGCGGCCCGGGCGTCGTGGGCCAGCAACCCCGGCTCGCACCGGGCGAAAGCTTCGAATACACGTCGGGCTGCCCGCTCGACACGGCATTCGGCTCGATGCGCGGCACCTACGAGCTCGTCGCGCTCGCGTCCCAGGCGAAGAGCGAGCGTTTCGACGTCGAGATTGCGCCGTTCGCGCTGCGCCAAGACGGCGTCTTTCACTGATATTTGTTGGGTTGGTTCGAGGCGCGAAAGGCGCCTGTGGTAGCCTCTGAAGCAGTATCGAGGGGCCTCTCGCGCATGTCCGACCGCTTTTCGAGCATCCCGACGTCCCTCAGCGGGCAAGTCATTCGCTCGGAGGTGCAGCCGGACGTGACGTACCGGCTCGAGCGGCAAATCGGGGAAGGCGGGATGGGCACCGCGTTTCTGGCGCTGCGCCAGGCGCCGGACGGGATCGCGCCCGTCGTCATCAAGATGGTGCGGAGCGGCTTCGGCACCGGCCCCGCGGATGCGGCGGCAGGCATGGTCGTGCTCAAGGAGGCGGTCGCGCTCGGTCGCTTGAACGAGCGCGTGCCCCCGACGCCGTTCGTCGTTCGTTTGGTCGACACCGGCTCCGCGGAGCTCTACGGGCCGAGCCGTCCGCCCACGCCCTGGCTCGCCGTCGAGTACGTGCACGGCGGCATCGAGGGCACGACGCTCGAGAATCGCGTCGCCTACGGCATCGAGCGCACGGGGTTCGCGTTCGAGGCGGGCCGCGCCGCGCACCTCGTGCGTTGTCTCGCGGCGGGGATGCTCGCGATCCACGGCGTCGGCGTCATCCATCGCGATCTCACGCCGGGCAACATCCTCTGCTGCGGGTTCGGCGAGGCCGAGATCTTCAAGATCTCGGATTTCGGGATCGCGCGGCCGCAGGGCCTCGCGGCGACCTTCGGCGGCGTGCCGGTCGGAACGGTGGGCTACGCGGCGCCGGAGCAGGTGATGCCCGACGCGGTCGGCGTGGGCACGTACACCGACGTTTTCAGCCTCGCTTGCGTCATCTACTTCGCGCTCACGGGCCAGCACTACTTCGAGGCCACGACGCCGATCCAGGCGATGACGCTCATGCGTCAGAAGTCGCGCAAGAGCATCCTCGACGGCAAGCACCTCGCGCCCGAGATCCGCCAGCGCACGGAGGCGTGCCGCGCCATCGACCAGCTCCTCGCGCGCGCCACGACGGTCGAACCCGACCGCCGCCCGCAGGAGGGCCAGGAGCTCGCCGCGAGCCTCGTTCCCTGGCTCGCCGACGGCACGACTCCGCCGCGCCCCGCGCGGCGTTTGATGAACAGCCTGCTGAACCTAGCGCCCCCCGGCGACCTCTCGAGCTGGATGTGGACGGTGCGCCATCCACCCGGCGGCGATCGCACGGTGCTCTCGGCGGCTTGGGACGTCGACGGCCGCTGCCTCTCGCTCACGCCGCAAGGTCCCGTATTCTGGGACGGGCACTCGTGGGTCGAGGCGCGCGACATCACCGCGAGCGTCTCCGGCCAGATGAGCTTCGTGCGCCGTTACGAGGCGGGCGGCTGGCTCGTCGGCGGCCCCGGCACCCTCACGGTGTTCAACACCGAAGGCGTGCGCGAGGTGCACCGCGCCCCCCACCCGAATCTCACCTTCACCCACGCGAGTGGTCGCACCGACGATCTGCTCGCCGCGGTCGCCGAACGACCGGGTGGTCCCCCGCTGCTCTTCGCCATGGCGGCGCGGCGCTGGGTGCGCCCGCTGCAGCTCGACGGCGTCTCGTACGTCGCCTCGCTGCTCCGTCTCGAGGACACGCGCTGGCTCGTGTGCGGGCGGCTCGCCCAGGGCGGCGGCTTCGCGGCGGTCTACACGCCGCTGCAGTGGGAGTTCGAGTACCTGCCGACGCCCCGCACCCGCTCCTTCGTCGGCGGAGCGAGCGAGCCCGAGCGGAGCCTCGGCTTGCTCGTGGGCAGCCACGGCGTCGCCGTCCGCATCGAAGGCAAGACGCCGACGAGCTCCATCGCCGAAGGCGAGCCCGATCTGACCGCCGGTGCGATGGACGTGCTCGACCGCGAGTGGGTGGCGAGCCTCGGCCGGCTCTGGGTGCGCGACCCGGAGCGCGACCAGAACTGGCGCGCCGTCTGGAGCGACTCGTCCTGGACCGCGCCCCTCATCAGCATCATGGCCGACGCCGGCATGGTCGTCGCCCTGAGCGCCGACGGCGGCATCATCGAAGGCCGCGCGGGCTGGCAACGCAAGCACAAGTAGGGCGGCCGCCGACAGGAAACCCGCTCACCACACCGCGGCAACATTCCTCGCACCCCGCGGAGTGACCCTACAAAATAGCCACGCCAGTTGCCTTGCGGAGCGACCGAAGATCGCTAAGTTGAATAGGGTGAAGCGCTCGCTCGTTTCCCTGTTGCTGGCCGGAATGCTCGGAGCAGCAACGGGCTGCGGCGGGAGCGCGACGCCCGAGCCGGTCGTGCCCTCGCGCGAGGCGACGCAGATGCACGTCCCCAAGCGCCCCCGTCAGGAGCGACCGCTGCCGAAGTTGATCGCGCCGCCGCCCGCCTACGGCAATCGCGTCGTGATGGCGCGCGGGGCGAGCACGACGTCGCAGAACTAGGAACGCGCGGCGCAGCTCAGGCCGCTGGCGGTGCGTTCGCGCGGATCTCTTCGAGCGCCCGCGCTACGAGCTTCTTCGCGTCGCCTTGCGCGAAGCTCGGCAGCTCGCGGATGAGTACCGGCCAGCCTTGCATGGATGCGTCGATGTCGATGAAGCGACGGCCGTCCCTCGAGTTGAAGCGCAGCATGCTCCCGTGAAGGGCACGGATGGAGCCGAGGTCGGACCAAGGGATGTCGCGGGGAACGAGCCCGACAAGGCGCGCGCCGTTCTTGTCGAAGATCATCTTGCGGCGGGCGAAGAGGAAGAGCCAGAGGCCCACGGCCGCGAGTGGAAGCGGGAGAAGCAGGAACCCGAGCCCTTCGCCGTGATCTGGCTTGGCGTACTCGTCGAAAGCCCTCTTCCAGACGACGAAGGGCGCCATCATCACGACCGCCCCCATGTAGACGCGCTCCTGCCGGTAGCGAACGGTGACGGACTCCGCGTTTTCGGACTGCAGAGCCGCCGGTTCGCTGTCGCGATAGCGACGCATCGTGTAACCGGACGCGAAAGCAATGAGCCCAAAGAGAATCATGTAGCCGAGTGGACTCATGGATCCGGATCCTCCGTCGTCTCGACCCGCTATTTTCTCCCCGCTACTACCTCACGATCACCGTCGTGCCCGCCCAGGCGACGCCGCCGCGGTTGTCGTGCACCGCCGCCCACAGCTGCACGGCGCCCTTCTCCTTCGGTGCGAAGAAGCTGGTGCCGTAGCCGGAGTTCCAGCCCGACGTCGCGTCGTTCAGCAGCTTGGTCGCTGACTTCATGGCCCCGCGGCTCGAGTAGTAGTCGATCCACATCTGCTCGCCGTAGCTGTGCCCGTAGTTCTCGTTCGTGATCTGGTCGGGCTCGCTGTTTTGCGCGCGGTCCATCGAGGGGTGCACGTCGAACTCGGGGCACTCGAGCGGGTCGCCGTCGTCGGGGCAGGCGGGGACGCAGAAGTAGGGGTTCTTCGCGCAGAAGGCGTCTACGGCTTCGGCGCTCGTGTCGTCGACGAGGGGCGGTTGGTTGTGGCAGAGGCCGGGGCTGCCGTCGGCGCCGGGCTCGTCGCAGGTCCCCAGGCATTCGTCGCCGAGGCACACCTTTTTAGGATCGTCGCTGGGGAAACCCCGCATGATCCAGCCGCTGATGACCGGATTGGTATTGCGGTAGTTCTTCGCCGCTTCGAAAACGTAGATCGCCGAGTAGCCGGCGACGAAGTCGTCGGAGAGGAGCGGCCGCGAGAAGCTCGTGTCGTCCGGCGCGTAGCAGCCCGCCGGGAAGGTCGGGTCTTGGGAAGGACCGAGGACGCCAGCGCACGCGGCGAAGAAGACGTAGATGACGGCGTACTTCGGCTGCTTCGGATCTTGGTTCGGGTGCAGCAGGTCGGCGCGATCCGGGATCGTGATATCGAATTTCGGGCCACTACCGGTGACGAGATCGTCCGTGGGATCGTCGTTCGAGAGCTGCTCTTGGAGGGACGCGCCGCAGGCGGCGTAGGAATCGAAGGGCGGGTTGATGCACGGGCCGAACCAGCCGATCTGGACGGCACGCCGGGTCGGATCCTTGGGATCGACCTTGGGCGAGCCGTCGTGCCAGAGCATCGTGAACGACACCGTCTCGCCAAGCTGCGCGTAGGGCTTGTCCTTCTGCACGCCCAGGATGCGCAGTGACTTCACCTCCGTGGGCGGGTCGAACTCGGCGCCGCAGCCGAGGAGCATCGAGCTCGAAAGCGCGAGCCACGCGAGTGCACGACTGAGCTTGCGCGTTGCGGCCATCGCTACATCTCCACTCGGAACCCGAGGCTCGGGATGATCGGCACGCCGGTTTGGTAGCCGGCCTTGCTGAAGTTGTAGTTGTAGATGAAGCCTTCGACGTTCGGATGGTTGTAGGAGTTCTGAACGTCCATGTACATGGAGACTCTGGCCTTCTTGAGTTGCCAGATCTTTTCGACGCGCAGGTCGAGCTGGTGACGGAGCGGGAGCCGGCGGCTGAACGGCTGGCCCTCGCGCTTGGCGTACGTGCCGGCATCGGCAGCATACAGAGCGGGCAGCGCCGGCGCAGGCACGACGGGCGTGTCGAGCGGACCCGACACGAGACTGAAGCGCGCGCCGAACTCCCAGCCGCGACCGAGCCGGTAGCTGCCGAGCACCGTGAGATTGTGCGTCTGGTCGAACTGGAAGAGGTATTCGGGTAGGCCCGCCCCGTCGCGCCGAACGCTGCGCGAGAGCGTGTAGGCGAGCCAACCGAAGAAGCGCTCGTCGGGCTTGTACTTGAGCAGCGTCTCCGCGCCGATCACGTAGCCGGACCCGTCGTTGTTGTACGAGTAGGTGCCCTGCGCGTTCGCGCCGCGCGCCACCTGCTGAGTGAGGTACTTGTAGAAACCCTCGACGCTCAGATCGACCTGCTTGGTGAGCGCCTGCTCGATACCGACCGCGTAGTGTGCGGCCTTGTTCGAGAAGAGGTTCGGCGTGCCGAAGACCTCGTCGGTCTCCTGGAACTGCGGAGGTTGGTAGTAGACCCCCGCGCCGGCCTTCAGCACCGTTTTGCGCCGGTTCGGGTGCTCGGCGTCGGCGGGCTTCACGATCTCGTAGCGGCCGTTGATGCGTGGCGCCACGTCGCCGTGACCCGTGTCCCGCGCGTAGTCGACGCGGATACCGGGCACGAGGTGCAGCCGATCGATGGCGTCGAACTCGACGTCCGCGTACCACGCGGGGCGGAAGCCGAAGCCGGTGTTGTGCACCTCGCGCGGCGGGCGGGAGGCGAAGGGGCCGGGATCGGGCTCGCCGGGCCTGGGGGGATCGGGCGCACGCACCACCACGTCGAACGGAGCCATCTCGAAGTCGAGACCGGCGTTCATCTTCACGCCCTGCGCGAGCTTGTAGCCGAGCTCGTAACGGGCGCTGATCGGGATCACCTCGAGGTTGAAGCGGAAGTTGCCGATGTTGAAGTCGATCGCGTTCTTGCCGGCCGAGACGTTCACCTCGACGTTCGCGCGCGAGCTCAGCTCCTGCTCGTAGTAGAGCTGCGCGCGGTAGAACGCCGTGCCGAAGCGCAGGCTGCCGCCGAGCGCCGGATCCTGCACGAACGGGTCGTTGATGATGAGCTCTTTCCAGCACAGTGGGATCCGAAGCTTGGAATTCACGTGACTTGAAGTCGCGGC
>JADMIO011583456.1_pt1 | contig 20560 bp, 21 predicted proteins | sample 8958161 | NCBI WGS metagenome assembly JADMIO01 (sample SAMN16585339, study PRJNA669376) | soil metagenome | isolation source: Crop rotation soil | place: USA: Cullars Rotation, Alabama | collected 2011 | reverse complement strand
GGGGCTGGTGGCGATCGCGGGCGCGCTGCTCGTGGCGTCGACCGCGGCGGTGGTGGTCGCGCTGAAGCAGAAGCCGGCGGCGCCGGTCGCGCCGATCGCCGCGCCCACGCCGAGCGCGGGGCCGGTGGCGGCGATCGCGAAGCCAGTGGAGGTCGTCGCGGTGAGCCCGGCGGCGTCGCCGGTGGAGACGATCGCGCCGACGAGCATCCCGCCGGCTTCGCCGAAGCCGCGCGTCACGGAGGCGCCCAAGCCCCGCTTCGACGCCGCGGCGCTCGAGGCGAAGCTCGACCTGGCGCTGCGAAAGAAGGGGCTCTCGGCGGCGGACGTCGCGCTCGCGCCGGAGCTGGCGGCGGAGGTGGCGGCCGCGCGCAAGGCGATCGCGAGCAAGGACGGCGCGGCGGCGGAGGCGGCGGTGGAGCGGGCGGCGGCGCAAGCGGCGGAGACGCGGATCGACGCGAAGATGGTGAAGGCGAAGCTCGATCGGATCAGCGCGCTCCTCGGCAAGCGGACGGATCTCTCCGAGGACAAGGTGGCGGCGTTCGAAGAGCGGTACTTCAAGCTCGTGAAGGCGCTGGGAGACGCGGCGTCGCCGGAGGCCGTGCTGCGCGATGCCTCGGCGCTCGAGCGCGAGCTGCGCCCGTAGCTCAGAACGGCCGCTTCGCCGTCGCCTGCTTCCACTTCCAGATCGCGAACGCGAGCATCCCGCCCGCGAGCGCGTCGAAGAGCAGGAGCAGCGGCATCGCGCTCCGATCCCCATCCACCCACGAATCGCCGGGATCTTTTGGGTTGAAGTGGATCGTCAGATCCGGCTGCGCGCGCATCTGCTCCACGCGCGCGCGCCCCTCGTCGTCCGTCTCGAAGCCGACCTTGCCCTCGTAGTCCTTGCCGTCGACCGCGTACGTGTAGTGGAGGAGCACGTTGCCTTTCTCGGACGTGCCGGTGGCGCGGATGGTGGTGATCGTCTCGTAGTCGCTCTTGCCGAGATGCCCGGGCACGGTCGGCCAGCTGCGGCTGCGCGCGTGGCTCACGGTGAAGTAGAGCGCCAGCAACGAGAGCAGCGCGAAGATCGCGAACGCGGGGATGAACTTGCTGGTCGCGTCCTCGTCCACGCCCCGGGATCTAGCATATGCTGTACGGCGTGGAAGTCGTGACCCCGCCGCGCGCGTTCGCTGGGGCGCCGAGGCCCTGGATCTTTCTCGCGGGGAGCATCGAGATGGGCGCGGCCGAGCCCTGGCAGGACGCCTTCGCCGCGCGCCTCTCCGATCTCCGCGGCACGATCTTGAACCCGCGCCGCCCCGACTGGGACAGCTCGTGGCAGCAGACGCGCGACGATCCGCGCTTCAGCGCGCAGGTGAAGTGGGAGCTCGACGCGCAGGAAGCTGCGGATCTCGTGCCGATGTACTTCTCGCCCAGCACGCGCTCGCCGATCACGCTGCTCGAGCTCGGCCTCTTCGCGCGCACGAAGAAGTTGATCGTGTGCTGCCCCGACGCCTTCTGGCGCAAAGGCAACGTCGACATCGTCTGCGACAGGTACGGCGTGGAGACAGCGCGCGATCTCGCCGCGCTCGAGCGCGCGATCAGGTCGAAGCTGCTTTGATCCCCGCGATGCCTTCCACGATCGGGCGGTAGCCCTGGAGCGCGGTGCGCTGCATGAAGTGGAAGACGCCGCGCATCCCGCCGAGCTCTTCGCCGCCGCCCGCGCGCCCCGGACCGCCGTGCACGCTCAGCGGCAGCACGGTCCCCGGCCCCATCGTGTGCTCCGCGACCTTCGCGCCCGCGATGTACACGCGGCCGGTCCACGGCGCGATCGCACCGGTCGCCCGCTCGATGAACGCGCGATCGTCGCTGTAGATCGAGGACACCAGGCACCCCTGGCCCAGCCCGACGAGCGCGCCCGCCTCCTCCGGATCGCCCGAATAAGGCACGATCGTCGCGACCGGCCCGAACACCTCGTGCGTGTGCACGTGCGGCGCGCTCTTGGGATCGCGCGCTCTGAACAGCATGATCGGGTGGAAGTAGCCCGAAGCGCCCGCGAGGCCCTCCGACGTGAACACGCGATCGGCGTCCTTCTCGAGCAGCGCGACGCCGCGCTTCACCTCTTCGAGCTGAGCCTTCGTCGCGAGCGGGCCCATGCCGGTGTCGTTGCTCGCCGGATCGCCGATCTTGATCGCGCCGAGCCGCGCGCCGAGCTCCGCGATGACGTCGTCGACCAAGGCGGCGGGCACGAAGATGCGCCGCACCGCCGTGCACTTCTGCCCGGTCTTCTGGGTCATGTCCTTGGCGGCCTCGCGCAGGAACAGCGAGAGCGCCTCCGAGCCGACCTCCACGTCCGGCCCGATCACCATCGCGTTCAGGCTGTCCGCCTCGACGTTGAGCCGGATCGATCGCTCGATCACGTTGCTCCGCGTGCGCAGCTTGTGCCCCGTCGCCGCGCTCCCGGTGAACGCGAGGACGTCCTGCACGTCGAGGTGATCGAGCAGATCGCCGGGCGCCCCGCCGATGAAGCTCATCGCCCCCGCCGGCAGCCCCGCGTGCTCCACCAGGTGCTTGGTCATCCGGTACGCGGTCAGCGCGGTCGCGGTCGCGGGCTTGGACACCACCGGCATGCCGGCGAGGAGCGCGCAGGCGGCCTTCTCGGCGAAGCCCCAAGCCGGGAAGTTGAACGCGTTGATGAACACCGCGGCGCCGAGCTTCGGGCTGTAGACGTGCTGGCCCCAGAGGCGCGGGCTACGGCCGAGCGCGAGGCCTTCCCCGTCCGCGAGCGCGCGCGTGTCGCCGAGCTTCTTGCCCAGATCGGCGTAGGCGGCGAGGGTCCCGATCGCGCCGTCGACGTCGAATTTGGCGTCGGATCGCGTGCAGCCGCCGTTGACGACCTCGGTCTCGATCAGCTCCTCGCGGGCCTTGTGGGTCACCTGGGACATCTTGAAGAGCAGCTCCGCGCGGTCCTTGAAGGTGAGCGCGCGCAGCGCCTTCCCGCCGGTCTCGCGGGCAAAGGCCAGCGCCTTGCCCATGTCGATCCCGTGCGTGTCGGCGGTGGCGACCTCCGCCTCGGTGGTCGGGTTGGCGAGCTTCGCCGCCTGGCCCTTGCCCGTGGCCCAGCGGCCTTCCACGTAGCTCTCGATCGTCTCGACGGTCATGGCGGCGGAGGCTAGCACGTTGATGCTCGACGGACCCTTGATTCGTAGGTCGGCCGACGGTAAGGGACCTTCACCGGGCGTCGCGCGTCGCCGACCCGCGAAGGAGAGAGAATGACGTTCGTCGTGACCGAGCCTTGCATCAAGTGCAAGTACACCGACTGTGTGGATGTCTGCCCTGTCGACTGCTTCCACGAGGGCAAGAACTTCCTGGTCATCGACCCGGACGAATGTATCGATTGTGGAGCTTGTGAGCCTGAGTGCCCGACGAGCGCCATCTTCGCGGAAGACGACGTCCCCGATGATCAGCAGGACTTCATCCAGCTGAATGCGAAGCTGTCCTCCGCGTGGCCGAGCATCAACGCGAAGAAGAACGCGCTGCCCGACGCCGACAAGAACAAGGACGCCAAGGGCAAGAAGAAGGACCTGATCCAGTCACCGGGTCCGTGAACGGCATTTGAAGCTCGACCTCGTCCAGCTCGTCGGCTCCGCGGGCGCAAACCGCGCGATGGAGGCCGAGGTCAAGCGCCTCATCCGCCGCGCCTCCCCGCGCGGTGATCTCAAGCCCCGCCGCGAGGGCGACAGCACGCTGTCCTATCCCTTCGATCCCGCGCTCGCGTGGATGGCGGTGACCCATCTGCGCACGCCCTCCCGCGCGCTCTGGGCGCTGTACGGCGCGGGGGCCATGCGCCTCGAGCCGCTCTACGAGGAGCTCGTCGAGTTCGTCGCGAAGGACGATCGCGGGTGGCTGAAGGACGGCTTCGGCATCTCGGTCTACGCGAAGGACGTCGAAGAGTTCCCCGCCGGCGTGCTCCAGATCCAGGGCACCGTGAAGAACGCGATCATCGAGGGCGCCGCCCGGCGCGGGATGGCGGTCCACCTCGATCCCGACAAGCCGGACGTCGTGATCTCCGCGCGCGGATCGCCGCCCCAGATCGCGGTCGATCTCGCGGGCGGATCGCTCCACCAGCGCGGGTGGCGCCTCGATCGCGGCGAGGCCCCGCTCAGGGAGAACGTCGCCGCGCAGATGCTCATGCTCGCGCGCTGGGATCCGCGCAGCGAGCCCCTGGTCGATCCGATGGCGGGCTCGGGCACCATCGCGATCGAGGCCGCGCTGATGGCCCGGGGCGCGCCGCTCGCGGCCGATCCGAGCGCGCTGCCCCTCGCCGCGCGCCTCCCCGCGTTCGCCGGCATGGCCACGCCGATCGATCTCTTTCCCGGCGCCAAGCCCCCGATCGTCGCGCACGAGCGCCACACGCCGGATCTCGAGCGGATCAAGGCCAACGCCGCGCGCGCGCACGCGGACATCGGCGTCCTCCACGGCGATTTTCGCGAGCTCGGCCGCGCGCGCCTCGCCGAGACGCTCGGCGTCGACTCCGATCACGGCCTCGTCATCGTGAACCCGCCGTACGGCATCCGCCTCGGAGCGGGCGGCGACGACAAGGAGCTCGACGCCCTCTACGCCGATCTGAAGGCGTGGGTCCTCGGCCTCGGCGACGGCTGGCGCATCGCGCTCCTCGCCCTCCCCGACCGCGTCGAGCGCGTCTTCGGCCAAAGATATGCGCTGAAAAAGCCGCTCCCGAACGGCGGGCTCACGACCTACTTCTACGTCTACGCGTGACGGTCTTACGTCGCCGAGACCCGTGGACCCTGAGCTTGGGCTCTCTTCCTCAGTGGCGCCAGTCATCGCTGCGCGATGACAGCCACCCCGCGCGCAGACGCGCGAAGGGCGCTCCGATCCAGCTGCGGTTACGCGTGAGGATCGTTCGTCACCTGGGTGATGACGTAGTGCGCCTCGATCTTGCCGTTGCGGAAGGCGCGCCCGACGACCGTGTGCTTGCTGACCCAGCGGTTGCAGTCGAGCATGTTCCCGTAGACCAGCGTCCCGATCTTGAAGCCCGTGTTCTCCTGGATCGCCGGCCAACCCTCCGGCTTCTCGCTCGGCACCCGCTTGTAATCGAACGACGCCTCGCCCGACTCCGGATCGTCGACGACCATGAAGTATCCCGGCCCCGACGCGAACGTGGTCCACCCGCGGTTGTGCCCGAACCCTTCCTTCTCGCCCGCGTGCCTGAGCAGAGGCTTGGAAAACCGGGTGAACATCGGCAGCGAGTTCTTCCCCGTATAAACGACGATCTTCTCCGCCTCGGGGATCAGCGTCGCCACCGTCGTCTTCGCCGAAGCCTCCGCGCGATCGTACAGCTCCGCCATCGAGCCGCCGGGAAAGTCGAGCACCTGCACCAGGCGCTCCTCCTCGCTCAGCCCATCGAGGTGCTTCGCGATCGCGTGGATGTCCCCGCCCGACTTGAACACCTCGGCAAAGGTCATCCGTTCCTCTTCTTGAAGTCGGCCATGAAGCCGACGAGCTTCTCGACGCCCGCGACCGAGACCGCGTTGTACGTCGACGCGCGGATCCCGCCGACCGAGCGGTGCCCCTTGAGCCCGGTCATGTCCGCCGCCTCCGCCTCCTTCACGAACTTGTTCTCGAGGTCCTCGCTCGGGAGCCGGAACACGATGTTCATGTGCGATCGAGACTCTTTTTCCACGGGCGAGCGATAGTATCCGCCCGAATTATCGATCGCCCCGTAAAGCAGCGCCGATTTCTTCCGATTTTTCGTCTCGATGCCCGCGAGCCCGCCTTCCTCGGCGAGCACCGCGAGCACGTTGCGCATCATGTAGATGCCGAACGTCGGGGGCGTGTTGTACAGCGACTCGTTCTCCGCGTGCGTGCTGAACTTGAAGATCGTCGGGATGTCCGTCCGGCCCTTCGCCATGAACGACTTCTCGATGATCACCAGCACCACACCCGACGGCCCGATGTTCTTCTGCGCGCCCGCATAGATCAGCGCGAACTTCGACACGTCGATCGGCTTCCACATGATGTCCGACGACATATCCGCGACGAGCGGCACCGAACCGGACGACGGGAACGTCTGGTACTGCGTCCCCGCGATCGTGTTGTTCGACGTGATGTGGAGATAGTTCGCCGCCGGATCGAGCGTCAGCTCGTCCTGCCGGGGAATGCGGGTGAAAGTATCGCCCTCGCCACCTTTTCCCGCGACCTTCGTCTTGCCGAAGAGCTTCGCCTCCGCGATCGCCTTCTTCGACCAGGTCCCGGTGATGACATAGTCCGCGCTCCCGTCCTTCTGGAGGAAGTTCATCGGCACGGTGGCGAAGAGCTGCGACGCGCCGCCCTGCACGAACAGGATGTCGTGCGTGTCGGGCACTGCGAGCAGCGACTTGGTCAGCGCGATCGCCTCGCGGTGCACCTTCTCGTAGTGCTTGCCGCGGTGCGAGTGCTCCATCACCGAGAGCCCGGTGCCCTCGAAGTCCATCATCTCGTCGCGCGCGCGCTCGAGCGCCTTGCGAGGAAGGCCTGCGGGGCCCGCGTTGAAGTTGACGACGTCTTTCGCCATGGCGCCCGACTAACACGCCCGAAGAAGGCAGGTCTACTCCGAGAGAGGCGTGGGGTGCAGCTCGCTCGCGAGAGACGCGCTGATCACGTAGGTCAGCACGCCGAGCGTCACGCCGCTGACGACCGAGATCCACGGGAAGCCTTCCGTCTCGAGGAATTCGGGCCCGACCACTCCGGTCGCCCCGCCGATCGCGAGCCCGAGCCCGAGCGGCGCGACCGCGAGCGAAGAGCCGAACGTCAGGAAGGGCCGGCCCGGGCAGCCATCGCCGGGCTTCGCTTCGAGGCACAGATAGCGGCTGTCCCCGCTCGCCTCCACCGCGCTGTACGTCAAGAGGACGGCGCCGGCCGCGGCCAGCCCCACGCTCGCCCAGAGCACGCTGGTTCGACCGGTCTCCGCGCCCTGGGCGACGAGCTCGGCGAGCGTGTGCACGGTGGCGCCCGCGGTGACCTCGACGCGCGCTTCCCAGGGCGCGTAGCCCGCGGCCGCGAGCGAGACGCTGCGCGCACCGAGGCGCGCGCCGGTGAGCCGGTTGATCCCGCTGCGCGAGGTGCCGACGAGCTGCCCGTCGAGCCGGATCTCCGCCCCTTCGATCTCCGTCTCCACGTCGATCGAGCCCAGCGCGTCCCACACGCCTTCGCGCTCGAGCACGCCCTTCAGCTCGTCTTCGACGAGGCGCGCGGCCCAGGTGACGGCGCCATCGGAGTGCGGCGCGGTGAAGGTCGCGGGCCGCGCGATCACCGCCACGTCCTGGAACGTAGCGTCGTCGCGGGCCTCGACCGCGCGCCCGACGTCGACGAACAGCGCGGTGAGCCGCGTCTGCTCGCCCGCTTCCACGCACGTCACCAGCAGCAGATAGCGCGGCGGCCGAGGATCGCGCGCGACGACCTTGGCCACCTCGCGCGCGTCACCTCGCGCAGCGACGAGATCGGGTGAGTCCTTCACTTCGCGAGCGAACAGCGACGTGTGCTCGCGCAGGGCGCGATCGAACGCGGTGATGATCGCGAGCCCACCGGCCCGGCTCTCGGGCGTCGCGTAGGGTGACCGCACGACGACGTCCACGGGAGCGCGCTCGTCGAGCGCGATCTGCTCGACGGGCGCCGCCGTCCCGACGAGAGCGCTGAGGAACACGATCAGGCCCAAGCGACGGATATGCTAGCATCGGCGCCCGCAGATGCGAGCGGTCTTGCCGATGCTCCTCGTCGTCGCGTGCACGCCCACGCGCGCGTCGGGCCCGCTCGAGAGCGAGGACCACGTCAGCTTCGAGACCCTCGCGATCATCGACGTCGAGCGGCGCCCTGCGGACGCCGTCGTCGAAGGGCAGCTCCAGGTCTTCGGTCACGCTCCCCTGGTCCTGCCCGATCGGCCGATGACCGTCGCGCTCTACTCCGAGACGCCGGACGATCTGGCGTGGCCCGCCAAGGTCTACCCGGCCGACGCCGCGGGCACGTCGCGCCTGCGCTGTCCCGACAAGGTCAAGACGTACAGCGACGGGAGCTGGCTCGACGGCACCGCCCCCGACACGTGGAGAGCGCTCCGCTTCGTCGGCGCGCCCCAGGACACGTGCGCGACCGGCCACGACTGCATCGTCGAATGCGACGCGATCAAAGGCCGCACGTGCCAGCGCGGCTGCCCTGCCCCGCCGACGATCGAGCCGCCCATGCTGCCGACCAAGCCCAACCTCGGCGCGTGCCCGCGAACGCCGGAGAGCTACGCGATCGACGACGACGACAACGAGATCACCGGCTGCGCGCGCGTCGTCCCTCCCCTGTGCGGGCCCGCCCAGAAGCTCCAGATCGAAGGGATCTGCGACCGCGTGGGCCCTCTGTGCGGGGCGCGCTGGGGCGCTCCGCCGGCGGGCGCGGCCCACGTGTGGTGGGTGGCCGCCGCGGAAGTTCCGCCGGCGGACGGATCCCCGAAGCACCCGTTCACGCTCGAACAGGCGCTCGCCGCCCGCACCGATCAGGTGCTCGTGCTGTCGAACGAGCGACACGCGCTCCCGCGCGGCAAGATCACCGGCGTACAGATGTACGGCGCGTGCCCGGCGCAGACGATCCTCACCGGCGACGTGCTCGAGCTCGCCGGCACCTCCACGCTCGCGGGCCTGTCGATCGAGGTCACCGGCAACATCGTGACCGAGGACCACGTGTCGCTCTACGGCGTGATCACCCGCGCGCCGATCCTCGCCCTCGGCTACCTGCGCCTGGTCGACGACGTCGTCGATCAGGTGGACGCGCGCGGCGGGCTGTACATCCTCGAGGCGCAGATCCGCCGGCTGCTGGCCGCGGGTCCCGAGGTGCTCGGCGGGCGCGTCGTCATGTATCCCGGCGTCCCGCAAGATCAAGCCTCGATCGTGATCGATCAGCAGGGCGTCCTCGGTCTCGGCCAATCGTGGTTCGCCGGCACCTCGACCGGCGCGCGCCTCGTCCTCGACCATGGCTCGACGGCGCGGCTCCAGGACGTGGTGCTCGAGTCGGGCGTCGAAGGCATCCGCGCGCAGGGCGAGAGCGCTGCTGTCCTGCGGCGGGTGCAGGTCCTCGGCGCTCGGCTGACCGGCGTCCGCGTGATCGGACCGCGCACCTCGGTCCGCGCGTCGGACGCCCTCGTCTCGGGCGGGGAAGCGCAGATCTGGGCCCACCGGGACGACACGATGGTGGGTCCGGAGATCAGGCTCGAGCGAGCGGCGCTCATCGACGCCACCTTCCGGCGAGACGACCTCATGCAGCTCTCCTCCTTGCGCGCGGATCGCGCCGTGGTGAACGCGAGCGATCTGTGGATCGCGCGGGGCGAGACGCTCTTCAGCGCGACGGAGTGCGAGACCAAGATCGATCGCGCGCGACTGTCCCGCGCAGATCTCGACGCGGTCGCGATCAACACCTTCGACGCGACCGGGCCATCGAGCTTCATGGGCGCGGATCTCACGATCAGCGACGTGCGGCGCGCGGGCGTCTATCTGAAGACCGCGCCCGCCGCCCAGGACGTGCGCCCCTTCGTCCTCGACGCCCACCTGGAGCGCGTCGCGATCACCCACGTGCTGGGCTCGGGCGTGCTGCTGATGGACGGGCAGCTCACCGCGGCGATCACCGATCTCGTCGTGCAGGACGCCCCCGGCGACGTCCCCGAGCGCGACGAGACCATCTGTTTCCAGGGCATCTGCGACGGCACCGGCATCGTCCTCCGCAGCGGCTTCGAGGGCGTGATGCTCCACCTCGATCGCTTCGAGATCGAAGGCGCCGTGAACGCTGGCATCGACGCGCTCGGGCTGACCGCGTTCGACATCATGCACGGCAAGATCTCCGGCGGGCCCACCGGGATGATCTACGAGATCCCGAACGACTGGCGCGACTACGCCCTCGAGGTCGAGATCGACGCGCCGACGGCCGTGGCCACCAGACGATGACGACATGACCGACCGAGCGTTGAGAGCGATCGCGATCGTGCTCGCCCTGCCGGCGTGCACGCCCACGCGCGCCGGTCCGCTCGAGATCAGCGCCGGCACGCCGTTTCAGACGCTCGCCCTCGTCGAGCCCGATCCGACCACCACCGATCCACTCGAACGATCGATCCTCAGCGTCTTTCCCGCCGCTCCGCTGGTCCTCCCCGATCGGCCGATGATCGCCGCGCTCTACGCGGACAGCCCCGACGAGCTCGGCTGGAGCGTCGGGCTCCATCGCCACGTCCCCGGCGGCCAGGCGCGCATGCGCTGCCCGGACAGCGTGATGGCTTACGACGGCGACACGTGGAGCGCGGCGAAGGAGCCCCCGCCCCTCATGAGCGCGATCCGCTTCACCAACGACGCCAGCGATCCGTGCATCACCGGGCAGGCGTGCATGGTCCACTGCGCGCTGCTCGGCAAAGAGATCCCCGTCTGCGGCCCGGAGTGCGGCCCACCGCCGATCATCGCGGCACCCGCGCCGCCCGCGCTGCCCGCGCTCGGCGCCTGCCCGCGCAACATCACCGAGACGCAGATGTCGCTCGTGACGTGCACCGCGACGATCGGCCCGACGTGCGCCGCGGACGCCCGCCTCGCGATCGACGGCACCTGCCAGCCCGTCGGCCGCGCGTGCGGCGCCGACGCGTGGGCCCCCGCGCCGCCGGGCTTGCGCACGATCTACGTCCGCGAGGTCGCCGACCCGAACCCGGACGGCACCCGCGCGCACCCCCTCGATCTCCCGCGCGCGCTCGCCGCATCGCTCGCTGGCGACGCGATCATGCTCTCCGCCGGCACGCACCTCGTCGATCGCCCGGGCCCGTACGCGGCGTCGATCTTCGGCGCGTGCGCGGCCACGACCCGGCTCATCGGCGCGCGCCTGATGACCACGGCAACGGCGACGATCGCCGATGTCGAGCTCGCGGTCGGCGAGGCCAACCTCAACGGCTTCGTCACCGTCGAGGGCGTGCTGGTGCCTCGCGCGACCATCCTCCGCACCGACGGCGTGCTCACGATGCGCGACGCGGCGATCCGCACGCCCTTCGACGTCCGCGCGCGCGCCGACCTGCGCGACGTCGAGCTCCTGGGCGCCGAGATCCACAATCGAGCCGACCTGCGGGCGAGCCGCGTCGTCTTCCGCGCGAGCCCCAGCGACGATCCGGGCTCGTCCGTGCTGCTCTACGAGAGCTCCTCCGCGATCTTCGAAGACGCTTGGTTCGAAGGCCCGCAACACGGAAAGCGCCTGCTCGTGGGAGCGGGCGACGAGGGCCGCGATCGCTCGAGCGCGGTGCTGCGACGCGCCCTCGTCACGAGCGGCGCCGTCGCGATCCGCGTCGATGGGCCGGCGTCTCTCCTGCTCGAGTCGAGCCAGATCATCGGCGCCGCCAGCCGCGCGCTCGAGATCGCGGGCGCCGGCGCGGTGGTCACGGCGCGCGATGTCTTCGCGGCGATCGATCGCTCGGCGACGGGCGCGGACGACAACCCCGGCCTTCTCGTCGCCGAGCTGACGCTCGCGCCCGACACCGCGGTCGCCCCGGTCGTGACGCTCGATCGCGTGGCGTTCCGCGGAGCGACCCACGTCCAGACGGTGTACGGGCGGCGCGCAAGCATCGAGGTGCACGATCTGTCGATCCTGGGCGGCGGGGTCGGCGCGAAGATCCAGAACGGCCAGATGACCCTCGAGCGCGTGCGCATGCAGGCGATGGACTTCGACGGCATCCAGGGCGACTGCGACGACAAGCGCTACCCCGTCACGCTCACCGTCCGGGACGCCGAGCTCATCGGCACGAAGCGCGCAGGCGTGCGCCTGGTGGGCCTCCCGCTCTTCGAAGAGAGTGCGGTGAACGCGACGATCGAGCGGCTCCGGATCGCCGACGCGCAGGGCACGGGCATCTTCTTCTCCGATGGCGCCTCGATCGCCGACATCAGCGATCTCAGCATCCAGCGCGTCACGCCCGTCACCGACCTGGCGTGTCTGCCCGGGCTATGTCTGGGCAACGGGATCCTGCTCCGCACGGTGGGGACGGGCCCGCGCGCGAACCTCGCCGGCTTCGAGATCATCGACGTCGCGCACGCGGGGATCGACGTGTCGCACTTCAGCGCGGTGAGCGCCGAGCGTGGCGTCATCCGGGGCGAGCGGCTCATCGGCGTGCGCTACGGGCCAGAGGACGACTGGCGCGATCATGTCGTCGACGTCGACCTCGACGTCGACACGCCGATCGAGATCGTCCCGCCGTGATCAGCGCAGCGGCTGCCACGGCGATCGGCCGCGGATCGTGGGCGCGTCGACCGCGACGATGTACTCCGCGCGCCGGTTCTTCGCCTCGTCGACCTCGTCCGCGGTCTTCACCAGCGGCACGTCCTCGCCGAACCCCGCCGACAGGATCGCGATCGTCACGCCGCGCTTCTTGAACCACCGCCCGATCGATCGCGCGCGCCGCTCGGACAGATCGCGGTTGGAAGCGGGATCACCGACCGTGTCCGTGTGCCCCGCGATGAACAGCTTGATCGTGGCGAGCTTGCCGAACTTCTTCACCGCGCCCTGGATCTCCGCGAAGCTCGCGTCGAGCTTGGGCGCCTCGGTCTTCGCGATCTCGTCCGATCCGCTCGCGAAGTTGACCTCCTCGTGCGGGATGTCGACGCGCCACGGGAACAGCTCGATCGCGCCGAAGAAGCCGTCCGCGTCGTACGCCTTCACCGTCATGCGCAGGACCGTGCCCTTCACGTCGGGCCACGAGATCGTCGCGCGCGCGCCGTCGGCGAGACCATCGAACGTCCCCATCGGCGTCCCTTGATCCGACGTCAGCTCCACCTCGACGCGGGTCACCGCGCGGTTCGCCGTCACCGCGAGCTGGTGCTTCGCGAGATCGAGATCCTCCGCCTCGACCTTCAAGACGAGCGGCCCGACCAGCTCCGCGTCGACCGCGATCGGCATCTCCGCCTTCTCGCCCCCGGCCGTCACCACCGACAATGTGCCTTCGAAGCGAGCCTTTCCCGGCGCGGCGAGCTCGAGCGGGAACCTGTGCGTCGCGCCCGCCGCGAGCTTGCTGGCCCGCGCCGCGATCTTCTTCTGATCGGTCGAGCGCACCACGTCGAGCGTCACCGAGGACAGCGGCGCTTGCGCGTGCACCACGAGCGCGGGCTGACCGTTGCCCTGGAGGGCCTTTGTGATCAGCTCGACTTGGACGGCGTCATCGGCGAGCGCGGCGCATGGGATCGCGAGCGTCGCGAGGAGGAGGAGCCCGCGCAGAATCAGACCTGCGTGTTGAGGGTCTGCTTGATGCTCGACGTGCCCTTCTCGATCACCTTCGAGGTGAGCTCGAGCTCCTGCGTGAAGCGGTACACGCCGGCCTGGAGCGCGAGCAGCTCTTGCTGCGAGAAGTTCCGGCCCGAGAGCGCGAGGTTCATGATGCTCTCGAGCTTGTTCTGGCCCGCCATCACGTCCTCGAACACCTTCTGCATCGCGCCGCCGAGGGGCTTGGAGTTGTTCGTCTCGCCCGCCGCGGGGACCGGAGGAGCGCCGGTCCGCTGCGTCTGGATGGCCTCGCGCAGCGAGCTGATCGCGCCGCCGATCTTGTTGGGATCGTTCTGCTGCGTCAGGTTCTGCGCGTCGAGCTTGTTCTGGAAGTTCGCGCCGCTGACCTCGTTGGTCTTGGTGAGCTGCTCGGCCTGCTGCATGGCCTGCTGCATCTCCTTGACCATCTCGTTCGCGATCTTCGCGGTCGCTCCGCTAATGGGATCCGTCATGACTAGCTCCTTGGTCGAGGGGACACCTCGTCGACTCTCGATTATCGCTTCGGCGCGCCAGACGTTGCGTCATCGTCGCGCTTGGCCGGCGGCGCGGGCGCGCGGGAGTTGCTCGGGTCCTGCCGCTGCGTCGTCCGCGCGGTCCCCTTCGCCGAGACCCCGTTGACGTCGTAGTGCTCGTCCACCATGTCGCGCAGGATCCGCCCGAGCTTGTCGATCGCGCGCGTGTGGAGCCGCGAGGTCCACGACTTCGACAGCGACAGGTGCTTGCCGACCTCTTCGAGCGACAGCTCCGAGAAGTAATAGAGCTCGATGAGCTTCTTCTCCTGATCCGGCAGCTTCTGCACCGCCGTCGAGACCAGCTCCTTCGACTGCAGCAGATCGAGCACGTCGTCGACCGCGGGGCCCCGATCGTCCTTGATCTGGAAGCCCTCCATCGCGTCGAGCGCGGTGACGTAGATGGTGACGAGGCCGCTGACGAGATCGGCGAGCTCGTTGACGTCCTCTTCTTCCGACTTCTTCTCGGTCTTCGGCGCGTCGCCGACCGGCGCCATCTCGCGGTCGTGCACGTTCGACAGATACGCGTTGGCCTTCATCTCGTAGCGGTAGCGCGCGTACTCCGTGCGCGAGACCCAGCCCATGCCGCGCAGACCGTCGTAGATCGCGCCGCGGATCCGGTAATACGAGAAGGTCATGAAGTTCGCGCCGAACTTCGCGTCGAAGCGATCCGCCGCCTCGAAGAGCCCGAGCATCCCGTAGCTCACGAGATCGTCGAACTCGATGTCCTTGGAGAGCGTCTTCCACACGTTGCCCGAGATCGAGCGCACGTACGGCATGTACTGCTTCGCGAGCTGATCGCGGCTCATGCCCTTGCTCGGCGGGGGCAAGACGCGCTTCTGCGCGGCCTTCTCGTCCTCGACGTCGCCGGGCAGATCTTTGCGCTTGGCCGGCGTCTTCGCGGCAAAAGGAGCCCCCGGGGGGCCCGGCGCCTTCTTCGGCACGGTCTTCTTGGCGCGTTCTTCGACCAAGCTATCCCTTCGCCAGCTTCTTGAACTGCGACGACAGCTTCTTGGCCATCGCCGGATCGCGATCGATGAGCTCGGTGACCGCCTCTTCCAGGCGCTCCTCCGCGCTCTCCGGCTCGCCGTCGTCCTTGTCGCCGTCCTTCTTCTTCTTCTTCTTCCCCTTGAACTGCGGGAAGCGCTCCTCGATCACCAGCGAGACGAACTCCTTGGTCGCCTCTTTCTGCGTGAGCTTGCCGTTCTGCAGCCGCTTCGCGAGGTCGCGGACCTTGCCCGTGAGCTCCGATTGCTGCGTCTTCGCGACCTGCGCGCGCTGCGCCTCGGTCGGCTGTTGCGCCTGCGCGACCTTCGACGCGAAGTCCGTCTTCTGCGTCTGCTGGGTCTGCTGCGCGCCCGTGGTGGCCTGGGTCTGTGGCGGGACGATGGGCCCGCCGCCTCCTCCGATACGCGGCATCTCAGATCACCTCTGCAGCCAACCCGTCGAGCAGGCTCTTCGCGAACGCGCCCGCGGGGCCATCGGGATCCAGCGACACGGCGCGCTTGAGCGCGACGCGCGCGTCGTCCTTCTTCTTGAGGAAGATCAACGTCTCGCCGTGGTGCGCTTCCGCGAGCGCGCTGTCCGGCTGCCGCTTGAGCGCCTCCTTGAGGTGCTTCAGCGCGCGATCATACTTGCCCTGGCTGACGGCGAGGTTGCTCAGGCAGACCCACGGCACGTCGCTGTGCGGCACGAGCGCGGCGACGCCCGAGAAGACCTCGTCGGCCTCCTTGTACTTCTGCATCTCCATGTAGAGATAGCCAGCCTCGAGGATGAGAGCGATCTCGCTCTGGGGGACCTCGACGAGGCCCTGCACCACGACCTGCTCCGCCATGAAGACTCCAGTCTAGACCGAAACCGGTTGAGTTCGCACCTTTTGGAGCGGGGGTGGGCAGAACCCGGAAAAAAGGCGGCGCGCCGCTCTGTTTCTGAGGGGCGGCGCGCCAGGGGCCAGTGGGCTCAGCGGACGTTGTTGAGCGCGTTCTTCGCGGCGTCGTGCTTGGTCTTCATGATGTTCGAGACCAGGTTGAACTGACGCGTGTCCTGCTGCATTTTCTCCTGGAGCTGCAGGTACTGCAGGTTGAAGCTCGCCTGGAACTCGGCCATCGACTTCGTCGAGCTCATCATCTGGTTGAACGCATCACCTTCCGGCGCGCCGTTCTTGGTCTGGCCGTTCGACACGGCGCCGTTGCCGCTCAGCGGGGTGTTCAGGCCGGGCGCGCGCTGCGGGATCGTGAGCGCGCCGTTGCCACCGAAGTTGCCGATGCCAGCGTTGCCGCTCGTCGAGCCGGGGCCCGCGCCGCCGCTGACGAGGCCGTGCGAGCCGGACGAGAAGCCCGAGCCCGACGCGCCGCCGCCGGTGCCGCCCACGGTGTTCGCGATGTTCGCGCCCGCGACCGCCGCGCTGACGATCGCGCTGCCCGGGATGAACGGCGCGGCGACCTGCAGGCCGTCCATCGCGACGTTGCTCGCCTTGATCAGGCCATCGCGCATGACCGTGCCGAAGTCGGTCTTCGGGGTCTGGCGGGTGCTGGTGGCGACGGTGGAGAGACGGATGGACGGGCCGCGGACGTTTTCGCTCTGCATTTGATTTCTCCTTCGATTTCGTTGGGGAGACCCGGTCAGCCGAGATACGGCCCGATTGTCTCTCGTTCGATTCGATGATGTTTATCGGCCCAGACGTCGGCCCGTTGCGTGGCTTTTTCGCGCCCTCTAGGACGCGAAGACGCAGCGATCAGCCTAAGTCCTAGCGACCCATCGAAGATTTGGTCGCAAACAAATACTCGAACAGGTCCGCCGTCCGCTCGTACGCGGCCATCGCTTTCTTCGCAGGGCCGCGCAGCTTCACGTCTTTTCCCGTGCTGAGCTCCTCGAGCTTCTCGTACGAGCCGCGGATCTCGTCCGCGACGCTCTCGATCGTGCCCTTCTCGAGCCGCGCCTCCACGGCCGGAAATCCCGCCGACGCCTGGGGCTCCGGCTCGGCGGCTGCGCCGGCCGCCTGCCCTTTCGGCCCGAACGCCCGCACCTCGGGGCGCCGGCGGTCGGATATCTTGAACGTCGAGAGCTTGTCCTCTTTGGACATCGACCCGTTCTCGCACCAAACCCGTACCCCACGCAACTCGCCCACGTCCGGGACGCGTCCGACCGCGCCCGGACGACCACGGACGCACATCGCCGAACCTGCGCGTCCCGCTCCCGGCACACCGGCTGCTTTGGCCGCTCGCATGACCCAAAAACAGTCTGCTGCTTCCTTCCTTCTCTTGCCGACGCTCATCGCCGCGGCGTGCGGCGGCAACGACTCGCCGCCGCAGGATCGCGGCTACGACCAGCCCACTTCGGCGAGCAGCTCGGATCCCACCCCCGCCAGCGCCAGCGGCGCCGACAACCAGACGCCGCCTGCGGCGGGCGACGAACCCAGCGCCGGCGGGGACACCGCGAGGGCGTGTATCGAGCAGCAATGCTCGACCGCGCTCGCCGCCTGCGGGAGCGACTGCTTCAGCCTCAACACCTGCATCACACCGTGCGGCGAGGACGATGCGTGCTGGGACCGCTGCTTTGCGTCCCACTCCGATGCGGCCGCCGATGCCCTCGGCGCCCTCTACGAGTGCATCTCGAACGAATGCGCGGATCCGGCGGGTGGCGGAGGTTCATCGTCCAGCACGGGCGGATCGTCGAACGGCGGCACCCCTTCCAATCGTCCCGCCGAGATCTCGATCTACGCCTCCTGCTGGTCCGTCGCCGTCGAGGCGCTGTACATCGCGCCGTGCAGCGAGGCGAGCTATGGCGAAAACCTGCTCGATGTCTCGATCGGCGGCGGGGAAGGTGTTCGCACGTCGTTGACTCCGGGTTGCTACGACATCTGGGCCATCCACGAGAACGGCCAAGAGGTCGGCAACTCGGTGACTCTGCGAGCTGGCCAGAGCGTCACCGTCGGTACGTGCGGCGGGAGCGACTACGACGTGCCGTTGGTCGAGGGATTTTCGTCGACGGTCAAGGGAACGCTCGCGGACACCCAGGTGCGCGTCGAAGTTCTCAACCACTGCAGCTACCACTTCTGCAAGGTCATGCGGTCTCCGTGCGGCCAGAACCAGTGGTCGCGCGTCTCGTTGGGCGACAGGCTGAGCATCCCGAGCGATCGCGCCACGCTCTTCGAGCATCTGCCTGACGGCTGTCAGGACTACAAGTTCGTGCCCTGCTACGACGAGCTCTACGCGGGCTTCACGTGGTCCGGTACCTTTGCGAATCGGCAGACATACACCGTCGAGCTCTGCGCAAACTGAAGGTGTCCGGGGCCGGACGTCCGGACGTCACGAGGCCGGATACGGCCGGACGATCCGCAGCAACTCCGCCCGCGCGGGCCCGGCACAACGGCTGCTTCAGCAGTCGAGCATGTCTTCGCTCCGGATCGTCGCGCTCCTCTTCGTCACCTGCTTCATGGCGATCGGGTGCGGTGGGTCCGACATCGGCTCCGAACCGAGCACGCCGCTCGAGCTCGAGCACCAGCCTCGCCTCACGCCGAAGGGCGCGCTCATCGAGGGCAGCGATCAGGACGCGTGCGCGGAGGCGTGCGGGGCCGACGAGGCGTGCATCGACGACTGCTACGTGCCGACGCTCTGAACGATCACTCGCCTGCGCTGCGCGGATTTCGGCCCATGCAGACCTCTTCGAGGTTCGAGATGTGGTCGGTGTCGTCGTCGAACTGATCGAGATCGCTCCACATGACCGAGCTCTCCGGGAAGGTCACGGGCACGACGACGTCCGCGGGCGTCGTCAGATCGATGTCCTGGTTCGCGACGGCGAGCGTGACGCGCGTGTCGGGATCGAGCTGGATGAAGTACGCGAGTCGAATCTGCACGGGGCGGCCCGTGGGGATGCGCGGGCACACGCCGCTGATCGTGCGATCGGCCGCGACGTCGAGCGGGCACGGCGCGCCCTGACCCGCGACCTGCAGCTCGGCCTGGAGGCCGCCGATCTCGCCGCAGTTCATGATCTCGTGCACGCGGAGCGCGACGTGGGTCGAGCCGGGTGCCTCGGATCCGCCGCACGCGGCCGCGCAGGCGAGGGTCAAGGAGAGGAGCGCGCGCATCATTGGCCTCGCGTCGGGTCGGGGCCCGAGATGAGCAGATCGACGTCGGCCGGAGCGCCGCCGGAGGTCGCCACCACGATGATCGCGGTCGCGCCGCCCGCCGCGGCGAGCCCGATCAGCGTCCAGAACCACCACTTCGTGTGCACGCCGCCGGACGATCCTTCGGCCGGCGGAGGCTCCGCCGGCGGCGCGACCTCGGGCCCCGCTTCCGTCACGGGCACGACAGGCGGAGGCGGAGGCGGAGGCGCGGTCTTCGGATCGAAGACCTTGATCACGAGCGGCGCTTCCGGTGAGCCCGCGCGCGCGGGGCCGTTGCCGATCTCGTCGAACGCCTCGATCACGTACTCGAGATCGCCCGTGACTTGCTCGGCGGGGATCGTCGCCTCGTACGTGGTGCTCGTCGTCTTCTTGAGATCGATCGTGTCGAACTCCTTGGTGCCCTTCGCGCGCACGAGGAGGCTCGGCGCGAAGATCGCGCTCTCGTCGACGATCTCGCACTTCACCACGATCGCCTGGCCGACGGGCGCGCGCTCGATCGGGTTGTGCGTGATGCGCGGCGGCGACGTGTCGGCCAGCGCGATCGCGGGCACCAGCGAGAGCAACGCGATCAGAGTCTTCATTTGGCGGTGGGGTTCCAGAGGAGCGAGACCTCGAGAGGCGTAGCCTGACCGGGCTTGAGAAGCGAGAATTTGTGCTTCTTCCCGGCCTCGGGCTCCTGGGGCGTCTTCCCGAGCGAGATGCCGTTGTGCTTCACGATCGACCAGGGGTTCGAGTCGATCTTCACCGAGAGGTCGCCGTCGACGACCTTGTACGTGAGCTTCACGGTGTACGGCAGATCGGCGCCGCTGAGCGTGATCGTGCCGGATTCGCCGCGGATCATCATGCTCGAGGGCGAGCTGCCCGCGGGCCGGCCGTCGTGCTCGACGGTGACGTTCGAGGACGCGCTCAGCGTCACGATGCCGAGCCGCGACTTGCCCTCGCCCTTGGGCTCTTGCTTGGGCTCCGCCTTCGGCTCGGGCTTCGGCTCCGTCTTGGGCTCGGGCTTCGGCTCGGGCTCCGGCGCGACCGCGACGGGCTTCTTCTCGGGCTTCGGTGCCTTCTCGGCGACGGGCTTCTTCTCGCCGCGAACGCGGGGCTCCTTCTCGCGAGGCTCGCGAGGCTCGCGCGGCTCACGCGACTCGCGCGGCTCGGCGGTGGCCTTCGGCCCGCGGCGATCGCGGCGCGGCTCGGGGGTCGGCGAGGCCGGCGGCGGCGCGATCACCACCGGCGCAGCGGAGGGCGACGGCGAAGGCGAAGGCGAAGCGATCGGCGTCGGCGACGGCCTGACGTCGAGCGCCGGATCGCGCGCGGGCTCGACCGGCGCGAAGTCGGCGGGCGTCGGCGCGGGCGTTGGATCGGCGAGATCTGCGGGAATGGCAGCCTCATCGGGCGGCTGCTCGCCCCACATCGACATCAGCGAGCGGACGCCCCAGAAGCCCGCGACCGCCGCGAGCGCGAACACCAGCGCGCCCGCGATCAGCGTCGAGCGCCGCGACGTCCCGGTGTACACCGGCAGCGAAGAGCTCGACTCGTCGCGCACGTCGCGGATGGCGGGCTCGTGGCCGTGCGAGGCGGGCGGCGGCACCGAGATCGCGATCGACGGCGCCGTCGGCACGGGCCGCGGCGGCGTGCGGAGCAGCGCGCCGTTGCTGCG
>JADMIO011000808.1_pt1 | contig 20562 bp, 20 predicted proteins | sample 8958161 | NCBI WGS metagenome assembly JADMIO01 (sample SAMN16585339, study PRJNA669376) | soil metagenome | isolation source: Crop rotation soil | place: USA: Cullars Rotation, Alabama | collected 2011 | reverse complement strand
ATATATTTGAGCCTGACTAGCTAACGCGGTCAATACCCCTTCCACGTATCCTACAAAATCCCGCTAACATCCGTTCAGTCTCTTGGAAAATTTTCCCAGTATCTATTAAAAAGCTCATAGTTATGATCCGTGACCTATGGTACCTGCAATTCAGGAACTATGAGGACAATTTTACTTTACTTGCTCGTTTGCATTTCACTTGCTGCCGCCGGCCAGAGGGATTGTGGTTCAACGGGATATATGGAAGATATGAAGCGGCTGAACCCGGCACTTGCACGCCAGCTTGAGCAAAGTGAAAGGTTTATCCAGCAACACACTCCTTCATCTCAGCAAAATACACGCACCATAGGCTTTGCCGCAATCAAAATACCCGTAGTAGTACACGTGTTATACAGCAGCAACGACCAGAATATTTCCAATCAGCAGATCACTTCCCAGATCGATGCGCTAAACAGGGATTTCAGGCGCCTGAACGCGGATACAGCCAATACCCCCCAAAGGTTCAGGCAATTTGCCGCCGATGTACAGATCGAGTTTTACCTGGCGACCGCAGACCCCAAGGGCCGGGCTACTAACGGGATCGTGAGAAAGCACACCGAAAGGTCGTATTGGATGGCAGATGACAAGATTAAGTCCAACGGTGAAGGTGGCGATAATGCATGGGACAGTAAGAGCTATTTAAATATTTGGATCGGAAACCTCAAAGCCGGTCTTGGCTACGCAACAGCACCAGGATCAGACGCAGATAAGGATGGTGTGGTCATTAACTTCAGCGCGTTCGGTACAATCAATACGGCAGCACCTTATAATTTGGGTAGAACTGCAACTCATGAAGTGGGCCACTGGCTCGGGCTGAAACATATTTGGGGTGACAGTTACTGCGGTGATGATCTGGTTGGCGACACACCGCCTCAAGGCAGTTATACCGCAGGATGCCCCGGTACCTTCCGGTCGTCTTGCAACAATGGCTCGCTTGGCGATATGTACATGAACTACATGGATTTTACCAACGATGGCTGTCTGAACCTGTTTACTGAAGGTCAAAAACAAAGGATGAGAGCGTCCTTCGTGAATGGCGGACCCAGGGCTTCTTTGCTAACCAGCAAGGGACTGAATGCTCCCTGGGTTGAAGAAGCAGCACTTCCCGAGGTAGTGGTCGAAGCGAAGATTTATCCCAATCCTGCCCAGTCAGAGGTGACCTTGAATTTCGGCGACGACGAGAGCTGGATCGGAAAAAAAGTACAACTGGTTAGTGCAAGTGGGGTGGCCATAAATACCACTGCGGTTAGTTCAAAGCTTCACAAAGTCAATGTGTCTTCGATCCCGGCAGGCATGTATTTTTTCAAGGCGGAAAACGGTGGAAAGTCGTTTCTGCAAAAACTGATCAAACTTTAGTTGCTTATCGCACTAAATCAGCGAATCAATCCAGGATCAAGGTGGCGGCTTTTTCCCCGATCACAGGCGCCAGCGCAACACCCATTCCTCCAAGTCTTACAGCACAATAGACGTTTTTTTCAACCCGTTCAACTGCGGGCATCTTTGTTGTGCCCATACCCATGATGCCGGCCCATCGCCGTTCAATCTGGTATTGGCCCCTGAATTTTGGGATCACTACGTCTGCCAAATAGCGTTCGAGCTCCTTTTGAACGGGCTCTGATAGTTCCAATGTTCCGGTCCTTTCTTCGTCGAACGCCTTATGCCTGGCCCCCCCGAGAAGAACCCTGTTGCCCAGGTTTCTGAAATAGTAAAACCCTTCCTCCGAATGAAAAGTGCCTTTCCATGGCAATCCCTTAACAGGCGAGGTGAGAAGTACCTGGCCTCTTGCAGGTACTGTTTCAATGCCGGGAAGTAATGAATTCGTCAATGCATTTGTGCAAAGGAGCAAGCGGCTGCAATGGATGTCTGCGGAAAAGGCAGTTTGCAAAGAAATCTTCTTGCCATCTTTTTTGAAGCCGAGAACGTCGATTCCGTTCAATATCTGGACACCCATTTGCCTTACCATTTCCATCAACCCGCGCAACAGCTTTCCCGGATGAAGGGACCCCTCAAGCAAATTCTCTACGAGGTGTTCCGTATTTCCAAGGCCGAAGCGGCTGATCTTATCGTCGACCAGCTTGAATGTTCGTTTTGCTTTTACAACGGACTTCAGTAGTGTGTTCAAGTAAGCAATATTTGTGTTTAGCTGTTCCGCGTCAATTGTTCCTTTTTCGAAAAGCTCGTATCCTCCGCACAGGTCAAAATCGGCTATAGCGCCAAAGTACTTTTCGATGCGGCGTACACCTTTGTGACGCATCTCAACAATGTGCAGCATGTCATCCGTGCCCATGGCAGCAGCGTCCGCCACCAGTTCACTTAGGCTGCCGAAGCATGCAAAGCCGGCGTTACGGGTGCTCGCTCCTGTCGGAAGAACATCACGCTCCAGCAACGTGATCCGCAATTTCGGGTTTGACTTTTTCAGATAAAACGCAGACCATAGTCCTACAAACCCACCACCAACAATGATAATATCCTGAGGAGGCAAAAAAGATTCCTGTTCCCAAATGCTGATCATAACAATGCCGGAAGATACTTCAACGAAATTTCACCAAGGTGTCCTTCACAAACGCACAAAGAGATGATGAAAATATTTATTAAAACGCTACTCCGATAGATATCCCGCTCCTGATCCCCGGTGCAGCCCCACTAAAATCTGCGAGGACCGTTCTGTTATTCCGGTCTACGGTGATTGTAGTGTGGTTCTTGAGAAACGGGAATTGGTTGAAGAAATCGCGGATATCTTTCTCCGCATCTGCCGCCTGAACAGAGTTCCACGGAATGGTATGAGTTGTTTCAACAGCCTTAAAATGAAATTCAGAAGAGCTTATTTGCGGTCCTAAAAAGAAAAGATCAATAACAACCCTGTTGCTTATCATGAACTGCGCGCCCAGCTGCAGGCCAACGCCGCTGCCGGTATAATCGTTATCGAAATTGAAATTCACCGGATCAATGCCAATTGTAGCTGCACCGGTTCCTTTGCTGGTATGATGTAGGTACTGAAAGAATGGCTCTATGTAAAAGCCGCGCATATGTTTCTTCTTAGATAAGTACGAACGAAAGCCTGCAAGAAAAGAGGTCGCCCTCATATTGAACTGAGCATCCTTGCCATCATAGGTGAAATCCTGATTAGCATCAACAGGCAGGCCAAGCTTTGCCGTAACGGAGTGCCTGCCACCAAAGTTGTACTCGCCCTGGATACTTACGCTGCCAACCAACAGGCCAAGTGGATTCCATTTGATGGCCGCAGTCGGCCCGGCCTCGACGCGCTGCGCCGGTGCGGCGAAATACGCGCATGCGAACAGAACAAGAATAAATGGCTTTTTCATAGCTATTTGATGGATGTGTTGACGTCTTGGTACCGCACTAAAGATGTATTGCTTCCCCATAAGCCACCTCTATCGCGTCTTTGATAGATTCGCTGATGGTTGGGTGCGGGTGAATGCTATTGAGCACTTCATGGTATGTAGTTTCCAGCTTCCTTCCCACCACGGTCTCGGCAATCATCTCAGTAACGTTGTACCCGATCATATGAGTTCCCAGCCACTCACCGTATTTAGCATCAAAGATCACTTTTATAAAACCCTCCTGGTGGCCGGACGCAGTGGCTTTACCCGATGCACTTAACGGAAACTTGCCCACCTTTATTTCATATCCCGCATCTTTCGCCTGCTTTTCCGTGAGGCCGACAGATGCTATTTCCGGTGAACAGTAAGTACAGCCCGGAACGTTTCCATAATCGAGGGGCTCCGGCTGATGATTATATTTTTTCTCTGCGTTTGCAATGGCCTCAACGCAAATAATCCCTTCCTTGGATGCAACGTGCGCCAGCGCCTGGCCAGGCGTACAGTCGCCAATAGCATACACTCCCGGAACATTTGTCTGGTAAAACTTGTCGGTGAGGATCTTGCCTTTGTCAGTCTTTACCCCCAGTGCCTCGAGTCCAATGCCTTCGATGTTAGATGCAATGCCGACCGCGCTTAGTAGCACATCTGCCTCAAGGGTGGTTTCGCCACTTTGTGTTTTTACCGTTGCCCGTACTCCGTTGCCTGAAGTATCCACTTTCGTTACCTCGCTGCCGGTCATGATATCGATGCCCTGTTTTTTCAACTGCTTTTCCAGTTCTTTTGAAATATCCTCATCTTCTACCGGAACAATTCTTGGCATGAATTCAACAATGGTAACTTTTGTTCCAAGACTGTTGTAGAAGTATCCAAACTCAACGCCGATAGCACCGCTTCCGACAACGATCATTGATTTAGGTTGTTGCGGCAATACCATCGCCTCACGGTAGCCAACTATCTTTTTCCCATCAAGCTTCATTGCGGGCAATTCACGGCTGCGCGCACCTGTTGCAAGAATAATGTGGCGCGCTTCCACGGTTTGTTTACTGCCATCGCTCGCAGCCACCTCAACCTTCCCCTTCGCCACCAGCTTGCCAAAGCCGTTAATGACGTCGATCTTATTCTTGCGCATAAGGAATTGAACTCCCTTGCTCATTTTATCCGCCACCCCACGGCTTCTTTTTATCACCGCGTCAAACTGCGGCTGCCCGGTGGCTTCTATTCCGAAGTCTTTTGCATGCTTGATGTATTCGTATACCTGCGCGCTCTTCAGAAGGGCTTTGGTGGGGATGCATCCCCAGTTAAGGCAAATGCCACCCAGGCTTTCCTTCTCAATAACTGCTGTCTTGAAGCCCAACTGCGCCGCCCTGATCGCAGCAACATATCCGCCGGGGCCCGTCCCGATAACGACTACATCGTATGCCATAATTATTTCAATTTTTTATGTTCAAAGTCACTAAAAAAACGGGACGAAGCTACTTAAAAACAATTTGAAAATGGCCAGGCCACACCATCGCTATATTTGGCTGTGTTTACAAATGAAGATATTTCCCGCTATTACGACCTGAGCGAAATACACTATAACTTCTACTGGGACCTCAGGAAAAGCAATTCACTTCACTATGGGTATTGGGATGAGCACACAAAAACTTTCCGCGAGGCCCTTATGAACATAAACCGTGTGTTGGCCGGCATGGCCGGTATAACGCCGGGTGACAGGGTGTTGGACGCAGGTTGCGGAACCGGAGGCTCTGCTGTTTGGCTCGCTGATCACCTCAATTGTGACGTTACCGGCATTTCTCTGAATGCAAAACAGGTTTCGCGCGCGAAAGAGCTGGCTGCTGCAAACGGGGTGTCTGACAAGGCGCACTTCGATCAGCAGGATTATCTCCACACAACCTTTCCCGACCAATCATTTGACATAATATGGGCGATAGAAAGTGTTTGTTACGCAAATGACAAAAGTGAATTCGTTAGAGAAGCTTATCGGTTGCTGAAGAAAGGTGGTCGACTGATCATTGCGGATTTTTTCAAGCGGGATAACCTACAGGGAAGGGATGCAGCCGCGGTAAAACGCTGGGCAAATGGATGGGCGATCAACGACTATGCTACTTCGGAAGAATTTTCTGATCATCTGTCGAACGCTTGCTTCACTAACATTCAGGTGGTGGACGCTTCGCATGCTATCATGCCTTCTGCAAAAAGACTTTACCGTTCTTATTTTATCGGTATTGTCGCGTCAAAACTTTACCGCATTTTCAAGGGTAAGCCCACAGGCCTCGCAAGGAACAACGTGGATACGGCCTACCTTCAATACAAAACGCTTCGCAGGGGATTGTGGAAGTATGACCTGGTGCTTGCGGAAAAACGTTAGAACTACTCTGATATCCCTTTGTGGTTCTGGCGAACCATTATCTTTGCCCGCTATGACACAGGAAAAGCTTAACGATATGAGGTCCAGGTTAGCGGGACTGAGGAGGTTTCTTTGACGTCGACAACAGAAGAGACAAGATAACTGAGCACAAACAACTTTCACTGGCGCCGGGTTTTTGGGACGATAACGCGCGCGCGACTTCCATTCTGAAAGAAATAAAGCTGAATGAGTATTGGGTAAATCTGTACGAACAGGTGGAAACCTGGATCGAGGATTTCGCCGTGCTCTTCGAGTTCTGGAAGGAAGGCGAGGGCAGCGAGGAAGACGTAAAGGCGGCCTACGACAAAGCGCTGCAGGCTATTGACGACGCTGAATTCAAAAGCACCCTTAACGAGCCCGAGGACGAATTGCCTGCGGTGCTGCAGCTTAACTCGGGAGCTGGCGGAACGGAAAGCCAGGACTGGACAGAAATGCTTGCCCGCATGTACCGCATGTATGGCGAAAAACAAGGGTGGAAAGTAACGGAGCTGGATTGGCAGTGGGGCGATGGCGCCGGAATTAAGACGTGCACGCTGCAATTTGAGGGTTCTTTTGCCTATGGTTTTCTTAAGGCTGAGAGCGGCGTACATCGACTTGTTCGTATTTCACCGTTTGACAGCAACGCCCGCAGACATACATCCTTCGCATCCGTATTTGTGTACCCGTTGGTAGATGATTCTATTAACATTGAAATAAAGGATAGCGAGGTAAAGATGGAAACCGCACGCAGTGGTGGTGCAGGTGGACAGAACGTAAATAAGGTTGAAACAAAAGTTTTTCTTACCCATATTCCAACAGGCATAACTGTTGTTTGTCAAACGGAGCGAACGCAGATGGGTAACCGTGAAAAGGCCATGCAAATGCTCAAGAGCCGTTTGTACGAAGAAGAATTAAGAAAGAGGGAAGAACTGAAGAACGCCGCCAACGCCAACAAAAGAAAGATAGAATGGGGGAGCCAGATCCGCAGCTACGTGTTTCACCCATACAAAATGATCAAGGACCATAGAACGGACTATGAGGTGGGCAACGTGGGACCGGTGATGGACGGGGAACTTGACGGATTTATCAAGGCCTACCTGATGATGCAAAACGAAGATTGAAAATTGAAAATTTCAGCGTTGAAATATTGAACACAAAGAAATAATCGATGGTCAACGTTCATTGCTCAATATTCAATGCATAGATACTATTGAACCATCTTTATTTCCACTACTACGGGAAGTTTAACCATAGGCCCGTCCTCGTGCTCCGGCATTTCGCGATTAACGTATTTTATGTTGAACCATTTGCCCTGCAAGCTTTTGTTAGATCCCCATCCCTGGTTTTCGTCGTTTGACTTATTCTTCGGTAGTTCTACTGCGAATTCATAGGTCTTGTCCTCGATCGAGCGGAAATCCCATTCATGGCCTTCGGCGTCGGTGAATTCATAGTGTTCAACATCGCCAAGGGTAAAGTTGTTAAAGCGTGCCTTTATTTCGAACGCATCTTTGGTGGAAGTGTTTGAGGATTGTTTTTTTACTTCGGACGTTTCCTTTTTTGTATTGTCATTCTTGTCCTGTGTAATGTTCTTGTCATTGGCTGCATTGTTACTGCATGCTGCGGCTATTACACCCATTGCAAATACACATCCTAAAAATTTCATGTTAGTTGGTTTGATCCGAAAATTAAACGAAAATTTGAAAAGACGGGTTTTCTTTGCTGCCGGTGGGACTACTCGTATACAATATTGCAATCACACTTTATTCGATAGGTATCTCCATTGCGTCATGGTTCAACTCCAAAGCGAAGCACTTATCAAAAGGGCGACGCAATTGGCGGAAAACTTTAGCATCCATTGACTTTGCAGGTAGCAAATGGATCTGGATACATTGCGCTTCGCTGGGTGAATTTGAGCAGGGGCGCCCTTTCATAGAGGAAATAAGATCAAAATATCCCGCGTACAGGATACTGTTAAGCTTTTTTTCGCCTTCCGGGTACAACGTTCGAAAAAATTATGAACATGCGGACGCCGTCATTTACATGCCCGCAGATACGCGTTCCAATGCTGAAACATTAGTATCTACAGTTCGTCCTTCACTGGCGGTTTTTGTAAAGTATGAGTTCTGGTATCACCACCTTAATTCTTTGCAAGTGCGAGGGATTACTACTGTATTGATTTCAGCTGCGTTCCGCCAGGACCAGATATTTTTCAAATGGTATGGAGGAATATTCAGGAAAATGCTCCCATGGTTTCATACCATTTTTGTCCAGGATGAAGCCTCATGCGGGCTGTTGAGGCAGATCGGTGTGGAAAGCAATGTGATTGTTGCCGGAGACACCCGGTACGACCGCGTTGCCACTATAGCCTCAAATGCGAGGAAGATCCCCGAAGTGGAGCGTTTTCTTGCTGGTGCGAAAGCAATCATTGCAGGGAGCACATGGCCTGGTGATGAAGCTTTACTGAAAAACATTGCGATACCCGCTGGCTGGAAATTGATCATTGCTCCGCACGAAATTGATCCGCAGCACCTCGCGGCTATCCGGTCACTTTTTGGTGCCGACGTTATTTTCTTTTCTGAAATGGTGTCGGGCATTTCCGATCACTCTATCCTGGTTATAGACAATATCGGCATGTTATCAAGTCTTTATGCGTATGGACAAATAGCTTATGTGGGGGGAGGTTTCCAGAAGGGTGGCATTCACAATGTACTTGAGCCCGCGGTTTTTGGCCTGCCCGTGGTGTTTGGACCTGTTCATGAGAAATTCGTCGAGGCGAATGAATTGAAGGAGCTAGGCTTTGCGTTTGCGGTAGATAACAGCGCTTCAATCACTGCCGTCATTTCCGGCTTGATGAACGATGATGACAGGCGTCTTCGCATCAGGCAATCACTCATCGACCATATGCGCTTAAAGACCGGCGCCACCAGCATCGTTGTTGCGCACCTTGTAGAGGAAAAAAAACTATGAAAACAACTTGCAGGTACGAAGTACGAGGGCAAGTACCAAAGACGAAGTACGAAAGACGACCAAGCAGGAGTATGATGCGAGATAGGGCGCACGAAAGGGAGTACGACTCAAAGTACAAATCCCAATATGACCTAAGAAGGAAATCTCACAACTTCGGAGTGATCTTTCGTACTTCGTACTTCGTACCTGCTAGTTTGTGCCTGCTATTGTTTGTTTTCCACCTTTTGCCTTGATGCAAAAGGTGGAGCCAAAAAATCAAGCGCAATCGATGAGAACAGAACTTATGCGACGCCTCTGCCGGCGATTGCGCGTTGGGACCAGTCGTTTAGCATGACAATCCATAGGTGTGGGACCGAGCTTCGTATTATGCGACGTATCGGAAGGCGCTGGCATTGCGGCGCTTAAATTAGCCACCTGTTGCAGGACGTTGCGCCGCAATGAGGCGCTGGATCTTTCTTGAACTTATTTCCATCGCTACAGGATGTTTACGTCAGCAAAACAATTAAAAGTGAAATACTCTCCCGCTACCGCCCCGGCGGCACGAAGGCTGAAACAGAAACGGTATATACACCTTTCCAAATTGTAGCATGAAACATCTAACGAAAAGGGGCGAGGGAGCCTTTGTGATGTCAAGCTGAAGTCGCCTAAGCCAAGTTCAAATACTCGGAGTGTTTCAGTGCGCAGGCCGGACGGGCACGCGGAGCGATTGCGCCGTCCTTGATTTTTTGGCTCAACCTTTTGCATCAAGGCAAAAGGTGGAAAACAAATCAAAGCAGAGACGAACTAGCAGGCACGAAAGACGAAGTACGAAGTACCACTCCGGATCTGTGAGATTTCCTTCGTATTTCATGATGGGGCTTTTGTATTTTGGGTCATACTCCCCTTCGAGCGCCGTATTTCACATCACACATCTACTCGGTCGTCTTTCGTACTTCGTCTTTCGTACTTGCCCTCGTACTTCGTACCTCGTACCTCGTACCTCGTACTTGCCCTCGTACTTCGTATTTCGTACTTCGTACCTGCCCTCGCACTTTGTCCTTACTTTTGCACTCCAAATAAATTCGCTATGCCTGGAACCGAACTTTTTGGTGACGAAGAAAGAAAAGAAGTGGAAGACGTGATGAAAACCGGCGTGCTTTTTCGTTATGGTCACGACCAGCAACGAAAGGGTATCTGGAAGACAAGAGAATTTGAGGAAGAAGTTAAGAAGATTACGGGGGCTAAGTACGCCCACGCCGTTTCCAGCGGCTCGGCCGCGATTGCTACCGCCCTCGCCGCATCCGGCGTTGGCACCGGCGACGAAGTGATTGTCCCACCTTTCACCTTCATAGCAAGCATAGAAGCTGTGCTGTTCGTCGGCGCGCTGCCCGTGTTTGCGGAAATAGATGAAACCCTTTGCCTTAGCGCTGAAGGGATCAAAAAAGTGCTGACGCCCAGAACAAAAGCTATCTGCCTGGTTCACATGTGCGGCGCTATGGCAGATATGGACGCGATAATGAAGGTGGTGAACGACAATAACCTGATACTGGTGGAAGACGCAGGCCAGGCCTTTGCAGCGAGCTACAAAGGCAAAGCAGTAGGGCTGTTTGGAAAGTCGGGCAGCTTTTCCTTTGACTTTTTCAAGATAGCGACAGCAGGTGAGGGGGGCGTTATCATTACAGATGACGAGGAAATCTATCACCTTGCAGAATACTATTCAGATCACGGTCACAATCACGTTGGAAACAACCGGGGAATGGAGCAGCATCCGATTCTCGGCTTTAATTATCGCATTAGCGAATTGAATGCTGCGGTTGGCCTGGCACAGACGAGAAAGGTTCCCTGGATACTTGAAAGAAATCGCAAGCATAAGAAAATGCTGATAGAGCGGCTTTCGAGCGTAGAGGGTCTTTCCTTCTCCCATGTTCCCGATCCTGAAGGCGACTCGGCAACGTTCCTCAACCTTCTATTACCATCAGGAGAGGCAGCGGCACGTTTTGTACAGGCGCTGAACGAAGCCGGTGTGGGAGGATTTAATTATTGGTACACCAATATGTACCACTTTATCAACCAATGGGATCATCTGAAGACGATGAAAACTGCTTCCAAATTGCCTTTGGAGGTAGTGGGCTCCGCGCAGGACTATTCACAGCTGGAGCTGCCAGTCTCCCAAAATGTAATGAGCAGGCTGGTATCATTCGGTATCCGGTGCACGTGGACGGAAGAAGAAGTGAAACAACTGGCCGGTAATATTGTAGAAGCGTTGGAACTACAGTTGACTTAATCATGCACAAGAATTTCAAAAATATAGATCATGTGGTCTTTGGCCGCGGCAGCTTCGCAATGCTTGGCGATATAATACAGCCGCGTCGCAGCGATAATGACGGATTTTTCCTGTTCGTTGTCGACAACTATTTCAAGGGCAGGGAACTCGAGAAGAGAATTCCTGCTGAAGGCAATGATGTAGTTCGCTTTATTGATGTTGACCCTTATGAGCCCACGACAGATCAGATTGATGCACTTCGCGACGAGATACTTCATGAAAAAGGATTACCGGCGGGCGTGGTGGGAATAGGTGGCGGAAGTATTATGGACATTGCGAAAGCCGTTTCATTAATGTTCACCAATGAAGGCTCGTCTCAATTATACCAGGGGTTGAACCTGGTTAAGAAGGCGGGCATTTATCATGTTGGCGTGCCTACCATTTCGGGCACAGGTGCTGAGGTCTCAATGACCGCTGTGCTCACCGGTCCCGTCAAGAAGCTGGGACTTAAGTGTGAGTGGACGATCTTTAACCAGGTAATACTTGATCCTGAACTGACGGTCACGGTGCCACGCGACAAATGGTTCTATACCGGCATGGATACGTACATCCACTGTGTTGAGTCGGAAACGGGCATGTTCAACAATGCTTTCAGTCATGCCTATGCGGAACAGGCATTGAAACTTTGCCGCGATATCTATCTTGGCGACGGACAGACCCCCGGGAATGATGACAAGTTGATGGTGGCATCCCTGATGGGAGGCCTTAGCCTGACATATTCAGAAGTTGGCGTATGCCACGCCTTATCTTACGGGCTGTCGAAGATATTTGGCGAAAAACACTGTTATGCGAATTGCGTCATCTTCCAGCACCTGCAGGATTTTTATCCGTGGGGTGTAGCGGAGTTTAAGGAGATGTTGCACAAGCAAAATGTAACCTTGCCCCTTGGGTTAAGCAGTAAGTGGAGCGATGACGACATTACGCGCATGGCCGAAGTGGCATACAACCTGCCGCACATGTGGCGGCATGCCTTTGGCGAGGATTGGCAAAGCAGGGTTTCGGTGGAAAGCCTTAAGGAACTTTACAAAAGAATGTAATCATGAGTGAAAAGAAAATACAGGTTGGCGATATTAGCTGCGGAGACGATGCGTTGTTCCTCATCTCAGGTCCGTGTGTGATTGAAGATGAAGCTATCATGTTGAAGACGGCAGAGAAATTACGGGAGGTGAGTGATCGGATGAAGATCCCCATCATTTACAAGTCTTCTTTCTCTAAAGACAATCGCAGCAGCCTGAGTTATTACCAGGGTCCTGGTTTGGAGAAGGGCATCAAGATCCTTGCGAGGATAAAGTCCGAGTTTGGATTCCCCGTCCTCACAGACATTCATTATCCTGACCAGGCCGCACCGGCCGCCGAAGTGGTGGATGTGTTGCAGATTCCCGCTTATTTGTGCATGCAATCCGGTTTATTGGTGGCGGCGGCAGAAACGCGCAGGGTGGTGAATATTAAACACGGACAATTTCTGGATCCGGCGAATATGAAGCACCCTGTTGGCAAGTGTGTGGATGCAGGTAATGACCAAATCATACTTACCGAACGTGGGTACACCATGGGCTATAATGATCTGGTGGTGGATCCACGCAGCTTTTACCACCTTGGTAAATTAGGATACCCGGTGGTGTTCGACATAACACATTCTATTCGCAAGTACGGAATCCCAAGTGCGGATGCAAAAGGCGGGGCTCGTGAATTCCTGCCCGTGCTCAGCCGCGCGGGTGTTGCTGCGGGAGTAGATGGTATTTTTATCGAAACACATCCCGAGCCGGCAAAAGCGCTTTGCGATGCAGCCAGCCAATTGTGTGTGTACGATCTTGAAGAATTTTTGAAACCTTTGCTGGAGTTACACGACCTGGAAGTAAAGTATCGCAACAACCATACAGCAGAAACACTTTAATACAGACCAACATTTATGGAATTATATCTTGATTCAGCCAATTTAAAAGAGATCGAAGAAGGATTTAAACTCGGGTTCCTCGACGGGCTTACCACTACGCCCACCTTTATGCAACGTGAAGGCATTACGAACATTGACGACACCATCGTCAAATTGTCGAAGATTGTGCCGGTGCTGCAGATCGAGGCGCTCGGTAACAATGCAACGGAAGTGGTTGCGGAAGCGAAAAGGCAGCTTGACCTGGGCCTGGACCCTAAGCGCACCGTTTTCAAGATCCCCGTTTCGCTGGAGGGCGTTAAAGCCTGTTACATGTTGCGGAAGGAAGGCCTTCTGGTGAACGTGCATCTTGTTTACACATTACAGCAGGCCTATATGGCCATGCATGCCGGAGCCTCCTACGTATGTCCCCTGGTAGGAAGGTTGCAGGACCAGGGCCATGACGCGCTGGACCTGGTGGCGCAATGCGTTGACGCTGTTGATCATTATGGCTACAATACCAAGATCATGTTCAGCTCAGTGCGTCACAACGAACATGTGCGCAACGCCATAAACCTGGGCGTACACACCATCACGGTACCTCTTAAAGTTCTTAAATCACTTACGGAAAATAATTTCACTACGCTGGGTACCAGCCAGTTTATTCGCGATACCAGGTTGATGACTGTAAAGGTCAGGGAGGTTACTCGTGAGGTGAACCCGGTAGTTCCCGAAGGCACAACTTTAAGAGATGCAATTGTGAAGATGAGTGGATTTGGTTTTGGTGCACTCACGGTGCTCACTTCTGAAGGCAATGTGAAGGGCGTGTTTACGGATGGAGACCTTAGACGATTGCTGCAGAATGAAGGAGAACATATTCTCGAGAAAAAAATGAGTGAACTTCACTACGGAACACCGATCACGGTAAACGCGGATGCTTTGCTTAATGAGGCTGTAGGATTATTCCGGCAGTTCCAGGTAGATACCTTGCTGGTGAAGGATGGAGACAAGCCGGTTGGCATGCTCGACATACAGGACATAGGTGTGGACCTAGTGTTATAATTTCCCGCATGAACAATATTGAAAAGCTGTTCAAAGGCGAATTTGTTTCTGATGTGAAAAGCTTGCAACGCAAGCTGAGAAACATTCGCGCCTTCATCTTCGACTGGGACGGCGTGTTCAATAACGGACACAAGAGTGACGCCGGTTCCAGCTCGTTCTCTGAAGTGGATGCCATGGGCACCAACCTTATGCGATTTAGCAATTACCTGTTGCATGGTGCGGTCCCATTTACAGCCATCATTACGGGCGAACAGAACGCGACCGCCATTTCATTTGGCCAGCGCGAACACTTTACTTCTATCTATACCGGCGCAAAGCATAAGCTCAATGCGCTTCAACATTTTTGTCGTACCAACCAGCTTCAAAGCTCAGAAGTCGCCTTTGTGTTTGATGATGTATTGGATCTGCCTGCGGCAGATCAGTGCGGCTTGCGAATAATGATATCCCGCGAAGTCAATCCTTTGCTCATAAAATTTGCACGAAAGAAGGACGCCGTCGACTATCTCACAAATGCAGATGGAGGCAATAACGGTTTACGTGAGGCCTGCGAATTAATTATGGGGCTTGGCGGAGAATTCGAAAGCGCACTGCAACACCGGATAGCTTTTTCGCCTACTTACATGGATTATTTACAGCGGCGCGATGCCGTTGTACCAGCGTTGTTCACCGGAAAAGATCTTGAATTACTATGATCCTCGGCATTATTCCCGCGCGCTTCGCGTCGTCACGCTTCCCGGGTAAACCGCTCGCGGAGATCCAGGGAAAGAGCATGATCCGGCACGTATATGAAAGGGCTTCACAATCCACTTTGTTGACAAAGGTGATCGTCGCTACAGACGATGACCGTATCTTAAAACACGTGGAGAGCTTTGGCGGCCTCGCAGTAATGACGTCATCGCATCATCCCAGTGGCACCGACCGTTGCGTCGAAACATTGGATCTCGTTGGAGGCGACTTCCGCTACGTGATTAATATCCAGGGCGACGAGCCCTTGATAGACGTCAACCAGATAAATGAATTAGCAGGGGCGCTTACGGATGAGAGTATTGAGCTGGCCACACAGATGATCAGGATAACATCCCCTGATTTGCTGTTTGATGCGGGCGAAGTAAAAATTGTTTTGAACGATAAGATGGAGGCGCTGTATTTCAGCAGATCGCCTATTCCGTACCTGCGCAATGTTCCGCGAGAGGAGTGGCACTTACATCACCAGTATTACAGGCACGCCGGGTTGTATGCATATCGTACCGACATCCTGCGGAAGATCACCGCTTTGCCGGTATCCCCGTTAGAAAAGGCCGAATCGCTTGAGCAGCTAAGGTGGCTGGAGCATGGCTTCCGCATCAAATGTATTCCCACGAAATATGAAAGTTTGTGCGTTGACACGCCGGACGACATTTCTTTTATTATCGAAAAATTGAAAACAGGTAAACCATGAGACTATTTGCGTTCATTTTTTTTACGTTAACAATGGCCGCGTGCAACCAAAAAGATGCTGCACCTGAAAACTTTGACTACGGAACCATTACAGACAGCGCGTATAGCAACAAGTATTTTGGCTTTCACTTTCTCCTTCCGCAGAACTGGCACGTACAGAACAAAGAGCAAATGGCAAACATCGAGCGGGAAGGCCGCGATCTGATCGCAGAAAAAAATAAACCACTCGCGCAAAAGATGAAAGCGGCCGACATTAAATCGGCTGCCCTGCTCTCTGCCTTCAAATACCGCGATGACACTCTTGCAAATGATTTCAATGCGTCGTTTGCTTTTTTGGCAGAGAATATTAGCTCTATGCCCGGCGACCCCACGGGAAAAGATTACCTGGTGCAGGCGAAAAGCATCATGAAGACAACGGGGCTCACTTACCAGTTTCCATCTGATTTTTATTCTGAACAGGTCGGCAATCAACAGTTCACAGGGATGGATGTAGTGATGACAGTAAAGGGGATTGATGTGGGACAATCTTATTATTCGCTGGTGAGCAAGAAATTTGCATTAACAATAATTATATCGTACGGGAGTGAAGAACAGAAGAAGGAGCTAAAGGACATCATTAACCGCATTAAGTTCATAGAAAACAGTAAAAAATGACAAAAGAGAAAATACTTGTCATAGGTGCGTCCGGACAAATTGGTGTGGAGCTTACGCTGGCACTGCGCAAAATGTATGGTGATGCTAACGTCGTGGCGTCGGACCTGCGCGAAGAAAATGAATTATTGCGCGGAACAGGACCGTACGTGAGTCTTGATGTGATGAATAAGGAAATGCTTCATGTGCAGACCATCAGGCAAAACATAACGCAGATCTATTTGCTGGCGGCTATTCTTTCGGCTACGGGGGAGAAGAACCCTGCGTTGGCATGGCACCTGAACATGCAGGGACTTCTGAACGTTCTCGATATTGCCAAAGAAGAGAAGCTCAGTAAAGTGTACTGGCCAAGCAGTATTGCGGTATTTGGGCCATCGTCACCAACAACAAATTGTCCGCAGCAGACGATTATAGAGCCTATAACCGTTTACGGCATCAGCAAGTTCGCCGGGGAATTTTGGTGTAATTACTATTTTCACCGCTTTGGTGTTGACGTGCGAAGCATTCGTTATCCAGGTCTCATTTCCTACAAATCTGCACCCGGTGGCGGCACGACAGATTACGCTGTTGAAATATTTCATGAAGCATTAGAACACAAACACTATACATGTTTTCTTGAGAAAGATACTTATCTGCCCATGATGTACATGCCGGACGCGATTCGTGCTACCATTGAGCTGATGGAGGCACCAAAGGAAAAGATAAGCGTTCGTACGTCGTACAACGTTTCGGGCATGAGCTTTTCGCCAGAGGAGATTGCATCTGAAATCCGGAAAAGCATTCCCGGCTTCACCATTTCCTACGCGCCGGACTACCGCCAAAAGATAGCCAACAGCTGGCCGCAAAGCATTGATGATTCCGTAGCGCGAAAAGACTGGGGATGGCGGCCGGAGTACGATCTTGCCGAGATGACGAGGGATATGCTTGTGAATATTGAACCCTCATCCCTGGCAGATACCCATAAATAATTCTAATTTTCTTTGGTCCAACTTACCGTTGGTTCGCAGTCCGCTGCAGAGATCAAGGCCAAATGGATTTACTTCGTCTATTGCCCGACGCACATTTTCGGCATTTAGTCCGCCGGCAAGAAATACAGGCACTTTACACTGCTCCACGATCTTGCGACTAAGCTGCCAGTTATGGACCCTGCCCGTGCCGCCCAGCTCTTTTATTTTAAGTTTTGGATTACCACTGTCGAGAAGTAATGCATCTACGTAGTTTGATAGTTCAATTGCTTCATCAACGGAGGACTCGTCAGTAACGTGGATGACCTGCACGATCTTCACCATCGGCAACGCTTTCTTTAGATCAGCATACTTCCTTTCGATCAGATCATCTACGATCTGGATCGTGTTCGTGTGAGTGCGATAGTGGTGTGCAATGATCGAATCAACCATTGTCTCGCTGGTCAACAGGAACGTGGCGATAGGAGGAGGAACTGCACTTGCAATGGATTTTATCAGATCGTCTTCAATTGGTCCGGGTCCGCTTGGCATGCGTGCCACCAGGCCGATGGCGGAGGCACCATAAGAAATGGCCATTTGTGCTTCTTCAATAGAAGCGATACAGCATATTTTTACTACAGGTCTTTTAGAATGGAACATCAGGTCATAAATGGAGCACGTCGCTCATGGTGAATACTCCTTTTTTATCGGTAATGTACTCGGCCGCCAAAACAGCACCTAATGCAAAACCTTTTCTGCTATGGGCGGTGTGAATGATCTCAATGTCGTCTACCTCTGAGCTGTATTTTACATGATGCGTTCCCGCCGCGGGGTCAATTCTTTCACTGATCACGGGAATTTCGGTGGCAACATAAGTGTCATGGTTCACCCAGCTTTTCTTTGCCGGATAGTTTTCAATGATCTGCTCCGCCAGCGAAACCGCTGTGCCGCTCGGCGCATCTTTTTTTGCAGTGTGATGGATCTCTTTCAAGCCCACGGAATACGCCGGCTGGCTTGCCATTAATCGCGCCAGGTGCTTATTGATCTCAAAGAAGATATTCACACCTATGCTAAAGTTGCTCGTGTGGATGAAGCTGCCATTTTTTTCGCTGCACGCATTCCTTGCTTCTGGAAGCCGGTCATTCCAACCGGTGGATCCGCTGACCACGGGCACTCCAAAGTCAATGCATTTCATCACATCCCTGAATGCGCTATCGGGACCGGTAAACTCAATGGCAACATCTGCTTTGAGCATATTCTCTTTGGTAAATTCACCGGCATTGTCTACGTCAATTTTCAAGACAATTTCATGGCCTCTCTCAAGCGCAATTTCCTCTATCATCTTACCCATCTTGCCGTAGCCGACTATAGCGATTTTCATATTGCGAAAGTATTTTTTTTACCACATAAGGAACATAAGAACACAGAAGATTTTTAGGCGAATAAAATTGGAAACCACCGTAGGTGCTCAAATGTGCCTCCTGGGGTTCAAAAAAATCTTCTGTGTTCTTATGTGCCTTATGTGGTAAAAAAAAATCACCGTACATTAAACCAATGAAACAGGCAAAATGAAAAAAGAGAAAGTATATGCCCTCGTCTTCGCCAACGTGTACCCGATGTATGTTAAGAAAGTGGAATCCAAAGGCCGTACGGTGGAAGAATTGAAAACAGTGATCTTTTGGCTTACGGGGTATGACGAGAACACCTTTCAGGAACAGCTCGATAAAAAGAGCGACCTCGAAACGTTTTTCGCGGAAGCTCCTCGTCTCAACCCTAACGCCTCAAAAATTACGGGTGTGATCTGCGGTTACCGCGTTGAAGAAATAGAAGACAAACTCATGCAAAAAATTCGTTATTTAGATAAAGTGATTGACGAATTGGCGAAGGGTAGGGCAATGGAGAAGATCCTTCGCAAGTAACGTGCGTTTACAACCAGACTGCTATGAGAAATAAAGTTATCGTCCTTACGGCATTGCTGCTGGCTCTGGCCAGTGTTGTAAATGCGCAAGCCGCACGGCCCGCTAATCCAGCCTTTGCTAAATTGCTGGACGACTATTTCAAAGAGCGCATGCGCCTCTTGCCTCTTGAAGCAACGGCGAATGGACAACCTGGAAACAATGATCAGCTGCCGGCCGAATTTACCGACAGCTACCGCGCGAGGCTGCGCGCGTTCTTCAGCCGTTACCTGGGATCGCTCCAGAAATTCAACCGCAACACTCTGATCCCAAATGACCAGATAAGTCTGGATGTTCTGAAACGGGAAGTGCAGATGTCCATCGAGGGTATTGATCTTGGTTATTTTGCCGGCGACTACCCACTGAACAGGTTAACCCCCTTCGATCAGAAGAACTCCGATCCCCTGCTGATAGGTCAGTATGGAAGCGGCGAAAGCCAGCAACCATTCAAAACGTTCAAGGATTACCAGAACTGGGAAAAGCGTGCAGGTGCATTTGTGGCATGGACAGACAGCGCAATTGTTTATTTCCGGAAAGGAATTGCAGCCGGCGTTGTGCTGCCGCAAGCACTCGTGGTAAAGATGATTCCGCAAATGGAATCTTTTTTAGTGTCCGATCCAACTACAAGCCTTTTCTACGGGCCTATTAAAAAGTTCCCCGAAAGTTTCAGTGATGCGCAAAAGAAACAATTGACAGCAGAGTACGTGGCGCTCATCACCCAAAAACTTATTCCGGCCTACCGCAAGCTGGCGGACTTTCTTAAAACAGAATACCTCCCCAGCTCAAGAAAAACCACTGGCATTTCTGATGTGCCGCACGGGGAAAAGCAGTATAAATGGTTGATCCGCTATTGGACCACCACAAACAAGCCGGCGGACGAAATCTACGAAACGGGACTCAATGAAGTAAACCGGATCAAGCATCTCATGGATAGCGTACGTCAGTCGGTGGGCTTTACCGGGGAATTGAAAACATTTTTCTCATACATGAAAACGGATAAGCAATTCATGCCGTTCAAGACAACAGAGGAGGTATTGAATGCTTACAGGTCAGTGCTTCAGAGAATACAGCCGAACCTCTCGCGCATGTTCAATCACGTTCCAAAAACCAGGTTTGAAGTGCGGCAGACTGAGGCTTTTCGTGCAGCCAGCGCAAATGCGCAATACTACGCCGGCTTGCCCGATGGCAGCAGACCCGGAGTATTTTATATTCCCATTCTTGATGCTACGAAGTACAATGTGACGACCAGCATTGACGGGCTGTTTCTTCATGAGGCAATACCAGGACACCATTACCAGGTAAGTCTTCAGAACGAGAACGAAAGTCTTCCCAAATTCCGCCGCTTTCTTTTTTATGGTGCTTACGGGGAAGGTTGGGGGTTATATGCTGAAAGCCTGGGAAAGGAGTTAGGAGTGTATACCGACCCTTACCAATACGTTGCGGCGCTGGGCCAGGAAATATTCCGCGCCATCCGCCTGGTTGTGGACGTTGGCATACACAGCAAGCATTGGACGAGGGAACAGGCCATTCAGTACATGATGGATAACATGCCCATTGACGTGCAAAGAGCCACGTCTGAAGTGGAAAGGTATATGTCTATTCCCG
>JADMIO010647525.1_pt1 | contig 20563 bp, 14 predicted proteins | sample 8958161 | NCBI WGS metagenome assembly JADMIO01 (sample SAMN16585339, study PRJNA669376) | soil metagenome | isolation source: Crop rotation soil | place: USA: Cullars Rotation, Alabama | collected 2011 | reverse complement strand
GGCCCGCCGATCTGGATCGGGACGGGATCGCGCAAGCGCAGCGCGCCGAATGAACCGGGTAGCGGCACATAACGACTCACGCCCGGCTCCACATAGATGGTCCATAGCCCACCCACGCTGCCCGCCGTGTACGTGGGTCCGTCCCGGCCGCGCACGTTCTGAGTCACCCGCTGCGAGCGCAGCAGCTGGTTCTTCATATCCGTGGAAACCCGGAAGCCTTGGGGCGAGTACTCATCGAGGGCGACCAGCCGCCAGTACGGCACGTCGCGGATCGTTGCGGCCTCGGTCAGGTCCACGCGCATCGCCACGCCGTTGTCCTTGATCAGCTCGCTGACGTCGCCGAACTTCACCGTATCGCTGAAACCGGTGCGGGTCTTCCGCGTGATGTATTTGTCGAGGAAGAATCCTCCTGCGAGTTCGAAGCGCGGAATGATCAGGAAGAGCACGGCCGAGATGCCGACCACGATCACGAACAGTCCCGCGGCAAACGCCAGCAGCCGCCAGTCGGCCACCTGCCGAAGGCGGACGAACAGCTTCCTCCAGCCGCCGCGGGCCCACGGAGGCACCTCGCGCATTTCCTCCGGGCGCATGACCTTCGGGCCGGTGTCCACGGCGTCAATGAGCGTCACCACGAACAGGAATCCCAGGGTGCACGCGGTGAACAGCAGCAGCAGGAAGGCAAATCCGAGCGACACCGTGAGCACGCCCGCGACCACGATCAGGAAAAGTCCCAGCACGATCAGCTGCAGGTCTTCGCGCCGCCGCCGGTAGCTGATCGAGCGGTAGAGCACCAGCAGCACGGCGAGCCGGATAAGCACCGGCAGCGTTTCGCGGCTAAAATAAAAATCCAGGGAGACTGTCACCACGATCGCCGGCACCGACAGGCGCCACACCAGCGACGGCAGCTTCGCGGGCAGGCGCGGCCAGATCAGCATCGTGATCACTGCGGCGCTCGACATCGCGACCAGCGCCAGCGCCTCCACGTCGAGGAAGAACACGGTCCACAACGAGACGAGCGCGAGCACGCCGCCGAGCAGCCACTTGAGGCGGCGCAGCTCGTCGAGGCTAAGCTGAGGCTGTGGGCGAGCCGTCGACATAGGCGGTGACCCCGCGCGCTCCTTCCGGCGCGAACGAGATGACGTTGCGGCGCGGGACCGACACCACGAAGGGCGCGCGCGATGAGGGAAAAGATTTCGATTCGCCGTCCTTGTCGTGGTAGGGCGAAGCGTCCTCGCTGAGCCGCGACCGCCCGCCCGGCTCACCCGGAGGGATGTCAGACTGTCGCTCCGCTCGGTACGCCCTACCCAGCGGCGTCGCCCGGGCGAGCTCGTCCATGAAGGCTTCGATGTCGCGCTGGCGGCTCGTCTCGATCAACGGCCCGCCGTTCACCTGCACGCCGCGCAGGCGGCCCTGTGCGAACAGATCCTCGGCGAGCGTGCCGGCCAGGCTGCACAGCAGTTCGAACTGCTCGGGGCGCGTCCAGACCGCCGCCGGTGTGTCGAACTGCAGCACGTATCCGTCGAGGCTCTCCGCCGCGAACTGCCGCACCATCAACTGGCCGAGCCGCGCGCTCGCCTTCCAGTGGATGAGCCGGTGCGAGTCGCCCTGCGCGTACTTGCGCAACGCCAGCAAATCCTCGCCCACGCCCACGCGCGCCGTGCGGCGCCCGGCGGCGCCGCCCGCGGCCACCGTCGCGCCGCGCCATTGGTATTCCACCTGCGCCGGCCAGACGAGCACCGTGTGCTTGAGGCCGGTGCCGATATTCTTGCGGAGAAAACCAAACGGGAAAAACGAGCCGACTGCCGCCAGTTCGACGACCGCAACGCCGCGCTGTTCCGGTTTGTGCACCCAGTCGAGCGTGGCATCGCCGCCGGCCTCGAGTCGCTCGCGCAGGAACAGCCGCCCGTGCGTGATCGATTTCTCAAATGCCTTCAGCACCTCGCGCACGTTCACGTCGTCCTCGTCGTCGTCCTTCGGCACCGGCCGCTTCGGATGCGTCGCGAAGTCGAACCACAGCCCGTAGGTCGGCAGCCATTTCTTGCGATTGCCGACCTCGACCGTGACAAACGTTTCGTGTCCCGCGCGCCAGGGTCCCTGCGACCGCAGGCGCCAGCACACGCCCATGAAGTTGAACCACGACATCAGGCCGCTCAGCAGCAGGCAGGCGAGCAGCAGCGAGAGCGTGATGAACAGGATGTTGCTCGCCGTGTTGTAGGCCGCGGTGCCGATGGCCAGCGCCAGGCCCATCAGGAATACGCCGGAAATCGTGACGGAAATGCGGTGCCGCTTCGGCGGGAACACCAGCGACCAGAGCAGCACTTTCCAGTCGAAGCCGCGCTTCTCCCGCTCCGGTGCACCCGGGCCGTGCCAGTCCGCGCCCGAAGCGGTCGCAACATTCAGCGCTGAACGTCCAACATTCAACGTTGAGTGCGATGCCATGGATTGGACGTTCAAAGTTGAACGTTGAGTGTTGGACGTTGCGCCTTGCCCGACCTTATTCGGGCAACGCGATGGCCACCACGATGCGCCGCAGTGCAGCGGTGACGGTGCGGCGTTCCTCGAGCGCGTCGGAAGTCTGCCGGGCGAGGCCCAGGCGATGCGCCAGCACGGGGCCGACCATTTCCTGGACGTCCTCCGGCACGACGAAATCGCGACCGTGCAGGATCGCACGGGCCTGCGCCGCGGCGCGCAGGGCCAGGCCGCCGCGCACGCTGACGCCCGCCTTGAATTCCGACTCGGTGCGCGTCGCCGTGATTATTTTCAAGATGTAGTCGAGCACGCTGTCCTCGACGAAGACCTTTCCGGTCAGCGCCTGCAGCTTCAGCACGTCGGTGCGCGTGACGACCGCGTTCAATACGATGGCGTCGTAGCCGAGGCGCGGCGCGCGCAGGATTTCCATTTCATCGCCTGGCTGCGGGTAGCCCATGTGCAGCCGCATCAGGAAGCGATCCATCTGGCTCTCGGGCAGCGGAAACGCACCCTCGTAGTCCACGGGGTTCTGCGTCGCCACGACCATGAACGGCGTGCCGACCGCGTGCGCCTCGCCGTCGATCGTCACCTTGCTGCGGTCCATCACCTCGAGCAGCGCAGACTGGGTCTTGGGCGTGGCGCGATTGATTTCGTCCGCTAGCACGATGTTGGCGAACACCGGGCCGGGCTTGAACACGAACTCCTTCACGGTCTCGTCGTAGATCGACACGCCCGTCACGTCGCTCGGCAGCAGGTCGCTGGTGAACTGGATGCGGGAGAAACCGCAGTCCATCGACCGCGCCAGCGAGTACGCCAGCGTCGTCTTGCCTACGCCGGGCAGGTCCTCGATGAGCAGGTGGCCCCCGGCGAGCAGGCACGTCAGCGTTTGGTCGATGACGTCGTCCTTGCCCTTGATCGTCTGGCGCATGTTGGCCTTCAAGCGTCCCAGCGCTTCGCGCGCGGACGCGACTTCGGTAGCGGCAGCAAAATCACTCATGAGTTCAGTCTAGAATAGAGCGTCGCGGGCGCAAACGCATTCCCGGCGGGAACGTTGCCCCGCCCCAATTTCGTCAATTTTTGAGAATCTGGTTTTACAGAAGGCAAGGAAGGGAACCAAGGCGATTAGAACAGAGGAGTCGACGGATAGCCCGTTGCGACGTCTCTCAACCCTCAACTCTCAACTGCCAGGCTCCGCCTCGCTCCCACTCTCCGCTTGCCGCCGCGGCGCGGGTCGTATTTCTAGTTTTCCACATGCGATTCGTGTTTCTCAGCGAGGGGGACCTGTTTTTGCAGGAGGACGGGCGCGCGCCCGTGGAAATCGAAAGCCAGTTCGCCCGCGAGGCCATCGACCGGATGAGTTCGCGCAGCGAGCGCATGGGCTGGAAAGGTCGCGGGCGCGAGGGCGACGGCATGCACGGCGCCCAGATGGTCTGGGGCCGGCAGGCGGCAAATTCCGAGCAGGATCATCCGGTGGTGCGCGCGATCGCGCGCGGCGCTGCGGACGGCGAACTGCTCTACACGCTGAACATGAGCGCGAGCTCCGGGCTGTTTCGCTACAACCTCGGAACGAAAGACGAACTGCGGCTGTTTCACCGCGAGGATTTCGACGGCTCGGGCCTCGCGTGTCACTCTGCAACCGGACGAATCCTGCTCAGCACGCGCAAGGAGCATCTCGGAAAACTGGAACTGTACGACGAAGCCGCGCGCCGTCGCCGACAGCTGACCGATGGCGACAGCCACGACTCCAATCCGTCGCTCGATCCGGCCTCCGCCGACATCGTTTATTTTCAGAGCTCAGGCGTCGCGCGCAACGAAGACGGCCATGTCGTTGCCTTCGGTCCCAGTGCGATCCACAAGCTCGATTGCGCCTCCGGCGAGATGACGACGCTAAAGGAAGACGATCATTGGGACTATCTGCAGCCGCGCGCCGACGCGCAGGGCAACCTCCTCTACATCCGCCGGCCGTTTCGCCGCGACGACCTGTCGTTCTGGCAGAAGCTGAAGGCGTTCGTGCTCGTGCCGTATCACCTGGCCTCGGCGATCTTCGCCTTTGCCGACGCGTTCTCGAGGTTTTTCAACAAACAGTCGCTGCGTCCGGCCGGTTCCGCGCGCGAGCTCCCGTATGCCCGCAGCCGCTACGCGACGTTTCGCGACACGACGATCGCGCTGGAGAAGGTGCTGGGCAAAAGGGGCCAGATCGACGACCGCGTGCAGGTGGTGCCGGACACGTGGCAGCTCATTCGCGAAGACCGCGATGGCAACGAGACCACGCTCGCGGACCATGTCGTCGCATTCGACCTCGGCCCGAACGGCGAGCTGATCTATTCGGATGGCATTCGTGTCTGGGAGGCGGGCGCGACGCCCAAGAAACTTTTCCAAGGGAAGATTATCCAGTCGGTGGCGATCGTGTGAGGGCAAACGATGCCGGGAGTGTAGCGCCGTCTTCGTGAATTAGTGGATTCTTCGCTGCGCTCAGAATGACAGAATACTGGAGATATTCTGTTTGTCATCCTGAGCGCAGCGAAGGATCCACTCGAATCACGCGTAACCCTTCCCGCAGTGGTTACTCGCGACCCCTCGTGCGCCGGTCGGAGTCTTTCGCCTCCCAACCCCTCGCCGCGCCGAAGCTTCGCGCAGGCGGGTCAACTCTCAACTGCGAGCACCGCCATGCGGTGCTCGCCTACCCCACCCAGGAAATGCCCTGGATCTTGCGCGCGAGGTCCACGTCCTTCGAAGTGACTTTGCCGCCGGCGTCGTGCGTGTTGAGCCGCACCGCGACGCGATTGTAGACATTCGTCCACTCGGGATGGTGGTCCATCGCCTCGGCTTCGAAGCCGATGCGCACCATGAATGACATCGCTTCGCGAAACGCACCGAACTTGAATTCCTTCGCGAGCGCATCGCGCTCAAACTTCCAGCCGGGCAGCGAATGCAATGCCTCGGTGATGTCCGACTGATTCAGGGGCTGGCTGGGCATAACGTGAAAGTGCGGGTATTCCGCGGTGATGGCAAGTCAGGTGCGGTCGGAGCCATCGCGGGTCAGCGTATCCGGAATCGGTCCCATGGGTCCCATAGGACCTATGAGTCGCATCATCTCAGCGCCCGCAACACACGCGATGGCGGCTTGTCAAACGCACCCGGCACCACCTAAATCGCCCTCTCTCATGCCCCCTTCCGACCCGGCCAGCATTCCGCAACACGTTGCCATTATCATGGACGGCAACGGCCGCTGGGCGAAACAACGGGGCCTGCCGCGGCTCGAGGGCCACCGCCGGGGCGTCGAGACTGTCCGCACGGTCGTCGATGCCGCGCGCGAAATCGGCATCAAGTACATCACGCTTTACGCGTTCTCCGTCGAAAATTGGAAGCGTCCGGGCGACGAGGTCTCGGGCCTGATGGGACTCCTGGATTTCTTCCTGAAGCGCGAGCTGAACAACCTGATCAAGGAAAAGGTGCGCCTTCGCACGATCGGCCGCATCGACCAGATGCCGGAGAATGTCCGCCGCGAACTCGAACGCGTGAAGGAAGCGACGAAGGATTTCAACGACTGGAACCTCGTCCTCGCGCTCAACTATGGCGCGCAGACCGAGGCCGCCGACGCCGCGCGCGCTTACGCCGAAGCCGTCGCCGCCGGAAAAGAAAAATCCGAGGAGGCGACGTGGGACCGTTTCCGCCGCTACCTTTATACCGCCGAACTGCCTGAGCCGGACTTGCTCATCCGCACCTCCGGCGAACTGCGCATCAGCAATTTTCTCATGCTGCAGCTGGCGTACGCGGAAATGATTTTCACGCCCACCCTTTGGCCCGATTTCGGCAAGGCCGACCTGCAGGCCGCAGTCGACGAGTACGGCCGCCGCGAACGCCGCTACGGATTAACCACCGAGCAAATCAAAACTGGCGCCCGCTAAGCGCGCCGAACTTACTCCCGCCGTGCTTTCCCGAATTTTCAGCACCGTTCTTCTCTGGCTCGTCATCATCGGCAGCCTCTGGTTCTTCGGCAGCCACGCCGCCGTGGCCCTGCTGACGGTTCTCGCCGCGCTCACCCTGTACGAATTCTACGCCCTCACGGAAAAGATGGGCGCGAAGCCTTTCCGCTGGATGGGAATCCTTTTCAGCGTGCTCATGACGGCCGGGCCGTACTATCTCGCGTATTTCACCGCGCAGGCCGACGACTCCTCTTTGGATGAAGTCGCCATCGCATTTATCGGCTTCGCCCTCCTGATCGTCGCGCTGATCATCACCTGCTTCCGCGTGCTCGGCGAACGCGACAACTCCAACCGCGTCGAGACGATCGCGGCCACGGTGCTCGGCCTGCTCTACGTGCCGTTCATGCTGCAGTTCCTCGTGCTCATCCTGATGTTCGACGGGAACAGCAATGACAACCTCCTGCTCTGCCTCTGGGTCGTCGCGGTCTCCAAATTTTGCGACGTCGGCGCCCTGCTCACCGGCATGGCCATCGGCAAACACAAGATGTCGCCGAACATCAGCCCCAAGAAAACCTGGGAGGGCGCAGTCGGCGGCGTGTTCGTTTCCGCCGGCGTCGGCGCCGCGTTCGCCTTCTTCGCCTCGGCCCACTTGCCCGAGAGCCTCACCCCGGTGGTGGCGGCCATCGTCGCCGTGCCCCTCGCCATCGTGACGATCGTTTCCGATCTCATCGAGTCGCTGCTCAAGCGCCGCGCCGACATCAAGGACGCCGGCAAGCTCATCCCGGGTATTGGCGGTGCGTTCGACCTGACCGACAGCCTCATCCTGACGGCACCGGTCGCGTTCGGTATCTTCCTGTTTCTGACGTGAGTCGGGACCGGCTGCGTTTGTGGGCGGGGTGCCCTCACCCCGCGGGTTTACCGGTACAGCAGCGCATGCCTCGCGGGGTGAGGGCACCCCGCCCACGGCAAAATCGCTTTGCTTCGCGGACGGTCCTCGGGGCATAAAGCCCCTCCCACTTCCATGCCCGTTCCTGCCAAGAAGCGCATCGTCCTGCTCGGCGCCACCGGTTCCATCGGTGAAAACACGCTGCGCGTCCTCGCCGCGCACCGCGACAGCCTGGAGCTCGTCGGCATCGCCGCGCAGCGCAATCACGTTCGGCTCGCGGAAATCGCCCGGCAGTTTGGCGTGCGCCACGTCGCGATTCACGATGACCTCGCGCTGGCGGCGGCGAAATCCGCGAATGCATTTCCGACCGGCACCAAGTTTTACGGCGGACTCGAGGGATTGAGCGAACTCGCCGTGCTGCCCGAAGCCGACACCGTGCTCATCGCGGTCGTAGGCACGGCGGGTTTGAAACCCGCCCTCGCCGCCATCGCCGCGAAGAAGACCATCGCCCTTGCCTCGAAGGAAATCCTGGTAATGGCCGGCAAGTTCGTCATGGCTGCCGCGGAAACCAGCCGAAGCCTGCTCCTTCCAGTCGACAGCGAACACAACGCCGTCGCGCAGTGCCTCGAGGGCCATCGAATCAGCGAGGTGCGTCGCGTGGTGTTGACCGCTTCCGGCGGTGCGTTTCGCGACTGGCCGGTGGAAAAGCTCGCGCAGGTCACGCCCGCCGACGCGCTGAAACACCCGAACTGGGCGATGGGCCCGAAGATCACGGTGGATTCGGCAACGCTGGCGAACAAAGGTCTCGAGCTGATCGAGGCGCAGTGGCTGTTCGGCCTGCGGCCGGAGCAATGCGATGCCGTGCTGCACCTGCAGAGCATCGTGCATTGCCTGGTGGAGTTCACCGACGGTTCGATGATCACGCAGCTCTGCCCGCCGTCGATGACGTTCCCGATCCAGCACGCCCTGCTCTACCCGGAGCGCGCATCGGCGCCCACCGATCCGGCGCTCGGCCTGGACAAGGCGCTGGCGCTGGATTTCCGGCCGGTGGACCTGCAACGCTTTCCCTGCTTGCGACTCGCGAAAGAAGCCATGAAGGCCGGCGGCACCGCCCCGGCGGTCTTCAACGCGGCGAACGAGATCGCCGTCGCCGCGTTCCTCGAAAAGCGCGTGCCGTTCCTTGCGATTCCGCGGATTGTCGAACATACTTTGGCGACGGTGAAGCACGTTGAACCTAATACGCTCGACGATGTCCTAGCCGTCGACGCCGAGGCCCGGCGCACTGCACAACAATTCCCTGCTTGATGTCTTCCGAGCTCCTTTCCTCCCTCGCTGGCAACGTTTGGTCGGTTTTCCTTATCGTGCTGTTCTTCGGCGGCTCGATCTTCGTCCATGAACTGGGCCATTTTCTCGCCGCGCGCAGCCGTGGCGTAAAAGTCGAGCGCTTCTCGATCGGCTTCGGGCCCGCCATCTTCAAATGGGTTGGCAAGGACGGCGTCGAATACCGCATTTCCTGGCTGCCCCTCGGCGGCTATGTGGCGCTGCCCCAACTCGCCGACCTGAGCGCGATTGAAGGCGAGTTCATCGAACCGCCCGAGAAACTGCCGCCGGTCAGCTACGCGACCAAGATGCTGGTGTTCGTGGCGGGCGCAACGTTCAACGTCCTGTTCGCGTTCGCCCTGGCCTGCGTGCTCTGGCTCGTCGGCCAGCAGACGAGCGAGGATCTCTCGACCACGCGCATCGGCTACATTTCCGAGACGATGGAGCTGCCCGACAAGACCGTCGTGCCGAGCCCCGCGCACGAAGCCGGCTTGAAGGTCGGCGATATCATCCGCGCGATCGATGGCGAGCACGTGAACGACTGGCCCGACCTGCTGCAAACACTCGTCACCAGCGCGGGCGTGACCGATGACGGCCGCCGCAAGGCCGTCTTCACCGTCGACCGCAACGGCCAGCTGATCGATCTTACCGTCTACCCGCGCCTGGTTACCGAGGAAAGGGTCCGCAAGGTCGGCATCCTCGCGGCCTACACGCCTCTCGTCGCCTCGGTGCCGGAGAAATCTTTCGCCCACCGGATCGGCTTGAAGGTAGACGATGAGCTGAAGGCGCTTAATGGCGCGCCACTGCTCAATCTCGTCACGCTTTACGATGTGCTACAGGCGAAGGAGATGAAGCCGTTCACGCTGACCGTGCAGCGCGCCGGCAAGCCGGTCGACATCGCCGTGCCCGCGGAATGGCCCAGGGAAACGGGCAACATTCTCGGCGCCTCCTACCGCACCAACTCGGCGCTCGTTCACACGAATCCAGTCGACCAGATTCGCAACCACATCGCCGGGACGTTCCGGGTGCTGGTGAGCCTGGTCCACCCCCATTCCGACATCAACGTGTCGAAGCTCAGCGGCCCGGTCGGTATTACGAAGATCTTCTGGGACGCCTCCGAAGCCGGCCTGCGCTACGTTATCTGGATCGCGATCCTGGTGAACGTGAACCTCGCGGTGTTCAACCTGCTGCCGATTCCCGTGCTCGACGGCGGCCAGATGCTCTTTGCTACGATTGGCCGGCTCCGCGGCCGCGCCCTGTCGCCGAACTTCGTCGCCACGACGCAGGGCGTCTTCATGATCATGCTTCTCTCGATGATCATCTACGTGAGCGTCTTTGACGTGCAGCGGATCCGCCGCGACTCGCGCGCCGAGCAACAGGCCCGGGAACAAGCCGAAAAGCAGAAGAAGGCGGAAGCTCCGGCGAAGCCATAATATTGTTCGTTGTTCATCGTCCAATGGCCATTTGCCATCGCGGGCGGACCGGCCATGGTCGCACGGAAATGAACATTGACCATTGGACATTGAAAAATGACCAATGACCTGCCGTGTCCTACTGCGCCTCCCGCTACCACACCATCCGCCGCCGCACTGTTGAAGTGAAGGTCGGCAGCGTCGGCGTGGGCGGCTCGAATCCGATCCGGCTGCAGTCGATGACGACCAGCGACACGCAGGACGTCGAAGCGACGGTGAAGCAGTCCATCGCGCTCGCCGAAGTCGGTTGCGAAATCGTGCGCATCACGGCGCCGAACGTCCCCGCGGCCAAATGCTTGAAGGACATCCGCGAGAAGTTCACGGCCGCTGGCTTTGGACATATCCCGCTTGTTGCCGATATCCATTTCCTGCCCTCCGCCGCGATGGAAGCGGTCGAGCACGTCGAGAAGGTGCGCGTCAACCCGGGCAACTACGCCGACAAAAAGAAATTCGCGGTCAAGGAATACAGCGACTCCGACTACGAGCAGGAACTGCAGCGGCTGCATGACGCCTTTTCGCCACTGGTGATCCGCTCGAAGGAACTTGGCCGCGCCATGCGCATCGGCACGAACCATGGCTCGCTGTCCGACCGTATCATGAACCGCTATGGCGACACGCCGCTCGGCATGGTCGAAAGCGCGCTCGAATTTCTCCGCATCGCCAGCGCCCACAGCTACCACGACATCGTGCTGTCGATGAAAGCCAGCAACCCGAAGGTGATGATCCAGGCGTACCGCCTGCTCGTCGACCGGATGGCGCAGGAGGACATGCATTACCCGCTGCACCTCGGCGTCACCGAAGCCGGCGATGGCGAGGATGGTCGCATCAAGAGCGCCATCGGCATCGGCAGCCTGCTGCTCGACGGCCTGGGCGACACCATCCGTGTTTCACTGACCGAGGATTCCGTTTACGAGATCCCCGTCGCGCGTGCGATCGCCGAAAAGGCCATGAGTCTCTGGCGAGACTCCAACCCACAACATCCAACATCCAACGCCCAACATCCCGCGGCCAAGGCGTTGGAAGTTCAAAGTTCGACGTTGAATGTTGAACGTTCGGAATTGCTTCTGAGCGATTCGGTGGATCCGTATCATTTTGCGAAGCGCGAGACGACGAAGCTTCAGCTCTCCGACAAATGCGCCGTCGGTCCCGAGCAACCGCCGCGCGTCATCGTGCGCGTCGGTGCGGTCGACCAAGTCGCCGCAGCCGCGACGCAACTCGCCTCGCCCAAGCTCAAGGACACGCCCGCCGAGGGCCTGCTCGTGCCGATCGCGAGCGAAACAGACCTCGATGCGTTGTCGGGCGTACCTGCCCTCCGAAGCCTTGGCGAAGGAGGAACGCCCGACATCGACCAAGCGTCGGGCGTAAAGCCCGACCTACAGTTCCTGGTTCTCGAACTCGCCTCGGCTCTTCCCCTCGCGGTGATCGAATCCAAAACCCAAAATCTAAAATCGAAAATCCTCCTGCTCCGCCGCTTCGGCGCGGGCGAAACGGAAACGCTGGCAGCGTTCGCCACCCTCGCCCGCAAGCTGGGACACTTCCTCGCGGTCGAGATCGATCCCGAGCACTTCGCGCCGTACGAGCTGCCGCTGCGCCGCATCGGTGACGCCGGGCTGATCTTCACGCTTTCGTCGCTCGGGCCAAACGCCATCGCCAGCCACGCCACCGGCGCGTACCGCCGGCTTTTGGAACACCTGCGCGCCGCCGGCTCGAAAGCTCCGATCTGGATCCGCAACACCGTCGGCACCGCGGTCCAGGGCGACAACAGCTTCCTCTCGAAGCTCCTCGAGGCGAGTTTCCTCACCGGCGGGCTGCTCTGCGACGGCGTGGGCGATTTCGTCAGCATCGAAACCGAGGCCGACGTCACGCGTGCGACAAAACTCTCTTACAACGTCCTCCAAGGCGCCGGCGCGCGCATCTCGAAGACGGAGTTCGTCGCCTGCCCGAGCTGCGGCCGCACACTCTTCGACCTGCAGACGACCACGCAGCGCATTCGCGCGCAGACCGGTCATCTCAAGGGCGTGAAGATCGCCATCATGGGCTGCATCGTGAACGGTCCCGGTGAAATGGCCGACGCGGATTTCGGTTACGTCGGCGGCGCGCCGGGCAAGATCAACCTCTACGTCGGGAAAAACTGCGTGCAGTACAACATTCCGCAGGCCGAAGCCGACGCGCGCCTCATCGCGCTCATCCGCGAGCACGGCAAGTGGGTCGATCCCGAGCCGCACCAGGTTTCGGTTTGATGTAAGGCCGAATTCTGGAGGGCGCGGCTCCGTCCGGGCCGGGAAAGTTATCCGATACTCGCGGCCGGCACGGAGGCCGGCCCTCCAAAATACGCAATCAGGTCGTCCCAAAAACCATTTCACGCTTCGTTCAAAGTTTGCGCGCGATGCCAAAATCGCGAACTACTCATCGAAAATTCGCGCCGCATGAACTTCGTTTCATCACCGCGCCGGCGTTTTCCGAGGGAAAATCGTTCCCCGCTTTTGGGTCTTTTGGAGCAACCAAAAAGTGAAAAAAGTTATGCTCAGTTCCGTTGTGAAGAACTTGGTGGAAAGTTGGCCTTGAAACGCATTTTGGGATTCACGTTATACCCAATTTCACTTTTATCCGACTCCTTCTCGTTCGTTCTTTGCCACTTCCGCTTCACACCGCCGACTGCCGCTCAACTGGGGCTTCACTAGACGCTGACCACCAAGGGCCTTGCGCGAACCTCTGGACACTGTTCGCCACCCGCCTGGTCATAGACCCATTTTCCCTGAGAGCAAAGGTCAGCAGGTATCGTCGCGGAGGTAGCACAAGCCTTCGAAGCGAGAGGTGTGAATAAACCCCGCACAACCGATACCATGCCTTCCGCTTCGCTCCATGCCAGTCTCTGGGAGACTGTGAAATGTGACCTCAAGGGACTCTTCCCTGAGGACGTGTTCCAAATGTGGTTTGAGCCCATGGCCTGCATCGATGGCAACGAGGACACCATCACGCTCGGCGTGCCGAACGACTTCGCCGCGATCTGGATTCACGACAACTACCTCGACCTGATCTCGCAGCGCCTGCGCCTCACCGCCGGCCGCATGGTGCACGTCAGCCTCCGCAAGATCGAGAGCTCGCACGCCGCCATCGCCCGCTCGACGGAATCCAATCCCCCGATGCGCGCCCGCGCCACCGTGCCGGCCAAGACGCGCACGCTGCGCTACGACGAGCGCCTCGCCGCCGGCAGCTCGCTGAACCCGCGCAACACGTTCGAGAATTTCGTCGTCGGCCCGAACAACCAGCTCGCACACGCCGCCGCTCTCGCGGTCGCCCAAGCCCCCGCGCAGGCCTACAATCCCCTCTTCATCCACGGCGCCACCGGCCTCGGCAAGACCCACCTGATGCACGCCGTCGGCCACAGCGTGCTCCTCCGCAACCCGGAAGCGAAGGTCGCCTACCTCTCGACCGAGAAGTTCACGAACGAGTTCATCCACGCCCTGAAGGAGAATGCGCTGACCAAGTTCCGCCAGCGCTACCGCAACGTCGACGTCCTCCTGCTCGACGACGTGCAGTTCCTCGCGGGCAAGGAAGGCATCCAGGAAGAATTCTTCCACACCTTCAACGACCTCTTCGAGTCGGGCAAACAGATCGTCCTGTCGAGCGACCGCCCCGTCGCCGAGATCTCCACCCTCGAGGCGCGCCTCGTTTCACGCTTCCAGTGGGGCCTGTCCGCCGACGTCCAGTCGCCCGACTTCGAGACTCGCGTCGCCATCCTGCGCACCAAGGCCCAGAGCCTGAAGGTCGACATTCCCGCCGCCGTGCTGGAGTTCATGGCGCAGCACATCGTCAAAAACATCCGCCGGCTCGAAGGCGCGCTCATCAAGATTTCCAGCTACTCCGCGCTCACCGGCAAGCCGCTCGACCTGCCCACGGCCGAGTCGCTGCTCAAGGACGTGCTCATGGAGGAGGCGCAAAACCGCCTCAACATCGAAGGCATCCAGAAGCGCGTCGCCGACCACTACCAGATCCGCCACTCCGACATGACGAGCAAGCGCCGGCCCAACGCCATCGCGTTCCCGCGCCAGATCGCCATGTACCTCTGCCGCCACCTCACCCGCCACTCCCTCCAGGAGATCGGCGAGGCCTTCGGCGGCCGCGACCACGGCACCGTCATCCACGCCATCAAGACCGTGGAAAACATGATGGAGACCGACGACTCCGTGCGCGGCAGCGTCGACTTCCTCAAGACCCAGCTTTCGAAGTAAGGTTTCTGCACACACACCTGGCACACGAACAGAAGGCCCGGCGAAAGCCGGGCCTTTTGCTTTTTGGGGAAGGAAATCGTGAAATCGGGCAACTGAAAATCAGGAATCGAGAATTGAGAGATCCTTGGTGGAGCGCGGCCTCCGGACGCGCTTGGAACGTCGCCCCTGCCTCGTGAGTCTCGAAACGCGTCCGGAGGCCACGTTCCACCTCGCCCGACTTCGATTTCAAGGTTCTCGATTCTCGATGCCGGATTGGCCGATTCTCACTTCGCTCGGAACAAGATTTCGGCCTGCACAGGCCGGGCTTGTCGTTTTGGTCAGGTTGACTACACATGATTCCTTCGCGTGCTACCGCACGCGCTCCAAGCCATGACTTTGACCGCAGAACAAAAGCAGACCGTCGCCTCCTGGGTCGCCGCCGGCGACAATCTCTCGACCGTCCAGAAGAAGCTCGTGGAGCAATTCAAGGTCTCCATGACCTATATGGATGTCCGCTTCCTAGTCGACGACCTCGGGTTGGAATTGAAGAACGCAGCGCCCAAGGCTGACGCGTCCGACGTCACCAAGGCCCAAGCCGCCAAGCCCGCGGCGCCGGCTGAGCCGGCCGCGAAAAAGGGCGTCACGGACCAATTGAAGGACAAGGTCGGGCTGGGCGAAGGCGATGACGAGCCGATGCCGGCCGACGAAGCCTTCGACGATGATGCCGAGGCCGATGCTGAGGCCGGCCTTCCGGCGGAGGCCCCGGGTGTCCCCGGCAACGTGAGCGTCGAACTCGACCGCATCATGCGCCCCGGCACCGTGGTGAGTGGCACTGTGACTTTCAGCGATGGCGTTTCCGGCAAGTGGGCGCTCGACCAATATGGCCGCCTGATGCTCGAAACCGGCCAGAAGGGCTACCAGCCCTCCCAGCCTGACGTGCAGGCCTTCCAGCGCGAGCTACAGGCCCAATTGCAGCGGCAGGGGTATTGAGGTGGAACCCGCGCTCCGCGCGGGTTTCATCGTGAAATCGGGCAACTGAGAATCAGGAATCTGGAAATTGGACGGAGTGGTTCGATCAATGCTCAGTTTCCCGATGCCCGATTTTCAGTTTTCAAGATTTCCGCCCCCAAATCCCCGCGTTGACGCGGCGTAATTCACGAACATACTCTCCGCCATCCGGCGGACATGACGCCCGCTGGGCTCCCTCTCACAACTTCTATCCCTAGGAGGCGTTATGGAAAAGCTGCGTCAGGCAATAAACTGGGCGGAAACGCATCCCAAGGTCTGGCTCGATTGCGTCCGCATCTACCTTGGTGTCGGTCTCTTCATTCGCGGTGTGTTGATCATCACCAACTCGCGCGCGGATTTTGTTCAGGAAATGATCGAACGCGCCGGCCAGATGTGGCTGGTCCACGCGTTCCTGCTTCACTACGTCGCCCTCGCCCACTTCGTCGGCGGCGGCATGCTCATGGTCGGCCTGCTCACCCGCATCGCCGCGCTGGTGCAGATCCCCGTCCTCGCGGGCGCCCTGCTGCTGATCCATCGAGGCGAAGGCTTGATGGCCGCCGGACAATCGCTGGAGTTTTCAGCCCTCGTGCTGTTCATGCTCGTGGTGATCGCGGTGGCCGGAGCCGGGCCGCTGTCGATCGACGGCGACAAAGCGAAGGTCACGCACCCGGAAGGCGCCGTCATGAACGACGCGGAGCCGCACGGAATTTAGCGGGAGTTACTTCCCGGTCGGCGATCTGATTCAGAAATCTGAAAATCGAGAATCGGGCATCGAGAATCATTAATTGAAGTCAGGGCCTGGTGGCCCGGCAATTTTAGATTCCAGATTTCCGATTCTCGATTTAAGATGTCGCTTCGCTCGGTACACGATTTCCTATCCTCATTCCACCCCCGGTCCCAGGTTTTTCTCCAGGAACCCGACCATTGCGGTGTAGATCTCGAGGCGCTTCTTCTCGTCGCCGTAATTGTGGCCGACGTTCGCGAGGATGAGGCTCTCGGGCTTCCGTCCGGCTTTCTCGAGCGCCGCAATCATTCGCTTCGCCTGGTCCTGCGGCACGCGCTGGTCGTCCTTGCCCTGCACGATCAGCACCGGCGCGGTGATTTTGTCCGCGAAATTGACCGGCGATGCCGCGCGCAGCTTCGCCAGATCCTGCTCCCGGCCGGGATCGCCGATTTGCTCGCGCCAGTAGTTCCTCGCCGACTTGTTCTCGGCGACGTCGCTGTCTTCGTACAACGCCGGCCAGTCGGTCACGCCCGCCGCTGAAATGCCGCAGCGATAAAGGTCCGGGGTGCGACCGAGCGCAAACAGCGTCGAGTAACCGCCGTAGCTCATGCCCATGATCGCGATCCGGTCTGCCTTCGCGATGCCCGAGGCAATCGCCCAGCGCGTGGCGTCCTCGATGTCGTCCTGGATTTTTCCGCCGATCTCGCGCCGGGCGTTACGCAGCAATTCGTCGCCGTAACCGGTCGAGCCGCGATAGTTCATCTGCAACACCGCGTAGCCGCGGTTGGCCAGGAGTTGCACGAGCGGGTCGTACCCCCACACGTCGCGCACCCACGGGCCGCCGTGCGGCATCACAACGAGCGGCAGGTCCTTCGGCTGATGACCCGCCGGTACCGTGAGGTAACCGTGAATCTCCAAGCCGTCGCGCGCCGCGTACTTGATCGAAAGGGTCGAGGCCATCTGCGCGGGCTTGATCCACGGCATGCGCGGGGCGATCGGCACGAAGGAGCGTTTCGCCACGTCGAGCACCGTGTATGTGCCGGGATTCTGGTCCGAGAAGCTGAACCAGAGCTGCTTCTTGCCGTCGTCGGATTGATTGATGAGCAGGTTGACCGTGTTCGGCAGGTACTTGTCGACCGCCTTCTGGTAGGCGGCGTACTCCGGATCGAACCACTTCGTCCGCGCCGCCTCCGTGTAGTAGCGGAAGCCGACCATGCTCTGCTTGGCGCGGGAGAAAATCGGGCCGACGAGCGCGACGTTGGCGATGCCGGGGATGTAGCGCTCGGGAATGATATCGTAGCCCGCGTCCACCAGCAGCGGATCACCCAGCTCGCCGCTCGCCGGGTCCAAGGCAAACGGCGCCCAGCGACGGTCCTCGGTCAGCCCCGCCACCAGGATCCGCTTGCTCGACGCATCGAATCCCAAGGTCCGCAGCGATCCGCGCCGGTCCTTGAGCGGCAGCGCCGTCCGCCAGTCGGCTTTTTCCGAGTCGCGATAGAGGACGCCGGACAAATCGCCGTGCGACAAAATTCCCACGCGCGCCACGCCGCCGAAATCCACGCCCCAGCGCGCCACCTCGCCAGGATTTTTCACGACCGTCTTGGCGGTGCCCGTGAGTGTGTTGACACGCACAATATCCGGCCGGTTGTAGCTGCCTCCACCCGAGTCGTGCCGATCCAGCATCAGCACGGCGCTCTCACCCTCGGGAAACGCGTAAATGACCTCGTTGGTCCACGAATCGACCGAGATCGTCCGGACGTTACCGATGATGTCCGTTTTGCGGTTGTTCGGATTTTCCCACCCGCTGATGCCCACCACCTGCTTGCCGTCGCTGTTCATCGCCAGCACGCCATAGAGCCCTCCATTCGTGGTCGTGGTCAGCACAAGCCGGCGGTTCCCGGACCAGACATAGGTACTCACTTCCTTCCGCAGTCCCGATCGCGTTGAGTCCGGGCTCACGGCCTCCGTGCCGAGATTGAGCCGCACCGGCGGCTTCCCGCCGAAATCGAGGATGTGCAATTTGACGACGCCGTTGTGATCCGCGAGGTACGCGAGCTGCATGCCGTCCGGCGAAAGCAACGCCTGCGACATCTCCGGCGTTTTCGAGAAGGTCTCAATCGGCAGCCGTTCAATGGCACCGACGCGTGAAACACTGGCGAGCAGCAACGCTGCGATCGCCCAAGAGGGTAATTTCATGGTCGGGTGCGGAGCCTAGGAATCGCGTCGCCGCCGGCAAAAGCTTTCGAGGCCGACTGTCCGAACAGGTGGAGCCCGCGCTCCGCGCGGGCTGAACCTGCGCGGAGCGCAGGTTCCACCTTATCCCACCATCTTCAAAAACTCCGCCTCATCGATCACCGGCACACCAAGCTCCTTCGCCTTTTCCAGCTTCGAGCCGGCCTCGACGCCGGCGAGGACATAGCTCGTCTTCTTGCTGACGCTGCCGCTCACCTTGCCGCCCGCGGCGAGGATTTTCTGTTCCGCTTCCTCGCGCTTCATCGTCGGCAGCGTCCCGGTCAGCACGAAGGTCTTCCCAGTAAACGCACCGGCGGTCATCACCGTGCCCTGCGGATCGATGCCGAGCTTCTTGAGCTTCGCCAACAGGCGCTTTCCCGGCTCACTCGCGAAAAACTCCACCGTGCTCGCCGCGACCGCCGGGCCGATGTCCGACGGCACGCCGGCGAGGATGCCGGCATCGAGCGTCTTGATCTCGGCGTCGATCTCGACGCGCCGCGCCTTCCGGCGCTCGCGCTCCGCCTCGTCCTTCGGCGGATTCTTCTTGGAGTTCGGGCTCTCGCGATCCTTCTCGTCCTCCAACGCCGCCTTGCGCAACACCGCGTGCAGGAGCTTCGAATCGGCCAGCTCCGCAAAGTTCCGATGACGCCGCGCGAGCTCGCGCGCGGTGCTTTCGCCGACGTCCGGCACGCTCAGCGCATAGAGCCAGCGTTCCAACGGCAGCGTCCGCGCCGCCTCGCGCGCAACCACGAGCTTCGTCGCGTTCTTTTCGCCGAACACGCGCGGCTCCTCCGCGGTGCCGAGATTCAGTGTCGCCAGCGCCTCAAGCGAAATGTCGTAGAGATCCGGCGGATCCTTGACGAGGTCCAGTTCGACCAGCTTTGCCGCGACCGTTTCGCCCAAGCCGTCGATCGCCAGCGCCCGCCGGCTGCAGAAGAATCCGAGTCGTCCCGTGCGTTGCGCACGACAGTCGTAGTTCTGACACTTCCAAGCCGCGCCGACGCCGCTCTCGGTGTCTACTTCGATCTTCGCAATCTTGCCGCCGCACACCGGACACTTTCCACCCACCGCGGCGAAAAGATCGAATTCCGGCGCGCCGGCCGGCCGTTCCTCGGGAAACGAGCGCAACACCGCCGGGATTACCTCGCCGGCGCGCTCGATTTCGACGAGGTCGCCCACGCGGATGTCCTTGCGGCGAATCTCGTCCTCGTTGTGCAGCGTGGCGCGCGCGATGGTGCTGAGCGAAAGGAACACCGGCTCGAGTTCGGCCACGGGACTCAGGATGCCCGTCTTGCCCACCTGGATCGTGATGCCCTTGAGGCGCGTGCGCGCGGTGTCGGGTTTGTACTTGTAGGCGATGGCCCAGCGTGGCGACTTGTCGGTCGAGCCCGCGTTGCGCTGCTGCTCGACGTCGTCGAGTTTCACCACCGCGCCGTCCGTGCCGTAGGCGAAAGTGCGTCGCAGTGCATCGAGTTCGCCGATCGCCGCCCACGCCTCGTCGATGCCGCGCACCTTCCAGTACTTCTCGACCGCCGGCAGCCCCCACGCGCGAATCTGCTCCTGCAGCTCGTGCTGCGAGCGCACGAAGGCCGGCTCGCAGTAACCGAGACTGTAGAGCACGATCGACAGCTTGCGCTTCGCGACTTCGGTCGGATCGATCTGCTTGATGGTGCCCGCTGCGGTATTGCGCGGGTTCGCATAAAGTTCCTCGCCGGCCGCGGCGCGTTCGGCATTGAGGCGCTCGAACTCGGCCTGCGTCATGTAGATTTCGCCGCGAATCTCGACGACGTCCGGCGCCTTGCCCTTCAACTGGCGCGGGAGCATCGCGATGGTCGACACGTTGGCCGTGACATCGTCGCCCCGGTCGCCCTTGCCGCGCGTCACGGCACGCACGAACTTCCCCTTTTCGTAAGTCAGACTGACGGCCAGGCCGTCGATCTTCGGTTCTACCGTGTAGCGGAGATCGTCGGTGTCGAGCAGGCGCACCAGCCGCGCGTGGAAACCTCTCAGCTCCTCCTCGCTGTAGGTGTTGTCGAGGCTGAGCATCTTCTGCCGGTGCGCGACTTCCTTGAAGCCCTGCACGCGGTCGTCGCCGACCTTCGCCGTCTGCGAATCTGCCGCGGCGAACTGCGGAAATTGTTTCTCCAAGTCCGCCAGCTCGCGCTCGAGCTGGTCATACTCGTAGTCCGAGATCTCCGGCTTAGCCTGCCGGTAATAAAGCTCGGCGTGGTGCGCGACCTCCGCGCGGAGTTCGGCGATGCGTTTCTGGGCGTCAGCGGGTGTCATCGGTTATCGGGCTCGGGGCGTACGCTCGC
>JADMIO011113586.1_pt1 | contig 20566 bp, 17 predicted proteins | sample 8958161 | NCBI WGS metagenome assembly JADMIO01 (sample SAMN16585339, study PRJNA669376) | soil metagenome | isolation source: Crop rotation soil | place: USA: Cullars Rotation, Alabama | collected 2011 | reverse complement strand
ACGATGAAAGTCCGGATCTTTTCCAGAGATTTTCTGCGCCTCGTCCCAAAGGACCGAGTGCACTCCCAGCAATGGCTTCCAATGAAACTTAACGAAGCGGGCTTTGCCGCGCTCATTGATTAAACGAAAGGTATGAACGCCAAAGCCTTCCATCATGCGCAGGCTGCGCGGAATCGCTCGATCCGACATGACCCACATGATCATGTGCATTGATTCAGGCATGAGCGAGATGAAATCCCAGAACGTATCGTGCGCTGAAGCCGCTTGCGGGATTTCGTTGTGCGGCTCTGGCTTAACCGCGTGAACCAGATCAGGAAACTTCATCGCATCCTGAATGAAGAAGACCGGAATGTTGTTGCCCACTAGATCAAAGTTTCCTTCGCGCGTATAGAACTTCACCGCGAAACCGCGGACATCGCGCGCCAGATCGGTCGAACCCCTCGATCCGGCGACGGTGGAAAACCGCACAAAGACCGGTGTCTTAACGGATGGGTCCTGAAGAAAATCAGCCCGCGTGTATTCGGCCATCGATTCGTAAACCTGGAACTGGCCGTGCGCCGCTGAGCCGCGCGCATGCACCACGCGTTCAGGAATCCGTTCATGATCGAAATGAGTGATCTTCTCTCGGAGAATAAAATCTTCGAGCAGCGTCGGCCCGCGATCGCCGGCTTTCAGGGAATTCTGATTGTCGCTGATGCGCACGCCTTGATTGGTGGTGAGAAACTCACCGCCGCTGTCTTCAGCATTCTGCTGCAGGTCGGCGCGCTTGGCATCGTTATCAGGAGGTTCAGCCGTGCGCTTCGGTTTCGTTGATTGTTTAGTTTTGGTGGTTTTCTTTCGTGTGGGCATAAGATATCTCGCGCTCGGGTAAACGGAATTCTGATTAAGCGGTTTTCGCCTTGGCCTTTCGGCTCTGCTTCGCTCTGGCTGCTTCGATGGCGGTCTTCACGTCCTTCGTCTCTTCTGGAGGTGGCAGCACGGCAGGCATTCCGAGGGTTTCGATCCACAATTCGCGAGTCCAGCCTTGCGTGTGATAGAGGTGCTCGTCTTCGTCAGGTTCCACTTCATCGTGTGCTTCTTTGAGAGCGTTCTTGGCTGCGCCGGTCGAGTGCTTTGCTAATTCGCCGATCAGTTCCCAGTTAAGGTGATCTTTGGTTTCGGCCAGGGTCACGCATTCGGCGGCTACGAGTTGTGCGGCTCTCAAGTCCGGACCGCGCAAAGCCATTTCCATCGCCTTCACCAGCGATTCACCGATGTGACGCACGATTTTGCGGCCGGGCGTTTCCGCGTCGACGTCGAGGTTCATTTCCCGCAAAACTCCCGACACGACTTGTACGTGCTGTTTGGTTTGTTCGAGGTACTCGGTCCACTCTTTCTTCAAGTCTTCATTGATGGCACAGCGAAGCGCAGTGGTGTAAATCTGGACGCCTCCTTTTTCAGTCTCCAGCGCCTGGTAAAGAAGTTCGACGGCTTCCTTTGTACCCAAAGGATCGGGTGAGCTTTCTTTTTTCATGATTGTCTTCCCTTGATACGAAACGGTCCTTAAGAATCGAGGGCAATCCTCACAGCAATAACGGTGCCGCCGTTACTCAAGCCAGCGAACATAGGGACCGGACAAGGGGCAGGATGAATCAGTGCGCGGCGCCGAAGCGTCGTCACAGCCAAACCCGAGCGTGGAAACTTTCGCTAATAGATGTAATTCAGGGCCAATCGGCACTGCGTGAGGTGCGGACTTATCGAGTTAACTTTTTCCGGACCAGATATAGCCAACGCGAGACGCAGCCGTTAATTAACAGATAGTTGAAGGTGAGATAACGGGGACCGTCAGGTGCTTTCGTGTAGTGGACGCGTACACTTCTATAGAAATCGGACAGGTCATGTGGGTGAGCTTTTTCTCCCTCTCCCCTTGGAGGGGGTTGGGGTGAGGGCCTACGGGGACGTTTCTTTTAAGTTGTCCTGCGCGAGGCGTTTTGTCAGTACCACCTGCGGTAGCGGGCGGGTGCCCAGTTGGCGAAGCCAACGGTATATCCGTAGCCCACAGCGCCAGCTGTGGGTAAACGAGCCCAAAAAATGATTGAGCCCGCGAAGCGGGCGACATAGCCTGCGTGATGATTATGCCGCCGGCTACGCCGGCTCGGAACTAATGAATGATGCCTTACCCACAGCTGGCGCTGTGGGCTACGAATATGCCGTTGGCTTCGCCAACTAGTAGAAGCCCTCACCTCACCGACCTCACATACTTATCAAATAGCCGCTGAGGCAGCACACCCAGAATGAACAACACCCCCGCCACAAAAAAGATCAGCACAGAAATAAACCGCGGCGGCGGCTCCCCTTCATTAACAAAAATGAAGTTGGGCGCTCTGGGATAACTGGAGGTGGAACTTCTGCTGGTACTCCACAAGCTCGAGCGTTCCACCACGCCTTTGACCTCGACCGGCCCAGGCTTGTCGCACGAGTTATCCATTAAGCAACCTCGCGTGCCCTCTAAACTGTAGAGAATGCTGGTGGGGAGCTGCGGATTGTTACGACCGGTCGCGAGTCGCTCCTGGCTAAAGACAGGCAAGATCGCGCCAATAACAGTTTTGTTGTTGGGATCACCTTTCCAGCCGGTCGTAACCTCAATGCGGTTGCCGGTGGTTTCGCCTCCAGTCACGACGATATAGCGCGCATCACCGACACCGTTCTTTTCAACTTCCTCAATGGTGAAGACTATGGGCTCGGGATTGATGACCCACCGGTCAACGCCATACCAAATCGCCATCACGGCGCCAATGATGCAAAAGATGCGAATGATCAATCCCTTCATGTGGTCTCTGTACTCCGCGTATTTATTCTAAGTCAGAAACACGTGTGGCGCTCCTCGGCGCATGCGCGGCGGCAGAGCCGCGGAAGAAATAACGTGGGTTGCTCGTCGCCAGGCCCTCACCCTGGCCCTCTCCCACGGGGAGAGGGAAATAATACTTAGTGCTTGAAGTGCGCCAGTCGGGCCAACCAGTTGGCGAAGCCAACGAAATAACCGTAGCCCACAGCGCGAGCTGTGGGTAAGAGGCGATCAAAAGATCCGGAGCCCCGGAGGGGCGGCATAAAACCCTTCACCAATTGATAGTGTTACCGGATCAAATCGCTCGCTTCGCGATCCGCGGCGGCAGAGCCGCGGTAGAAAAAACGGGGTTGCTCGCCGGACCCTCACCCTGGCCCTCTCCCAGAGGGAGAGGGAAAAGACCCCACCTGCTACCGCAGGTGGTAACTGCCCTCATCGCCAGCGTAGGGCGATTATCCTGACCCTCTCCTAACAGGGGGAAAAGAAATTGAAAATTAGAAATTGAAAAATGAAAAGAATTGCGAAGGCGGAGGAGACGTCCGCGCTCCCAGCAAAAAGGCGGGCGAACCGCCCGCGTACCTGGCGAGATTTTGGTGGAACAGAGGGGATCGAACCCCTGACCTCCGCATAATCACCGGAGCATGAAGATAAGAGCGAGAGACAGAGTCGGGAGAAAGTCTGTAACGCGGAAGGTCCTTCATGACAGCCACGACAAAGCGGCACCCGAAAGAACTTTATGGCTCGGCGGCCGACGCAAAAGCGCGAACGCTGCGAGTTAGATAAAAAAAGGGGAGAGTCAATTAAGACCCTCCCCAAAGCATTCTTAACCGAAGTTAAGTTTAGAACGCAATGCGCAGGCCTAACTGAACAACGCGTCTGGCGTAGGTGATGTCTTCATTTTCACCAAACGCTGCGCCGTTGACGCCTGCGTCGCTCACCAGGATCGCCGGCAAATAGCCACCACCAACGGTGTTGCCGATCCCTGGGGTTGGGTGATTCAAGACGTTGAAAGCCTCAGCACGTAGTTGCACCGTTAAGCGCTCCCACGTTCTGATGTTCTTGAACAGACCCATATTGAGTTGGTTGAAGGCCGGTCCACGCTCGGCGTTTCGCGGAGAATTGCCGAACGGGGTGTTGAAGATCTTCGCCGAACCTGGCGCGTTCAGGATGTACTTCACCTGCTGAGGCGTGACCGCCACGGTAGCACCAGTCGCGTTCAGCGCGGTCAGGCTGATGAAGCCGTTGACGTCGGTCACGGTATTAATGCGGCCCAGGTTGTACGCATCGATCTGGCTGATACCAACCTGACGCCGGTCGCAAGACGGGCAAGTCAGGAATGGACGGTCACCTGTGGACAGGTAGCCGGCGCCGAGGACTGAGTTATAAGCCGTGCTCTGTCCCGGCGTGAAGGTTGCCCCACTCGTCAGGAAGTACGTGCCGTTAAGCTGCCAGCCGCCGAGCAAGTGCCCGACGATTCCACGCTGTTCCTTCATGTAGGGGATGTCCCAGATGAAGTTTGCGGCGAAGGCGTGCGGGCGATCGACCGCTGAGATCGCGCGTTCGCACCGGTTAATGCAGAACGGATTCTGCGCATTGGGCGACTGAATGTCGGTACGAGCAAAGATATCGCTCGCGTCGTCAATCGCTTTACTCCACGAGTATGACAATCCGAGATTCACTGAATCGCGGAAGAAACGTCCGTTGTAACGCGCCTGCAGGCCATGATAGATGGACTGCGAAGTGTTCGCGCGCTGGGTGATGCCTGCCTGCTTCTTGATGCGGTTGTTGCAAGCACTTTCATTGTCCAGCGTACCAGCGACATCGGTACAAACCTGCGCGGTAACGCCGGCAGGTACCAGACTTGCGAAGTTCGGGAACGTTACGGTGGTAGTGGCTATGCAGGCCCCTGCGGAATTGCGCTGAGTACACACACCGGTAAGCGAAGCCACACCATTGATCATCGGGCCGACAAAGAAGTTGTCGTTGACTTGCTGGAACAGACCCACGCCGTGCGTTCCCACGTAGCGAACTTCTCCTACGTGGCGACGTCCGAACTGGTGCTGCACACCCAACGACCATTGTTCTGCATAAGGAGCATGGAAATCCGGTGCTACCGTGGTTTGACTTAGGTAAATCGGATTCAACACGCCTTTCGGTAGCACGCCGGACGCAGAGGCCGCCGCGCGTACTACATCACCGGTCGGATTGGCCGGAAGTGGGGCCGGCGAATTTGTGGCCGGAAGCGACGCCGACGGAATTGTCAGCGCGGCTGAGAACGGCGCGCCGCCCTGCACGTTCAACAGAATGTTGTAGAACGCCGCATCGTAGGCAACCGAATAACCGCCACGAATGACCGTGGCGTCCTCGCCGAGGAAGCTCTTCCAGAACCGCGGCGACCACGCAAACCCGACGCGCGGAGCGAAGTTGTTGTTGTCAGCAGGGACTCTCGGCACTGTGCGAATCGACAACGGCAAAGCCGGATTGAAGAAGGCCGTCGACGCGTTGCTTTCGCGGGCAACCGATACTTCGTTGAGCAGGTTGACGGGCTGGCCGGTGTTTTCATAACGCACACCCAGGTTCAGGGTAAGGTTAGGTCGGATCTTCCAGTCATCCTGCACATACCCATAGTTATCGTTTTCCGTGAATGCGAGCGTCGGGTCCCCGAGCGTGATCGAAACGGCGCTGGGCGCGTTGTTAACGATGCGGGCCGCGGAGTTATACGAGAACGCCCCGTTGAAATTCGGCAGGAACGGTATCACTTCCTTGAGGTGCTTATATTCGTAGCCGAAAATCCACGAGTGATTTCCCTTGTTCCAGGTCACATGGAGCGGATACTGCCATACTTCACCGATGCGTCCCTGGGGGAAGCCGGTGCCGGGACCGACTGTCCCCAGAGCGTTGGTCTTGGTCAGACCAAGAGCGCCGCTGAATGAGATGTTGGTAAACGTGGTCTCGATGTTTTCCGGACCCGGAATGCAACCCGGTGTGCCAGCGGTACAGCCCCCGCCGAAGACAACGGAGATCTTTTGGTAGTTCGGACGGAATTCCGACACCAGATTGTTTCCCCAAGTACGGGTCCACGAGGCGCCAAAGTGCTTACTGCCTGCAGGGATGTCCCCATTCCAGCCGCTCGAGCAGCAGCTTACTGCTTGTATGCTAGCCGAGCTCTGTTTCAGGTAACGGGCGGTAACGTTGTCGTGGTCAGTGATTCTCGCGTCGAAGCGAAGGTTGGAATAATCCTCTACATAGCCCTGTGACGTTGTGCGCTGATACTGGGCGGCTTGAAACAACTGCGGAGCAGCAGCGGTACCGAGGTTGATGATGTCATAAGGGCCCCCGATCAGGAACGAGGTAGGAACATAGCCGGTGCAACCAGCCGGCGGACCAGCCGAGGTCAACACCGCTCTCGGACATCCCGTGGCCGGGCTCAGGTTTACCGAAGCCAAGCCCGGCGTGCCGGTAACGAACGTGTTGGGAATCGCGACGCCGTTGTAGGTAATCGCGAACGGACTGTTCTGGGTGTAAGCCGCGATCACGTTGTTGCCCGGAAACGTAGTCAAAAGCTTCGGGAATTCCGATGCCACGATCGCCAGACTAGTGGTCGATCCCGTAAACTGCGACGGATTGCGGATGCCCTGATAGCCAAAGAAGAAGAAAAACCTGTTCTTGCCGTCGATGTATGACTTGCCACCCTGGCCGAAGCGAGGCAGGTAGAGCGGACCGCCAATCGTGCCGCCGAACACATTGTACAAACTCGCGTTTGGTTCCAACTGACCACTACGCTTCTCGATGTTGGTCAAGCTGTTCCAGTTCTTCGCGTCCTGGTGATACCAGAAAGCGCTGCCATGGAAGGTGTTCGTACCGCCCTTGGTCACGATGTTTATCACCGCGCCCTGGTTGCGGCCGTACTGGGCCGAGAAGTTGTTCGTGATGACTTGGTATTCCGCTACCTGGTCCTGAAAGTCAACGAACAATGCCGGACCAGTCACGCTTAGGTCGTTATTGTCAGCGCCGTCAATCTGGAAGTTGTTGGAACGTCCACGATTTCCGTTTACCGACAAGCCGGTTCCGTTTGTATTCGCACCGGTACTGCGCTGGTTAATAACGCCGGGGGCCAGCAGGGCCAGTGTATCGAGACCAGAGCCCGCGCCGTTGGACGGCAGGTCGGCAACTTGTCTCGTATTAACGGTGGTGGACAACTGTGCTTGATCGCGCTGCACAATTTCTTCATTGCCAGCGATAACGGTGACTGTTTCAGCCACGTTGCCGGCCTCGAGTGCGACGGTGAACGGATTAACGATTCCGAGCTTCACAAGCACACCGGTGCTGAGGGAACGTTTGAAGCCACTGGCCTCAACAGTCACCGAGTAGGTGCCCGGTGACAGCTGTGAGACGTCAAATGACCCCTCACTGCTGGTGGTCGCGGCGGGGGAAACTGCGCCAGTGCCTTCGTTCTTCACTGTCACAGAAGCCCCGGCAACCACAGCGCCTGTTGAGTCAGTAACTGTGCCTCTCAGCGAACCCGTGGTGGCTTGCGCCATCACATTCAGGCAGCTGAAGGACACAATCATGAGCGCAACCATGCATGACGTTAGAAACGTCACCGGTTTTGCCGTTTTAGAACTATTCATTTTAATCCTCCTAAAGATTGTTGTTTGTTTTCGAAGTTAAATGGCGTCGCGCGAGCCGGCCGCTTTCGAATGACGTTCGCTTCCGTCGCGGCTTTTCAATTCATTGGCGTAACGACGAGAAACGAATTCCCCGCAGGCGAATTGAAAAAGCGAAATTGGATCTCTCGCTGCAATTACAACAGGCCACCTAAGGCGCCGGAGCACAGCCCCGTGCGATAGTCAGCCCTTGAGATAGCAATCTGGACGTTTCCAAAGATGGCACCGCCCGAGGTCATTGTTCTCGGACACTGAGAGCAGTCTGGGGTGCTGCTGAGCCTGCCAGGACGCCATTAAGACAAATGGGAGTCTATGCGTGTGAGACTGCAGGACAACGCATTTGTGATGAGTCGTGGGAAAACTGAGATAAGCCGGGTTAGTTTGCTTTCAATCGCAGGCGAAAAGCTCACGCATTTTTGGCGCGTACACCAGACGCTGGTAGCTATGAGAGTTAATGTCCAGTCACTCTTTAATTGCTGTATCGCAATCTTGGATCACCGAAACAGACGCTTTGCGGCCTGGTTCAAATTCGGCTCGGCAGCGCCGGATGACGTTAATCTTATTGCTGCCAACCATCTCTTCCGCTCGAAGCCACCGCGCAGAATAGATTTAAATTCGAAGCTCGGGGGGTAGTGTTGGAATTCGACGCTGCTAAAACCCAGATGACTTTTAAAGTAGGCGGCCGAGATTATTTTCACGAAAGACAAATAAGCTCATGGAATGTTTGTGGGCGATGTCCGCGCGGGGCAACGACCCAGGCGACGCTTGTCAGAACCCGAGTCATTTGTAAATACGTTCGAGAAGTTTTTCATGATACGTACGACTGAGGTTCAATTTCACGCCATTGTGGAGAACGAGGACGTAGTCGCCATTGAACATCGAGTGCAACGACTTGATCCGGTCAATGTTGACGACTGTCGAGCGGTGAATTCTTATGAACTGATCAGGGTTAAGCTTTGGTTCCAGCCGATGGAGTCTCTCTCGTATTAGATGAACCTCTTCGCCGCAGTGCAACTCCAGGTAGTTACCGGCGGCCCCGATCCAATCAATGTCTTCAGTTAATACGAGTATTGTTTGCTGTGCGGATTTCACGGGAATCCGCCTGAGATACTGCGGTTTATTCGTCTGAACGTCACCGAGCAGACACAAAAGCCGCTCCTCGATATCGTTGCGATCGGCTTGCTTGATCTGGCGCTTGGCGCGACCGACCGCGTTCTTAAGTCGTTCTTCGTCGACAGGTTTCAACAAGTAATCCAATGCATTAACTTCGAATGCCTTTAGCGCAAAATCGTCAAACGCGGTAACAAATACCACCTCCGGCATCTTTTCGGGGCCGATCGCCTCAACAACTTCAAAGCCAGTCATCTTCGGCATCTGCACGTCGAGAAAGACAAGATCCGGGCACAGGCTTTCAATCGCGACAACTGCATCACGGCCGGTTGCCGACTCGCCGACGATCTCAATTTCCGAGTCGCCAGAAAGCACAAGCCTGAGGCGTTCCCGCGCCAGCTGCATATCATCAACAATTAGAGTGCTAATCTTCATCGTCCTGACGTGAGTCTATTTGCGCTTGTTTGCGAAACGGCAATGTGATGCTGATGTGCCATCCGCCGCCGGGAGGGGAATCAATTTCAAATTTTTGCTTTTCGCCATACAGGTGGATCAAACGGGCCCTTAAATTAATCAGACCGGTGCCGCCGCCTTCTTGCGGGACGCTCTCCGAACCCAGCCCGTCGTCTTTGATTTCCACCAAAAGCCGGTCGTCGATGCGACGCGAACGTATTTCGATGCGGCCACCGTCCTCTTTCGGCACAAGGCCGTGCCGTATGGAGTTTTCGACTAGCGGTTGCAGCAACATGTTGGGGACCAAAGCGTCCAGGGTCTCAGGTTCAATCACGCATTCGACTTCCAATCGTTCCTTTAAAAGCGTTTGCTGAATCTGAATATATTTTCGTAGAAAATCGAGCTCTTCTTTCAGCGCGACTTCCTGCCTTTTGTTGCTCTGCAGCGTCGTACGCAGCAAGTCGCTGAGCTGCGAAATCGTCTTTACCGCGACCGGCGGAGATACATAGGCAAGAGTAGCAATCGCGTTAAGCGTATTGAATAAGAAATGCGGACGCAATTGTGTTTTTAAGGTTTCAAGTTCGGCTTGTTGGAGGCGAAACTCGCGCTCCTTGAAGAGGTTGTAGTAAGAAACCGCGACGATCAACGCTGAGATCCCTATGTAAAAAACGAAAGAGTTCGTAATGTATTTGGTAATCAAAAAACCGTCGCGGGCAATTCTTATCAAATGACCAAACCCGATGCCATCAATAAAGCCGAGCGCCGAGAAATAGACGATTGTGAAAAGAGAACTAATAAGGATGGCGCATAAGAGATGCATCATCAGATTCTTGAGTAGTAGAGGTGGTAAGAGTGGAAACCAGACGCACAGCTTGATGATTAGCAGCGTAACCAGGAACCAGAGTAGGTGACCTACGATGTAGGGCAGAATCGGATAGGGATGCGGGTACTTAAAACTTCCGACGTAAACTTGCGGAATATAGACTAAGGTGAGAAACGTGTAGTATCCCAGGATCAATCCAACTGTCCGCCACCGCTTCCAATTGACAAATTTCTTGCGGGGTTGAGACGCCGTTCCACCCATTGAACCCTCGAGATTGAGCGCGCTTTCCACTATTCTTTTCGGTCGGCCAATGTGGCGAACGTCGGCGCGAGCCAGCGCTATGCGGCTGTGTTGTAATGACGTCTTCGTCCAGAAATCAAAAACAAAAACAGACAGGTTTTTCATGATAGGTGCCAGTAAAACAAACGCTGTGAACTAGTGTGCGACGGCTATCGAAAAGCAGCAGAGTGTCAGCGAGCTGTGACCAAAAGTTAGACGTAATAGACAAGGCGTTTTTCACGAGCATGGATCTATACCTCGTCAAACTAAGTGACTCTGCGGAAAACACAGGGATGGGCTGGATCCCGTTTACGTAATGGGTGACATGGTCCTGGCGCTGTCGCCCTTAGTCTTAACGGGATATAGAACTTGCGGCAGGCGCCAAGTCTGCCGTTCTGTGATGAAGCGATGGAAGTTTAGGTTGGATCCAATAAAGTAAGAGACAAGGGGCACCGATCAGCTGGAGATACTTTATGGTCGTCTGTCGTACTGGTCGCTTCGTCCCGTGTCTGAAAACAAACGCTCCGCCCCCTCTTTGATACCGTTCGTCACACTCGCCACTTACGGTGGTAATCGTGCCGCACTGGCCGTCGCGAGGATCGCGTGCCCCATTGGTTGTTACTCTTATTTCGAAAATTGCGCCGGTGTGGTTAAAGATGGGGACCATTCCTATTTATCGGTGCCTGCAACTATCACGAAGGTTTTGCGGAAATCGCCGTCACCGGTGTTCGTTTGGTGAAGGACCGCTAAGACGCTAACGGCGCGGAGCGGCCCGTCACCTTCGCGAGATTGTCGCCGGCTTCCACGTCGATCAAAAGCCTCGCGTCGATCCTCGATACTGTCACTCTCTGCCCTGCTGCTTTTAAGAACTACTCACCTGCGTTTGATCACGATTCGTCACAAACTATTTGACGTAACAATTCTGGACTCGTAAGTTGCAGGCTCTCAATATTGGTCTGTTGGGGTGACCATAAAAGCAAGCGGACGCGAACATTTTATCTATGACGACTAATCTGAAGATCAGATCGACGGGACGGTCAAACGGCGCGACCTCAAAAAGCACATCCGTGCGCAACTTCGAGAAGCGCGAGCGGCTGCTTCCTTCTCGGATCGAGGCAGTGATCCGCCTTACCGGAGCCCTGGTCTCCGCGGTCGAGGACCTGGCTTTGGCTGATCTGCCCAACCTCGATGAGGGCGCCGGATTTTACGAACAGGTGCGTGACTTTGAGATCTCTTTGATCAAGATGGCGCTGTCGCGGTCGCAGGGTTCACAGGTAAAGGCGGCCAAGCTTTTGAAGATGCGCGTCACCACCTTGAACACGAAGATCAAGTCCTACGAATCAAAATCGATTTCGAAAAAGTATAGGACCAACCCGGCAAGCTTTACACGGAACTCCAGGCGACTGGAGGCAGAGAAAGATGTGCAGCACATTCACAAGACACGTTTTGTCGGCAGCGATCTGCGTCTGCTTAACGATAGGGGCTAGCGGGAGTCACGCCTACGCCAGCGGAGGGATGATGGGTGGCGGTGGAGTGGTCCCAACTTCGCCGCCGCCAGGTGCGCCTTCGACTACCGAAAATGGCGCCGACTCAGGCGACATCATGGGAATTCTCGGGGAGTTTCTTATCAGTATCCTGGGCTAACCTCGGTGATGGCTGAGTTCGCGGTGAAAAAGCGTCAGGATTCGCAACGTCATTTCCGCCGGCCAAAGTAAGCAAGAGCGAAGCCTAATCGATATGCAAACAGCTTTCGTGTGCGCTTCCCGCAAGTTTCTCCACAGTTCACCTTCAGGCAATCGCAAATTAGATTCTAAGTTGGTATGGCGCGAAACATAAATGAGAAGTGCATGGTTTCGTAGCGTTTTGCTCGAGTTTGTGGTCTTTACCTCGGGCGCGTTAGTGATGATCTACGAGATCACCGGGTCGCGACTGCTCGCCCCGTACCTTGGGTCATCTCTTTATATATGGACGAGTTTGATCGGGGTAATTCTGGGAAGTCTCAGTGTGGGGTACTGGTTAGGCGGAAAAATCGCGGACCGAAAGCAGGATGTTAGAACTTTATCAATAGTCCTCATGTTAGGTTCCGCGGTGATGACGTTGACGATTTTGACCAAAGATAGAATCTTAGGCGCCATCTCTGGTTTATCTTTCGCTTTAGAAGTCAAAGCCCTGGTAGCCGCACTAATCCTGTTTGCGCCCGTGAGCCTTCTCTTTGGTTTTGTTGCACCTTACGTTACCCGATTACGGATGTCCTCACTTGACGATTCGGGTGCTACCGTGGGGCGGCTCTACGCGCTCTCAACGTGCGGAAGCATTGTCGGAACATTTGCCGCCGGCTTCTTCCTAATCCCATTTGTGGGTAGTACGAGAATTCTTTACTTAATTGCCGCCACGCTGTTGGTTCTCTCCTTGTTGCTTGCGCCTTGGTCGCTGAAAAAGACCAGGGCAGCAGTCGTTATTTTGCTGCTCGTAGTAGTTGGGATCTCGGAACTTAAGATCTATGCATATCGTGTCCGGAGAGATGTACATGATTTCGATACCCGCTACGATCGAGTGCGAATATTGCGTGGCTGGGACCATAGAACTGCCCAGCCGGTAAGGCTGATGGTGACAGATCCTTATTCAGCGCAATCAATCATGTTCCTTGATAAAGACAATTTGGTTTTTGATTACACAAAATACTATCACTTGATCAGGCACTTCAATCCAAATTTTAAAAACACTTTAATGATCGGAGGGGCAGGTTACTCTTTTCCGAAGGACTATCTTCGTGCCTACCCGCAAGCTAAGATAGACGTCGTAGAAATTGATCCGGGCAAAACAGCACTGGCCAGGAAATTCTTCAGGCTTAAAGAAGACCCGCATCTTAAAATAATTCACGAGGATGGCAGGGCCTTCCTCAATGCGGCTGAGACCGGCAAGTACGATGCGGTCTTAATGGACGCGTTCAGCGCGGTCTTTTCGATCCCCTTCCAGTTGACCACACTGGAAGCTGCACAGAACATGCACCGAACTTTGACTGAAGACGGGATAGTCGTTCTCAATTTGATTTCGGCGTTCCAGGGCAAGAAGTCTAAATTCTTCGCCGCCGAATTCAACACCTTCGCTCGAGTATTTCCTTATGTCTATTCTTTTAAGGTCGACGACAAAGCGGCGGATGACTCGACTCAAAACATCATTATTGTTGCGAGCAGGAAGTCAATTCCCGTTTCCGTGGACAGAGTCACTGCCGATCCTGAAATCGCCGAACTACTAGCCCACAGATTTATGGGAACGCCGCCGCAGGACGTGGCGATTCTCACCGATGATACTGCGCCAGTTGAATTTTACAACTCATTCTCAGAAAAATTCGGGCACTAGCGACAATGCGACTCTTCCGCGCTTGTAATTGTGCCTTTGGCAACATGGCGGAAATGGGCTCGCCAACCTGTCTGAGTTTGCGCACCTATCCAAAGGGATATCGTCGCCTGCCGCCCCACAAACGCGGCAGCTCGGCCCGCTTATCCCACGACTCGTCACATTCTAAGTTGTCCTATCCCGAGGAATCATACACTTGGCATTTACTTTGGTCCGGGTGCGCTGACTGGTGAGATTTTGGCGGAAGCGCACCTTCGCCGGCATTCAGTTAAGTGTTGGGGATCGCCCGCTGAACTGTTACTCGCCGGAAAAAAAGCCGCGAAGGAACCGTTAAATATGATTCTGCGAGCCTTAAAATTCTCGTTTCTCGACAAGTACAAGGAGTACGGCGTGATTTTTATTCGGCTTGCCGTCGGCTTCCATCTGATCTACGGATCGCAGGATAATGTGTTCAGCTACGCACGAATGCAAGAGTTCGCCACGTTTCTCTCCGTCCGAGGTGTTCCTTTTCCCTTGTTCTCGGCTTTTCTGTCAGTCTACGCGCAGTTTATTTGCGGAATTCTGTTCGTGGCCGGAGCGCTCACGCGTTTCGCGGCGTTGGTAATGATCATCAACTTCATTGCCGCCATCATAATCGCCCATCGCAAAGATGCCTACCCGAACAAATTTGGCGCGCTGATGATGCTCGCTACCGCCTGTCTCCTTTTCCTGCACGGTCCGGGAAAGCTCTCCGTCGACAGTGCGGTAGGAAGGAAAGAATTATCAGCTTCTAGATGAGCGTCTGCAGTTAGCCTACACTTTTCCAAACGAATTCCAGGGATTTGTTTCAATTCGTCGGCGGGTGGACAATAGGTTAACGGATCACTTTCAAGTCAGAATGGGACAACAAATAATTGTCTCGTTCGTCGATCGAGGTAACCCCCATTGCGACATACACTCGACAAACGTGAGCGGCTTTTCATTGCTGGACTGATTTTGATCGCGGCCACCGTCCTGGCCCTGCTCTTTTTTCTCCAATGGACCTTGATTCGAATCCGCAATGGGGTCGCCGTTGACTGGGAAGCGCTGACCCAGGCTTTCAGCTTTACGTATGTATGGGCAGCCGCATTTCCACTCATTCTATGGCTTGATGATCGATTTCCTTTTCAACGCACCAGAATGGTCCGAAGTGTTTTGACTCAGGCTTTTTTCAGCGTTTGCGTCAACGTGTTAATCATCTTGGTTAATTTTTCCATAGATTCGCTGATCGAGTTTGGGAAACCGTCGGCGATGGGAGCGTCGTGGGTCATGCGAGAGGAGCTTTCGAATTTTGTCATTGGCCGTGCCTCCACGAATTTTATTTACTACTGGGCCGTGCTCGGAGTCGCAGAAGCCATCAACTACTTTCGAAAGTATCAGGATCGAGAGTTAAAGTTGACCCAGGCACAGCTCCAGATTTTAAAGGCACAGCTTGAGCCACATTTTCTCTTTAATACCCTGAATGCAATTTCGGAACTCGTTTACGAGCATCCCAAGACCGCCGATGATGCTATTGTGCAGTTGAGCTCTTTGCTCCGGCGCTCGCTGCAAAATGAACAGGCACAAGAGGTCACGGTCAAAACCGAGTTGGAGTTCGCACATTGTTACCTGGAAATTCAGCGGGCGCTGATGCAAGACCGGTTGAAAGTTAACATGGACGTAGATCCAGTAACACTCGATGCGCTGGTACCCAATATGATCCTCCAGCCGCTGCTGGAAAATGCGGTTCGTCATGGAATCGCACCACGGGGGCTCGGTGGATGTGTAACCATCAGTGTCCATCGTCAGGATGGCTCCCTGCTGATGAAGATTCGTGATGACGGGTTAGGGTTCCAGGATCGGCCGGAACCGAAAGCCGGCATCGGATTGAGTAATACTTATAGCCGTCTGCAGTACCTTTATAAGGATGCTCATCGGATCAGTCTGACTGAATCGCCGGGAGGAGGAGTGACGGTAGAGCTGCAGATCCCGTTTACTGAGAAAGTCGAAGCGCTCAATGAAGATTCGGACAGTAATTGTTGACGACATGCCTCTGGCGCGCAAGCGAATAAGGAGATATCTCGGCGCCGACGATGAGATTGAAGTAATCGCGGAGTGTGCCAACGGATCGGAGGCGGTTGATACCATTCGCAAACTCAAACCTGACCTGCTATTTCTGGACGTGCAAATGCCGGAGATGGATGGTTTCGACGTTCTCAAGGAAATCGGGGCGGATCGCATGCCTACAGTTGTTTTCGTTACGGCTTTCGACGAATTCGCCGTACAGGCTTTCGATGTTAATGCAATTGACTATCTGCTGAAGCCATTCGATCGAGAACGTTTTCGACGAACTTTGGCGCGCGTCAAACACCAAATTGCTCAGCGTAGTGGGACTTTCGATGAGCGTCTCAGCGTTTTGTTGAGCGAAGTGAAGGCAAAACCCAAGTATCTTAAACGCCTGGTGGTAAAGACTTCCGGACGTACTGTAGTTCTGTCGACTTTGGAAATAGATTATATCGAGGCTGCCGGCAACTACCTGCGAATCAGGATTGGAAAGTCGGAATATTTAATTCGGGAACGCTTGAGCAGTTTAGAGAGTAAATTGGATCCTGAAAAATTTGCTCGCATTCACCGTTCCACTATTGTCAATGTGGAACGAATAAAAGAAATGCACCCGCTCTTTAACGGGGATCAAATGCTCATCCTGGATAAGGGATCGCAACTCACCCTGAGCCGCAGCTACCGCGACAAGTTGCTTTCGTTATTGGAGTAGACGATTCGCTGTTCGCGGGACCGTTGTCCGCACCAGTGACGCCAAGTAGGTCCTGACTGTGCGGTAGTGTTTTCATCGTAGTGGAGAGCGAAGGAAAGAATGAAGGGCGACAGGGTTATGCCAACCGCTGCCGCCCTTTTGAATTTGAGATCAGTTCCAATGGAACCGTCGAAATCACTATCCGAAAAGGCTAATCAAGAAGTCTCCGATATCGCTCACGATATTGCTTGAGCCCGCAGCGTCAGGGCCATTGCTAGCGGAACCCGAACCCAGACCGCCACCTCCAGGCGCAGCAGTGGTAACCGGCGGAGGGAGCGGATCCGTAAAATTACCCGTGCCCAACTGGCCATTCGCACGGGCGTTGCTGCCACTCAACGCCAAGGCCAGGCATGCTGTGATAACAGCCGTCCATAGATACTTCAAGGTTTTATTCATAGTGACTCCTGCTTTGGATGTTAACTTGGGCGCGTCCTCGCACCCTCCCAAAATCTTAGTCTTGAAAAAGGCGCGGCAAGGCTTATCCGAAGAGATCGAGCAAGAACTCGCCGATCGCGCTCATAACGTTGCTTGAGCCCCCAGTGTCAGGGCCACTGATAGCGGAACCCGAACCCAGACCGCCACCTCCAGGCGCAGCGGTGGTGGTCGGCGGAGGGGGCGGATCCGTAAAAGTACCGCTGCCAAACTGCCCATTCGCACGGGCGTTGCTGCCACTCAACGCCAGGGCCAAGCATGCTGCGATAACAGCCGTCGACAAATACCTAAAGGTTTTATTCATAGTGTTCACTCCTATTGTGGATGTTAACTTGGACGCGTTCTCACGCCCTCTAAGATCTTCGCCTTGAAAAAGGCGCGACAAGGCTTATCCGAAGAGATCGATCAAGAACTCGCCGATCGCGCTCATAACGTTGCTTGAGCCCCCAGTGTCAGGGCCGCTGATTGCGTTACCTGAACCCAGAACGCCACCTCCAGGCGCAGCGGTGGTAGTCGGCGAAGGGAGCGGATCCGTAAAACTGCCGCTGCCAATCTGGCCATTCGCACGGACGCTCGTGCCGCTACATGCCAAGGTCAGGCAAGTGGTGATAACCGCGACATACAAATTTTTCATCAAGGTTTTACGCATGTGTTCATCTCTCATCTGGAGTTAGATTTGGGACATCCTTCATACAAGGGATGAAAGATCAGCAGTCCCGTCTGATCGTCTCTGCAATGTAAGCTTAAAACTCTGTCGCTCAACTTAGGGTAGGCCAAAGCCCATGACAATCGAATTGTGACGAGCCGTGAAGAAAACAAAACGGATCGTGAAATTGTTTTTGGAGCAACGACTATGCCACGTGAAGTTCTTCATCGGATTCCATAGAGCGCAGCCTTCACCGCGGTGGCATAAGTAGAAAACAAACGTCACACCTGCATTTCGAAACGGCTCGTCACAATTTCAAACCCTGCCTCCCCGATCGGATCAATTCTCCTTCAACTTCGTGACGTGATGGGACAGACAGATTCTGCAGTTACGGAGGGACGCGGCCAGCGCCAAAAAGCATCAGCCGATTCGGCCTCGGATTAATGCGGAGCGGTACGGGGCGAATTTGCGAACACCCGCAATTTTCATCACCGAATGCGGAGGAACGCCTTAGAAGACGGGCGTCCGCCGATTCTCACCGCAATCTGGTCAAAGGTCTAAAGAGATGCCGCGTAGTTATCAGAAGGTTAACAATGAGCAAATCACCCCTTTCTTTCAACTACAGCGGCCTCAAAGTGTTTAGCGCCTGTCTGTTGTCGTCCCTTCTTGTCACATCGCCGTTTGTGCAAATTGCAGCAGCTTCACGGCGAGCGGAGAAGGCCGGCAACGCGAAATCGCAACCTGCGCGGCAAACAACACACAATCGCGAACAGCCCGCGGCGCCGGAAAATATTTACAACGGGCCGGTCCCGAAACCCGCGCCGGAACCTTTCGCCGTTACTGGAGCGCAACTCAAAGTCACGTTGGATGATGGCGTAGGCGTAGGAATTTCAAAGCGCCCAGGCGACACGATCACCTATACCGCGACTATCCAGAATACAAACCCAACGGATGACGCCACCAACGTCAACTTCATCAACGATCTTACTGGCAACGCTAACCTCACGCTCGTCCCCGGTTCTATCCAGACGCAGCCCATTGCGCGCAATGATTCTTACAATGCGCTTGGTAATGTCCAACTTGATGTACCGGCAGCCAGCGGTTTGATCTCGAATGACCGCGACCCGGATGTGGGGAATGGCACTTTGAGCGGCCTGACTATCAACGCGATTGGCGCGGATAACTCAGCGCCTTTTTCGCACACCACCGCGAATGGCGGAATAGTTGAGGCCAGCGCCACCGATGGCAGTTTCAAATACAACCCTCCCGCAGGGTTCGAAGGCACGGACAGTTTCACCTACACCGTTACTGATGCGACGGGCAAGACCGACACGGCCACCGCGCAGATCACAATCGCGGAGGTGGTCTGGTTCGTGAACAACACCGCGGGAGCTTGTACTGCAAACTGCGACGGACGTTTGACCAACCCGCTGACCAGTCTCACTACGCTGGCGGCCAACAGCGGCGCAGACGCGGACGAATCCTTCGATGTGATCTTTGTCCACACGGGGAGCAGTAACTACACGGGCGGCATCGCGCTCGAGGCTAACCAAAGGTTGGTGGGGCAAGGCGTGAGTTTGGACGCGGCGTTAACGGCTTATGGCATCACAGTTCCGCCGCACAGCATCGCGCGGCCCGCTGCCGGGAGTAATCCCACCATCGTCAACGGCGCCGGCAATGCCATCACCCTCAACAACATAAACGACATCCGCGGTCTCACCGCGCAGGCGGCTAACAATGCTGCGATATCAGGAACCGGAGTGAGTGGCGCGACCACCATCAGCAATGTCTCGGTAACGACGAGCAGCACCGGCGGTGGTGTGAGCCTGTCGAATTTGGCCGGCATATTTACGGCGAGCAATAGCTCGATTTCAAGTTCCGCTGCGGGTACAGGAACAGCAGTTCTCATTAGTGGGGGCAGCAGCGCAATTACTTTTTCCAATACACCCGTCAGTCAATCGGGCGGGCGCGTGATTGACATTCAAAACCGGACCGGCGGCACCGTTGGTTTCGATACCGGCTCAACCGTCACCCAGACAGCTGGTTCGACCGACGCCGTCGTTCTGCGCAACAACACGGGCGGCTCCGTCATTAACTTCCTTAACAACGTCAACCTGACGACATCGAGCGGGCGCGGGCTGCAGACCGATAACAGCACCGGCAGCTTTACGCTCAACATGACCGCCGCCGGCAATACAATCAGCGCGACGGGCGGCGCAGCCATTGATGTGGAAGACATCGCCGCTGACCTCGATTTCGTCACGCTCGCTTCCACCAACAGCACGGCGCAGGGCATCAGAATCTTCAACCTTTCCAACAGCCCGGCGGGTCGCAGTATCACAGTCACCACGAGCACGACCGTCACTAACTCCGCGGGCACGGGCGTCCTCGTAGACAGTACCGCGGCTGCCATCTCATTGGCCGCGCTCAGCAGCGCACCAGCGGCAAATCAGATCGGCGTCTCGATCACCGCGAACACCGGCACGGTCTCTTCAACAGCGGGCACTATCTCGACAACCGACGCACCGGCAGTAAACGTCAACAGCTCGCCGCTGGCTATGACACTTACTTCAGTCTCGGCCAACAACACTGGCGATGCCGATTCGTGCGTCAACCTGGCGAGCATGACGGGTACGCTCACAATGAACGGCGGCGCGCTTACCGGCGGGAACGCTGCCGCTTTTCTCGTCAGCGGCGCGACCAACGGGTCTTCGACTTACAATGGGACGATTACCCAGAACACCGGCGGCCAGCGCGCCGTTGATGTGCAGAGCAAGACGGGCGGCACCACTACCTTCGGCGGACTGATCACGGCAAGCACCACGACTGCCAACGCTATACACGTCGTCTCAAACACTGGGGCAACGGTTACCTTCTCGGGTGGCATGACTTTGACCACGACGAGCGGCACTGGCTTTAACGCCACGGGTGGCGGCACCGTCAATGCGACGCAAAACAACACTTCGATCATCAACACGATTTCTTCAGGCACTGGTGGTGTAGCGCTCAACGTCGCCAATACAACCATCGGCGCGAGCGGACTCACCTTCAAAAGCATCGCCGCTAACGGAGCGGCAAATGGAATTGTCCTGAACACCACCGGTGCGATCGGTGGCCTGACTGTATTAGGAGATGGGGCGTCCGATCCAGCCAACACCACCCGCGG
>JADMIO010690417.1_pt1 | contig 20569 bp, 20 predicted proteins | sample 8958161 | NCBI WGS metagenome assembly JADMIO01 (sample SAMN16585339, study PRJNA669376) | soil metagenome | isolation source: Crop rotation soil | place: USA: Cullars Rotation, Alabama | collected 2011 | reverse complement strand
CCGCGACTTCAAGTCACGTGAATTCCAAGCTTCGGATCCCACTGTGCTGGAAAGGTGCACTTACGGACTGGGTGTGGCCCGCGCAAAAAACCTGCTTGGTCCGTGGGAGAAGAATCCGAACAACCCCATCATCGAGGGGAACGATGTTTGGAAGTGCCCCGGTCACGGCAGCGTGGTGCAGGACACCAAAGGGAATGATTACCTTATGTATCATGCGTATAGCGCCAAAGACTTCGTTTATGTTGGACGTGAAGCAGTCCTCGATAAGCTTGAATGGACAAAAAACGGCTGGCCGACAATTGCCGGACGCACTCCGAGCATTAGCGCGCCAGCGCCCGCCAAAAAAATTGCCAAACATGTGCAGGAGAAGTTCTACGACAACTTTTCCTCGAATGGATTAAGGCCCGAGTGGCAATGGCCTCAAGCCAATGAACCAATTGTGAAAGTCAGCAAGGCGAACGGCGGTTGGGTCACCATTTCGCCCAACGCCGAAAATGCGAACGACAAAATCGGCGCGATCCTCGCAATCAAAAGCGCGGCCGCCGATTACACGGCCGCGACTACTCTGGACCGTGAAAACATGGCCTCAAATATCAGTGCTGGTCTTTCCGCATACGGCGATCACGCCAACGCACTCGGAGTTTCCGTCCTGGGCAATAAGATTTCCGTTTGGAAACGTCAGGCGAACAAAGAGGAAACGCTGACTGCGGTCGATCTGCCGCCCACGCAAAAGCTTCCTTTGCGCATGATTGTCACCGATGGCCACAAGTTTCGTTTTGAGTACAACGATGGCAAAACATGGCAATCCCTGGCGACCGATATTGATGTGGAAGGCGCATACCTTCCGCCCTGGGACCGCGGCATTCGAATCGCGTTAACCGCCGGCGGCGCCCCGAATGCGGCTGCCCGATTTGACTCCCTGCGAATCGAACCCACGGAAAAACATCAGCGTTAATCAATGAACAGTTAGCGGCAGAGATTTCTTTCGTTTAACGCGCGGGAAGCTACTTTTGTCACATCCATGAACCGTCGGGCTTTTATTTCACGAGCGGCGGCCTTTTCGGGCGGGCTTGCATTTGTTTCGCAATTACCCCGCGTAACGGCGGCGGAAACCAAATTACCCGCCCAACTGGTCAAACTTCATCCTGAGGTCGAGCCGCTGGTGCGAATGTTGGAGCAAACGCCGCGGGAGCGGGTCCTCGAAGAGGTCGCATCCAAAATCAAGAAAGGCACGACCTATCGGGAAATTGTTGCGGCATTACTGCTCGCCGGCGTTCGCAACATTCAGCCGCGACCGATCGGTTTTAAATTTCACGCCGTGCTAGTCGTCAATTCCGCGCACCTCGCCAGTCTCGCTTCGCCCGAACAGGATCGATGGCTGCCGATTTTTTGGGCAATCGATCAGTTCAAATCATCGCAGGCTGCAGATGAATCTCAAGGAGACTGGGCGCTCGGCCCGGTTGACGAAGCGGCGGTGCCGCCCAGTCATAAGGCCAAGCAGGCCTTGATCGAGGCATTGGATAATTGGGACGAAGCGGGAGCCGACGCGGCCATTGTGGGAATGTTGAGAACGGCAGGTGCGCACGAGATTTTCGATTTGCTGTGTCGGTATGGCGTCCGCGATTTTCGGGAAATCGGACACAAGGAAATCTACGTTGCGAATAGTTTTCGGGCGCTGGAAGTAATTGGCTGGCATCACGCCGAACCCGTTTTGCGCTCGCTGGTGTACGGATTGCTTGATCGCGATGGAGAAAGGCAAAACCCCGCACAAGCCGATTTGCCGGCGGACCGCCCGTTTCGGCGCAGCGTCCAATTAGCAAAGGATGTCCGCGCGGGCTGGCTCGATGGGAAAAACGACTCAGAAGCAACCCGGTCGATGCTCGAGGCAATTCGTCAGGGGTCCGCTGCTGACACCAGCGCGCGCGCCGTGGAATTGTTGAACCGCGGTGTCTCGGCGCAATCGTTGTTCGATGCTTTCTTCGATGGTGCCGGCGAGCTGCTGATGCGGCAGCCGGGAATACTTTCATTGCACGCCACGACTTTCACGAACGCCACCCATTACGCGTTTCAACATTGCCGTGACACGGAAACACGAAAATTGCTTTTGCTGCAAAACGCCGCTTTTATGCCGCTTTTCCGCGGCAATAGCGTGGACAAAGGCATTCATATCGATTCGATGGAGCCTTTAGCGCTGAAAGCAGACGGAACCGCCGCGATCGAAGAGATTTTCGCAAACCTAAAAAACGATCGATTGGGCAGTGCGCGCAAAGTCCTGTCTTTGCTGAAAGGCAATGCGGACCCGAAGCCCTTTGCGGATGCTGCGCGGCGGCTAATCTTTCTGAAGGGAACCGATTCGCACGATTACAAGTTTAGCTCGGCCGTGTTGGAAGATTATCAATTCATGTCGGCCCCTTGGCGGGATCGTTATCTGGCCGCCAGTGTGTTTTATTTGAAAAGTCCGGCGGATGGCGACAGCGCGGTGGCCCAGCGAACGCGCGCGGCGTTTAACGCCTAGTCCTCAAACAACGTCCCGCAAAACAGTGCCGAGGCGCTCGATACCGGCGACGATATTATTCTCGGAGGCGCTGCCGAAACTCAGCCGCATTTCATTGCGCGGAACTGGCCGCGTTTCATCCGCGGCGTAGCAAAGCTCTCCCGGCACGTAGAGAACATCGTTTTGGAGCGCCGAGTTGAACAATCGCGACTTTGGACCGGTCGCAATATTCTTCGGAGATCGCGCCCAAAAGTACAATCCGCCGCTTGGCAAGTCCCACTGAACAGACTTCGGAAAATACTTTCGCAAGGCATCTGCCATAACAGACGCTTTGTGTTGGTAGCGTTCGCGCAAGACCGGCAAATGAGATTCGTATTTGCCTGAAAGTAAAGCTGCGTTGAGAACTTGTTGCAGGAGATGCGAAGTGCCGAAATCGTGATTTCCTTTTAGCCGCAGAACGGGCTTCAGTAACATTTCGGGCAGAAATCCAAAACCGACCCGAACACCCGTTGCGAACGGTTTGCTGTATGTGCCAGAGTAAATTGCGCGACTATGGCCCGAATCGACAGACAGGCTTGAAGAAATATCTTCCCCAGTGAAACGCAATTCGCGGTAGGCGGCGTCCTCCAAAAGGAAAATCGGGTGGCCTGCGTCCTTTTCGTAGCGTCGCAAGATCTTCAAGGCAGCACACTTTTTTTCGAGAGACGTGGTGATACCGGACGGATTTTGAAAATAGCTGACGAGGTAAAGCAGCTTCACCCGGGGAAGCGCGCCTTCCTTCTTTAGACGCTCCAACACCGCTTCGAGATTTTCGAGATCAATCCCATCCTTCAACAATTGGACACCGCACGCCGCGATCCCGTGACTTTGCAGGATGCTGAGGTAAACAAAATAAGTCGGATCTTCCACCAGCACGATGTCGTCGGTATCGCACAAACATTCCGTCACCAGGTAGAGAAACTGTTGTGAACCATGCGTGATCAGAAGGTTGTTCGGGTCGTAAGCCTTTGCGGCCAGTCCGTCCTGACCGGCGACTCGCGCGAGGGTAAGCCGCCTTAAATCTTCATCCCCGGCGGTCGAACCATATTGCAAAGCTGCGCGCGCTCTCTCCGGGCTGCCAAAAAGATCCGTAAGGATTTGCGCGCTCTCCTCAACCGGGAGTGAAGCATTATCCGTAAATCCCGCGGCCAGCGAAATAAGTTTGGGACGCTCGAGCGCCAGCTTCATCAGCCAGGAAATAGGCGGATCGATGGTGCGTTCGCCTATTTGAGATAGCCCGGATTTGCGAATCATTGGTTGGCGCGCGGAAAGGTTTCAGCCAGAGCCACGGCTTTTAACATGGCTTTCGATTTGTTGACGGTCTCCTGGAATTCAGATTCGGGATTCGAATCGTTGACCCATCCCCCGCCCGCTTGAACATAAGCTTTGCCATCCTTTATCAATGCTGTGCGAATCGTGATGCAGCAATCGAGGTTGCCGTTGAAAGAAAAATAACCGACGCATCCCCCATAAGGGCCCCGTTGGGTTTGCTCCAGTTCGGAAATAATTTGCATTGCTCGAATTTTGGGTGCGCCTGACAGGGTTCCCGCAGGGAAGGTGGCCCGCATTAAATCGTATGGCGTTTTCGCTTTCGAAAGTTTTCCTTCGACCTGGGAAACGATATGCATTACGTGGCTGTAGCGCTCGATCGTCATTAAGTCCTTAACGTGGACAGATCCAAATTCACATACCCGCCCGATATCATTTCGCGCAAGGTCCACGAGCATGACATGTTCCGCGCGCTCTTTTGGGTCGGCGAGTAGTTCAACTTCGTTAGCGCGATCCGCTTCAACCGTTTTGCCGCGCGGACGGGTTCCGGCGATAGGTCGAATTTCCACTTCACCTTCTTCGCAACGCACATGAATTTCGGGCGATGCCCCCACCAGCGAAAAACCGTCCAACTCCAGCAAAAACATGTAGGGCGAAGGATTGATGGAGCGAGCGGCCCGAAAAATGTCGAGGGGAGCGGCTTTCACCGGCGTGCAAAAACGTTGGGAGCCGACGATTTGGATAATATCCCCGCTGACGATGTATTCCTTGGATTTCGCAACGTTTGCCAGAAAGCGCTCTTTTGTGACGTTAGATTCGAAAGGCACCGGAGGCACCTCTCGGGGGATCGACACCGGCACGTATTGAGAGGGTTGTTCGAGCAGGCTGGTCAAGCGCTCGATTTCCGCAACCGCGTTTTCATACGCTTCGACCGGGTCGCTGCCTTCGTCGAGAATGGCATTAACGAGCACCGTGAGGGTCTGGGTTACACGATCGAAAATGAGAAGTTCATCCGCGATCAGGAAATACATAGTGGGAGTGCCCAGGTCGTCCCGCTCGGGTTTGGGGACGACGGGCTCCACATCGTGAATAAATTCGTAGCCGATAAAGCCAACGGCTCCGCCCGTAAAACGCGGCAGCGAAGGTTCCGTCACAGGCCGGTACTTTTTCAGCACTTTTTCGACCACTTCCAGGCCGTCCCGTACTTCGCTGGGATTCGCGGGATGCCGCTTAACGGTAAATTGCTCCGTAAGTTTACCATTTTCAATGTAGTCAACCCGATCATGGGTTTGGCGGATGATCGCCCTTGGGTTACATCCAACAAACGAGTAGCGGCCCAGATGCTCTCCACCTTCCACGGACTCGAACAAAAATGATTCCCCCTGCCCTCGAATCTTTTGATAGGCCGAAAGTGGTGTTTCAAAATCGGCGAGTAATCGGCGCGTGACCGGGATCAGGTTCCCGTGCGCGGCCAGTTTCACGAACTCCTCTTGCGTGGGTGCGTACATAGACGTTCGGCGAGCTTACACGTTCACACGAGGGATATGCCATGGGGAAATGATTTATGTGGACGAAAAACAAGCTCGCAACAAATGGTCTTTTCGTTGGCGACATCGGTTAAGTCGATGTAGTATTCGCGAAGTTCAACTCGGGGATTCACTCTCGCGGGTTGATCCGAAAAACCAATGTCGGTGCCAATAAATAAAGTGCGGGAGAATTCGCCCCTTCAGGGCGACGTCGAAAGGCTTTCCGAACAACTCGGTTCCGCCGGTGCGCTCAGTCTTGTCACACCTGCAGCCTGCGAACAATTCGCACGCATTGTCACTGTTCAGCAATTGAAAGATTTTCTCGTGGCCTATCGCGATGATCGCTTGCTCGCCCATGAGCTGCCCATCATCCTGCGGGCCTATCAGCATGCGACGCGCAACGAAGCGCTGGAATTGGTCGCCCTGGATAAATCACTCTCGAACGATCAGCAATTGCAAAGCCTCGCCGCCGCGAGCAAGCATGTGGGCCGCTGGCAACTCCGACGCCTGCGCCCTTTGAAGGACGTACGCTACGTCCAAAAGTATTTGCATGCACTTGATGAAGGCCATGCGAATGGATGGCATACAATAGTTTTTGGCATTGTGCTGGCCGTTTTTGCGCTGCCATTACGGCAAGGGCTCGTGCATTACGGCCTGCAAACCGTGCAAAGTTTCATTCATTCCGCAGCTGGCCGACTGAAACTTACAGAAGGCGAATGCCAGGAAATACTCGACGAGATTATTACTCCGTTCACCCGCGGCATGGAGCAAGTGCTTGAAGTCAACGGGCCTTTCGTGTTGCGCTTGGCTGAATGAGCCACTTTTCAGCCGCTGACTGGGCTGTCATTCTGATTTATCTCGCCGGAATTATTGGCCTCGGCATTTGGTTCGGCAAAGACCAGCACAACACCCGCGATTACTTTCTCGGCAGCAGGAATATTCCCTGGTGGGGCATCGGGCTCTCGATTGTTGCGGCTGAAACCAGTGCGCTGACCATTATTGGAGTGCCCGCCATGGCCTACGGCACAAATCTCGCCTTCATCCAAATGGTCATAGGTTACGTGTTGGCGCGAATATTTCTGGCGGTGCTTTTGGTGCCGCATTACTTCAAAGGAGAAATCTATTCGCCGTACGAATTGCTCGGCAGGGCCTTTGGTCCCGCCGCGCGTCAGGTTTCCGCCATTTTCTTTTTAATCAGCGAAACGCTCGCCGCCGGCGTGCGGGTGTATGTCGCGTGTATTCCAATTCAACTGATGCTAGGCATCTCGGACGTGCAATCGATCCTGCTCTTCATCGGCCTGTCGCTTGTTTACACCTATATCGGCGGCGTCAAAGCTGTCATCTGGACGGATGCCGTGCAGTTCGGATTGTTTCTGGCCGGGGGGATTTTCACGATTTGCTACATTCCTACTTTTTTCGATGGCGGCATCAAGCAGGTGATGAGCGAAGCGCTCGCCGGCGGAAAACTTCATTGGTTGAACACGAAATTCTCCCTCGCGGCGCCGTTTAATATTTGGATGGGCGTCATTGGGGGTACCGTGCTGACCATGTCCACACACGGTGCGGAACAGCTTATCGTACAGCGCGTTCTTTCGTGTAAAAATGTCCGGGATGGCCGTCGAGCACTGGCGTTAAGCGCTGTGGTCATCCTGCCCTTGTTCCTGATCTTCCTCTTGGCGGGCGTGATGTTGTGGGTCTATTATCAGCATTTCGCCTTTGGCCTGCCCCTGCCGGAGAAAGGCCCGGGTTTAAAAGCAACGGACTTTATCTATCCGATCTTTATCGTCACGGCGGTTCCGCATGTGTTGAAGGGATTCTTGATCGTGGCAATCTTATCCGCTGCGATGTCCTCGGTGAGTTCCGCGCTGACCGCACTCGCTTCAGTTTCTACCATGGATCTATGCAAACCCCTATTCGGAGCGGGAAAAAGTGATTCTTTTTTCCTGCGCTTCAGCAAACTAAGCACAATCGGCTGGGCCCTGGCGCTCGTCGGTGTCGCCTACGGAAGCAGGCAGGTTGAATTCGTTTTAAACGCCGCTTTTTCGCTGCGTGGCTTAACCGCGGGAGCACTCCTAGGCGGCATTCTTCTGGCAGTCTTCGGCAGGCGCAGTTCCTCAAGTTCCGTAACCGTTGCGATGGCACTTTCCTTTGGGGCGATGCTGTGGTTAAGCACCCACTACTCAACCCGATTATTTTGGCCCTGGTACACTTTAATCGGGACGACAATTACCCTGTTGGCCGCGGAAACCCTGCGCAAATTTATGCAGCCTTCCGAGGCGCTACCCGACTAGCCAATAGCAAAAAAAAACGGCCAGCGAAATGCTGGCCGCATTGATTAACTGAATAATTAGTAAGTGCTGCGTTCTGCCATCCAGCGTAAATCAGCGCCTTTATCCTGTGCAGCAGCACCGATATCAGCGTTTTTAGCAGTGATACCACGATCGCGCCATTTTTTGATCTCGGCGTGACCGTCGGCAAATGAAAGTCCGCCGGCACCATTATGATAGGTTGCAGGAATATCAACCCAGGATCCGCCCGTGTTGCTTACGTTTCGAGGGTCAACGACGAACCACCCGTCATTGATGCTCTCCGGGTTTTCATCAATCGTAACCCACGTAGTCCCGGGATTTCGTATATCCACTTGGGTCCGGAAGTTCTTTAGGCCGGGAGGCCCAGTTTGATCGCCCGACCAGGCATTAATCGGATTCATCCATGCATTCATCGACATACTGCGGACCCGTGGGGTCCCTTTTCCGCCGTAGGCCTTTAATGCGCCATTATTTTGCACTGCGCTGGTATCGGCCGGGCATCTATAAACTTCCAAATTGCCCACGTATTTGTACAAAAGGGAGTCTTTTAAAAGAATCTGATTGGTCCAGCCAGGTCCGCTTTCCATTGTACCCATAGCCCATTGCATATAATTACCATAATTTTGGTTTGGCATATGTGTGTTCCCCGGCACCAATGAATCCAAGCCCGCAGTTTTGCAGACTTTGTCGTTGTTATCGGTGCTGTACATGTTCCAGCCGATCATCAACTGCTTGTCATTGTTCAAGCACTTGATTCCCTGCGCCTTGGTTTTGGCCTTGCTCAAGGCGGGCAACAGCATACTGGCCAGAATAGCGATGATGGCGATGACGACGAGGAGCTCGATCAGCGTAAAGCCGTGCTTGCGCCGCGCCGGACTTTCCGACTGTTTAACAACTTTCATATCAGATCAGTGATGTTTGGTTTTGGGTAACGGGCGCCAACTTTATCACCCAATTCATTTGCGTCAATTACGCAATTGCAACTAGTTGGTTTCCGTTTGATTGCAGGATGACACGAATAAAGGCTGCTGAAACTGTGCGTTTTTGCGCACATTGCGGGCGTCCTGCGGCACATCTCAGTTGCTGCGTAGTGGCTGTCCAACATTTATTCCGTGTTCCAGACAAAACGCGGCATTTTGCACGTATTTTTCCGCCCAGATTTTCAAGCCGGCACGCTGCGATTCCGACAGCATGCGCACCACTTTCGCGGGTGAACCCAGGACCATGGCGCCGTCAGGCACCTCGGTGCCCGGGGTGACGAGTGCGTTTGCCCCAATGATGCATTGTTTGCCTACGACGGCGCCGTCCAGCACCGTTGCGCCCATGCCCACAAGAGTTTCATCACCGATCATGCACGCGTGAACGATCGCGGAATGCCCGATCGTTACGTAATTCCCCACGATGCACTCGTAGTCATCGGCCAAATGTAATACGGCGTTATCCTGGATATTGGAATGGTGCCCAACAACGATTCGATTGATGTCCCCTCGCAGAACTGCGTTGTACCAAACGCTCGAATAATCGCCTAACGTCACATCCCCCAGGACGACGGCGCCTTTCGCAATGTAAACTCCTGCACCCATTTTGGGCGATTGCAAAAGGTGTCGATTCAATTGTTCGCGCAATTCGGACATATCTCCTAACACCAACGTCCGATACGACTATCCAACTGGAAAACCTGGCCGGAAATATTCTCAGTTCCCGCAAGAAAAACGATGAAACGCGCCACTTCGTCGATCGAATTCATTCGTCGAAGCACATTTTCAGACACCATTTCCTGAAGTGTATTGGGATCGAGATGCGCCGTCATGTGCGTGGGTAAAATGCCCGGCAAAACTGTATTGACCCGCACGTTGCGTGAACCAAGTTCCTTTGCGAATGACTCTCCCAAGCCAATCAAACCCGCCTTCGCCGCAGCGTAATTTGCCTGACCGATCGATCCTTTGCGCGCCGCGAAGCTCCCGATATTTATCACATGACCGCACCGCTGTTTGACCATAGGCATGCTCACTGCCTGCATGCATAGGAACGCGCCTTTAAGGTTCACGGCCATCACCCTTTCCCATTGCTCGCTGGACATCTGCGCGATGGAAGCATCCTCCGTAATACCAGCATTATTGATGAGGCAGTCGATCCGACCGAATTTTTCCAAAGTTTGTTCGATCACTGCCGTGACCTGGGCCGCATTCGTTACATCGAGCAGGACACTGTTTGTCGCAGACGCAGGCGCAGCACGATGACCCCCGACAGCCTGCCACCCGGCTGCAGCAAATGCGGAGCAAAGCCCGGTCCCCAATCCTCCTCCCGCCCCCGTAACGATAACCACTTGATCGCTCATGAGGCAGAGACCGCGCCGCGGGACGAAGCACGTTTCCGACCCTTTCCAGTTTGGTTCGTCTTCCAACGGTTATGGACCCAAAACCAATTGGCAGGATCCCGGCGAATGGCCACCTCGAACGCCTTGTTCAAGTCTGCCGTGATCGCTTCAGTCGTCCGCGCCTGGCCATTTTCGCGCAAAGGAATTTCATCTCCCACTTCAAACTTCCAGCGGGCTAGGCTGGTTCGATAGCAAACCGCCGTTTGCAATGGGCAATCATATCGTAGTGCCAGGACTGCAGGAGCCGCCGTGGTTGAACAGGGTATGCCGAAAAACGGAACGACCGTGCCGCCCCGGCCGGCGTGCTGATCCGCGAAAAGGCCCAACATGGTCCCGCCCTCATTTAATGCCTGCTTCAACTCGCTCGCCTGCGTCCGCCGCTCAAAAAACCTGCAACCGGACCGTTCGCGCAATTTGAGCAGCAACTCATCCAAAGCGCGCTGGCGCAGCCCGCGATAGGTAGTCGCACCCTTGTAGCCGCGCGAGAGTCCCGCCATTTTTCCATACAATTCAAAGTTCGCGAAATGGCCCACCGCGATGATTCGATTGCGCACCGCGCCGCCTGCAGGCCGTTGAATTTTATCCAAGCCCTCGACCGAGCTTCGCTGAAGGACCTGATCGAGAGTCATATAGGCTGTCTTTGCAGCGCAGGCGAAGGCCTCCCCGATGCGCTTAAAGTTTTCGCAGACTATCGCTCGCACTTCACTTTTGGATTTCTCGGGAAAACATCGCGAGACGTTTTCGCGCGCAACGCCTCGATGTCGAGCATCCACGTAGTAAAACAGAGCGCCCCCGCCCCGGCCGATCATCGCCACCAGGGGCAATGGAAGGATGCGGATAATTCCAATGACGCTTACCGCAGCTAAATAGAGAAGCCTATCGAGCATCAGCGAAAACAGATTTGGCGCACACAATCGTGAAAGTCGGTGGCACCGCGCAATATTTTGATTTCCACCCGCATGAAGTAGATGGGCAAGTCCCTGCGGTCAATCTTTGGAAATCGGACTGCATCCTTCTGGGTAGTGACAATAAGCTGTGCCTGGCGTTTTTTGCCTCGGTTAATGACGTTCAACATTTCCTGCTGCGAAAACCGGTGATGGTCAGCAAAACGCTTTGCATATACCAGCTCACCTCCCACGCGAATCAAGCTTTGCTCAAAACTTTGCGGTTGGGCAATGCCGCTTAGCGACGCGATCTTTTTCCCTTTCAGAAAGTCCACATCCTGGCGTTCGCCCGTGAACACATCCTCGAAATAAAGCGGCTGATGAATGCACTCAATCACGCGCGCGTTCGGGTTTAGGGCGGTAATGCGCTCCCGGAGTTCAGCAGTATTGCCATCGCTTTTCGTGATGAAAATCTCACTGGCCCTCGCAAGGTGTGAAGGAGGCTCGCGCAAGGTTCCTCGTGGCAATAATTGCTCATTGCCAAATGGTTGTTGGCAATCGATTAAAACCACATCCCGCCGGCGGCCGCGCAATTTCCAGTATTGGAATCCATCGTCCAACAGGAGCGTGTCGCAACCAAACCGCTCGATGGCGTACCGGCCTGCTTTCACGCGGTCCTTGTCCACGAGCACGACAACATCTTTGAGGTTCGAAGCGAGCATGTACGGCTCGTCGCCCGCGGTTTCTGAATCCAGCAGCAGCGACTTGCCATCCGAAACGACTCGTGGCGGAGTGCGATCTTCGCGGAATAAGATTTTGTTCAGCAGCCGCTTGCTGATAGGCGGCGGCTTGGACCGATAGCCCCGCGAGAGGATCGCCACATGCCGTCCGGCGTCCTGCAGTTCGCGCGCGAATTTTTCGACCACCGGCGTCTTGCCCGTGCCCCCCACCGTGAGGTTGCCGATGGCGATCACTTGCACACCGAGGGTGGAATCCCGAAGAATGCGCACATTGTAGAGGAAGTGGCGAACCTTTACAGCCACGTAAAACACCTGCGACAGGGCGAACAAAATCCCGCGAGTTAAAGTCGCGGCTTTGCCCTGACGTTGTTCGAAAATAACTTCGAGAACAAACGTTTCAAATTGTTCGGTAAAAGCCCGGATCTGCTCGCGCATCGAAAGCCAAAGTGTGCCGCGAGTTCCCGCAAACCGCGATTAAAAACATTCCCGCCACGGTCCCTTGATTGGTTCGCACCGAAAATAGCCAGCCTACGACGCGGCAATTTCCGTTAGCGAACCTCACCAACTTGGCAAACGCTGGAATTGTGCTAATATTTCGGCCTGTTCGATGTCTTGAAGCTCGAATTTTTAGCTCTTGTCATCGTGCAAACGGTTGTTACTCTTTGCGCCCTTTGTTATGAAAGCTGAAGTTCATCCTAATTATCGCGAGTCGGAAATTCGCTGCGCCTGCGGCAACGTCATCAAGACGCGCTCCGTCAAACAATCATTGCTTATCGGCATTTGCAATGCGTGCCATCCGTTCTACACGGGTACGCAAAAATTCGTCGATACCGCCGGCCGCGTGGACAAGTTCCAACAGCGCATGGCCAAGACCCAGCTTGCTCAGGAAGCCGCGGCTTCCAACAAAAAGAAAAAGAAGTAGCCAGCTTTTCCCAAGCGCCCGCATCGTGTGCAATCACTGCGGGCGCTCTCTTTTTATATGGCCGCGCTCGACCTGCGCCCTCACATCGATCGCTTTGCCCGCCGCTTTGCGGAGGTGGAAAGCGCGCTCAACGACCCGAAGGTTTTCGAAAACAACCAGCGGGCCCAGGAGCTTTCGCGCGAGTACGCCCATTTGAAGGAATTAACTTCAAAGGGCGCCGCCTATCTCAAAACGATTGCTGACCTGGAGGAAAACCGTTCTTTGATTACCACGGAAGCAGATGGTTCCGAGCTCGCGGTCATGGCGAAAGACGAAATCGTTCGACTGGAGGCGCTGGAGAAGCAATTGGCAACGGCCGTGCAGGCGGGGGTTGTTCCCCCGGACCCAACCGATTCGCGAAACACCATTTTTGAAATACGCGCAGGCGCTGGCGGTTCGGAATCGGCATTATTCGCTGCCGACCTTTACCGGATGTACATGCGCTATTGCGATGAACACGGGTGGAAGATTGAGACACTCGATTCAAGCCCGTCGGAATTGGGCGGGTTCCGCGAAATCATTTTCAGTGTCACCGGAAATGACGTTTACAAACGCTTGAAATACGAAAGTGGCGTGCATCGCGTGCAGCGCGTGCCGGCGACCGAGGCGCAAGGGCGCATCCATACGAGCACGGCAACTGTCGCAGTATTGCCAGAAGCGGAAGAAGTGGATATCGACATTAAACAGGAAGATTTGACAATCACCGCGTGCCGGGCGTCCGGGCCGGGCGGTCAGGGAGTCAATACCACGGATTCAGCAGTTCAGATCATTCACAAGCCCACCGGTTTAATTGTTCGTTGCGCGGATCAACGTTCGCAGCAGAAGAATAAGGCCCGTGCGATGACCGTTTTGCGCTCCCGTTTGCTTGAAGCAAAAGTCGCCGAAGAAAATGCAAAATACGCTGCCCAACGCAAAGCGCAGGTTGGCACCGGAGAACGCAACGAACGCATTCGCACCTATAACTTTCCGCAGAACCGCGTCACCGACCATCGCATCGAACTCACGCTCTACAACTTGCCCACTTTCATTGAAGGCAACATTGATCCCATGATTGACGCCCTGATGGCCCACGATCTCGAAGAAAAACTCGCAGCGCTCACGTTGTAAACCAAGGCCCCTTACTCCATGGATTTTAAAGGCATAGTTTTTGATTGCGATGGAACTTTGGCTGATACAATGCCATTTCACTGGATCGCATGGCAGACCATTACGAAACGCCACGGTCTGCACTTCCCTGAGGATCGCTTTTACTCCCTCGGCGGCGTTCCCACGCGCGACATTTTAAAAATGCTTTGCGATGAACAAGGCGTTTGCATTGACCCGCTTGCGGTATCAAAAGAGAAAGAAGCCGCCTACCTGCCGCTGTTGCCCAAAGTAACCCCCATCGAAGTCGTTGTTCAGGTTGCGCGGGAAAATTTTGGCAAAGTGCCCATGGCTGTTGCGTCCGGCGGTAATAAACCGATCATCGAGCGCGTGCTCAGCCATATTGGCATCCGCGAACTTTTCGATGCGGTTGTCACGAGCGAGGATGTGGTCAATCAAAAGCCTGCTCCGGACATATTCCTCGAAGCCGCACGCCGGATCGGAATTGATCCGAGGAATTGCCGGGGCTATGAAGATACCGATCTTGGAATGCGCGCAATTCGCGCTGCCGGCATGGAAGCAATCGATGTGCGCGATTTACTGAAATCCCTGCCGAGCGCAAAGGACCTAAGTTCGATTGCCCCCTGAAACTGCGGTTAATTTAAAGCTTCCCTGCCTCGGCCTCTCGGGCAGCCGTTACCCTGCGCTTGTGTTTCGACAAATTTTCCATTTTATTCAGCGAACCACGAAGGATGCCAATGACTCGCCAACAAGTGCTGGATTTGTATTTCATGGATGCGCGCTGCAAACTAATTGAGCTGGGCGCTTTCCTGGACCGGGTCGAACGCGCGGCGGGCGCCGATGATTTTCGAATCGAGGCATTCCGTTCGGCGATCGGTGAAATTCAAAAGCCAGGGGCCAATCGCGCCGAGCGCGTACTGCTGGCTTTCAGTGACCCAACTTCTGAACCAATTCCCGCAGCCACCACCAAGGCTGCGTGCGGCGCTTTTTACGGCAAGGCCTAAACATGCGCTACATCGAACCTCACGGCCACATGGTCAGTCGCACGACGGACGACTACATAGATATGGCGACCGCGGGGTGCGTAGCGGTTTCCGAGCCCGCCTTCTGGGCTGGCTTCGACCGCAGCTCAGTGGACGGCTTTTACGATTATTTTTGCCAATTGACCGAACACGAACCCAAACGTGCGGCCAAATTCGGCCTGCAACATTTTACTTGGCTTTGCATCAACCCTAAGGAATCTGAAGACGTCAAACTTGCTGAAGATGTCATTGCGATTATTCCCGAATTCCTTAAACGCCCTTCGGTTTTAGGGATCGGGGAGATCGGCTTGAACAAGAACAGCCGCAACGAAATGCGGGTGCTCGAAAAGCATGTCGACCTGGCGGCCGCGCACGATCAGCTCATTCTGGTCCATACCCCGCATCTCGAGGACAAGCTTAAGGGAACGAGGTTGATCATGGATGTTTTGAAGGGAGACAAACGCATTCGTCCCGAGCGCGTCATTATCGATCATGTGGAGGAACACACAGTCAAACATGTTCTCGACAGGGGATTTTGGGCTGGAATGACATTGTATCCTGAATCCAAGTGCACTCCGGCGCGCGCTATCGATATCATCGAAACTTACGGAAACGAAAGAATTTGGATGAACAGCGCCTGTGATTGGGGCGTGAGCGTTCCACTGGCGGTGCCCCGAACGGGTCTTGAAATGAAGAAACGTGGACATACCGCGGACGCCATCGATAAAATGATTTACAGAAATCCGGTCCAATTCATGAGCCAATCACCGAAGTTTAGGATTTCGTAAGCGGCCTCTTGCAATGCAACTCAAGCATGGACTGCAGCTCGCCTACTGCACGAACATTCATCGCGGGGAAACCTGGGCCGAAACGTTCGCAACGCTCCAAAAATATTCACTCGCGGTTCGGGACCGCGTTTGTCCCGCAAAGCCCTACGCAATCGGACTGCGATTGGGCAATCAGACATCAATCGAACTTTCTGATCCGACAACATTAGCGGATTTCCGCCGGTGGCTCGAAAAAGAGAACTGTTACGTTTTCACGATCAATGGCTTCCCACACGGCCGGTTTCACGGCGGCCGGGTAAAGGAGCATGTTTACGAACCAGATTGGACGACCGATGAACGGGTCACCTACACGAATCGTTTGTTCGATCTGCTGGGCGAACTTGTGCCCGCCGGGACCGAAGGCAGCGTCAGCACCGTTCCATGCTCGTTTAAAGAATTCATTCATTCCCCAGAGCAGGTTGCGGCGATGCGGCGCAACCTTTGGCGGTCGGTTCAACACATCGCGGAGGTTTCGGCCCGTTCGGGAAAAACTCTGCACCTAGGCCTCGAGCCGGAACCGCTTTGTTATCTGGAAACGAGCGCCGAAGCGGTCGAGTTCATTCAAAGTGTTCGCGCGGAAAATAATGATGATCCACGGTTGCGTGAACATCTGGGAGTGAATTACGACACGTGTCATCTTGCGATCGAATACGAGCAACCGTCCGCGGTTCTCCAGAGATTTCGCGAGAACGATATCAAGATCAGCAAATTGCATTTCAGTTCCGCGTTAAAAGTTATCCCCACGCCGGAAACGCTCGAAGCGTTGAAAGCATTCGTGGACGTCGTCTACTTTCACCAGGTCATCGAGCATCTACCTGGAAAGCCGCTGAAACGTTATAAAGATCTGGATGTCGCTCTTGCTGAATTTGCTGCGCCAACAGGTCCTCTTCCCGAATGGCGCATCCACTTCCACATTCCATTACACAGCCAACCCAATCGATTGTTCGATACGACCGCCGGCCACCTGCTTGGCGTGATGGATGAACTGGCGCGCGACCCAAAGCTGTGTTCCCACATAGAGATGGAAACCTACACCTGGGAGGTCCTGCCGCCCGAAATGAAAAATCGAAGCGTGGTGGATCAACTTGTGGGTGAATATGAATGGACGTTAAATGCCATGCGGCAGCGCGGTCTGGCTTAACTTTCATGTCGCAGCCATCTTCAACATCTCCGGATTCTTCGAACCGATTGCGTACCTTGCTAGTCCTTGGGCGCGTTTCGAATCTGCCCACCGTTTGGTCCAATTGCCTCGCGGGCGCGATCATCGGGGGAGGAGCAACCCTTGGAAAACTTCTGCAATTCACCGTCGCGGGCACTTTGATTTACACGGCCGGGATGTACCTCAACGACGCATTCGATGAACAATTCGACCGGGAAAATCGAAGCGAACGACCGATTCCCTCGGGACAGATAGGCGTCAGCACCGTTTGGACGATTGGAATCATTTTGCTCGTCGCAGGATTTATTCTGGGAGCCGCTCTCGGAAAGAGCACGGCAACGCTCACCCTGCTCCTTTGCGGGAGCGTATTGCTCTACGATGCCGTGCATAAACTGGTCCTGTTTTCACCGATACTGATGGCCTTCTGCCGATTTTTTCTTTTCCTGGGCGCGAGTTCCATTGGCTTCTACGGCGTGACTGGGCTGGCTGTCTGGTCCGCTTTGGTGCTGGCGATTTATGTCGCAAGTTTGACGTACGTGGCCAAAAGCGAGAGCACGCGCGGCGCGCTTAAGTACTGGCCGTGCTACTTGATGGCGGCGCCGCTCGTGCTTGCATGGATCATCAACAAGCAAGAGTTCAGAAGCCGGAGCATTGCTTTTTCAATCATCCTCGTACTTTGGGCCTTTCGCGCTTTGCGCACTACGTTTTGGTCAACGGAAAAAAATATTGGCCGCACGATTTCTTCATTACTCGCGGGAATTGTGCTGGTGGATTTGCTGGCGACACTGGGTGGGCCCACCGGAGGGCCGAACGAAGGCGTTATATTTCTCGCCCTTTTTCTCCTCGCATTGTGGTGCCAAAGATTTGTTCCCGCGACGTAGCGGAAAGCAATTGCGGGGACCCGCTCTTTGCCCTAGCTTGCGCGGAGTCAAACTGGTGTGCGCGAGTAGCTCAATTGGATAGAGTATCGGCCTCCGAAGCCGCAGGTTGTGGGTTCAACTCCCGCCTCGCGCACCATTTAGCACTTTGGGAATTTTGGTCAAAATCACCGCACCGCTTCGGTGCATCACCGTGAGAGGTAACCCGTGCGGAAGCCAATAACGACGGGATAAAATCGTAATCCTGTGAAAATGAAAAGGTGACGGTTTTGTTCGAAATGATGGGGTTCGTTCCGATTTTTCGGACGATATTGGCAAATTCGTGCAACGAAGCGGTGTCGGGCATTCTGTCCAATGTTTCCAAGGTCGAAATGAGTGTGAGCGAGGGTTCGATCCAGTAATTGCATGCTTCTTTGCGTAAACGATTTTTTTCAGCCGTTAGGGCAATCTTTTCCTTGAGGAAGTCCTCTTTTGCGGCTCGATACATGTCCTCATCAATTATCTCATCCATGAGGCGACGCGTGAGCGTTCGAAGCTTTTGATCCAAAACCATCAGTGCCTCGTCGGTCTTCCGAATTGCAGCCTTTACAGTGCCACTCTCTTTCTTTTCTTCGAAATCAATGAGAGAGCGGATTTCCGCCGCTTCGCTTGGTGATAGGGCAAACGGTCGGAGTGCTTCAAAGCACTGCTCTACAACCTTGTTTTCCTGAAGATAGGGTTCCTTGCAGGGACCATTCTTTCGAGTGCAGCGGGAGTATCGATACATTCCGCCGAGACGGCCTCGCGCCCATTGTGCCGTCATCATAGCACCGCAAGAGCATCGAAAAATCCCGCAAAATGGAAAATTATGACCTTTTTTTGTTCTTCGTGGCTTTGATTTCAATTTGATCATCTTTTGAACCTGGTCAAACAGGTCTGGTGAGACGACCTTTTTGTAAGTCCCCTCATAGACTTCACCTTTCCATGGCATGATTCCCATCAGTTTTTTGTTGGTGAGAAGCCGCTGCATTGCCGACTTTGAAAACGGAGTTCGCACGGAACTCAGAATTCCCAGAGAAGCCATCCACTGAGCACCAGACTCAAAGCCAAGCCGACCTTCCGAAAAGAGTTCGAATAATCGGGTAACAATCGGGGCCGTTTCCGGGTTGGGGTAAATATTCTTCGTCCGTTCATCAAATAAATATGGGAAGAATGTAGTTCCTGGCCACTGACCGTGTCGCAACTTTGTTTCGAAAGTTCGAATCAGTGTGGCACTGAACTTCATGTTATGTTCTTGGGCTCGGCCCCCCTCGATCGCCATGAAAAGCCCTGCATCGCATTGAAAATACTCACGCTGCATTGTCCGGACGGAGCGGAGCACACCTCGCTGAAGAAGCCATCGAACATTTCCTTCGTCCACAGGATTGCGAAACAATCGTTCGATATCCCAAACCAAGATGCCGTCGGCCTCCCCAGCTTCAATTCGATCAAGCATCTGGTTAAACAGCGGACGTCCGGGTTCTTTAGCGGTCATCTTTTCTTCGATTATCTCATACACAAATTTCTTCTCGCGCTCGGCTATTTGGTTAAGGTCATATTGTTGAGCCTCCAGGCTAACGACTTGCCGGTCATCGTCTTTCAAGCTCTTTCGCACATATTTAAAAAACTTAATTTTTTTGTTTTGCATTCTCAAATTGTACCAAACCATGCTTGCCTAGGCAAGCATGGCATATGCAAACGCTCAGACAATGCATCCGAATTTATCAGTGATTATCGAAAGACACCTCGTCGGTGGCCCCTCCGCGGCGCAGGACGCTAACCATCATTACACGGACTTCGGCTTCTTCTGCTTTGCCCTCAACTTGGCAGCTTTTGCCGGAATGATGTAAACAGTTTTGATGAGGTGTTCAACGACATCAAAAGCTGCTTCAAGCTCCTCTTCCTTGTTCGACTGAACCTCGTGCGCCGCTTTATTCCCTAATAGTCGAATCGAGTGGAGAATATCAGCGCCAGATTGCGTAATTACCCCTTGCTTCACCAAGTCGTTAATTTGATCGACGAGGCGATTCCCTTTGGCGGCACGCTCAACGCAAACAGCTTCGAGAATGGCACGCAAGCCGATCCCAACCAAAATCGGTAATTTGGCGGCGAGCGCTTCGTGGGTTTCTTTGTAAATCCGCGCGACGCCATGCGGCAACTCGTGAAATTCTTTTAAAAGCGTCCTGCCCGCAATTCGACCCGGATACACCTTGAACGTTTCCGCGAGATGTTCGCCCCGAGCGTCCGAACACTCTATGTCTTCGGAACATTTTTCGCGCGTGCAAAAGCTAACCGCTCGGCATCCTCCGCATTGGATCGTGAGAAAGTCACTCCAATATTGAATGGCATCATCTGGTGTCGCATCTGACAGCGCAACCTTTGCGAGAATCTTATGTTCGGTTGTTGTTCCGCAACGACCACAGGCAACCCATACGGGCTCTCTATCAGGCGAGGCAACGTCAACTGAAGCCGTCCGACTCATATTTCATCCTTTTTTGACCATCGGGCAGTGCTTGCCTTGCGGGCAATCTCACGTCTCCGCGCAGCCGAAAGCTTTTGTGCCCGTGCGACACCGCCCTTAGATGCACCCAGTTTTCCAAATGCGACAGCAATTGGATTTTTCTTCTTAACGGTTTCTTTGTTTGGTTTGCGGGGCATGCGTTGAAAATAGTTGAGTAATAATTTCCATTCGAGCGAATTCGATCCGAACAAAACCGGAACAGTGCAACCTGAGTTGCGTCGCTTTATATGAATAAAGCCAACCCCATCATTTCGAACAAAACCGTCACCTTTTCATTTTCACAGGATTACGATTTTATCCCGTCGTTATTGGCTTCCGCACGGGTTACCTCTCACGGTGATGCACCGAAGCGGTGCGGTGATTTTGACCAAAATTCCCAAAGTGCTAAATGGTGCTCTGTACTGTACCACGTTCGAACCCATTTCACCAAAAGCCGCGACA